>Ga0160428_1001630_pt1 | contig 16224 bp, 18 predicted proteins | sample SolpanmetagenomM_FD_108198 | JGI IMG/M metagenome (GOLD analysis project Ga0160428, IMG submission 108198) | Solar panel surface microbial communities from Lawrence Berkeley National Laboratory, California, USA - M | ecosystem: Engineered > Built environment > Solar panel > Unclassified ... | reverse complement strand
GGCTTTGAACGCGCTACCCTCTGGCACTGTAAAAGCTAGGTTAAACATTAGACGGTTCAAGCCATTAGGGTTAGACATGACTGGTGTTTCAGGAGTAACGGTATAGATACGTGTACCATTTGCATGAGGGAGTATCAGCTTACCCTCGTCACGGTTCATTGCTTGAGAGATAGTGTCATACATATTCTGAGCATCGGTTGTAGTAGCACCATCGTAGTAACCGGTAATTGTGATAGGCTTAGCACCATATTGGCTCTGGACGCGTACAGTACCATCTCGGTTTGCACGTTTTTCAAGCTGATTAGCACGAGTAGCCAGTGTGTATTGGTCAATATTCGTAATCACACATCCACGGTCAACAAATGAGAATGAGTCAAAGATAACGTCTAAACTGCTCATACGCCAACTCCATAGTTACCAAGTTCTTTTTGCATATTGAGTCCTGTTCTAGTTAGGAATCGGTCAACTGCATCGGCTGATGAGAAGCTAATTGGCGCGTTAAACTGATAAGTATTAGAATTACTGATTGATTTAGGCTGACCAGTAGACTGATCGACTTGACTCTTTGGCAATACATACTCACCTCGATGTACTACACCGGCTACATCATTTGCACCACCACGCCCTGTAAACCCACCTGAAGCAAAACCTTTAGGCAATCCAAATACTGCATTTGTTTCAGCTTTTAAGCTACTTCCACCTGACTTGGCTGCTTCACTTCTCGCATCACGTATTGTTGCTGACAAACTTTTGTACGAACCGGCTACGCCACTGGCAGAATCAGATATTTCTCTATTAACTGCTATAATATCAGCTTTTGCCTTGCCAACTTCTTTTTGTGCTTTCAGGCTTTCATCGACAGCTCTTTTTACATCTTCATGTGCTTTTTTTAAGTTATCTTGAGAAACTTTGAGATCATATGCTGCTTGCCTAGCTTCTAATGAGTTAGGCCCATATTGTGCTACTGTTTCGTTGAATCGCCTTTGAGCACTTTCGACAGCTAAAGTTGCACCTTCTTCAGATAACTTTGCACCACTTAATCTATTTTCAGCATCTTTAGCCAAATCTGCTGCTGTAACTTCAGCCCTTCGGGCTTCATTTAGTCTATCTGTAGCATTTTTATTATTATTTGTTTGGTTTAATACGCCAATATACGCTGTAATTATCCCTGCCGCTGCCGCTGCGACAACATAATATGGATTAGCTGCCATTATCATATTTAGGCCAGCTTGAGCTAGTGATATTGCTTTTGTAGACAACGCAACAGTTCCAGCTATAGCAGCATACGAGCTTAGGCCGATACCAAGCATCGTGATTACTGGGTATTGTCCTTTGAACGCCTCTGTTCCCGTATTAAAAGTTGGTATGAGATTATTTGCTGCATATTGAGTCATCCTTGTCATAGTTGGTAAAAGATATTCACCAATCTTTAATTTCAACTCGGATATTGTGTTTGATAATCCTTCAGTTGCTCTATCGTAATCACCAAGCTGCGCCTTTGCCGCATCTTGAGCTGCGCCAGCTTTACCTACACTTTTAGACATGGAGTCGTATGATGTGCCAGCATTGCCTGCAAGTACGGACGCAGCACGAAAAGCATCAGTACCGAATATAGTAGCAAGTGTACTTTGTTTTTGTTCTTCAGTAAGGCCAGTCATAGATTTTGCAAGTCTATCTGACATCTCTCTTAATCCAACAAAGTTCCCTTGAGCATCATATGCAGTGAAACCAATGTCTTTCATTGCGCTTGCAGCCTCTTTGCTAGGTTTTGCGAGTGAAATTAACATTGTTTTTAGTGACGTACCAGCATCGCTTCCTTTAATTCCGTTGTTAGCAAATAATGATAACGCAGTTACAGTTTCATTGATATTCAAACCAAATTGTTTAGCAACTGTTGCAGATTGTTGCAATCCTAAGCCCAAGTCATTTAGGTTAGCTTGAGATGCGTTAGCCCCAGCAGCAAGAGCATCTGCAACTTTAGTAGCATCTTTTCCCTTTAGTCCAAAAGCATTCAGTGCCGATGCTGCTAGTACGGCTGCATCAGCAAACTCCATGTTGCCCGCTTTCGCTAGTGACATAACTCCACGAGATGCTGCCATAGTGTCATTTACACTCAACCCAGCTTTAGATAGTTCCAGCATAGTAGCAGCTGCATCAGATGCGGTTACTCCCGCAAGGCTTGTATCAGCTCCTAGTTGACGAGCTAGCTTAGACATCTCTGACATTTGCTTACCATTAGCGCTAGATGCTTGAGCTAATTGTGAAAGACTTGATTGATAAGCTGCAGCATCCTTTACACTATCTACTCCAATAGCGACACCAAGTGCGGCTATTGCTACTATCGCTAACTTGCTTGCGTTTTTAATTTCATTGGTAGATTTAGTTACACTATCAGATACGCCAGATATAGTTTTACTAGCTTCATCTTTAGCAGTGATAATAATTCCAAGCGTTTTCTTATCCATTTACGGCGGAGGGTATCACGCCAGAGAGAATAAAGTATAATAAAAGAGCCGCCCAATCCGCTTCTTGCGGTGTGCTCTGGGCGGCATTATGATACCTACATGGATAATAACTACAAAAGATTTATACGCGTTAGTTTTGTTTTTACAATTATTAATTTCCTGATGCTTTTATATTTGACATTTATTAAAATATAGTGTAGTATTTCATTGACTCAGTAAGCTGTAAAGAGCATATAGCAGACTGAAGTGAAGTTTCCATTGACGTAATATAGATTTGAATGTAAGTTTATGTTAGTTCAATAGTTATTAAAGAGCAGATGAGTAACTTAGATTCCACTAGGAGGAATATGAAAGAACAATATAACAATTCTAAGCGAAACAAAGTACTTGTTACTTTAGCGATATTGGTTGCATTAGGTGTTGGATACAATATTGGTAACAATGATGGTAAGGAAGCATCTTTTAATAAAACAGATACTACCTCTACGAAAGTTGCTGATGTTCCGGTAACAAAAGAGACACCTAAACCAAAAGTATACTCAGATGGAACGTATGAGATAGGCAAAGATATACCAGTTGGAAAATACATTTCAGTAGCAGATTCATGCTATTGGGGAATCAACCGAGATGCGAATGGCGAGGATATCATTACGAATGGAATACAAGATGGTCAGCAAATAGTTGAGTTGACCACAGCTGGACAATACTTTAAGATTTCACGATGTGCATTTACTGAAGCTAAATAGTATCCTTTGATCTAGCAATATCGAACTCACGTTTTGCTTCCATAGTCTTTACAAACCAATTAGGTTGGTTCATATAATCAAAGTACGTCCAGCCTAGGCCTTCACATACAAGTACGATATGCATCTGTTGGCTGACTTTGTAATTACTATCGGGAAATCTTAGTGATTTACCATAGTTAGATATGTCACGTTTAATCTGGGCGTCGAGTTTACCCGAAGCCCCTATACTTTTGGGCTGTTATCTTCAACAATCTTCAGAACAGTATCTTTAATCATTGTATAGTCACTTGTTCTAAGATCATCAAGAACTTCTCTGGATGCAGGCTTACCATCTATACTGACTGTTAAACGCTCTACGAGTAAATTATGCTTTAGCTTAGTATTTAGCAATGGTATTGATACTTCACCACTTTCATTAGTATTCACATCTTTTAGCAACACGTACTCTGCTGCATTATCATCAGCTCGTGTAGTGTAATTTCGTATCACAGCATCTTTTCCGCTAGGAAGTTTGATTGTTATAGAATCTTCGGACATCTATTGGTCTCTCCTTTATTTACTAGTATGCGGTTTGTAGGCTTGTTAAGATCGCTTTTAAGGCGTATGAATCAGTTGGGCTATAGTGAATCTTACCAGTCATAGTCTGCGTAACAACAGAGTCAAGGTCTTCGTTCAAAGCCCAGTCGGTGATGTTCATTTTAGGAGCTGTAAGAACTAGTCCAGGCTTAGCAGAAGTACCGATAGTTACGTCAGTGTTTATAAGTGAGATTTGAAGTGCAAGTGCCGAACCTGTTTCAAATGCAGTCTTGTAAGTAGTGTCAGTGTAGTAACACTCCATTTCAAAGTCCATCTCGTAGCCACGACTAGAGAAACCGAATGGGTCATTACTACCAGCACCAAAGTCAGCCTCTAGGTTAGGGTTCACTGAGATAGTAAATGATTGGATTGTAGATATTGCAGTTGCACCAGTGAGTCCGGCTGCAGTTGTGGCAGTCTTTACGGCTGCGTGTTTAGGTACAAACTCGTTTTCTAGTACATATGCTGGAGTTGCAGTCGTAGTTGAACCAGTCTTAGCCATAATCTTTGAAGTAAAGCTAACATACTTACCAAGTTCCATCTTCAGCTTCCACTCGTCGAAGCGAGCAAGTGCAAATGCTTCAGTAGCGATAGAATCTTTACGAACTAGTGTGAAACTCTGACCGTTAATGTCTTGGTTGATCGTAAACGTGTGATCTTTTACAAGTGTAGAAGCATCAGCGTTAGCAGCAGTAGAAACTGAGCCAAAAGCACCAAGGAGGATATATCCACTAGTCTTGTCTGTAAGTTTAGCCTCAAAGTCACCCTCAGCCCATCGTTTAGTGATGTCAGCACTATTAGACTTCTCAACACGGCCAAATGCACTCTCGTTGACTGCATAATCACGCATAGGGTTAAGGCTAAACTTTAATTGAGGAACCCAGTTACTTGCGGCTACAGCTGTACCGGCCGTAGTTTCTTTACCAATACCGTATTTTACTTGTCGGCCTAAATCACTCACTTACTTTATCTCCCTTATTATCAAGCGCTAAGGCTTTTTTAGTTGCTTCTTCTAAGCTACTAGCAGCGATAGACACGCCAAGTTCTGGGAAGTTATATACTTCTTCGACTGCTATAGGCTCTTTAGGTGATGTCTTCTTATTTGTCATCTTACGGCGGAGGGTATCATATTATTTGAAATATCAAGTATTACGGAATGTAATGTCTGATTCACAAAATAATCGAATAGTAGCAACGAAGCCAATACCATCATCAAGCTTAATTTGTTGTAGCTCGCCAGGTGCAGGGCGCATAATGTCACAAGCCTTAGCAAGTGGGATAGTATCACTAGATAGATCGATACTCTCATCAAATGTTTGCACGATTGAATCAATCAACGTGTATGCTTCTTTATAGCGATCAGCCTCAGTAGTTGCTGCGTCAACTTGCATATATAGCTCTACAATGTACTCTAAAATACGCCTATTTTGAGAAACTGTAGCATAGCTAGACTCTGTATTCATGTAGTAGTGTGCGGCAGAGGGATAGCCGGTAAACTTTGTCTCATCGGTCGGCTCATGTGGAAATACATTAGTAAACTTATCTGTAGCTTCTAGTAAAGCCTGAACATTGTCACTGACTCCAGTAATAGTCATCATATGCCCCTCACTATCTTATTTAATGTATCTTGGCCGTCACGCGCTGCGATTGGTTTAATAGTCTTATATGTTTTGTCCATGAATGGGAATGGTTTAATCCCTTTTCTAGCGATAGAACGTGCAACAACAAAAGGCTCTATGCCCTTTCGCCTCGCCCATGAGCCAAGACTTGAGCGGTCACCAAATGGTGGCATCTTGGAACCAGGACGGCGACCATCTTCGACAAATATAGCGTGTTTAGCGGTTGGCTTAACTTCACCTTTTAATAATCCAATAACAGAATGAATGCTGTTCTGTAATTGTCCGGTATCAGCTTTCGGAGAGACTTCAATCTTGGCTTGCCTTTCGCCTCTTAGTGTCGTTTTGCTTACCCAGCCTTGTAGTTCTCGTGCAACAACAACAGGTGCTCGTCTGAAAGCCTCTTCAAGCTGCCTAGAATCAACTTCGATAGCAATGTTCACTGCTTCTCCAATATCAATCGTCTGTGCATTAGCTTTCCATAATTGTGTGGTCTTTCACCTGAAACCCCATATGTAATACCATCTATAGTCATACGCATACCCTCAGTTATGTTAGCTATTAGAGGTACATAGCACTGGAATGCCTTAGTGTATGAAATACCGACACTTTGCGCGTACTGAGTATCTAAAGGCTGTAAAAAGCATGGTGTTGTAGTAGAGCCTGAGAATGTACGCTTACCATTAACTGGTGCTCCGAGAGTTTGTATAGTAGCGGTATGTGGGAAGTGCATTACACACTCCTTGATAAGCGCTTATATGAAGCGAGAACAGATCGAGACTCATCTGTGAGAGCAGAAGTATCATCTTTATAAGTGACAGCCCAATCACCAACCTTTTCACTCTTATATGCACTATCGTTAGAACCAAGAGCATCAACAGCAAGTTCAGTAGCTACCATCACAATGTCATCAGGAACGCTTGTATACCCTAGTACACCTGTTACTTTGTAATTCTCAAATCCTTCATTCCATTTACCATTTGTAGCTCGTAATGCATAACTATCAGCACCACCACGAGGATACTTTGAGTAATCTGCAACTGATGTCTCAGTATCACCCTCATCAAATACCGATACAGCTGTAATATTGTGCATTGTTGGGATTACTAATATAGATGAACCATCGCCGGACACATATGTATCTGTTGGAGTTGTTTTTTCGAATGTTGTATATGTTTGCTGATCTATGTATCGCTCGATAGCAGGTATTGCAACATCATTTAAATAATCAGTCTGAGCAGTTGTAAGAGTCTTGCCTATTTTATTCGCTATATTAGTTACAGTTGTATACGCCATATTAACTCGGAGGGTATCACAAGCAATAAAAAAGAGCGCCATAATGACGCTCTAATTTAGTTAGCTAGAAACTAGGTTGCGCTAGTTGCAAGCTTCCTTCGATTATTGGCTTGCTGCTTAGGAGTTGCCCATTGACAATTATTAGGTTCATAATTTCCATTAACATCAATTCTATCTATTGAGTGTATAGAACTTGGTTTTTTACCCATATCTTTTAAAAATATTTCAAATGATTCAACCCACTCTTGGCATACTTTAATACCACGACCACCATATATTGGGTACTTACCTGCATTTGGGTTATAGCACCTATTTTTCATTGCTTTCCATATTCTATGCTCTGGAGTACCACTTTTACCATGTGTCTTGGCATATTTGAGTATATTTGGATTGCCGTGTTGCTTAAACCTTCTATAGTGCTTTTCGCACATGCCTTTTCTCAAATACTGTTCTTTTTTTATACAATCTGTAATGTTACATTCATTCATAAACCAATGTTATCACATATGATTGATAATTAAAAGAGAGCCATATTTCAGGCTCTCTTTTACTAAATGGCTCTTTGTATTAGGTAGCTGATGTAGCTAACTTCACGAAGGCGCCAGGTAGGGGAAATCCAACGTTTTCCCAGATTTCAGCACGTACAGCAACCTTGTTTTCTTGGATAAGGTTGTGAGATACTGAACCACCATCAACAACTGTACCGCTATCGAATACTGAAGTATCAATAGCACCCTGGCGAACAACAACAGCGTACTGTTGGAAGTTACCAAATACAGCGTGAATAGTAGAAGCAACATCAGTGGTACCAAGTGTTTCAGCAACTACGAATGGGTAGCTGTTGAATGTACCAGTCAAAGTACCACCGTTTTGGCTATTAACTGTTACGATTGGCTGACCAGTTGAGTCTTCACGACCTGCAAGACTTGCAAGCAATAGACGTGAGAATACATAAAGACCGTTGCTAGCTGATGCTGTTGGAACTGCAAAAGGCATAGCTTTAAGTTGCTTCAATGTAATCTTATCAACTGTAGTGTTACCAGTTGGGCTAACTTGTGAAACTGTACCTGATACGTTAACAATACCGCTAGTAGCGTCAGTTAAGATAAGCTGTTCACGTTTCTTAGCAATAGCACGAGCAAATGAATCACGAACGATTGCATATACGTCTAGTGCTGATTGTTTAAGAAGTTTCTTTGTAAGAAGTGCGATACCAGCGAACTCACGAACAGCGACGTTAGTCTTTGCAAGTGTAGGCTTAGTAACAGTCTTAGAACCACCTTCAGTACCAACTTCAGTCATGATAACGTCAGCTGTGATAGCGTCGATGTCGATGCTTGAACCGTCTGTAAGCGTAACTACACGTACTTTACCAGCAAGTGGCGCATACTCAGGAAGCATACTTAGAACATCAGCCATAAGCTCTGCGTTAGGTACTAGGACACCACCATCAGCAGCAGTACCAGCGTTCATATAAGTAGCTTTTGTGATAAGACCCTTGTCAAACAATGTCTTAGAAGCGTACTTGTTTAGTTCACCAAGCTCCTCATTGTTACCTTGTAAAGCTGCGTTCATCTGAGCAACAACAAATGCTTCTTTGCTCATTTTCTCAAATTTAGAAACAATTTCGCCTTCTTCAGCTTCACCACCAGCAAGTTTGCTAGCTTCTTTTTCTACCTTTTTAGCATCAGCAGCAAGTGAGTCACGAATTGACTTTGTGATAGCCTCTACATCAACTTCAGGAGCTTTGACTTGTTTTGCGATTGCTTCGATAGCAGCAGCATCAAGCTCTACAGTTTGTTCTTTATCCATTATTTTGTCTCCTTTAATGTAACTTTGATTATTCGGTTTGCTTGTTCGACTGATTGACCGACCGATTTCAGTACAAAGCGCACCTTTTCAACATTCTTTTTTGCAGGATTCTCATTGGCTGCTTTCATAGCCTCTTCCAACGCCCCTTGTCGCAAATTCAAAACATCAATAGCGGATTTAACCTCGGACAATACCTTACTGCCGCTTGCACCAGTAGGTTCTTCAATTTGATCTATAGTTCCATCAGATACCTTCTGTAAGAGACCAATAGCCTCATTTAGCAGAGTACTGAACTGGGAAACATCGGTATCAGGGCTATAAAAAGCTTCCTCAAAGGCATAGATCACATCGTAGTAATCATCCATAAGCTCGTATTTCTTAGGAGTCGTTAGAATATCTGTAACCATTCCCTTACGGCTTAGGCGTTTAACAGTTACATTTTCTTCAACAGGTACAGTCTCTTCTGGAAGTTCAGGGTCTTCTTCAGCATCTTTGAGCTTTACTTTGAGTAGTTTTTTAAACTCTGCTTGTGTAAAGCCGAGATCTTTATTAAAGATTTGAGCGTTGACGTTTGCAGGTTCAGCTACTACTGAAGCTTCTACAAGCGTTGATTTAGTCCATGTAGAGTTTTCGCCGTCATATTCTTGTGGGTAGAAGCCGATAGAGATAGAGTCGATGAAACCGCCCATAATCTTCTTGTAGACTTTGACTGCAAACTCATCTTCAAGATCAACCTCACCAAGTCCGACAAGTTGATTATTCTTTTTGTAGACTTTAAGCCATTTGCCTATTGGCAAGTTTTCACCATTAGTCTCGTGGTTGTAATACATCTTAATGATCTGATTCTTAGGGATTTCAAGACCCTTGATGCTGACTCGTTCACCATGACGGTCTAAATCTTCAGTGGATAATACGGCCTCAAACTGACCATTAGGTAAGCTCTTAGCTTTAGTAATGGTTGTCGCTGATTGAATCCGAGCGAGATTGTTTTTTACAAACTCCATAGTTTCTCCATATAAAAACGCCCATAGATTGCTCCGGTTAGGGAGTTATTCTATGGGCAGCTTGGCCTCTATTATGTTTAGACTTACGTCTCTACACGTTGGGTATCATTTATTACGGAGTTTAGCAATACCTTCATCTGTAACGATGGTATAGCTATTGTGTTGTTTACACGATTTGCAGTAGACTTTTCCTATTAGTAAAAAAAACGTACCTAAGTATTTATTACATTTTCTTGCACCAAAATCCGTAGAACAGCGTAGTTGCATTGGTCTAACTAAGTCCTACCCAATAAGAAATAGATAGTGCCGTCATAGTACCGAGCGTTGATGGTAGTGATGTAGTTCTAGCAGTATCAGCAGAAGCATAACGAGCAGCCGATGCAGCTAGACCTGCATTAATTGCTGATGTGTTAGCACTTCGTGCAAATGCTGGAGCTGTTGTGCCGTTGTAGTAGAATGCTACGTACACATCACCAGCAGAGACTGCTATAGAACCGCCAGATATAGCCATCGTCTTAGTACCTGTTGAGTTCCAGGAGGTAGATTGGTCTGCAGTTGAGCCTAAGAGTGTACCGTTCTTGTATATACCAGCGAAGCATTGTCCTGAAGTAAGTGTTGCGCCAGCAGTAACGACTTGCATGACGATATTAGTAATATTGACAGCTGTTGGTAGATGTACTTTAACAAGATACACAGTGCCAGCTGTGGTGAGGACGGTTGAGTTAGCTGCAAATACTGGGTCATATGACCATGATAGTAAGTTCTGATTACTAGGTACGAAGTTATATACAGGGGTAGCGAGGTCAACGTAGTTCTTCGTAGCAGCGTCTTGTGCAGAAGATGGGTCGCCAACGGCTTGGATACGGTTTGAGTTAGCACTAATTGTCGTTGCATCTACTGTAAATATATCAGTATTGAGGTGGCGTACTCGCAATAGCTTGCCTAGAGTCCCAGTTGTTGAGTTAATGTACACTCCTGCTGCTGAAGTGCCTGCTCCTGTAGCAGTATTCTGGACTATATCTATAGAGAGTGCTGCCGCATTAGCATCATACGTTCCATCAGTTGTACTAGGGTTTTCATGTGTGATCTTTACAGAGCCAAGAGCTTTCTCAGTACCACGAATCTGGACGGCTGAACCATTCTCATTAAGGCTGCTCATATTCCAGGCTGCTGCTGAGACTGTACCACTAGTTGGTGATCGTCTAACAATGTTTAAAGCATTAGTTTGACCTCGATAGTCAATAAACATAGCATTTTGGGTGAATGAGTCTTGATTAGAGCGTATTTGAGTAAGATGACCTGTCCCAGTAGTATTGTTTGTGTAAACTACTAAGCCAGAGCCAGGGTTAGAGGTATTGTTGATATTAACTGCACCACCTACAGATGATGAGTTACCTGCGTCACCAGTTGGAGTTAGTTGTAATGATTGAGCAGAGTTACTATTAGCTATAGCCAATGTGCCATATATTGTATCGCCAGTATTATGTATTACTTCAGTATCAGCAGCAAACTGTGTATTTTTACTCGAAGGGTCATATATTGATTTGAGCATATCTCCAGAGCCGCCACTTGACTGCGAGGTTGAGCTACCACGACTCATACCATCTTTGCCCTTTTGAGCCATAAGATTCCAAGAGTCTGAAGTGTCTGGGTTAATACGCGTTACTTCTCTTATAGCTATGTAGCTTGAACCACCATACTCTACAGCATCTTGAGGTTTATATGAGGTATTTATATCCCAAGAGCCACGCCATGTGATAGATTTTCCATCTTTTCCATTAGTACCAGACTTACCTTGTAGCCCATCTATGCCTCTAATGCCGTCTTTTCCATCCTTACCATCAACGCCATCGAAATAATCTTTACCTTTGACTGGAGTATAGCCTTTAGCACCAGGCTCACCATCTTTGCCAGCTATGCGGTCTATTTTGAATGAACTATCAGGCTTGTCATTGAATGAAAGTGTAACAGTTACATCTTTATCCGTATTTTTCGTAGTGATTTTAGTGATATGTGTACCAGTTTCACCTTTTTCACCTTTTAGAGTCTCTATATGCTCAAGTAACTTAGTACTTGGGTCAACTCCGCCCATCTTACGGATGTCTTTTAATACAGAAAGTATTTCTTCATTATGAAAGAATTGTGAATCTTTCATTCGTCTACTCGATTACCGGAATTAAAGTACAGCGACAGTTAGGATGAATCGGTGGAGTGTGCACATTTTCATAATCAGCCTTGTATGTGCCGCCATCCGAGCCTTGAACACTAGAACCTTGTGGGACAAATGATGAACCAAGGCTAATAACAGAGCCGTTTAGTGAGTCACAAAACTCACAGTGTCCAGGGTTAGCAAACCATTCTTTTTTCTTCACCACACCAGATTGCTTATAAGCTAGTTCGGTAACTGTATTTGAGCCTTTGATAACTTCAGTTCTTACGAGGCGATCTGTACGGTAGCCAGGCTGTTTAACACCAAGTAAGTCGCTGTAGACCTTATCAATCTCTTTAGCGATCGTAGCAATAGAGTCACCAGCTTGTAAGCCATTCGATACAGTCTCAGCAATGAGAAGTTGCGTTGCTTCAGTGAGCGATGATACAGCCTTTTGGATTGACTGCTGAATCATAAGACGAGTAACTGGAGTTACTTCAAAGGCAAGTGAACCGTCTGTGACGAACTTTATAGCCAATGCACCCTGTTCCTTCGCAAGTTCGATCATTATTGGGATAATTACATCTTCAAGGGCTTTAGCTTCAGCTGCCACATCAAATTGCGTATCTGCTACCTTTTTAGGCTGTAATTGGTCAAGTACTGAGCGCTTTTGAGCTTCAAGTACTGGATTAACGGCCTGGAACAGCTTTGATTCATACTTTATTTGGACATCTTCGGTTGTCTTACGAAACGACTCTTTCATCTCGTATGAGAAGCCAGCTTTGGTATTCTTCTCTACTGTCTTGATTGTTAGTTTACCGAGTGACTTAGGTAATGCAGGCGGTGTAGCTACCGATACTTGTAGGCTGTCATATTCTGTACCGAGTTTAGGCAGGCCATATGCAGCACGAGCCTCATTTACTGTAATCCATACATTAGTACCCTTTTCAAACTCAGCTAGCTTTGTAACACGGTCTTCTGGTATTTCAAAGTCAGACCCATAACGAAATTCTGTACCGTACCAAACCGCTACTTTGCGCGATACTTTACGAATAATTCTTGATACAGCAGGCTTTGTGAATGTTTTACCCCACATTGCTTCACTTTCAGTTGCGCTAGCCTTGTTAAAGCTACCAAAATCACCTAGTTTGCTTTTAGGTACTGAGAACATTTCTAAGATATCTTCTTTTGATGAAGTCGTAACTTTATCAAAGTCTACGTCACCTAGTGAAATACCTGTCTTTATGAACTCTAAGTCATTGCCACGTACAAAAGCGGTCTTACCTGAGTTGCTAATGCCGCCATAATTAGATTTCCATTGTTGCTTAAAGAGTTCCCAATCATTGTCATCAACTGCGTTTTTAGCGACAACAACACCAGCAGGGATTGCGTTATTCTCAAGGAAGTTGTTTACAAATGTAGTAGCATAACGGCTTGATCGGATGAACCAACCAGCCTTTTGCATTGGGCCAGTACCTCGATAAGGGTTGCGAGGGTCATAGATACGGAAATGGGCTATCTCTTCTAGGTCAAAGACGATACGGTCGCCATCTTTTTGATAAACATAGCCAGTAATCTTACCACCACCGATCATAACGGTCATGTAGTTAGGCTCTAGTAAGTAGCGATCAAATGGTTTGCTAGATGTCTGACCTTTAGAGAAGTACCAGAATGATTCACCGTACATATCCATGTAAATTTGATGTGCTTCGATAAACTCAGCTTCGTCTAGTCCCCCATCACTACCGGCCATGACTGTATTGAACTCGTGTGACTGGTCATCTTGCCATTGGTCGGCTACTTTACGCTGCACGTAGAAGTCTACAGATGATAGTTCTTCAGCACGTACATTTATAGCTTTCCATACGAAGCCAGAAAACTCCTCAAGTACATTGATGTCATCGCCGCCACTACCAAAGATGTTAGCGAAGCCACTGCTAGAGATAGAGCGGCCTAATTCGTAGCCTGGCGCTTTCTCGTATAGGTTTTTAGTATTGAGTGCCTTTGATAAAAATCCCATGTTAGCCTAGCCTTACTTTTAATGCGAGCAATGCAATCTGGGTGATAATAAACACCGTTAATGCAGCTCTAAGGTCGATATACATATAGGCAATGAAAGGCAAACCTATAGAGATAGCTAAATATAGTGCGATCTCGTCTGCACTCTTTCGGATGATGCCAGCTAGGGCTTTGATGTTAGTAGTAACGTCTTTCATACCTGATTACATCGGAGGGTATCATAAGGACGGCAATTACTATACAAAACTAAATTCAGTCTTCACTTGCGGTGGCGTGTAGAAACAAATTATGCAGGCGTCTGCGAGGTCTGGGCTTCTAAAGCCACGCTTCTTATAGTCACCTTTGCTCTCAACGCCACGTTTACCTTTGTTATCTTGCTTCCATTGTCGAGTAGATAGCTCCATAAGTAGCTCTGCATCCATTGGCATCTGAATCTGATCTATTATCTCGGCTAAGTGGAACCATGCTTCGCTAATCCAGTTGGGGTATTTATCTTTGTCTACTGGTTCACCACCGAAGTTAATAGGCATAATGTTATAGCCACGCTCCATCATAATGTCAGTGAGTCCACCCCCAACGCCTGTATCATCTATCTTGATAAGTATTGACTTATTACCTGTGACAAACTGCTCTAGCTTGTCGGCTAGCTCATTCAATCTAAGCTTAGTATAGGTCTGTGTTCCTATTGTCTTTAGACCTTTACGCTTCCAAAATGCGCTACGATCATTACCCATACGAGCAACGTCAACGCCTACTTCTTCTTGCCCATCATCCTCTACGTCATTACGCTGCATAGCATTTAAAATAGCATTCCGACCTATGATAGCCATCTCCGCCTGTCCTAGAGGCTCCCCTAGCCAAACATGTGAAAAAGTAGCAGGATTGGCTATACGATCATGCTCCATCTCAACTCGAAGAACATTAGGGAAGAATCCTGCACGTTCTGCGACATCATAGTTTACCAATCGTGAGTAAGTGTCTGGCGGTGCATTTATTACATACCTAACATGTACTGGGTCTAGTTCATCAGTTCGGTTGTACGTAAAATATAGTTGGCTTCCATCTTTACGAACTGTAGGGCTGAGTGTTCGTAAGCTATCTTCTGATACGTTTTGAGCTTCCTCTACCCAAGCATCATCTATACCCTCTAATGATTTGATTGATGAAGCAGTGCCTTTTCTAAGGCCTTTAAATATCATATTTGAACCTGTAACAGTATTTATAATTTCGTTCTTAGTGTACGTGAAATCATTTAACTCATAGAGCTGTATCAAGTCCAGCATCAACTGATACGAACTTTCCTCTATAGAGTTTTGGAACTCACGTAAACATACTTGTCTTCGCTTGGATGCTCTGGCTTTCATCAGCAATATACGAGCGACCGAGTGTGACTTGGTAGAACCTCGGCCGCCATAAAAGAGTATGTTTCGCCACTTAGGGTTGAAGCCCTCGCGGAACTCTCTAGGTATTTGTATTTTTACTTCGTCCATCTATGCATTCTCAAGTAAATAGGAGAGAGAGTCTTCAGAGATTACCATATGCTGAAGGTGTTTCGTCCATGCTGGCGAAGTTGTATAGTACTTTACCCACTCACCTTTTTCCTCGACGGTGGCGTACCAGTGATTAGGGATTAAGTCTATACCCCATAGAGCAATCGCAAAATGCATATCAAATATAATTGAATCAACTGATACTAAATCTCTGATACTTGATGCATCCTCATCTAATAAAGTAATTCTTTTGTCTTGGAGGCTAAGCCAAGTGTTATGCTGCAATGAATTTGGACTCCAGCCGTTGTCTGAAGCTTTCTGAAATATCTCAAGCAGCTTATCCCTAGTTACTTTCGTCTTCATCATCCCCTCCTACAAACTCAACCAGAGCTTTCTTATACTCACTCTCGCCGCCTAAGCCAATAAACTGTGGTGCTTTCCCTTCAGTTCTGTCCGTCACTTCTTTAGCATCCATAAGACCATTCTCTTTTTGAGCAATCTTAATACGCTGAAGTGCTATCTTCTGATTCTGGTTCTGAGGTACAAATGCCTCTAGTTCTTCATCACTCATACGACCGATACGGTTGTACTGATACGAGATTGATTGTGTCTTATCCCATCCACCTGGATTACGATTACCTGGGTTATCGCCAAAACCACCTTTACCTGTAGGATTTGGTGGAACTTGCTGTGTAGTTTTTTTATTAGACTTAGATGCCATAGTATTATCCCTCAAAACTTTCCTTGTAATCAAACGGCTTATGCGTTGGTATCAATACAGTTTTTGAATCACTCTTAGTCTCGATATACTTAACTTTCCAAACCTGTGGGCTTGTATAGTAATCGGTGTGAGTCGTGTGCTTATCAGTCACAAGTCCGTATATACCTATAGTGAAGCAAATAACTGCGACTGAACCGAGTATCAATTTACTTTTAGTAGCCATATAGTTTCCTTAAATAGTTAATGCACCCGTAGCAAATGGTTAACACTTTCTCTTCAGTTTGTAGCTTGTAGAGTAAGCCGTTATGCTGACATTCTTCACATCGACCG
>Ga0160428_1001629_pt1 | contig 16230 bp, 21 predicted proteins | sample SolpanmetagenomM_FD_108198 | JGI IMG/M metagenome (GOLD analysis project Ga0160428, IMG submission 108198) | Solar panel surface microbial communities from Lawrence Berkeley National Laboratory, California, USA - M | ecosystem: Engineered > Built environment > Solar panel > Unclassified ... | reverse complement strand
TCCTGACTGCTGCTTGCTACTGACTGCAGACTGCAAGCTGGGTGTTTGCTGCTTCGCCTAGTGGCCCGTGCTCACTCGATCTCTAATACCTCCTCGTCACTCCACTTCACTTCATTTCACTTTACTTTTATTCACTAGTTCTTCCCACGCTCGGTCTTCATCTTTTCTATCCTCTCTTCATCCTGCTCCTCCTCCTCCTCCTCGCCCTCCTCTTCGATACTGACAAGAACACAATCTCTCCCCACATTCGCCACGCTGGCAGTTTCTCCTCGCTATCGCCCTCGCTGGCAATCTCTCCTCAATCTCAGCACTACCCCCAATGCCTCAACAGCGCCAAGTAGTCGACCTGACCTTGGACGATGAAGAGGTGGTCAATGGAACAGATCTCTCAGATCACAGTCTCCTAGAGGCTGTCAACGCAATCGATCTCACTCTGGACGACGACGACGAGTCGCTTGGAAGTAAGTCATATCGGTTCGAACTTAAGTTGATCTACCCATTGTCACTGACTATTGTCTTAGACACGTTCACGCAGTCCCTATATCAGAACAACTTTCATCTGGACTCCCTCATCAACTTGCATGATGTCAGCAAGGACCGTCTTTCTCCTGACCGAAAATATACTCAACTGGACAGTACCATGCACAGTGGCCAACGAATACACCTAGGAGATACAGTTGAACTTGGCCTCGAACTACTGGGCACTGAGCGAGTGCGCGAAGGGGACTTTTTACATATTCACCATATCCTCAGGAACAGACACAACGGGAACATTACTCTACTAGGTTTAAGGCTTCGACGAACAAGTGAAAGAACAGCAGGACTTCTACCGAACTGGAAGACTGAGCTGTTTTTGGACTGTAAAGTGTATGCAGACGATCCGCGACCAGTCAAACAACAAAACCTAGAGGCTACGCCACTTAATGGTATCATCACTAAGCGGATTGTGCACTTCACGAAAGCTGCATTCCCTGCTTTTAGCTTTCGAGACCGACTAGGTGCTCTCGACCGGCGTGATAACGTTGAGTACTTCCCGAAAAGAGGAAGCAAGCCCTGCCAGCTCGTGATAGCACATTTTACCGCAGAAGAAGCCACTGCAGACTATCGCATTCCGAACAAACTCCTCAGAGAAGTGCACCATGGAGATGCTGTACCCAAGAAGCATGGTATGTTCACATTAGCAGACATGTTCTGTGGCGCTGGCGGTGTCACTTGTGGAGCGACACAAGCTGGTTTACACCCAAAGTGGGCAGTCGACTTCAACGAGGATGCAGTAAAGACTTATCAGCTTAATAATCCACGGACACGGGTTTATTGCGAAGAGATAAACTACACTATCACGCAGCGATTACAAGACGACGTCGCAAATTCGAACAAGTATCGTGTGCACGTTCTCCATGCATCACCATCCTGCAAGACAATCGCTCGGTGCTACACCGTAATTGGCAGGAATCATGACGCCAACCAAGCTACAATGACGGTGATGAAAGAGCTTTTGAAAAAGATACGACCCATCTACTGCACACTAGAAGAATCAGATAACATCAGGAATCATGGAGACTGGTGTAGATCTATTATGACAGACTTCCTCTCGGAAAAATACTCAATTGCCTATAAGATTGTCAATGCTGCGGATCACGAGCTTTCATCCTGGAGAAAACGCTTCATCCTCGTTGCCGCATGCCCGGGAGCACCACTTCCACCATTCCCAGCTGCAACTCATGGACCTGGTCTCCTTCCATACAACTACGTCGCCCAGGCATTGATCTCGCTCCTTGAGCATCCCGAAGCGACCCATAACCACCCTACCAAAAACGCTACACCGCGTGACCTCCCGTCCTACGATCCCTATACAGTCCACGCAAAATGCCAAACAACGAAAGGAGCAGGTGGTGGCGGAACACGGGAAACAGTAGGCAGCTATCATCCTAGTGGCACACGCGATTTCACGACTCGGGAGAGCGCTACACTGCAGGGACTACCGACTGACTTTAATCTTGGGCCGGAGGGACTGAGCAACAAGGGAAAGTTGCAGGAACAGATTGGAAATATGGTGCCGCCACCATTGGCGAAAGCGGTGTTTGTTGAGGTGAGGAAGAAGCTGGAGGAGATGGAGCGGGAGGATCAGATGACAGCTGCTTAGCTGGGTTTTGTGGTGGCAGCTGACGTGCGACTTGATGCGTTTGTGGACGGCTCTTCACACATTGAAGCTGCGCGGCGGTAACATTGAGAGGTGAGCCTCGCCATGAGATGCCTCCCTAAGGATTTGCTGTCTATTTCGGTGCCGAGCAGTTGTTTGGTGCAATAGGCATTAAATCAAGATCAAGGCACAAGAGCGGACTAACGACTCTGCCAGCCAAGTGATCTTCAGATGAAAAGGACAGGGCAGCATAGATGAAGAACAGGACATTCGCAAAACGGTCTTGAATACGCTTGATACACCTAACCTCCTCCTCTTCCCCGAAGCAACCGCTTCATAACGTTGCCGATAGTGTCTAAGGTCACGGCATTGGTGCTGGTAGCGACTCTAAGGTTTAGCACGAACCTCCTAACCTTCCTCGAAGCAGCCACTGCCTCGACTCGGGTTGTGATGTAACTCGTAACGACGACATAGTCTCGTCTTTACGCCTGAGAGTTTAAAACACCGTTAATGCAATTCGGCCTACTCGTCGTTAAGCTAGAGGCAAACATTACCTCGACTCTGACCTAGATGCATCTAGCGAAGACGACACAGTCTTGCGCTTAACCCCGGTAGCTCAGAAGACTATCAATGCAGTTCGCAAAATATAACATTAGTATTGAACGAGGATGAGAAAGTCTCACCCGAGCTGTATTCGAGGAAACGTTACTCCGACTGTCTTGCCCTACATCTCTTTCCAATTACTATCCACATCCAGAGCTATAAAGAACAGGCGCAACATCATTATCATATCATATCATAGCCATCTCTATTCTTGCGTTCCTTCATACACCATCACATCATACATTTTTCCTGTACCGCACCACTCCTCCTCATCATCCATCTCATCACCCCTTCTACAACTGCTCCCTCACCCTCCCCAACAACGGCTGCGTCTCACCATCACCATCACCGCCCTTCGTCGCAGGCGGGAAGTGTCTAAACTTCCCTCCCGCCACCTTACCAACCCTCCAACTGCCCTCCTCCCTACAATGCTCAAAGAACTCCTGATTCTCCTCAAAGCTCCTCCCTCCACACTCCGGCTGATACAAATACGTACTCAATCCAGCCACCAAATTCGTGCCCGCAAACACAAGAAAGAGCCAGTATTGCAAATTGTTGAACAAAATCGGCGTCATCAGCGTGACGAGAAAGTTACTCAAGCCCCATACCACAACGCTGACAGCGGTGCCTTGGGCGCGCGCAGAGGTGGGGTAGATCTCTGTCGGGATCAAGAACACGGTTGCTAGCCAGCCGATGCCAAAGTGCCCTGTTGCGACGTACAGGGCGATGCAGCCCAGGATGCCGGGCGGGAGTTTGGAGATACCGAGTTGGTCTGCTTGGCTTGCGAGGCCACCAAAGAGGGTGAGGAGCAGGAACATCAGAATCAAACCTCCAGAGTTCCAGACCATGAGGGCGCGGCGGCCAACAGCGTCGATGAGCAGCCAAGCGAAGGTCATGAGGATGAGGTAGGAGATGTAGTTTCCCTGGGTGATGAACTCGGCTTCTGCGACGCCAAAGCCGAGAAGTTCGAAGATTTGAGGGCCGTAGACGCTTATTGCGCCGTAGCCTGTTAGGGCTTGGTTGATTTGCGCCATGATTGTTAGGAAGGTGGGATGGAATTGGTCGTGGCCTGGTGTTAGCATGTTGGTGTAGGAGATGCTGCTGGGTTCTTTGTCGTGGGCTTCTTGGAGCTCTTTGAGTTTGGATTTGGCATCGTCGCTGCCGTAGATTTTCTTCAAGGCGTCCGTCGCGTCTTCTTCGCGGCCGTGGTAGATGTAGAAACGGGGTGATTCGGGGAGGAATTGGATGAGCGACATTAGTGCGATGGGGAAGATGTTCATGAGAACGATTGGGATGCGCCATGCCCACTGTTTGCGTTAGTATATGCTCCTAATCCAAAGTGTATGGTTTTTCGATCTCGATCGACATACCTGGTTCTCTTTTCCGAGCGTATACGTGGTAGCCAGATTCACGGCAAAGGCAATATTCAGTCCCAAGATATTCGCCTGAAACTCCTGCGCCAATGCTTTGCCTCTTCCTCCTTCACTGCTCAATTCGCTCGAGTACACGGGTACCACGCTGTCGATACCTCCCACACCGAGTCCCATCACAACCCTACCCACAAGTATGATGGCCAGTGCAGGCGTCCCGCTGGGAATCTTGAACAAACCAGCAATAAACATTATCAAGTTTCCAAGCGTGGCTACAGCAAGGCAGGCGAAGATGGAGGTACGGCGCCCGATCATATCTGCTGCATAGGAACCGAGGACGGCACCGACTGAGCAGCCTAAGTAGTATACAGCGACGATGACACCGACTAGTGGAGACTCCTCGGCAATGCCCATGGTGGAGAGGTAGTCGGTGTTGGTGTTGATGAGGGACATCATTCCCTATACAAATGGAGGAGAAGGTGTTAGTGGTCTGTAGTGCCTCTGTATCTGCTCCAGACTGTGCTGGTTAGAGATGGTATTACCTGATCATAACCATACAGAGCCACCGCTGTGGACGAGAACAGCACGACTTGCGCCTGCTTGTCGTTCCATATTGAGGTGAACCACGACATCACGATGAATATCACAATACAAGGTCACTAGATAGACCTTGAATCAAAGGATGAAAAAGATGGGCAGTCGAGCAAATACTTGAGACATTATTTTCAATGACTAAAAGCGGGGTGAAGATAGCGCGCCAATGAGGACATCGATTTAACGTCTTTCGGCCGTCGTTCCGTTATCCATGGCTTGGCAAACAAGACCCTTGGAGATCTTGAAGATCTGCTCATGATGGGAGACGAAAGGTACAAATTGATATCAATACTCCACGAGACTACTACTGTTTAGCAAGAAGACGAGGATATCGTGATCGCACCGAGTGACACGAAACTTGGTCCGATAAGCGTCCTCTATTGAGCTCTCATACGCAGTGTGTTGAGAAAAAAAATTAAGCATCATATACATATACATATATTGCTAACTACCATACATTCACTTTCCGGTGAGAGGCCCATTTGGTCTCAACAAGACCTTGGTGTATCCCTCAATCCTCTTATCAAACTTGACGTATGCATCAGGTGCTTCATCAAGGGATACCTCGTTGGAAACAACAAAGCTAGGCTTAGCCCTGCCAGAGATGATCAGATCGCGCAAGTAGCGGTTGGTCTGCTTGACATTGCATTGACCAGTACCCAAGTGTAAACCCTGTGATCACCAGTCAGCATTGGACATATAGTGAGATGAGGAGCACCAAAGACTTACCTTCTCGAACAACTTTCCGAAACTGAGCAAGATTTGTCCCTTTCCACTCTTCTCGTCTGGCGCTCCGGGATCTGCTGGGACGTAGAGACCTGGAATGCCCAAGCCTCCAGTTGGTCGTGTTACCATGATACACTGCTCGAGGACAATGTTGGGTACTTCGTGGTCGCCAGCACCGCCAGCAACAGCTTGGTAACCGACAGCGTCGACAGCACGGTCAACCATGCCGCCGTTGTGCTTGATAATCTGTTGCACTGCATCACCAGCACTGAAGTCGATGGGAATACAGCCAATCTCCTTTGCCTTTGCAAGACGTTCAGGCACACGGTCGACAACGTAGGTCTTGGCAGCACCACGGAGGACTGCAGAGTAGGCAGCCATTAAACCCTATGAGTTGCTTCGTCAGATTGTGCCTTCCTCTCATCCACACGGATGATAGAAAGTACTTACGACAGGACCAGCACCGAAGATCGCGATGCTCTCGCCGGAAGTGAAGCCGGAGAGCGAGACACCGTGCCAGCCAGTAGGGAAAATGTCGGCAAGAAGAGCAAAGTCGTTCTCGTGCTCAGTGCCAGGTGGGAGAGTGAGACAGTTGAAGTCGGCAAAGGGAACTCTGATCCATTGAGCCTGACCTCCCTGGTAAGGACCCATTGCAACGTAACCGTAAGCACCTCCAGCAAAGCCAGGGTTGACACCTGTACAGAACGCAGTCGATCTTTCTTCACAGTTCTTGCATCGTCCACATGCTACGTTGAATGGCATTACGACTCTGTCTCCCTTCTTCAATAGTGTGACACCTGCACCAATCTCCTCGATAATGCCCATGTTCTCGTGACCAAAGACGAGACCTGCTTCGGCAGCCGTGCGTCCTATAAAAGGTCAGCATTCTACTCTTGCTTGGCATCTGGTGCCTGTGCTTTTTCTCACCTTGGTACATGTGTAGATCAGATCCGCAAATGCCTGTATGGTTGTGTTAGTATACATATACACATACGAGCTGTTTCTTGGCGCTTCCACTTACAGCTCGTGGTGACCTTGACGATAACATCATCAGGATGCTGAAGCTTTGGCTTGGGGATCTCCTTGATCGAGACCTTGAAGGGCCCGTCGTAGTGGAGAGCCTTCATTGAGCCTTCGGAGGTCTCTGTCTTAGACATTGTATGTGTATTCTTTCAGCTGTCGTGAGGTTGATTGTTATGCTTCAGGTAGGGTTTGGTGGTATCTCAGAAGGCCTAGAGCTGGAGGGAGGGCGTAGGGAGAGCTGAATTGTCAAAGGATGATTGATAAGATGGTAGTGATGAGTGGAAAGAGGACGAGAGCGGCCAATGGACCATTTATATACCCCTCATCATCCCCTCGGTCAGTGCAAGAGGATCTGTGGGGCATGCGGGGTGATCTTGATAAACTAATCAAGAAATCGGATCCTCAGCCGCAGACTCTTTGTACCTTTGCGGGGACTTCTCGGTGTTGGCTTCGATGTGGTTCTTTCTGGGCTATGACCCACCGTGCTAAGCTCTTGCTAAGAAGTCAACCGACGAACGCCACAGGCCAGACGTGGGAAAGACTGCGGGGTGGTGAGGGGAAGGCGTCTAATGTGATACAAGTACAAGGAGGTACGTATATACCACCACACGAACCACAACGTGGCAGGCCGGATCGTCCTGTCGGATCTCATGCCTTAGACACATAACAGTATACTTTCACAGTGCCAGTCTTTCTAGAACAAGTCCACATTATGATCATCAGGTGACTAAAGCGCCGCTTCATACTGACTCTCGATCAGCTACGCCTGTAGGTGAATGCCGAAAGGCTTCGCTAGACCTTCTCGAAACAGAACATCGCTGCTTCAACGCAAATTGGGCCTGGCTGTCGCTTCTAGTCGAGGCCGCTCACCCGAGCATCACGCTGCTGCTTACAGCCAAGCTTCAGCAAACGATCCTCAATGCGGAGAATGTCTTTTCCTGTCCTGCATTTGCTTCTGTGACACTACCTCTGCTTATGGCACTTCAGCAACAGCTTGCCGGTGGTGCCGTAACCTCATGAACGACTTTTTCATTGTATAGTTCCCGATTCCATGTCCGAGCATTGCTTCGTTGCGGTCTGCTTCCATCCCGAGTGTGTTTCCTGTGATACCGATAGCGATGAAAAACCACATGCTTTGACCAATCTGACGGCGAGCAGGCTCATCCAAGGCTTTTCGCTTACTTGAGTAAGTGCAAAAACCCGTCTTGTATTCTGACAATCTTCGTCGAGCGGAGTGCAAGTAATATAGCAGGCCACCTCGGCCTGGCGAGTTGTCCTTCGTCATCAATTGGGCTATTGTCTGCGAAGATGGTTGGTTATAAGAAGTATAGCAAAAAGACACCAGATGCCAAAGATTGCGTCTTCACGCATATCTTGTCCGATAAGATTGAAATCGCGAGTCTCACTCTCCTGCGAGCACTCACATTTTTTGTGTTCAATGAGTAGCAAAGAGACAGGCCTTGTTTTCACGAAGACTGTTCCCTGAACTCACCACAATCCTAGATTAAGAGCATTTTTACGATATCCTTGTCTTAACCCAATGGTGTATCATGTATGATAACAAGCAAGAATTTGACGTCTAATGCATATCATCAGTCTTGATACCTGAAGTTCAAGTTTTTCCATACACACCAGGCACAACAACAATCTCTTTCCTCCTCAACCTCAGCCGAAGCAACTTGACCTCATCTCCACCATCGCCACTCTTATCAATTTCAATCATTTGCTCAATCAGATTGTCTGCATTCTTGAAGAAGTTCCACACTGCAGTTGCGACTTCTCGAGCACTCTTGAGTTCACCTGTTGTGTTGGTGCGACGTCGTTCTGGACTTCCGAGCTCGTCATTGTTGTGCGCTTCGGTAGGAAGAGTGTCTTCCGCGAACAGACCGGAGCTGCGGACGATAGCGCCAGTGGTGCGTGACAAGATGAGTGTTGCGAGGACGCCGGGTTTTTGGGAGAGACGGGTTAGGTGCGCGAGGCTTTCAGTGGGATCGTTGACACCGCGTTTCATCGTGCCCGATTTCTGGTGTTTGCTCAGACACTCTACCACCTAAACCATCACGATGCTTGCATGATCTAGCTTATTGAAGATGTGATGTTGAAGTCGAGCTGTAAACAAAAGATTCAGGAAATGCGGTAAATCAATCTCAATGCGGTTTAGACTCGCACGTGACTTGCTTGGACTTCGACCTTACTGTACTCTCTTGCTACTGCTCAGCTTTCCAATACCTGCCGACTTCTCACTTAGTTCGACTGCTCTTACTGCACCTGCAACTCTCTAGGTGACGTCGAACGACTTCAGCACAGCCATCAGCATGGCATTCCACTTGCGCCAGCAGCAGCGTAACCTCGATATCAGCGAGCTCACCCCAATCTCTGTGCGCGGTAAAAAGCGGACACAATCCCAAGCCTCCTCTGTTACTACCAGCCGAGCAAGTACACCGCAAGTCTCCTCGCCCAAGCCCAGCAATAAGACCATTCCCACCTCGAAGCCGCCATCAAAGCGCCAACGACGTACCAGGACTCTGTCGTCACTCGAGCTGCTACCCGCAGAGATAATCGCCAACATCTTCTCCTATACCTGCAACATCAACTTTCCCCGCGCATCACCAATCTTAGCCAGCAAGCTCACCGGCGAACATATCTATAACCAGTTCTGCAAGCGCCTTTTCTGTAGTTTCGAACTACCTGCACTATCGCCTCTGTTCATGCGAAAGTCGGGTGTGCATCGATATCGCTGCTATGTTGGCTCACTAGATGAAGAAAAAGATCTTGTACGATATAGGGAAATGGCTTTTACATGTAAATGGATGACTGTAGATCGCTTCACGAAGTATAGGTACGAGATTATTCAAGCGGAGAGGGCATGTCAACAATCGACCTTCTCCCCAGGATCCTCCATAAAAGCAGTACGTTGTGGAACATCTTCATGCTTATCGAGTAAAGGCTAACGTGCCACAGCGACAGGAAGCTCATCAGATTGAACTATGGCTTGGGGAGAACTTTGTTTTACCTCCAAGCCTGCTACGATATCGAAGGACGTCAGATCGCAAACACAGAAGTCGTGGTCTTGATATCTTGAACCTCCTCGCTCTCAGCTATCCATTGAAGCTCGACCCTTATACGGACGGCGACGAGAGATGCCGCCATTTCTTCAGTCAAGCAATAGCTGCAAAAGATTATCGCACCGTATTTTCGTTGGTCTATGGAAACCTGATCGATATGGATTGGGTACCTGAACTGGCAGTGACACTAGCAAGCATGGAGACGAATGACATCCGTTCAATGTTCATGTTTTTGTGCTCCATGAATCCATACTTCAACCATAAGCTTCAGGACATGACAGAAGTGGGAGAAGCAGACAATGGTGTCCGGCGACAGTTTTTGCAGCATCTAGAAGAACAAATTGAGGACGCATGTGAAGAGAAAGAGGATCCCAATATTGACATTGGTTATTGGATGTGTCATATGGAGAACAACCCTAGTGCCGAAGTGGATGGTTGGAAATTCTGTTTTGAATGGTTTGGTGGTCACGACGAGGATGAGGGTGGGCCATGGAGTGAATTCCATGATTTCGTCCGTCACGACGTTGCGCGCCGACCGCGTAGTATGAGTATAGACAGCAGACGCCTTGAGGGGCAAGACCGCGAACATTCAAGTAACGAGGAGGCATCACCAGATGAGAGCGAGAGCAACGATGAGGGCTCTGTGGACGAGGCTCGAAGCGACGAAGAAGAGCCTGTAAGTGATTGGAGATCTGATGATGAAGGATGAGCAGATTCTATCGTCTGTCACGAAGGCACAAAAGATTGGTCAATGATGATAAATGTTCTGGATAATGTGATAATTTGTTGGGCATAGGATGACTGGCATTACTATGTAGAGCATATACAATCTATCTGAAACGGAATGTCAGTGTCATGTCATACACAAATTTGTAAAACAAAAAACGATCTGAATAATGGTCCTCAGTGATCTTGGTAGTTAGTTTGCGAGCATGTTCCCGAGATAAGAGAATCTCTTATTGTGCTTATGGTTTTTAATCCTTGGAATGTCATGAAGAGAAAGGATCATGCTCACCTATTGAAAGCAGAACAGAATATCCAGCCTTACTGTTGGGGGACGAACTAAGTACTACCTGAATCTTTTGTTAAAGGTCAGCAAAACGACTCTTTGACATGAGCAAAGGACAAATGAACAGTATAAAGTAGTTGTTTTTATCAGAATATGTAAGAAATGGAATATCACTTCACCGGGTCCGTATGAGAAACAGGCGTGTAACTCCGGAACACCAGTTTCAATCGCAAATTATTTCATCAGGTTGTGCAATGTGCTGCTTCTTGTTTTGAGGTTGGAAAACCGGAAGGTTCGGGCATACCTTGATGGAAGATTTGGGCGAATGTGCTGTGCGATAGAGATCACGGTCTCCAATCTTACGTAGCTAGCAATCACATAACCACAATGAGCAAGACTATCAACACAACGATCCAAAACAAATCAAGACCAAAGATGTGTCTGATGTTGATGTTGATGTTACCTCGAAGAAGATTTTGTCTCTATCAAAAAAAAAGTTTCAGGGTCCAAGCGCGGAACCTACCGCAATTCCACACAATCTTGACGACAACCACTCCATGCGCCTTCACAGTCAACACTAACGACGACAACGATTTTCCCAACGACAACCCTTTCTTCTCCTACTGTACGTCCTCCAGCAAGCATCACCTATAATCACTCCCGGAAAGAAGAAGGCTCATTCTCAACCCTCACAGTACATCATACACAATGGGCGAAGCCAACGTTGTTGCATCACAGTGGCGCCTTGTTGAGCGCGGCCGTGTCGTTCTCTTCACCCAGGGCAAATACGAGGGTCGCCTTGCTTTGGTCGCTGAGATCATTGACCACAAGAGGGTATGTGCTGGACTTTTTTCGATGTTATTGAGGAAGAAAGATGTGTTGGAAGCGTGAAGGCATTGGGGCAGGTAGGGAGGGTAGGAAAGAAACCGCAAGAGAAGCACAGACATATGAAAGAGAAGAGCGCACAAACGCAAGAGACAAAATTGAAAGAAAGACGACCTGTGGTAGCCTGAGCGACGCCAATATTCCGAAAAGCACTCAAGCAGTTCACAAGCAACACGGAAAACACAACTAACACCCCCTTGCCTTTAGGTTCTCGTCGACGGTCCCTCCAGCGATGCCTCCAAGGTCGTTCCCCGCCACGCCGCTCCCCTCGCACAGGTCGCCCTCACACACATCGTCGTCCCCAAGATCGCCCTCGCCGCCGGTACAGGTGCCATCAAGAAGCAATGGGAGGCCGCCAGTGTAGACAGCAAGTGGGCTGAGAGTGCATGGGCTCAGAGCCGCGCCAGGAGCTCAAGGAGACGGGAGTTGACGGATTTCGAGAGGTTCAAGGTGTTGAGGTTGAGGAAGCAGCAGAGATTTGAGGTCAGGAAGAATGTTGCTAAGGCTGTTAAGGCTTCTGCATGAATGAAGTGTTGAGGATGGTGATGGTACTGCTACTCGATGTGTGATCAAGTCTTAGGAAAGAGACGATATTTGCATGGAGTTGATCAGACATGGAATTGTCATGAGGGCCATTTATGATATACCGCAGTCCTGTGACGGAAAACAAAATGTCACGGTCTGTCGTCTTTATGCTCAAAAATAACCTTTACACACCTGCCATGCCAATGCTTCCCAAAATGACTTATCTATCGTCTATCGTCAAAACAAGATACGCGACAACCTATGGGTGCATATGATGCGCCCAAAACACTCTCGATACTCGATACTCGACACTCGACACCTCGACACCCTAACCCAAATCTTCGCCTAGAAAGCTCGCATATCCACCACCGCCTCTCCCTCCCGCTCAACACACACATCACGACGCTCATAGCATCTGTTATCCCTTTCCAAAACGAAAAGAGTATCTTCATTTGCCAGACTAACTTAGAACTGATCACACCAAGAAAAGCAGAACGTGAATCAAGATCGATAGTCTCCACTTTTCTCACTGTCCTCTCTAGCTCAAGCTATCTAACTTCATGCTCAAGTTACCTCTCCCTCTATGCTCAAGACACTTCTTCACTGCTGCATTCCCGTGCACTCCAATAAGTGAGCTCGCGGTGTTCTTAGAAGTGATGCACTATCATTTACGGCTATGTTCCACAACAGAAGACGAACATCTGTGTTCTCCTTCCTTTTAAAACGATACTTTTCATAACAAAGGGCTGGATCAGTCGAGTTGATATAGTTAATGACTACTTCACTGCAGATTGATAATGTTAGGAAACATTTCGTGAGGTTCTCAGTTTCCATCCACTCTTTGCTAAATTTCTCAAATTGACGAGGCCGTTATTGGGGGATGATGGGATGGGCTGATGGAGGGAGGGGAGGATGGTGCTTGACATGTGTGCAGGAGTGAAGAAATAGTAAGGATGTGAACGGAATGGAGATGATGTGATAACGATGGATGTAGATAGTTGATTGCAAAAAGAAAGATATCCAATTTAGAAATATGTGGTTTCGTTATATTCATGAGCAGAGGGATTGTCACGCGACTCATCTCAAACCATCAACCCATAGCCTTGCACTTCACGCACTAACTGCACCACCTCACAATGCTCCCCCACTCCCAAGCACAAGCACCATCTACAACGCAGTGCCATTAGTAAGTCCATTCCTGATGCCATCATAAGCGATCTTCTTGACCAGTTCAGTTCCATTAGCAGGCAAGAACCACGGATGCGCCCATCCCTGACCTGGGAACTATACACATTCATTAGCAACCCAGACTCGACAAGATCGACGCACAACTTACAGTATAGGGAATCCAAGAGTAAGTGTCATCAAAGTCCCAAAGCGTAATCCCAACACATCCCTGCGTAAGCGCACAAGCCTGCGTCGCATTTCCATAATCATAAAACTGCTGGATCTGCTGCTCGCGACTGATGGGTAAGGTTCCACGGATATCAAGCTCTGTAATGGCGACATCAAGGTTTTTGCCAGTGACCTGGTTGACTTTATTGGTGTAGTTGGCGAGTGTATCCATGAAGGTGCGGACGGGAGGGGATCCGCCGATGGTGAAGTGGGACTGGGCGCCGATGCCATCAATAGCGATGCCGGCCTGTGTGAGGTTGTAGGCGAGGATGGCGGCGTTCGTGGTCTTGGTGCCGGGCCATTCGATGCTGTAGTCGTTGTAGTAGAGGCCGACGGTGAGGTTGTTGTCGCGTTTGACTTGGGAGGCTTTGCGGAAGGCCTTTTCAACGAAGGTTGGCTAGGCGGGCTTGTTAGCTCGACATGATAGGGTTGCAGAGTTGGGTTTCGACGTACGCCGATGACTCGCTGCCAGACACTTCCGGTCCTCCATGGGTTGCCACCTGGAGTTGCGCCGTCGGCTAGAGCTTCGTTGACTACGTCCCAGTGCAGGCATTGGTCGCCCCAGTGCAACATCAATCGCTCAATGTGACGCTCCATCACAGCGGTCAGACTGTCGGCGGTCCAGTTGCCATCTGGTACAGGTTAGTCAAAAAATACATATTTGAAACGCTTCAGGGAGAATACTGACTGTTAACCCAGTCGGGAACCTGGGAATGCCAAATTAGATTGTGACACCTGACTCTGCGTGTGCCGTTCTTAGAAGCTAACGCCATAAACGCATCGCCGCCAGAGAAATCAAAAACACCGTTTTGTGGCTCAGTAGCGAAATACTTCATGGTGTTGGCTATTATGTTGAGTCAGTCTGATGTAGATAGAGAAGTAGAATTTGTTATACGGGACGGAGATCCGCTCACCTGGAGTCCACTGGTTAAACTCATGGTTATCTTGGGCAACATTGAGGTAAATAGGATCATTGCCAGCGTTGGTTCCTGGGTAGTCGACAGCAGTTCCAAAGTAGATTCCATCGCGGACTTTGGCAGCGAGATCGGCCAATCCGGGGTTGGCGTGGCCTGTAGGAGAGACCTGCTGAGCAAGAAGAGTCGTGGTCAAAGTGGTAGCTACACTGGTGGAAGAGCCAGTAGTGCGGGTGACTGTGACAGTGGTAGGAGCAGGACAAGAGGCAGTCACAGTGACTGGAAAGTGCGTTAGTATTCATATTTTAGTGCTTATAGAAGTTGAATCACAAACCAGTTGGAAGCACTCCAGTATAACCACTACCGATAGTCGTGGTGATAGTCTGGACAGTCTTGTCTGTGGCTGTGATGGTTTTGGTCGTTGTCGTAATGCTGACAGCTGTTTCCTTCACAGTCTTCGTCTATAGTAGGCATTAACATGAAACACGAGTCGATCGTAATGGCACGGCATGAACAAACTGACCTTGGTGTAGGTTGTGGTCAAAGTATTGGTCACTTTAGCATTGTTGACAACGCTGATATCTTGAGGAGCAGGAGCAGCAGCGGCACCTGCAATGAGAGCCGCGGCGCCAGCGAGAGCAGCAGCGCGCATATTGGGCAAAGGTATTGATCAGATAGTGAATGAAAGAGACCAAAGTAGTAGTGAATGAAATTCTTTAGTTTGTGCCTCCTTCTCCAGTTGAAGGTGAGGACATCATGCCTCTTTTATATTGCTCCCTTGCCCTTCCAGTGACCATTTCCGAGTCGAGGTCAGGCAAAATGGCAACCTCCTCATCAGTCTCCACGTCTTTACTCCGCAATGCCTGCACGCCCGATAGTGTGCTTCTCCAGACGCTTACTCAATGTGGCGTACCTCCATTGGACGTAGTTGCTGCATGAGGAGAGATCTGGCTAAAGAGTGTTGTCTTGGTATCAGAAGTCGGTGACATCCTCGACGGCTTGCTCAAGTGGAAAGAGTTTCAGGCGGAGTCATGTCAAGAGGCGACTGTAGTAGAAGGCGTGTCAATCGATTGAGGCTGCAAAGTGTAAGATGCTCCGGATACCATGTGGATCAGATTGTCTAGACCTGTGGAACCATACGCGAGATGGTGCGTTGTCGTCGAGTATGCCAACGGTGGGTCTTCTAGAGCGACATCGTGCCTACAACCAACATTTGGATTTCCCCTTGGGCATTTTACAAGGATTAGGCAGTCCTTCGGGCAGGTCACTGCCGATAATGCCTCTTTCTTCCACGTAATAGAATGATCTCACTGGTCAAAAATGAGCAGGATAATGTGAGTGAGGAGCACATGACGTTCAGCGACTAACAATGCCCAGCATTGCCCAGCAATACTAATGCACGTACTATTGTACGCCTTTCTCGTAGATATAGGACGTGAAGTTGTACCTTTTGCCGGAAGGATTTAACCATGGGGTGCGTCGTGGGGTGCGTGGAGTGCCAAGGGCAGCTTTTTAACCATCTTGGCGACCCATCTGGAACCGAGGGAGGCGTAAAGGATGTCGCCCACTGGATTGTAAGGTCGCTAGTAGCACAATGGAATCGACGAGGTAAGAGGAACGCCTAGAACGCATGTGAGAACTGAAAACTCTCGAAAAACCTTCGGAAGGTAGTCACCACCGAGATTGACTTCCAAATTGATGAAACTGTCGCATGAACCTCAACACGAAACGAAAGCATAGCCAACGTCACTCTTACTTCCTTTTCAAAGGTTCTTCAATGTCTCAAGCTCAGCCAAGATGTGCTTGTGCTCGCTTTAGCCTGGAAGTATCATAGTCTTGCGTGGTTTCTTTATCCTCCATCGAATGCCAATGTTGGCCAAGAAGATGTCGTGTCATTACGCACATCAGCCGTAACTCAATCTGCATACTCTCAACACCTCACCACCTCATCGTGTCATTCCTCCGCAAACCCCTCGCCTAG
>Ga0160428_1001628_pt1 | contig 16250 bp, 9 predicted proteins | sample SolpanmetagenomM_FD_108198 | JGI IMG/M metagenome (GOLD analysis project Ga0160428, IMG submission 108198) | Solar panel surface microbial communities from Lawrence Berkeley National Laboratory, California, USA - M | ecosystem: Engineered > Built environment > Solar panel > Unclassified ... | reverse complement strand
GTACACGGTCGGCGGCGCCTATGTCGGCAACTTCTCGACCACCTCCGCACTTGCCGTCGGCGCGCTTCTCGGGCTGCTGTGGACGCGCCGGACGGCGAAGCTCAGCGCGATGAAATACGATCTCGCGGCCTGCCTGCTGGTCGTGCTGTTCACCGTGATGAGCGCGCGCGGCCAGCCGGTCAGCGCCTATCTTCGCAGCCTCATAGACAATTTTCTGACGATCGGCGCGCCGTACATCGTCGTATCGCGCAGCATCGGCAGCGAAGGCGATGCGCGCATCGTGCTGTCGCGCTTCTATCTTGCCGGGGCATTGGCGGCGTTCGTCGCGATCTTCGAAGCCAGCCGCCATTGGGCGTTGTACGACGTCATGCCGGCGCACTTCGGACTGTACGGCCGAGACATCGCCGTGCTCAACGTCCGCGCCGGGTTCATGCGGTCGGGCGGCCCGTTGCTCAACCCGACGGCATTCGCATTCTTCCTCGCGGTTCTGCCGGCAGGCATGTGGGGCGTACGTTCCTATTTCCACGCCATCGGATACCGCGCCGTGACCGCCGTATTGCTGGTCGGCCTGTTGGCGACACAGTCGCGCGGCGCCTGGATCGCATGTGCGGCAGGCTATTGCGCGTGCTGGGCCTATCGCGGACTGCGCGCGCAAGCCGCCGCGGCGGTTGGCGCGGCGGCGGTGCTGTATTCCGTGGCGAACTTCATCCTGCCGGAAAATGGCCGGCTCGCCGAGAGTCTCGGGCGCACCGGCGCGGCGGCGGACACGATGGATTACCGTCGAATGCTATTCGACAGCGGTATCGCGCAGGTCAAATTGCATCCGGTCTTCGGGCAGTCGACGGCCGACTTGTATGCGTCGATGATCAATCTCGTTCAGGGACAGGGCATCGTCGACTTCGTCAATGGCCACCTGTACGTCGCTTTGGGAAGCGGGTTGGTCGGGTTCGCGATCTGGTTGCTCGTCTGGGGCACGCCATTTGCGGCAAGCCTGAAGCGTGGTGCGCCTGTCCGAGGTGAGCCAAGCTCGACATTGCAGATCGTCCCGGAAACCATGTTGGTCGTCAGCATGGTCGGGCTGTGCTTCACCTCCACGGCGGTCCGGGCACTGGTGTGGCCGACGATCGCGCTCGGCCTGACTGGTCCGGCATTGGCTCTGGCGGCGATCAGACGCCCCGTGCGCCGCACCGTGACAAACGCATCTGCCCAGGGTAGCTTCGACCAGCCTGTCGGACTTCCGGCCGCCGGATGAAGCCGGCAAATACTGCTGCACCGGGAACGTCGCCGCAGATCAAATCGAACACCGGATTGCGCGGCATCGCGGCACTGGCCGTGGTCGGCTATCATCTGCAACTGGCAGGATATACGTTTCCCGTTCCGGTGATCGCCCGCATTTTCGATCACAGCTATCTGATGGTCGATCTCTTCTTCATGTTGAGCGGCTTCATCCTGTCCTACGCCAACGCGACGGCCAGATTCGCAGACCGTTCGGGCGTCGCCAAGTTCATGGAAAGCCGCCTGATCCGGATCTACCCGCTGCACATCTTCTGTCTGCTCTATCTCGTGATCATTGCGGGGGCTGGCGACCTGGCGCTCGTTTCGTCGGGTCATGCCCCGGTCTTCGCCGACTGGTCGGTCGACAGCCTGAAACTCCTGTTCGCCCAGATCACGCTGACGAACGGCTGGTTTTTCACCCGTAGCGGATGGAACACCCCGACCTGGTCGATCAGCGTCGAGATGATCTCCTACGCCGTGTTCCCGTTCCTGCTGCTATCGCTGCGGAAAATGGGGATCGCCGCCCTTGCGCTCGGAGTAGCGAGCCTTTCATTCTATTCCATCGTCGGCCTGACCTCGGGGTCGCTCGACATGATCGGTGGGTGGGCGATCTTGCGATGCCTGGCCGGCTTCGGTCTCGGAATGCTCGTCTTCGATTGCCGCAAATGGCTCGATGTGTCCGAAAGCGTTGCCTCGATTGCACAGGCGATAGCTCTGGTACTTATCGTCACCGTCCTGTTCGCACGATCCGGCGATGTACTGATCATTCCCGGCTTCCTCCTGCTCATCGCATCGACCGTGTACGACAAGGGTTTCGTCAGCCATGTCGTCGGTACGAAACTGGCGCAATTCCTCGGCACGATTTCATATTCCGTGTACCTCAATCATGCCTGTCTGCTGATCCTGATGACGCCCTTTTGGGCGCTGCTGCAAAAGCTGGCCATGCGCTCGGTAGCGATACCGTCGATCGCCTATATCCCGATCTTCTTCGCCTGTGTCGTGGTCGTCTCGACCATGACGAACCGCTGGGTCGAAGTGCCCGCCCGGCAGTGGCTCAACGGTCGGTTGCGCATGCGTAGCGGCGTTCTGGCGAACGTGCCCTCCGCGCCTTGACGAGGCGGCGAATCAGGCAGGTCGCGTCGTCCGGACGGCCTACCCGCTGGTTGACGATCCACCCGTTTCGGGCCCCTTTCTGGTGCGTTCGGTATAGCTAGGTCTGTGATTTTCCGTCGGAAAATCTTATCCCTAGTGCCGCTTTAACCATGCCCCTTATGAAGCGGTAAGCGGGTGATTGCCTAATACCGGCTCAACTATTGGGCGGGATCGATCATGGCAATTTTCAAGCAAATCAAGATTTTCTCGAGCGAATCCACAGATAGCGAACGGGCTGCCGCGAGCAAGGCGACCAAGTTCGTCGATACGATTTCCAGCCCGTCGACCGTCGTCGATCCGACGGCCGGTACCGTCAGTGCGCAGGAGTACGAAGCAGCCAAGGTGGCGGCCTCGCTCGGCTCCGTGGCCACGGATGGGGTGACCGGCGCAGACGCTGCCGCGGCCGAGAAAGCCGGTGTTCCCATCCTGGCTGCGCCGGTATCGGATCCGCTTGCGATCAAGGCTGCCGATGCCATCACGACCGTTGCACCGGCGGTGGTCGCGCCGGCTCAGGACATCGTTCTGGAAAAGTCCGGCGCGTTCGCTGCGCCGGTCACGGGCGGCGGCGGTGCGGGCGTCTCGACCAAATCCCCGGTCGGGGGCACGTCGAATACCGGCACGAATACCATGGAAATTGGTATGAACCTGGCAGGTGTCAGCTATTTCGGCACGCAATACCCGTTCCTGGATCGCTTCAAGACGTCGTCCCAGTGGGTGGCGCAATATGCGAACGGTCAGCAGAGCAGCGATATCCCGTTGAATTCCAGTGGCTTTCCCGCTGGAATGCCGGCTGGAGCGGTCAATCTGTATGTCGGCATCGGGCTGGATCCCGTCGCCCTGTCGATGAGCGACGTCTATGTGATCACCTATAAGGGCACCGCCAGCATCAATCTGCTGGGGGCGACGATCCTGTCGTCGGAACCGGGCAAGATCGTATTTCGCTTCACGGGCGAGGCCAATGCGACCGCACTCAACGTCAGCTCGATGGATCCCGCCAACCCGATCACCGAAATGCACGTCGTGCGCGAAGATCAGATGGCGCTGTTCCAGAGCGGCGAAATCTTCAATCCGGCGTTCATCCAGAAGGCGTCGCAATGGTCCGAACTGCGCTACATGGATTGGGGCAACACCAACAACAACACGCTCACGTCGTGGGACCAGCGGACGAAGGTCACCGATCCGTCCTGGGGGATGAACACGCAGACCGCCAGCGTGCCGATCGAGATCATGGTCGCGCTCGCCAACAAGACCAATACCGACATGTGGATCAACATCCCGGCCCAGGCGGATGATACATATGTGCGCAATACGCTGGCGTACGTCCGCGATAACCTCGCCGCCGGGCTGACCGTGAAGGTCGAATATTCGAACGAGGTCTGGAACTGGGGTTTCCAGCAGGCCTATTATGCCCGCGAGCAATCGGGCCGGATGTGGGGCACCGATCTGAACGGCAACGGCCAGATCGATTACAATACCAACGAGGAAGCCGAAGGCGGCTCGCTGCTCTATTATGGCTATCGCGCGGCACAGGTCGCCGCGATCGCCAGCAGCGTATTCGGTTCGAGCGCGGCATCGCGCCTGCAAAACGTCATCTCTACGCAGACGGTCTATCAGGGGCTGGAAAGCTATGTCTTCCGCGGCGTGCAACTCGCCGGGCTCGGCAGCGTCGGAAGCCTGTTCCAGGACTATGCGCTGACGTCCTACTTCAACTTCGATGCGGTGGACCAGGCGACGATGATATCCTGGGCCCATAACGGGCAGGCCGGGATCGACGCCGCATTTGCGGCGCTTGGCACCAGCCTCAACAGCCTGAAGTCGATCTACGAATATCAGCAAGCCGTTGCCGCCCGCAACGGACTGGCGATGGTCGGGTATGAGGGCGGCTTGCACGTCGCTGCCAACGCGTACCCCGAGTCCGAGCAGGCCGCGATCCTAGCTTTGTTCGACGCGCTTTCGGACGACCCGCGCATGGGGGATCTGTACACCAAGATGGTGGCCGATTTCGCCTCCGCGGGCGGATCCGGGCTGGTGCCGTTCTCGGATGCGGTGGCGCCGACCAAGTGGGGCAATTGGGGAACGCTCGACAGCATCTACGACGAATCGAGCCCGCGATACGATGCGCTCGTCGCGGCGTCCCGGGCGGCGAAGGCCGGCGCGGCCGGCGGTGGTGACGCGACTCAGCTCAACGTCCAGACCTCGGCGGCCAGCTACGGTCTCACCGGCAACCAGTTGAACCTGACCTATACCGGCATCGGTGGCTTCAACGGGCGCGGCAACGATCTGGCGAACACGATCGTGGGTGGCAATTCCTTCAACATGCTCTCCGGCGGGGGCGGCGACGACACGCTGGTCGGCGGCAATCGCAACGACCTGATCGACGGCGGAACCGGAGCGGACCGCATGGTCGGCGGCAACGGCGACGACACCTACACCGTCGACAATGTCGGCGATGTAATCGTCGAATTCGCCAGCGGCGGTACCGACGAAGTCCGCACCACGCTGGACACCTACGTACTCGGCGCGAACGTCGAGAACCTGACGTTCAACGGCGGCAACGCCGTCACGGGCACCGGCAACGACGCGAACAACGTGATCACGGCGTCGACCGGCGCTGCGACGCTGTACGGCAATGGCGGGGACGACACCCTGATCGGATCGGCCGGCGCCGACCGGCTGGACGGCGGAACGGGTGCGGACCTGATGCGCGGCGGTGCCGGGAACGACACCTATATCGTCGACAATGCCGGCGATCAGGTCATCGAACTCGCCGGGGGCGGCATCGACACGGTGCGCACGACGCTCAACCTGATCGGGCTGGCAAGCCAGGTGGAGGATTTGACGTTCGTCGGAACGGGCAACTTCCAGGCCTTCGGCAATACGCTCGACAATTTCATCATCGGCGCTGCCGGTAACGACACGATCTGGGGGGATGCCGGCAACGACACGCTGTACGGGCGCGGCGGCAACGACATGCTGATCGGCGGAACGGGCGCGGATCTGATGAACGGGGGCGCCGGTGACGATCGGTACGACGTCGACAATGTCGGCGACACGGTCGTCGAAATGGCCAATCAGGGCAACGACATCGTCTATAGCACGATCTCCTACACGCTGGGCGCCAACGTCGAGAACCTGCAGTTGAGCGGCACCGCCAATCTGAACGGCACCGGAAACGAGCTGAACAACCAGATCTTCGGTAACGACGGCGACAATATCCTGTCGGGCGGTGCCGGCGTGGACGCTCTCCTGGGGGGCGCCGGTAACGACACGCTGTACGGTGGCGACGGCAATGACGGTCTCAGCGGCGGTGCCGGCAACGATATCCTGTACGGCGGCAACGGCGACGACTCGCTCGACGGCAGCACTGGTGACGATGTGCTGATCGGCGGCGCCGGGACCGACTATATGGATGGCGGCGCCGGTGCCGACCGGTACGTCTTCTACGCCGGAGATACCGGGCGCACGCGGGCGACTGCCGACAATATCGGCTTCTCGAGTGCGGACGGCGACCTGATCGACCTGTCGAACATGGATGCGAAGACTGCGACGTCTGGCCGCGATGCGTTCAACTTCATCGGACAGGGCGCGTTTACCCGCACTGCGGGCGAATTACGGATCCAGTTCAGCGGTGGATATTGGGACGTCACGGGCGATACGAATGGCGACGGTATCGCCGATTTCAGCATCACCGTGAACGCTGGAAGCACGGCGCTGACATCCCGCGACTTCGTCTTCTAACCCGCCCGTTCCGTCCGCTTCGAAACCTTCCGGCGAACCCATTGGTTCGCCGGATATTCGATATATTTGTAGCTCAGCGTCGCGGCGAAGATTGCCGCGCACAGCACGGCGATCGTGAGCATGTCGCCCATCAGCGGCGTCGTCCCCGCGAACTTCCGGTCGTCGATCGTCGTAACCAGCGACTTGTGTGCAAGGCGGCTACCGAGTTCCAGCGCATTGTGCGTGCGGAACACGATGAACAGATGGACCATGTAGATCGAGTAGGAAATCTTGCCGAGGAACTCCAACGGCGGCAGCAGGAGGAACCGGCTGATGATTCCGGATTGCTGTGCGAAGATGAAGATCACCACCGCGAACAGCGGCGGAACGGCCAGCGAGAGAGGTGTCGCGCCGGCAGCCGTGACCATCGCGACCGTCGCGACGACGGCGACGATCTCCAATATGCTCGCCAGCATCGATCCGATGGTGATCGCGACGTGACGATGCAGCCGGAACGTCACCACGCCTAGCGAGAAGCCGATCAGGCAGCGGGCGAAGGCGCCTTCGTGGAAGACGTTGAGATACCTGTCGCTCGCGGTTGGAAGATACAGCGTGCATCCGATCGCTAGCAGGATCGCCACCGGAACGAGAAAGCGGCCAAGGTACCGGAAGCCGAAGGCGAAGACGAGATACGTCCAGACTTCGACCGCGATGCTCCAGGCAGGCCCGTTCCACGACGTGGGATTGCCGACGAACGTCTGGACCAGCGCCAGATTGGCGAAAATCATCCCGACGGAAAAACCATCGCTGAACGGCAACCGCCCGGACGGGCGCGGTATAGTGATCGTGGCGAGCTCCCACGCGACGAAGATCGCCAACATCACGAAATGCAGCGGGTAGACCCGGCCGAGCCGCAGCAGCATGAACTTGCCGATCGGATAGCCTTGGCCGAGCCGGTCGCCATAGCTGGCCGCGATCACAAAGCCGCTTAGAACGAAAAAGAAATCGACGAACAGGAAGCCGTTCTCGACGAACGGAGATCGGCTGATGTGGCCGAACGTCTCGAAGTGCAGCAGCACGATCATGCACGCGCAGATGCCGCGCAGGCTGTCGAGCGCTACGAAGCGATGTTTTGTTCCCCCGGTCATGGCGTCTCGTCGCACACCGCCGGTACGGCGCCAATAGCTATCGGTCCCGCGACGGGACGATTTTCGCCGGGATGCCGACCGCGGTGGACCCCGAAGGAACGTTGCACAACACGACGGCGTTCGCCCCGATCCGGGCATGCGCGCCGATATGGATCGCACCGAGCAGCTTCGCCCCCGCGCCGATATCGACATGGCCGTCGACGCGCGGCGCGCCGCCATCGGTCACGCCCAGCGTGACCTGCTGGAGAATGAGGCAATTCGGTCCGATCACCGCGTCGGGATGGATCACCACCCCGTTGGGGTGCGGCAACAGCAATCCGCCACCGATAGTGGCGCTCAGTGGAATGTCAGCGCTCGACACCGCGGACCAGAAGCGATGGCGGATCGTCGCCCGGAACCGCGCCCAGCGCGCGAGCGGTCCGGTTCTGGCCGCAGCGCGCTGGTGATCGCGAATGCTGGCAAGCAAGGCGCGGCCGGGGTTCCAGCCCGTGAACTGCTCCCGGGACCAGTCCGGCGTGTCGGCGGAAATCATACCTTTTGCGCGTCCCGTCTTCTTTGTCTTTGTCGAAAGCCACCTTCGCCACGTCCGGCGGATAAGTACAGCCGTCGCGACGCTTGCCAGCAGGATGGCACGCAGCCTAGACGCTATGGCGCCGCACGAACGGGGTGGCGGAGGACGGGGGTTGCAGTGATCGAGAGACGTTCGCACGTCAGAGTACCGCTGTGGATCGCGCCAGTCGTGATCCTGTCGTTCGCGCTCGCCTGCATCTGGTTTGCCAGCCGACAGAATATCTGGATCGACGAATCGACGCAATTGTCCGGCATCACGCTGGCACCCGGTGCGCTGATCCAGTGGTTGTCCGGGGTCGATACCGGGCGCTTCGGCGTGCCGGGGGACCGCATGCCGCCGCTCGGCTATCTGCTCGACTGGGCGTGGTGGAACGGTGTGTCGAATTCCGTCTTCGGCTTCCGCCTGTTCCACGCGGCGTGCGTCGTCATGGGCCTGTCGGTGTTCGCGGCGGCGGAGCGGCGCTTCGTCGGCGGGCGTTGGGCGATCGTCGGCCTGTTGTTTCTCGCCATGTCGCCCAAGACGATCCAGTTCGCCGTCGAACTCAGGTCCTACCCGATGTTCTTCGCGCTGGCGTGCGTGCAGGCAGCGATGGTCCTGCGGCTGATCTCGGCGCCGGTCGCGCCTTCGATGCGAGCACTCCTGCTGTTCGCGTGCATCTGCATCGTCACGTACTTCACGCACTTCTTCGGCGTGGTCGCCACCTGTGCCTATTTCGGCGCCTTGCTGCTGCGTTTCGTCAGGACTGCACCCGGGCGGGTGGTCGCGGCCGGAATCGTTGCGATGCTGCCGAGCCTCGCGCTCAAGCCGTTCGTCACCGGCGCCAGCGCCATATCGGGCGTGATCGCGGTCGGCGTCAGCCCGAGCCAATATGTCCTGCAGCTTTTCGCCGGCTCGGCCTATCTCGTGTGGCCGATTGCGGGACTCTTGTTCCTGGCGGGGTGCGCGATCCTGATCGCGGCCGGCGTATTCGCCGCGATCGGCCGCGCCGCCGAGCGTCGGAGCCAGCCGGTCGATTACATGATCGTCGTTGCGGGGCTGGGAACGATCGCGACGATCCTGCCGCACTTCTGGATTTCGTCGTTCGATACATTGAAGCCGACCTACAGCATCTGGCTGCTGCCGGTGCTGGCGCTCATCATGTCCTCCGGCGCGCGTGAAGTCTCGCGACATTCGCGCTGGTTCTCGCTTGGCCGACTGGCGGCGATCGGCGCGCTGACCGTCGGTGCGCTGGTCTCGACCGTCATCTTCCTGACGCATGCCGATTGGTACGTTCATGGCCCGGCCAACGCCATCGCCGCAGCGGCGCAAGCCGCGCCGCCGAACACGCCGATCGTATATTTCGGCGCGGAAACCTATTCCTACGGATATTTCCCAACGGTCTACAACACGCACGGGCGGGCCAACCAATGGCTTGCGACCGGCCAGGGCGTGAAGCGGTTACCGGAGGGCAGGGTGCAGCCGTTGCAGGCGCTGTCCGGCTATCCCGAGATCCTCGTCGTCGAAACGCGACTGCGGCGATATTCCGATCTCGGCGACAAGCTCAAAGGGCATGTTCCGGCCTGGGATCGGTCCGCCGAGCTCGACGCGCTGCTCGCCGGCGGGCGGTGGACCGAAACTGCGACCAGCGAGAATTTCGGTTATTACGACACGGCCATCGTTCGCCTGAAAGCGAAGGCACGTTAGTCGGCCTACGCCGGCGCGCTAGCCGACGATCAGGTGGACGCGATAGCCTTGAGATGATCGAGCCGCCCGCCGAAAGTCCGTTCCATCGACCGGCTGGCGCTGAATGCCGCCGCTTCCGCCATCAAGGCGGCCAACCGGTCGCGATCCCGGTCTAGGGCGCCGATCGCCGCCGCCAAGGCCTGAACATCGCCGATCGGTACGGCGCTGCCGAGATCGGCCCGTTTCGACAATGCGTCCCACGCTTCGTTGGCGAATCCTGCAATCGGTACGCCGCAGCCGAGCATTTCGAGATAGGTGCAGGACGGATCACCCTGCAGATGCGGACAGACGAACAGGTCTATCGCCTGCATCGCCGGTACCCAGGCGTCCGGGAATGCCACCGATCCATGCAATACGAGCTTGCTCGAGGCTTTGGCGCGAAGCACGTCCGTCAACTCGCCCTCGCCGAACACGTCGAAAACGTAGTTCACGCCGAGCCCGTCCAGCGCATCGAGCAAGGGCGGGATGTGGTGCACGCCTTTCATGCGGTTCAGCCTGCCGGAGAAAGCGAGGTGCAATGGCACGCCGGATTTGACGCGTTCCTGCTTCGCCGCCAGGTCAGGCGCGGAGATCTGGTCCGCCTCGGCGAGGCGCGTGTCGAAGAACAGGATCGGGTTGGCGGCAAGCGTGCGATAGGCATCGAAGCTGGGCAGGCCGTTGCACTGTAACCCTGCCGCAGCCCGGATCGCCTTCCTCCTGCGCCGTTCGGTGGTCCATTCCCAGACCATGCTGCGCAGTGCGCGATACCAGGGCAGCGAGGAGGCCCGGATGATGTCCAGTCGCGTTCGGAGTGTATATTCGATGATGTAGACGACCTTGTTGGCAAGGTCTGGCGCAAGATCGAGGTCGTTATACGAATCGATGCTGGCAACGAGGACGGCGTCCGCCGGCAATTTCGTCGCGACGTCCGACCGGTCGGTAGCGACCTCGATCACGGTGAACGGAAGGTCGGCGGCATCGCAGCGGCTGGCATAGCTTGCCGGTCGATCCTGCATCGCCAGCATCCAGATGACCGGTCCGGGCCAGAGCCGGGCGTAAAGATCGATGCCCTCCATCGCCTTCGTGTCGAGCAGCAACGCTTCGCCGTCGCGCGCACCGTGCACGCTCGTCAATATGGCAATCGGGGGCGCCATCAACCGGCGCTTTCACGGCCGCGATCGCGTGCGACAAGCTGTTCGACAGAGATCATCGGCGCACTCCGGGCAGGGAGCGCAAGCCGATATCATCTGCGTGGCGCACTGCCTATCGCTCGCGTAGCGCGCTGCCCTTGGCTTCGTCGATCGGGCTGGTGAGATAGCTGAGGAAGCTGCGGTCGCCGGTGACGATATCGGCGACGGTCGTCATCCCCGGTGTGATCGCGATCGTGCGGTCGCCGCGATCGATGCGGGTGCGGTCCAGCGCGACGCGGACGACGTAGACCGGGCCGAGCTTGTCGTCGTCGACAGCATCCGGACTGATCGCCAGCACCTTGCCGGGGATCGACCCATAGCGGGCGAACGGAAACGCCTCCAGCTTCACGTCGACCTTCTGCCCAACCGACACGAAGCCGGCATCGCGATTGAGCAGTTTGACCTCGGCGACGAGATGCCCGTCGGTAGGCACGACGGTCATGATCGGTTTCGCCGCTTCGACCACGCCGCCTTCGGTATGGACCGAAAGCTGGCCGATCGTGCCGCTGACCGGCGCGCGCAATTCTTGGAAATTGGCCCGCGTCCGCGTTTTCGAAAGTTCCTCCTGGCGCAGCTGCATATCGGCGGTCGCCTTGACCAGTTCGTCGAACAACGCCGCGCGCACTTCGGTCCGCGCCTTGGCCAACGTGCTGGCGGCGCCGGCGGATTGCGCGTTGGCGCGCTGGATCGATTGCAGCGCCGCTTCGCGATCGCGCGCCTGCGCGAGCCGCTGCCGACGCATCTCGATCACCTTCAGCTTCGACACGAAACCCTTGGCGAGCAATTGTTCGTTCGCGGCGATCTGTTCGTCGAGCAGCGGTAGCGTCTCGGTCAGCTTGGCGACCTCGACCCGTGCCGAGGCGATGTCGGAGCGCGCGACCTGGCCGCTTGCGGCTTGCGCGGCGATCGACGCCTGCACGTCGGCCAACTTGGCCAGGGCAAGCGAACGCTGCGTTTCGATCGTGGCGGCATCCGCTCCCGCCGGCGGGGTGAAGACGAAACCCTTTCCGTCGAGACCGTCGATCACCGCGCGGGTGCGTGCGACGGTGAAGGCGGCCGTCTCATAGGCCTTGCGCGCCTGCGTCGCCTCTGCCGACGACACGGTCGGATCGAGCAGCACGAGCACCTGGCCCTTGGTGACGTGATCGCCGTCATGCACCAGGATGCGGCGCACCACACCGGCTTCGGCCGGCTGGACCAGCTGCACCGCGCCGGTCGGGACGATCCGGCCGGGCGCGGAGGCGACGATGTCGGTGCGTCCGAACGTCAGCCATACAGCGAGCAGGGCGACGCCGCCCATCAGCACCTTGGCCGTGACGCGCGCGGTGGGCGATACGGGGCGTTCGATCACTTCCAGCGCGGCCGGCAGGAAGCCGGTTTCGTCGACGCGCAGCCGACCCAGATCGCGCTTCTTTTCTTCGGCCAACGTCGCGCGGACGACGGCCCAATTGGTGGTCAATGCGTTCATGCGGCAATTCCCTGCACGCCCGACTGGCGGCGATGGAGTTCGGCGTAGCGCCCGCCCAAGGCGAGCAATTCGTGATGCGTGCCCGATTCGACGATCCGGCCTTTCTCGATCGCGACGATCCGGTCGCAATCGCGCACGGCCGACAGGCGGTGGGCGATCACCAGCAGGGTACGGCCCTTCGAGATCGCCTTGAGATTGTGGCGAATGATCTCTTCGCTTTCCGCATCCAGCGCGGACGTCGCTTCGTCGAGGATCAGGATGCGCGGATCGGTGACGAGTGCGCGCGCGATGGCGATGCGCTGGCGCTGCCCGCCCGACAAATTGACGCCGCGTTCGACGATCGGCGTGTCATAGCCTTGCGGCTGCTGGAGGATGAAGTCGTGTGCCCCGGCGAGGCGTGCGGCCTTCATCACGCGTTCGAACGGCATGGCTGGACTGACCAGCGCGATGTTCTCGCGGATCGAGCGGTTGAACAGGATATTCTCCTGCAGCACCACGCCGATCTGGCGGCGCAACCAGGTGGGATCGAGCTGCGCCACGTCGATGCCGTCGATCAGCACGCGGCCGCTTTCGGCGATGTACAGTTTCTGCAGCAGCTTGGTCAGCGTCGACTTGCCCGAACCGGACGATCCAACGATGCCGATCGACTGGCCCGGCGCGATCGTCAGCGTGACTTCGTCCACCGCAGGCGGCTGATCCGGGGCATAGCGGAAGCGCGCCTTTTCGAAATTGACGGCGCCTTTCATCGGCGGCATGTCGAGCCGCGACGGGGATTGCGGTTCGGCCGGGTGGTTGAGGATGTCGCCGAGACGCTCGACCGAGATGCGCACCTGCTGGAAGTCCTGCCACAGCTGCGCCATGCGGATCACCGGGCCGGACACGCGTTGTGCGAACATGTTGAAGGCGACCAGCCCGCCGACCGTCAGCGTGCCGGCGATGACCGATTTCGCGCCGAAGAACAGGATCGCGGCGAACGACAGTTTGGAGATCAGTTCGACCGCCTGACTGCCCGTGGTGCCGAGATTGGTGACGCGCAACGCCGAGGCGCTGTACGCCGCCAGCTGGCGTTCCCAGCGGTCCTGCCATTGCGGTTCGACGGCGGAGGCCTTGACGGTCTGGATGCCGGTGACGCTTTCGACCAGCAACGCGTTGCTCGCCGCGCCGCGTTCGAACTTCTCCTCGATCCGGGCGCGCAGCGGCCGGGTGACGAACAGCGACACCGCGACATAGCCGACCAGGCTGACCGCGACGATCGCGAACAATGCTGGCGAATAGATCACCATCGCGATCATGAAGACGATCGTGAACAGGGGATCGACCAGCACCGTCAGCGACGCGGTCGTCAGGAACTCGCGTACCGTTTCGAGCTGGCGAACGCGGGTCACCGTATCGCCGACGCGACGCTTCTCGAAATAACTCAGCGGCAGCGACAGCAGATGCCGGAACAGGCGCGCGCCCAACTCGACGTCGATCTTCTGGCTGGTCTCCGAATAGAGCCGGCTGCGGATCCATCCGAACATCGTTTCCCACAGCGAGATCGCGACGAAGCCGAACGCCAGCACGTTGAGCGTCGACAGCGCGTTATGCGCGAGGACCTTGTCGATCACGTTCTGGAACAGCAGCGGGGCGGCAAGGCCGAGCAGGTTGAGCGTGAAGGTGATCAGCAGCACCTCGCCGATCAGGCGGCGATAGCGGACCATTTGCGGGATGAACCAGGTGAGGTCGAAGCGCTTGCCGGTGGCGCCGCGCGATTCGCGTGTCGTGACGAGGACGAGTCGGCCGTTCCACATCGCATCCAGTTCGGCCCGGCCGACTTTCTCGACCGGGCGGCCGGGGCGCTGCACCAGCACGCCGTCCTCGACTAGGCGGCCGATGATGAACCAGCCCGAAGGACCATCTGCAAGGGCTGGCAGCGGTTGCCCCGAAAGACGGCCGGGCGCGACATCGACGGCTTTGGCGCGGACGCCGGCCTGGCGCCGCGCGAGGCGGACGACGTCTGCGGCATCCAGTGGGTTGGTATGCCCCAGTTCGTGGCGAAGCTGCACCGCATCGACGGAGGTCTGGTGGATCGACAGCAGCAAAGCGAGCGCCTGCACGCCGGTATCGTCCTGCGCCGGCGGAGCGCCGGGCCCCTTGCCGCCGAACGCCTCGTTCAACTTCATTTCGATGTCGTCGGGAATCTTCATGGCTCGGTCCGTCGCGGATGTTGGCTCGAACCCCGTCTCCCAGAACTAGGTAAACAATCCGGTAACGATATGGCCGGCACGGTCGCGACCGCCAAGCTCTCCTTGGGATCTTAGGATCTACCACGCCGAGTTACGGCTTGCGCATGCACCAACGAAAAACGCCGCCGGTCTTCCGACCGACGGCGTTTTAGAACTCGAGGTTGGGAACGATCAGACCGCGAAGGAAACCTTCGGTGCCGAACGACGGCGCATCGCGCCACCGACCAGGCCGAAGCCCAGGATCATCATGCCCCACGTCGCCGTCTCCGGCACCGCACCGGCATTGGCGAACTGGCGGTAGATCACCGACGTCGAGGTATTGGCATAATTCAGCGCGTCGACGCTGAGGTTCCACCCGATCGCGTCATAGGCTGCGAGATCGAGGCCGGTGACGACGCCGGTCTGGCCGAAGCAGAAGGTCGGGTCGAGCAGGCCGTTGCCGACTGCGCAGCCTGCCGTATCCTTCCAGTGCGATGCCTGCTGGCCGTCACCCTGATACCGGCCCTGCGAGAAGGTATTGCCGAACAGGGCGGTCGCGCCACCATCGATCGAGAAATACTTCGCGCCGCTCAGCGTCCCGGCGGAGAGATCGAGCGACGGACCCGCACCCGGTGCGACGTTCGTGGGATCCGCACTGTAGCGGAACATGTCCAGCGCGCTGTAGATCGACGTATCGTTCAGGCTGTAGCCCAACTGCGCCGCGCCGCTCGGATTGTTGCCGATGCCGTAGACGTCGAGGAAATCGACGCCGGAGACGAAGCCGAGCGCGTGGCCGATTTCGTGGATCGCCACGCCGATGAAGTCGAACGTGTTGGCGGAGATGCCGTCCGTCGGGTTGAAGTCGAAGTTGAAGTTGGTGCTGAAGCGAACCGTGCCGTCGATCGAGGCGCTGTTGACGCCGGTAGCGGAGCCGCCGATTGCCTTCAGAACCGACGAGTTCAGGTACAGCGTCCGCGAGCTTGCCGTTGCCGCAGCATCATAGACGAGCTTGTTCGTGTCATCCACGGCGGGGGTGAAGCCGGGGGGAGGGGTTGCGGTGGTGGCCGACGTACCGTTGGTGATGAAGCTTGCGCCGCCGTTCGTGAGCGTCGGCAGTACCGCGGTCTGGTCGATAACCGATCCGCTCTTCGTCAGGTTCACGCGGTTTTCCCAGTTCGCGACGCTGTAATCCACGCGCGTGCTGCCGGTCGAACCGATGATGCCGGTGCCGAGTGCGGCCGTGCCGACACCCAGGTTGATCGTGACGTTGTTGGTCAGGATCGAGCCCCAATAGGCGGCTGCGATCTGGAAACCGGCGCGGAACTGCGCTTGCTGCGCGGCGGTGCCGGCAAAGCCTTGGTCGACCAGGTTGATGACCGCTGCGTTCGATGCGGTGCTGACGGAAATCAGCGCTGCGCCACAGCAAAGTAGACCTTTGATTTTCATGAATGACCCCTTGTTGCTCCATGGCCGGTTTCGGCTCATTAACCATGTATCACGGGGATGACGGGCATCTGTCAAATGCTGTTTACGATTTTTTAACATCATATTGCGCTGCGTCATCGGTACGTGTCTCAAAATGAGAAACCGCGTCCCGATACCCCGTGAGACCGATACCGGTGAGACTGATACTGCGTGAAAGTGTGGCCAGATCGATGAGCATGTTGAACACCGTCGGACTCCCGGGCCTTGCCGCCCAGTTGAAGGAGGCGCTGGCGCGGCGCGACCGGGCCGAGACGAACCGGGTCGTGAAGGTTCTGCTGGACGGCCGGGCCCCGCTCGGGGAGCAATGGCGGGGTATTTCGCAACTGATGCAGGTCAGCG
>Ga0160428_1001626_pt1 | contig 16259 bp, 13 predicted proteins | sample SolpanmetagenomM_FD_108198 | JGI IMG/M metagenome (GOLD analysis project Ga0160428, IMG submission 108198) | Solar panel surface microbial communities from Lawrence Berkeley National Laboratory, California, USA - M | ecosystem: Engineered > Built environment > Solar panel > Unclassified ... | reverse complement strand
CGTTTCGTAGCCCACGTACGAGACCACCAGCATGACGGGCTGGGCGAAGGTGCCCTTGAGGTGAAACTGGCCCTTCTCATCGGTGCCATCCACCAGGTAGGTGCCCTTGATGGAAACGAGCGCCCCGGGCAGCACGACGCCTTTGTTATTTTGGACGATGCCATCGAGCGTGCCGCCGGCTTGGCCCATGCTCGTGAGGTGCAAAAGCAGCCCCAATCCTCCTAACAGGTATTTTTTTTGCATTAAAAGTGGTTTTTTTTAAATAAAGGAGACAACTTGCTTTTTGAATAGAAAAACACAGTTGTCACAATCCACAAAAATAGGGAAATAAACTCTACTGCTCACTGGTTGTGAGTAATAAATGTTTGGCTATTTAAGCCTTATAATCCCTCGTCTTGTTCGCGTTCATTCAGTAGACTGGTTCTTACAACTTGGCCAAATCAAAAGAATGTCCGTCAAGCTCAGTCAGGACTCGCTTTTTCTACCAGAGCAGTTCTGGAGTCAGTGCACGGCCAGGCAGTAGCGCGGACTTTCAGTCCGCGAGTTATTAGGCCCACTACACTGGCGGGCTGAAAGTCCGCGCTACTGTACAGCGACTGTGAAACTGCTCTAGAGCGTACTCACTCCTGGCTCAACCGCTTTCGCCACCTGCTCATTCGCTGGGCGAAAAAACCAGAAAACTACTGGGCCGTGCTCCATTTTGCCTGTGCCCGAGTAACGTGGTACAACTGTCTTTTTGGGTGAGGCGAATCCCCTGTTCGGATAGCTTCTTAATAGCAGCGCTGCCGCGGCCCCCGAAGGGAAGGGGCCGGGGGTGGGGTCAATCGTCTGGGCCAAGTACACTTACCTGAAAACCGCTCTAACAGGGACCAAGCCACCTAGCGGCTGGCGTAGAGCAGCCGCCGGTAGCCCAGCAGCCCCAGCCCCAGCATCACCGCCGCGTACAGCGCCAGTGCCGGCCCGAGGTGCAGCCAGCCGTAGTCGGCGTACACGCGGGGCCGAAACTGCGGAATGGCGTCGGCGTCGGCTACGGTGAAGGTGCGAAAAGTGCTTTCGGAGGCCATTTTGGGGTAGAAGAACTGCTGCGTGCGCCGGCGAAAGGCGTCCACGTCGCGGCTGAACTCGTGGTACTGGTGCCAGTGCGTGCCGGCCAGCGCGGCCAGCACTTCTTGCAGCAGCAGGGCCGGGCTCAAGAGCTGAAGCCGGCGGATGGCAGCCTGCTGCTTCTCGACCTGCCCGTAGAGCTTATCTTCCGCTACGCGAGTGGCCTGGTCCTTGATTATCTGGCTTTTGGCTACGATGACGCCGTAGCCGTACACCATGCCCGGCGTGACAACGGACGCCTGCCGGATGAGCGCGCGCGGGCTGTTGAACACGGCCTTGGTCAGCAGCTGGCCGTCGCGCTCGAAGTAGCGGTTGGTCGCGTCGCGCTCGGCCGTGGTGAGGGCAATGCGGCTCGGAATAGGGTAAGCCCGGCCGAGGCCAATTTGCAGCAGGTTGGGTAGCAGCAACCCCAGCAGCAACCACAAGAAAATGAGGCTCATGGCATTCAGATTAGAGCTGAGCGAGAAGCTATTAACCAGAAATGCCAGCGCAAACCAGAACGCGAAGTACAGCGACACGAACGCCACCAGCCACCACCAATTGGGGCTAGCCAGAAAGGCCGGCCCAATCAGCAGCGCCAGCACGGGCCCAACTACCACCCAAAAAAACGTCGTGAACAACCCGTAGCGAATGACCAGGCGCCCCAGCAGCAGCCGGGCAATCGACTGGTTGCTCGTCTTGAGCAATACCCAGGTGCCCTGCTCTCGCTCGGAAGATAAGATATTGTAGGTGAAGACGATAATGAGCAGTGGCAGCAGGTACACGACCACAAACGAGAAATCGAACGGGCCCAAAAACTGCAAAAAGCTGTTGTCAATCTCGCTTTCGTGCACCAGGTATTGCTTTTTGGTGATGTACACTTTGTAGTAAAACGGCTGCACGCCGCTCTGGCCGGTGGCCAGGGCCTGCAAGGCAAAAGGCTGCTTGACCGCGTACTGCGCGCCCTCGTTGCGGGCTGTGTTGTAGGCAAAAGTGGGGTCGTCCCAGATAAAGCCCAGGTAGCGCCTGCCGTGGGCCTCGACGCGCCGGATGCGGGCCAGGAGGCTGTCCTGCGTCGCGGCCCGGTGCGCCCGGATGCGGCCCAGCGTCTGCTGCTGTTGCGCCAGCTGGCTACTGCCAATCCAGAGCGCACCCACGAGCAGCCCCAGCAGCAGGGAGAAGAGCGTAACCAGTACGCGGTTGCGGTACAACAACGTGATTTCGTGCCTGAAAAGCACCCGAAACAGGGAGGCCTGCATGGTAAAATACGGGAAAAACCGGGCGGCAACGGCCCGGCCATGAAGAGAAAAAAGGAGCTACCCTAGGCCCGCAGGTGGCGGCAAGCCAGCGTAGCCAGGGCCCCGGCAGCTACCAGCCAGCCCAGCAAAATGGCCAGCGGAGCAGCCGCGTTGGCTAGCCGCCAGCCCAGGCCCGGCGCCACGTAGGCAAACTGCGGCACGGTCTGCCAGAAGTCGTTGCCAGCCACAGTGTTCTTTTGGTAAAAGGCATCGACCACCGTGCCCACCCGGCGGCGGTGCGCTTCGGCCTGCTGCGCAAAGTCGTGGTGGGTATTCATATCGGTGGCCGTGAGGTGCAGCGAAAAATCGCGGAACGCCAGAAAGGGCGAGAGCACGGCGCTGGCCAGCACCAGCCGGTTTTGGCTGGCCTCGGTGCGCTCGATGGCCGCGTAGGCGCGGTCCATCACCCGGCCGTCGGTTTCCTCAAAATACTCGATGGTGATGGGAATGAAAAACACCGGCAGGTCTTCCAGGCGCTTGACGTGGTACTGCGCCAGGGTGCGCCGTTCGAGCCGGGCCCGGCGATCGTCCTTGGTGCCCTCCTGGCCCACGCCGTATTCCTGGTCGTGAAACGTTTGGTCGTCAAACTCCACCGCCGTGGTGGACGGATGCACCCGCCGCGCCAGCTCGCTGGCCAGCCGCGGCCCCAGGAATACGCCCACCAGCCAGAAGCCCGCCAGCCCCACCAGCGCCAGCGCCGAGCTGCGCGCGAGCAGCGATACTGCCACTCCCAACACCGTGAGCAGCAAGGCGTAGAGGAGCAGACCAGCCACGTAGCAGCCGTAGGCCGGCAGCACCCGGCCCACGCCGGCCAGCCCAGCCTGGGCCACCAGCAAAGCCAGCGCGCCCACCGCCAGCGCCGCCACCGCGCCCAGCACCAGTAGCCCGGCGGCCAGCAGCTTGCCCATAAACAGCTGCCAGGCGCTCACGCGGGCGCTGAGCACCAGCTTGATGGTGCCGTTTTCCCACTCCTTGGCAAAAATGCCGTGGGTGAGCAAAAAGATGAACAGCGGCAAAATGAACTGCGCGAAATAGCCCACGTTCAGAAAGCCAAAGCTGCGCAGGCCCGTGGCATCGCTCACCTCCCGAAACTTCACCACGCCGCGCTGGTGCGGCTCCAGGTAAAACGAGTTGCCGGTGTAGTCCTCCAGGCCGTTATCGACCAGGGCCAGGTCGGCGGTGGGCTTGTAGGCGTAGAAGCCGAAGTGCGCGCCCAGGTGCGGGTTCTTATCGCCCTGCGAGATAAACTGCTGGTAAGTAGTGCGCTGTGACTCGCGCAGAAACTGGCTGCGCGTGGTAGAGTAGGCGTAGCCATTGTAGAGCGCCAGGCCCAGCAGCCCGGCCAGGCCCAGCAGCAGCCACGCTACTTTGGTAGTACGCAGCAGCTCGGTCAGCTCTTTTTTGAGGATATGCCGAATCATCTAGGCGGGCTGGTTGACGGTGGTGAGGTAACGATCGGTCAGCTCGGCGTACGACACGGCGGCGGCGCGCAGCTCCTGCTGCAAGCGGCCCTGGTGCATAATGCCGATGCGGTGGCCCAGGTTCTTGGCCATCAGCAGGTCGTGGGTAGCCATGAGCGTGCTCACGCCCTGCCCGCTGAGGCGGGTAATTACCTGGGCAAACTCGTTGGCGGCGTGCGGGTCGAGGCCCGAGGTGGGCTCGTCCAGAAACAGGGCCTTGGCCTGCTTGGCCAGCGCGATAGCGATGCCCACCTTCTGGCGCATCCCCTTCGAGTAGCCGCCCACGCGCTGGTCGAGTGCGCTCGCCTGCAAGCCCGCCGTGTGGGTAAAGGCCGCCAGCTCGGCCCGCGAGTAGGCGTAGCCCGAAAGCCCACTGAAAAAAGCCAGGTTTTCGCGCCCCGTGAGCGTGGGGTACAGGTTCACGACTTCCGGGATGTAGGCCACCAGGCTGCGGGTGGCGTGGTTGTTTACCGATACTTCGAGCCCGTCGATGAGCGCCCGCCCGCTGCTGGCCGGCAAAAAGCCCAGGAAGATGTTGATGGTCGTCGACTTACCGGCCCCGTTGGAGCCCAGCAGGCAGTATACTTCGCCGGCTTGGATGTCCAGGTCCAGGTTGTCGAGGGCCAGGTGCGCGCCGAAGCGCCTGGTGAGTTTTTCGGCTTTTAACATGCAGTCGAAAGAATAAAACGGGTACTTAAAACGCGTAGCTCGCCGAGAGCCGGCCGTTGATGCCGGCCTGCGGCACCCAGTAGTAGAGGCCGTTGCGCTGCCAGGGCGTGGCGATGAGGTCGTGATTGAGCAGGTTGTTGACCAGCAGGTTTACCTTGAGGTGGGCCGACTGCCAGCCCACGCCGCCGTCGAGGCGGAAGTAGTTGGGCGTGGCACGCGGGGTGGCGATGGCATAGCGCTCGCCCCGGCCGGCCTGGTACTGGTAGCCCAGCGAAAAGCTCAGGCCGCGTACCAGCCTGGCCGGCAGCTCGTAGTTGAGCCAGGTATTTTGGATGTGCTTGACGTAGAGCGGGGTGCGGGCGCCCACCAGCAGCGGGTTCACGTCGCTATCGATTTTCGAGTCGTTGTAGGCGTAGTTGATCACCACGTTCAGCCCGCGCACCACCTGGCCCACGATGTCTACATCCACCCCCTGGGCGTGGTTTTCACCCACCTGAATGCGGTAGAGGCTGTTAGTCGGGTCGGTGGCGACGATGCTCGAGCGGGTGATGTAGTACACAGCCACGGCCGAGGTCCAGCGGCCGTCGAGCCAGTTTTTCTTCACCCCGAGTTCGCGGTTAGCCCCTTTGAGCGGGCTGATGGCCGCGCCGGTGCTCGTCGCGCCAGCCTGGGGCACCAGCGTGCGGTCGTAGAGCCCATACACCGACAAGCTGGGCAGCAGGCTGTAGCTGACGCCTAGCCGGGGCGTCGCTACGTGATCGCGGGAGCCGCTGGCCACGCCCGATACCAGGTTGTTGGTTTGCACTGCCGTGTAGCGCAAGCCGGGTGTAATGCGCAGCTTGCCGGCCAATAAGGCTGCCTCATCGAGCGCGTAGAGGGAGACGTAGTTAATAGTCTGCTCGGTATTGCGAGCGGCCAGCCCGTTGGGGGCGTGGTAGCCCGGCACCTCGGCCCCGTACGTGGGGTTGGTCACGTCGAGCGGGTAGTACACGAGCGCCCCGGTGGCTGTCTTATTATACTCCACGTAGCTGTCGGCCAAAAACTTCTTCTGGTTGGCATCGACACCGGCCAGCAGCTGGTGCGTGAGCGGCCCGGTGACGAACTTGCCATTGACAAACGCCTGCTGCGAAAGTACTTGCGAGCGGTTGAGGTCGTACTTGGGGTTGCGCAGTAGCACGGTGGGGTTGGCGGCGTTGGCGCCCGTTACCCAGAGGTAGCTGCCCTCGGCCTGGTCGAGCAAAAAGGCCCCGCGGGCCGTGAGCTGCCAGCCGGGGCCGAGCTGGTGCCCCAGCGTGAGGAAGCCCGAATGGTCCTGCGCGCGGATGGGCGCCAGGCTGGGCTCGCTGATGGTGAAGTCTTTGGGTAAGCTGCCGTAGCCGTTGGGCGTCATCACGATAGGGCTGTACAAGCCGTAGCTGAAGGCCTGAAACGTGTACTCGGCCGCCAGATAGGTGCGGTCGCCGAACTGGTATTTCAGCACCGGCGCCACCAGCAGGCGCTTATTAAAGTTGCCCTGCACGAACGAGTTGCTGCGCATCGCCATTGCGTTGAGGCGGTACTGAAGCTTACCCGATTTGGTGAGTTTGCCGTCGAGGTCGGCCGCCAGGCGGTAAAAGTCGTAGCTGCCCAGCATGGCCGTGGCTGCGTAGTGCGGCGCCCCCGTGGGCTGCTTAGTGACGGTGTTGAAGCTACCCGCCGGGTCGCCGATGTTATTCATAAACAGCGAAGGGCCCTTCACAAACTCCACCCGGTCGATGATGGCCGCATCGTCGGGCACCGGCCCGCGGAAGATGGGCGTCAGGTCCACGCCGTTGCGCAGCGCGGCAATCTGCCCGCCCCGCATAAACAGGTAGGGCCCCAGGTTATTGGAGATTTCCAGCCGCGTGACGCCGCTCACGTTGCGGCTCACGCCCTCGGTCACGTTGAAGCTGCCCTGGTCGAAAATCACCTCCGGCGTCACGGTCTGAATATCCTGCGAAAGCTCCAGCAGCGGCGTTTGCAGGCGCAGCGCGCTCGACACTGTTTGGGTGGTGTACTGCCGGTAGTATTTCGACGTGACGGTAGCCTCGCTGAGCGTAGTGGCCGCATCGGCGATCAGTGCGATAGTGACTACAGGGTTAGTCGCGCTCACTCGCACCGTTTGCGGCTGGTAGCCCAAGTGGTTGACAGTGAGCACAACGATAGGCTGGCGGCCGCGCAGCTCAAAGCGCCCGCTGCTGTCGGTGGTGGCCGCCTGGCTAGCCTGGGGGCTGCTGATAACAGCGCCCACCAGGGGCGCTCCCAGCCGAGGCCCATCGCCCGAGTGCACGATGCCCCGAATAGTCGTCTGGGCCAATACGGCCGAAGTGGTAAGCAGGAAGTAAAGGGTAGCTAATAGCTGTTTCATGGGATGGGAATGCTGGTAAGAAGCAGCGCAGCAACCCCGAAGGGATACCGGCTTCGCGCTGCCGGGGCAATGCCGGGCTGCGATTTCCTTAGGTTAAAAGATGCGCGTTCACTGCGCGTTGCAGGGGTGGGCTACCGCGACGCGGTAGGTACACAGCTCGGCGAGGGGGAGCCGAGGTAGCGCGGAGCACGGCCAATCTAGTACTGGTAACCAGCCAAGGCTGATAGTTTCGGCGCCCACTTAAAAGGCAGTAGGCCAGCCAGGTATGCTGGCTGTGTCGGGCCGCGGCTGAGTAGCCGGCTACCCGTTTGCTTTCACGCGTTTGGTGGGTAGCGGAATAGCTGACGGTAGCTGGGGTTGGCAGCTAAAGCAGTTGCAAGGCCCGTCTCTACGTGTACCATGGACTCTGCGCGTCCACGCGTCGGCCGGCTCACGCGCGGACGCGCAGAGTCCACGGTACACGTAGAGACGGGCACACCGGCTGCAAAACCGCCTTAAAAAGAAGTAAAAAGAAGCTGGAGGGCGTATCAACGTAAGTAACGCGCAGCCTAGGGGCAGCCAGCTCCGGGCGAGTGACTGCGACCCCCAAAAAGTCAGGCAACCCTACGCTTGCGGAGGATGAAATACGCCCTGGGTGGCGCTGGCCGGCACCCACGCCGTCTGGTAGGGGCCGTAGCCCGCGGGCGCGTTGGCCCAGCGGGTAGGGGAAGCAGGCACCAGGCTGCGAAAAGCGACGGGCAGCATTTCCAGCCGTTCCTTCAGCGGGCCGGCCGATTTGCTTTCCCGTTCTTCCTGTTTTTTCAACTGCTTAGCAAAGTAGCATTTGCCATCGCAGTGGAGCTGGGGCCGGGCCTTGTTGACGCAGAAGCGCGTCGTAATCGTGGCCCGGTGCAGGGTAAAATCCACTACCAACACTTCGCGGCTGAACGTTTGCAGCAGCACGAGCGAAATGAGCAGGTAGGAGAAAAATGCCTTCACAATAATCCAGTGAGCGGCAAAAGTACACCAGATTTGTGCGCTGGGTAAGCAGATCTGGTGGCTTTTCTGCCGAGCGCACTGCCCACTGTTGGGAAATAGCCTGGCCCCATTAACAGCTATTTCCAGGTTTTTTGAATGCAGCTTGCCGAGCTTAACAGGTGTCGGCACCGGCCAACGCCCGCCCCAGCGCAGTTTCGGAATCGTTGTACAGCAGCGCGGATTTTTAATCCGCAAGTTGACCGGCCATACCGCGTGCACCGGCCCCAGAACGGCTTGCCAAGCAGTTCTGGGGCCGGTACATTGATTTGTGTATCAATACTGAAAATGATTAGTAGCCAAGGCGAAAGCGCGCCCGTTATTAGAAGCTGGCTGAGCGCCCCTAAGCCGGGGCTCACCAGGCGCTCAACCAGTTTACTTCCTTTTTATTATCAGTCAGGTCGCGGTATACCAGCTCGTGGTAGGGGTCTACCGCTACCAGGCCGGGCTTGGTGGCCACGATGAAGCGCAGCTGGTTGTCGTCCGCCACGAGGCGCTGCTTGACGAGCAGCAGTGGGGCAGGCAGGCGCTGGCCCGGGCCTACTGCGGAGCCCAGCAGCAGCGCGCCCACGCCCAGCCACACCGCCCGGTTGGCCGCGAGATAGCCGCTGAGGGGCAGCAGCAGGGTGTTTTTCTCGGCCGAGGTCCAGTAGCGCGTGGTCAGCACCTGCGCATTCAGGCCGAAGACATCCGCCACCGCAACCAGGTACTCGTTCTTCAGATTTTCCAGGTAGGAACCGGAAATCATATAGCCCACTATTAGCAGCACCGCCCCGATGTAGGTGCTCAGGATGTTGCGCGTGAGCGTGGCCAGGGTAAAAAAGATAGCCCCCGTAAAAAACAGGTTGGGCAGCACCAGCAGTAGGTAGGGCCAGAGGTAGGTGCTGGCCGGCGCGTGGGCCAGAAAGCGGTTGGCCTCCACGCCGGGCAGCGTAGCGCCCAGCGCCGCCCCCACGTACGAACCTAAAAATCGCCCACCCAGATAGCCCCACTTGGTAATAGGAGTGGTGTAAAACAGCTCGTGCGTGCGGTACTCCACGTCGCGATATACGGGGTTGCCCAGCAGCGACGAGGCAATGATGACCCCGAACACGCTGATAATCGTGACCATTATACCAATCGAAAACGGCGAGTTGATTTTATCGGCCTGGCCGTCGCCGCCCAGCCCGATTTGCACGCCCGAGCTAAACAGCCCGCCCGCCAGGCCCACGAGCAGGTAGCCCATGAGCAGCAGCACGCCAACGTAAATCCAGGTAGTCGGCTGCCGCAGCCGGTACTTCAGCTCGAATAAGAAAATAGGGAAGAACATGGAGGGGAGGAGGAATTAAAAATTATTTCGCTTGAAATACAGGTGGTTACCTGGGCTTCAATGTTTAATTTTTAAGTCATAATTTTTAATTTCCGAAAAATAGACGTCCTCCAAATCGGGGTTTACGGCCTCAAAGCCGCTGTCTGGCGCGCTGTCGGCCAGCACGTGCACGACCGTCTTGCCCGCAAACAGGCGCGCGCTAATCACCTGGGTGCTGGCCTGCAAGGCGGAGAGCTCGGCTTTTTCGACGAGCTTTTTCCAGACGCGGCCGCGCAGGGTTTGCATCACGGATCCGGGCTCGCCGGCGAGCAGCACCAGGCCCTGGTTGATGATGGCCATGCGCTGGCACAGGTCGCTCACGTCGCTGACAATGTGCGTGCTAAGAATAACGATGATGTTCTCGCCAATCTCACTCAGCAGGTTGTGAAAGCGGTTGCGCTCGGCGGGGTCGAGGCCCGCCGTGGGCTCGTCCACGATGATGAGGCGCGGGTTGCCGAGCAGGGCCTGCGCAATGCCGAAGCGCTGCTTCATGCCGCCGGAGTAGCCGCTCACGTACTTTTTGCGCACCTCGTAGAGGTTGGTTTGGTGCAGCAGCGCATCTACCTGCTCCTTGCGCTCGCGGGCGTTGGCAATGTCTTGAGGGTGGCGAAGTGGTCGAGCAGCTTCTCGGCGCTCACCTTGGGGTACACCCCAAACTCCTGGGGCAGGTAGCCCAGCACGCGGCGCACGGCTTCCTTGTCGCGCAGCACGTCGAGGTCGTCGAGGTGGATGCTGCCCGCGTCGGCATCCTGGAGCGTGGCGATGGTGCGCATCAGGCTCGACTTGCCCGCGCCGTTGGGGCCCAGCAGCCCAAACATGCCGGTGGGGATAGTCAGCGTTACGCCGCGCAGCGCCTGGGTGCCGTTGGCATAAGTCTTGGAAAGGTTGGTAATTACGAGGGCCATGAGCGGGGAAGGGAGAAGTGGAAAGAAAATGCGGCGGGGCCGGGCCAGCGGGCCATCGAAGACGCTAGGGTTTTCAGGGCCAGATGCAAGCGCCTAAGAATGGGTTGCCCAGCAGCTCTAAAGAAGTATGCTGACCCTTGCTGCCACAAAAGCGAGCGGGCTAGCGCGTGGGCCCATCAGCGACGCTCCTAGTAGCTCTTTACCAGACCGCTATCAGTGTAGCTATCGTACTGTTGGCGGCCACGCTGGTCCGCTACGAGGTGCGCGGCCTCCGCAGCTATTACCAGGTGCAGAAGCTACGCGCCTTGCAGGTCGAAACCGAGCTGAGCTTACTCAAAGCGCAGGTCAATCAGCACTTTCTCTTCAACACCCTCAATAACCTGTACGGCCTGAGCCTGAGCGCACCCGACCAGATACCCGAAGCGCTGCTGCAACTAGCCGACCTGATGCGCTACCAGCTCGACAGCTCCCGCCAGCAAGGCATAACCGTCGGTACGGAGGCCGAGTACCTGGCCAACTACATCGGCCTGGAAAAGCTGAGCCTGCGGGCCAATACCCACGTCGAGTACCTCACCGAGCTAGCGCACCCCAAGCAGCCCATAGCCGCGCTGCTGCTGCTGCCGCTGGTCGAGAATTGCTTTAAGCACGCCGCGGGCCCCAAAGCGAGAATACCATCCGCATTCACCTCACCCAAACGGCCACTACCCTGACGCTGCGCACGGCTAACAGCATTTCCGCCGCACTTTCGCCCCGCGCCTTCTGGGTTGGGCTTGCCTACTTTGCGGGCCCGGCTGGCCCAGTTTTACCCCGGGGCCCGCCACCGCCTGGCCCTCGAAGCTACCACCAAGTACTACACCGCGACGCTGCACCTGGTCTTGTAGCCGCGCCTATTTCTACGCCTGCATATCTACTCCCCTCCGGTACCTGATTGTCGACGACGAGCCCCTGGCCCATACCGTACTGCGGGCGCACCTCGACCGCCTGCCGGGCTTGGCTACCTGGGCCGGCAGCTGCTACGGGGCCGTCGAAGCACTCGCGCAGCTGCGCACGACGCCCGTCGAGGTGCTGCTGGATGTGGATATGCCCGGGCTCACCGGCCTCGAGCTGCTGCGGGCGGTGGCGCAGCCTCCCGCCGTAGTGCTGTGTACGGCCCACGCCACGCACGCCGTCGATGCCTTTGAGCTGAGACGTAGATCTAGCTTAGCGCTGGGCGGCCCGGGCCGTACTTTTGCCCCGTGTACGACTTCCTCACTACCTCGCCCTGGCCCGATTACGAGCTGCTCGACAGCGGCAATTTTCAAAAGCTCGAACGCTTTGGCCAGTACGTGCTGGCGCGCCCCGAGCCGCAGGCCATCTGGGATGCCGCCCTGCCCACCAGCGAGTGGCAGCGGGCCGATGCCACCTTTGCCCGGGCGCTGGGCAGCACCGAAAAAGGCCAGTGGAGCCTCCAGAAAGGGATGCCGGAGCAGTGGGTCATCGGCTATGAGCGGCCCGATGGGCTGCGGCTGCGGTTCCGGCTGGGGCTGTCGTCGTTCAAGCACGTGGGGTTGTTTCCGGAGCAAGATCCCAACTGGCAATTCATTTATAACCAAACCCGCCGGCGCCGAGCCAAGCTGCCACGGGTCCTCAACCTTTTTGCCTACACCGGCGCGGCGACCCTGGCGGCCCGCGCGGCCGGCGCCGACGTCACCCACCTCGACTCGGTGAAGCAGGTCAACTTCTGGGCGCGCGACAACATGGAAGCCAGCCAGCTCGACGGCGTGCGCTGGCTCGTAGAAGACGCCATGAAATACGTGCGCCGCGAAGTAAAGCGCGGCAGCCAGTACCAGGGCCTCATCCTCGACCCGCCCGCCTACGGCCGCGGCCCCAACGGCGAGAAGTGGCAGCTCGAAGATGAGCTAAACGAGCTGCTCAAGCTCAGCCAGCAGCTGCTCGACCCGGCCGACCATTTCTTCGTGGTGAACCTCTACTCGCTGGGTTTCTCAGCGCTCATCCTCGACAACCTGACGCAGGCTATTTTTCCCGGCCCAAAGGCGGTGCGCGAGCTAGGCGAGATCTACTTGCACGATGCCAGCCAGCGCAAACTGCCGCTGGGCACGTTCTGCCGGTTTGCTACTTAAGTTGGTGCTTGGTGCATAGTACTTGGTGCTTGGGTTGTTCTGGCTAGCCAGCTAGGTATGCACTAAACAATAAACACTTAACTCGTACCCACACACCTCCCCAAGCACTGAGCACTGAGCACTACCCTAAGCACCAAGCACCACTATGCACGCACCCGTACTACACCGCCGGCTAGCCCTTATCGATATGGGCACTAATACCTTCCACCTACTCATTGTGGAAGACCGGCCCGGCCAGCCGCCGCACGAGCTGATGCGCACGAAAGTGGGCGTGCGCCTGGGGGAAGGTGGCATTAGCCGGGGCGAAATCGCGCCCGCGCCCTACGCCCGCGCCCTGCAAACGCTCCGCGGCTTTAAGGAGGAAATGGAGCTGCACCAGGTGACGGAAGTGCGCGCCACCGCTACCAGCGCCATGCGGGTGTCGCGCAACGGCCCCGAATTGGTGCGCGACATTCTGGAGCACACCGGCATTCAGGTCGAGGTGATCGGCGGCGAGCGTGAGGCCGAGCTCATCGCCAAAGGTATTCGGCAGGCGGTGCCGCTGGGGGCCGAGCGGCACTTACTCATGGATATTGGCGGCGGCTCCATCGAGTTTATTATTGCCAATGCTGACACTATTTTCTGGAAGCACAGCTTCGAAATCGGCGCTCAGCGGCTGCTCGACAAGTTCTTTGTTGATCCCGCGGGCATTTTTCCGCAGCCTGCCCTGCAAGCCGAGCTAGAGTTTTTGGCCGAAACCCTCGCCCCGCTCACGGCGGCCATGGCCGAATTTGGCCCGCTGGTGGGGCTGGTGGGCAGCTCGGGCAGCTTCGATACACTGGGCGACTTGTCGGTGGGCCGCGTGCGGCGCGAAACGGAGTTGCCGCTGTCCACGCCCATCGCCCTCGAAGATTTCCGGCGGCATTTTGCTCAGCTCCTGAGCCTCGACCACGACGCCCGAGTAGCGCTGCCCGGCATGTTTCCGATGCGGGCCGACATGCTGGTGGTAGCTAGCGCGGTTATCTACTTCGTGCTGAAAACCTACGACTTAACTCGCATCACGGCTTCGGCTTGCGCGCTCAAGGAGGGCCTCCTGGCCGAGCTGCTGGCCTGAGGCCAGCCCCGCCCGGCCACCCGCCACCCGGTGAATAAACGCTAGCTTATCGACCACCGCCGGGTTGATAATGAATGGGTAAGGGTCGGGCTGCCCCATGCTACGATTGAGGCTGTTCAGGGCAAACGTCAGGGGCAGCCACATGGCCATGATCTGCCGAAAGTCGGCCTGCTGGTACGGGTCTTCGATGGCGGCGTGCAAGCCTTGGTCGGGGCCGGCGTCGAGCGGATTGAGGCGCACGCCGAAAGCGTACGCGGTTTGCAGGGTATCGAGAATATGGAGGTAGTGGGCCCAGGTTTCGGCCCAGTCTTCCCAGGGGTGGCTGGTGGCGTAGGCACTGATGTAGTCCTGCTGCCAGCCGGGCGGCGGGCCTTGGGCGTAGTGCTTGTTGAGCGCCTCGCCGTAGTCGGCCCGCTCATCCCCAAACACTCGCCGAAACGCCTCCAGGTTGGGCGAATGGTCGATCAGGCGGTCCCAGTAGTAGTGCCCTACCTCGTGGCGAAAGTGGCCCAGCAGCGTGCGGTACACTTCGTGCATCGACTGCTTGGCCTGCTCGCGCTCGATGTCGTCGGCTTCGGCTATATTGATAGTGATGAGTCCCTTATCATGGCCGGTCAGTACTTTTTGGCTGGCCTCGGTGCCTTCATCAGCCTTGAAGTCAAACTGCAAACCCACTTCCGGATACACCGTTTTGCTTACCACGGGCAGGTGCAGGCACAGCAGGCTGTACACCAGGCGGTGCTTGGCTGCTTCGAGGCTGCGCCAGCGGCTAAGGTAACCGGGGTGGCTCAGGTCGGGGATGGTGCGGTTGAGGGCGCAGGCTACGCAAAACGGCGTGATACTCTCGCTGGGCACCAGCCAGTTGCACACTTCGTACTCGTGGTTGGTGCAGTACGTGTAGGTAGTACCGACCTGGTTGCCATAAATGCGAAAGGTGAGGCCGCCGGGCTGGGCTAGTAAGGGCAGCAGCTGCCGCTGCGTAGACTCAAAGCCCAGGGGATAGTGGCATTTTTCGCACCGGCTATTTTCAAAGTACAGCACTTGGCCGCAGTGCGTGCAGGTAAAAAGCTTCACGGGTAGTTCAGGCTGGTAGTCCGGCTGTTAACGCACAGCCGGCGGTGAAGTTGAAGCCAGCCGCGGTGACTAGCCAGTAGGCTCACTTCCCTTACTACCCCTTTGCGTTTTAAGGCCCCAAAGCAAATAGGTGCCCCTGGTTTGAGAAATTCGGTTGTTTATTTAACCCCAAGTATTCCCGAAGGGATACGAATCTTCGGCCGCCCCCTTCAACCTAACCCTGCGCTGATCTTATGTCTGCCAATACGCTACTAGCCTCTTATCTGGAGCAGCCGCACGTGTGGGACGAAATGTTTCGGGCGGAAGGCGTGCGGCCGGCGTACCAGCAGTTTGCCGCCGCTATCGAAAACCTGCCGGGCCTGGAAATGACCCGCAAGGATGAGCTAGCCAAGAAGCTGTTCATGAGCCAGGGCATCACGTTCACGGTGTATAACAGTGGCGAGGGCATCGAGAAGATATTCCCGTTTGATATTATTCCGCGCATTATCAGCAACGACGAGTGGCTGCGCATTGAGGCGGGTATCAAGCAGCGCCTCAAGGCCTTAAATATTTTTTTGAAGGATATTTATCACCAGCAGTTTATCATTAAGGATGGCGTAGTGCCGGCCGCTTTGGTGTACTCGTGCCCGCAGTTTGTGCGCGAGATGGTGAATGTGCCGGTACCGCACGATGTGTACACACACGTGGCCGGCGTCGACCTCATTCGCGACCACGACGGCGAGTTTTACGTGCTCGAAGACAACCTGCGCACGCCTTCCGGGGTGTCGTACATGCTGGAAAACCGGAGCATTACGTCGCGTATTTTTCCCGACTTGCTGCCCAAGAGCAACGTGCGGCCGGTGAAGGACTACCCCGAGCTGCTGTACCGCAACCTGCTGGCGCTGGCCGACCGCCAGGCCAGCGACCCGACGGTGGTGCTGCTTTCGCCGGGCATCTACAACTCGGCGTATTTTGAGCACAGCACCCTCGCCCGGCTCATGGGCATTCAGCTGGTCGAAGGCCGCGATTTGATCGTGCATAACCACTTTGTGTACATGAAAACCACGCGCGGCCTAGAGAAAGTAGACGTGATTTACCGCCGCGTCGATGACGAGTTTCTCGACCCACTGGCCTTCCGGCCCGATAGTGCGCTCGGCGTGCCGGGCCTCTACTGGGCCTACCGCAAGGGCAACGTGGCCATCGTAAATGCCATGGGCAACGGCGTGGCCGACGACAAAGCGGTGTATTGCTACGTGCCCGAGATGATTCGCTACTACCTCAACGAGGAGCCAATTCTCAAGAACGTGCCTACCTACCAGCTCGAAAACGCCGAGCACCGCGAGCTGGTATTCAGCCAGATGGACCGCATGGTCATCAAGCGCACCAACGAGTCGGGCGGCTACGGCATGCTCATCGGCAGCGCCGCCAGCGAGCAGGAAATGGACGATTTTCGCCAGGCCATCCTGGGCGACCCGCGCAGCTTTATCGCCCAGCCGATTATCAGCCTCTCCTCCACCCCGTGCTACATTGATGGCAAGCTCCAGCCGCGCCGCATCGACCTGCGGCCATTTGCGCTGTGCGGGCCCAGCGGCATCGACATTGTGCCGGGCGGCCTCACGCGGGTAGCCCTGCGCGAAGGCTCATTGATCGTCAACTCGTCGCAAGGCGGCGGCAGCAAGGATACGTGGGTTTTAGGTAATTAATAATGATTAGACTTGTTAGTGTTTGACTTTAAGAGTTTTAACTTTTTTTGTATTCTATCACGTATAAGGAAGCTCTTCCCTATCGCAGTCAGCCATGAATACCAGCATTTATCATAATCTTAAATCG
>Ga0160428_1001625_pt1 | contig 16264 bp, 12 predicted proteins | sample SolpanmetagenomM_FD_108198 | JGI IMG/M metagenome (GOLD analysis project Ga0160428, IMG submission 108198) | Solar panel surface microbial communities from Lawrence Berkeley National Laboratory, California, USA - M | ecosystem: Engineered > Built environment > Solar panel > Unclassified ... | reverse complement strand
GCTGATCCCGCTCGCCATCGTGTTCGCGGTCGCCCGGATCACGTCGATCATCGAGATCGAATCGATCACCATGTACCTGAGCCTGATCGTCGTCTTCTACGCGCTTTGCGGCGGCGCTGCGGTGCGCACGATCTGGTTTCCGCTGGTGTACCTGCTGTTCGTTTTCCCGCCCCCCGATTCGTTGTTCGCCGCGCTGACTCAGCCGCTCAAGATCGCAATCTCTGAATGGTCGGTCGATATCCTGTACATGCTCGGCTATCCGGTTGCCGGATCAGGCGTGACGATCCAGATCGGCCAGTATGAAATGCTGGTCGCCGCTGCGTGCGCGGGGCTCAATTCGCTGATCAGTCTTACCGCGCTCGGGTTGTTCTACACTTATCTGCGGCACAGCTCGAACTGGCGGTTCATGCTGCTGCTCGTGTGCTGTATCGTGCCGATCGCAATCCTAGCCAATCTGGTCCGCGTGCTGATGCTGCTCCTGATCACCTACCATTTCGGCGAGGCCGCAGGTCAGGGCTTCTTCCATGAGCTTGCCGGCATGACGATGTTCATCACCGCGCTGCTCGGGATCTTCCTGATCGACTGGATCTTCACGCCGCTCCGGCAACGCTGGGCACCGGCAGGATATGACGCATGACCAAGCCGATCTCGAGAGATATGCCGCAGTCCGCCGCGATTTCGCGGCGACAGGTGGCTGCGGGCGTGACGTTGCTGGCGGCGGCTGGCGCCGCCTATGCCTTGACGCCGCGTACGGTGCTGCGCACGCTCGGCACCGCCAAGCTCGACCAGCTCGTCCCGCACACCTTTGCCGGATGGCGGTTCGAGGCGAATAGCGGTCTGGTCCTCCCGCCCGCCGATCAGCTCCGCGACCGGATCTACAGCGAGTTGCTTACCCGGGTGTACCGCCATGCCGACGGCAACGTGATGATGCTCCTGATCGCTTATGCCGGGACGCAGGACGGATCGATCCAGGTCCATCGCCCGGAAGTCTGTTATCCGGCGAGTGGGTTCCGGCTGACCGACATCGAGGATCACGACGTGAAGCTGGCGCCCGGCGTCGACGTACCGTCGCGCTATATCGTCGCCGAGACCGAGTTGCGCAGCGAGAAGATGATCTACTGGACCCGACTGGGCCATCTCTTCCCGCGCAAATGGTCCGCGCAGCGGCTTGCGGTGATGGAGGAGAATCTCAAGGGCATCGTTCCGGACGGCGTCCTCGTACGAATTTCGACGCTGGTGCAAGGCGACGCCCGCCCCGGGCTGGACCGCTTCGCGAGCGCCATGTTCGGCGCGGTGGGGGCGCAGATGAAATCGGTCCTCGTCGGTCCCGCCTGAAACAACCGCACATCACTGATTCAACAAGGGGTAAGAGAATGACGATCAAGAAGACGATGATGCTGACGGGCGCAAGCGCGCTGCTCCTGCTCGCGGCAGGCTGCGAAAAGAAGGTCGGCGGGCAGGTCGTCGCCGTGGTCAACGGCGAGGAAATCACGCAGCAGGAAGTGAACGCCGAGCTGCAGGGGGCCAACATCCCGCCGAGCGCCGACAAGAAGGCGATCATGGCGCAGGTCGTCCAGCAGATCGTGGATCGCAAGCTTCTGGTGCAGAAGGCGAAGGCGGAGGGGCTCGACAAGTCGCCGAGCTACATCGAGCAGCTTCGCCGCGGCGAGGATGCGCTGATCATCAACTTGTTGACGACCAAGGCTGCCAAGGGCGTCTCGCTGCCCGACGCCAGCGCCGTGGACAAGTTCATCGCCGACAACCCGACGCTGTTCAGCGGGCGCAAGCGCTACACGCTCGACCAGATCACCTTCGCGCAGCCGAACGACACCGCCGTGTTGCGCCAACTCGAGCCAGCTCATTCGCTCGAGGCGGTCTCGGCGACGTTGTCGGCGGCAGGCGTCCAGTTCACGCGCGGGACGAACACGCTCGACACCGCGATGCTTCCCCCCGCAATCGCTGCCAAGATCGCGGCGCTCCCGGCGGGCGAACCGTTCATCGCGCCTGACAAGGGCAAGTTCATCGCCAGCGTGATCACCTCGACCACGCCAGCCCCCACCCCCGAGGCGCAGGCGCGCCCTGCCGCGCTCGAATTGCTGCGTCGCCAGGCGCTCGGCACCGCGATGCAGAAGCAGCTTCAGGCGGCGCGGTCGTCCGCGAAGATCACCTATCAGCCTGGCTTCTCGCCGCCCAAGACGCCGGCAGCCGCGCCGCCCGCAGTCGCGCCCTGACGCGGAACAGGCTGACCCGGGGAAAGCTTTCCACCTGGGTCAGCCTGTCATACCATCCGCGCTGAGGTGGAAGGTCGCCAGCACCGCTTGCGCGCGCGGGCTGATTTTCGCGGCCTTCGCCATATCGCGCAATACCGTCGCCGCCTCATCCTTCTGCCCCTTGGCAATCAGCATTTGCGCGAGACGAGTCGCGGCCCGTGGCGAATCGGGCACGATCCGCAACGCCTCGCGCAGGTTGCTTTCGGCCAGTTCGGGCTGGTTCTGCGCGACCAGGATATCGGTCAACGCCAGTCGTGCGGTGATGTTGGCGACGTCATCAGCAACGAGTTGTCGCCCATCCGACAGCGCCCCCTCAAAATTGCGGGTCGCCGCGCGCAACCGCGCCCGCGTCAGCAAAGCCCTCGGTTGCGCGGAATCGACGTCGAGAATCAATTCGGTCCGCGACAATGCGTCTAGAACGCGTCCCTTCAGCCCCAGCGCGAACGCATAGGCCGCCTTGGCGTTGGAATTCGCAGGGTCCGGCGTGGCGTCGGGTTGATCGTTGCCGAGAATCTGCAGCGCAAGATCGGGTTGCCCGGTCTCGTTCGCGAATTGCGCGAACAGCGCCTTGGTTTCCAGTGAGGCCCCGGTGCCGCCGCGCACGATCTGATCGCGGGTCAAGGCGTCCCGTCCCTCATCGAGCCACATTTCCAGAATCGTCGATGCGAGCGCGATATCCTTCGGGTTTTTCTCAAGGACCTGCCGGATGATGCCGAACGCCTGATCGGGACGCTCGGTCTGGTACAGCCAGTCGGCATAATCGAGCTGCATGCGCGTATCGCCGGCGTTGCGCTCCGCCAACCGGGCAAGCGTGCGCTGATAGCCGTTGGTGTCACCTGACTTGAGATACAGGTCGCGCAGGAACACCAGCCGTGAGGTCTGATCGCCTTGCGGGTCGAGCGACTCCTCGATCAGTTTCGCGGCGGCCGGATTATCGCCGCGATACGCCAGCGCCTGCCCCTTGAGGATTAGTGCGCTGACGTCCCGCGGATTGCCGGCGAGGACCTTGTCCGCGAAGGTCAGGGCCGTCTTCGAATCACCTCGCTGCAAAGCGGCACCGCCCTTCATCGTCATCGGCATCGGGTCACCCGGATTGATGACGAGCAACTGGTCGGCGTAGCGATCGACCTTGTCGGCCTGCCGGACGTTGAGGCCGAGCTGGCACAACTGCCGCAATGCCTCGATGTTACCGCGGTCGAGCTGATAGACATTCTCATAGGCATCGAAAGCGCCGCCGAAATTTTTGGTGGCCATCTGGATACGCGCCAGGGTCAGCCAATAGTCGCTGACGTCGTCGCGCGCGTCGATAGCCTTCTGGATGTTCTGTCGCGCACCCTGCAGATCGCCCTGCTGCATGGCCGTCTCGGCTAGGGCGGCGGCGGCGGCGGCGCGATCGTCCTTCGACGTACATCCCGTCGCCCCCGCCATGAGCAAGAGCGGCGCGGCCCAGACCGTTGCGAACCGTAGAGACAGGGACTTCATGGAACGACGCAATCCAATACCACGATGAAATGAGACGGGGAGGATGAGACGGGGAGGATGAGACGGGTCGACCGTGCCGGGCGGCGACGCGCCTTGTCAACGGCTCTTCCCGGAGGCGGAAATCGCTATAGTGTCAGCAACGCTTAATCCGGACAGCGTTACAAGTGCTTTAACCTAGCATCAGCTAGGACAGTTGCGCTAGGGACCGGACAACCGGTCGACAGGGAAAATTCTATGATGTTTTCGGTACAATCCGTGCGGTGTTGTGTTGCGTTCGGACTTATGGCGCTCTCGGCTCCCGTCGTGGCACAAAGTTCGTCCAGCGGTCCCGCTCAGCTGCGCCCGTATCGGATCAACCCCGGCGACGAGATCGAGGTCTATGTCTGGGGTGAGGAGCGCCTGCAGCGCGCCGTCAAGGTTCTCCCGGACGGTACCTTCTCCTTCCCGCTCGTCGGCCAGGTCGACGCGAACAACAAATTGCCGAGTGATATCGAGGCCGCGATCACCAAGGGGCTCCGTTCGCAATATCGCGAGGCCGTGCCGCAGGTGACGGTGTCGGTTCGCACCCCGATGGGTCTGCAGTTCAGCGTCGCCGGCAAGGTCAAGTCGCCCGGCGCGCTGACCGCCGGTCGCTACGTCAACGTGCTTGACGCCATCGTCATGGCGGGCGGCCCGGCCGACTTCGCGGATGTCGGCAATGTCACGATCCTGCGCAAGTCTGGGTCGGGCCTGAATGTGATCAAGGTGCGCCTGACCGACATTCTCAAGGGAAACCCGAACCCGCGTGACCTTGCCGGTCTGCCGCAGCTGGAAAGCGGCGACACGGTGATCGTACCGTGAGGGCGCGCGCCTACCTCGCCTTGTGCGCCGCCACCGTGGCCATGCCCGCCTTCGCGCAGACGACCGAGACGCGTCTGAGCGCGGACGTCTCGAGCACGCTTGGCTATTCCAACAACCCATTCTCCTCCACCGGATCGAACACCGGCGCGGCATTCGTGTCGGTCGATATCCGACCGCAGCTCCGGTTGCTGCGCGAACGCAGCAGCCTGACGATCAGCGCAGACGCGAACGTCCAGCAATACGTCAACCGCTACAACCGGTCGGACAATTACTCCGGGGGCGCTGTCTATTCCATCACCCCGTCCGAACATATCAGCGCCAGCCTGAGCGCCGGGATCCAGAGTTCGCTGATCGGATCGACCAACGCGCCGTACAACCAGTTCGCGATCGTGACGCCGATCGATCCGACCGCCCCCGCAACCCCGGGGAGCGGCCTCGGTACGGGCACCATCGTCGTTGATCCGATCCTGACCACGCCGATCAACAACGGGACCGACATCGGCCTGTTCGGCACCGGTGCGCGCCGTCGGACCATCAACGGCGGCGGCAACGTCTCGGCGGTTCTGTCGGCACGCGACGTCGTCAATGCCAGCGCGTTCATCATCAATTCGCATTATTCGAACGGCGCCAACACCAACAATATCGGCGGGCTGCTGGGCAACCTCGACAACTATACCGGCTACGGCGGGACGGTCGGGTACAGTCGGCAGTTCACCGCGAATATCCAGGCAGGGTTGCAGGGATCCGCGTCAAAATACAATTACGACACTGAAGGCGGCGACACCTCCGTCTATTCGGTCCAGGCCACCACCACGGCACGGATCAACGCCTATTGGACGCTCAACGCCGCACTCGGCGTATCTTTCATCAACCGCCAGATCGGCAATTCCGATCCGGCGCTGTCGGGAAGCCTCGCCTTGTGCCGGCGCGGCGTCCGTTCGGCGTATTGCCTGAACGCCAATCGCTCCGTGCAACCGACCGGCATTCTCGGGACGCAGGTCTCGACCACCGTCGGCGGCAATTATTCATATCGCCTTACCGAGCGCAGCAATATCGGTGCGTCGGCAGACTTCAGCCGCAACACCACGCCGCCCGGTCTCAACGATCCGATCAATCGGCTTGGCATCGGGGACGAATACGGACGGGCGACGATCAATTACGATCGCCAGCTGCGTCAGCGGCTCCGGTTCATCGCTTCGGCGAACTACCGCCAGATCTTCGGCGGAAACCTGAACCGCCCCAGCGATTTTGGCGGGCAGGTCGGTCTGGCATTGCGCCTCGGGGATTATCGATGAGTGAATTGAATGCCCTGCCGCAGGACCAGGAACCCGATACGTCTTCAAACTTCATTGGCAGCTTGCCCGTCATCCTGTGGGAACGACGCTGGCTGATCATCGTGCCGTTCGTCCTCCTGAGCATCGCCGGGATCGCTGCCGCCTTCCTGCTGCCGCGCTCCTATCGATCGAGTGCGACGCTGCTGGTCGAATCGCAGAACCTGCCGACCGACGGGACCGGGTCGGGCCCGGGTGATACCGTCATCGACCGACGCATGGCGAAGATCCGGCAGCAGATCCTCAGCCGCCCGGATCTGGTCGGCCTGATCCAGGCGAACAACCTGTATGACTCCTCCGCTCGTCGCGAACCGCTTTCAAAGCTGGTCGACCGGATGCGCAACGCCACCAACATCTCGGCGGTCAACGCCGACATCTCGCGCGGCGGCAGCGCCGGATCGATCGCGTTCGCGCTGACCTTCGACTATCCAACCGCACCGCAGGCGCAGCTCGTCGCGCAGACCTTCGTAGATCGCCTGCTGAAGCTCGACGCGTCGGAAACGCAGGCGCAGGCGCAGACCAACGCGCGCTTCCTCGAGGACCAGGAAGCGAACCTGCAAACACAGGTCAACGCGCTCGAATCGCAGATCAATCGCATCACCGGCCAGAATGGCGCGGCACTCGCCGCGGGCAACGCCGGCATGACGGTGATGACGGGTGGTGGCGACTATGACGGCCAGATCGCCGGGCTCCAGCGGCAGAACGCGGAACTGCAGGCGCAGACTGGTCGGCCAGCAGTCGGTCGTGATCCGAACGTCATCGCTGCCGAGGCGCAGCTTGCTGCCGCCCGGGCGCAATATTCGGACGACCATCCCGACGTGAAGCTCGCCGAAAGCCGGCTTGCGGCGGCCAAGTCGACCGCCTCTGCGTTCCAGACGAACAGCGTGTCCTCGGTCGTGCAACGCCAGGTCGCTGCCAACAACGAAGCGATCGGCCGGTTGCGCAATGCAAAGTCGATGGAGCTCAATCGCGCCACGACGATGGCGGCGGCGCAGGCGCGTGGCCCGCTGGTCGCGCAACAGGTTGCCCAGCTCCAGTCGCGTGCGGACATCCTCCGGAGCAACCTCGCCCGCGTCCAGAGCAGCCTGCTCAACGCGCGGTCGGTCGTGAAGATCTCCGACGAGCAGCGCGGCGAGCGGCTGACGCTGATCGATCCGCCGGTCACGCCCGATACCCCGACCCAGCCGAACCGCCCGATGCTGATCCTGGGCGGCATCCTCAGCGGCCTCGGCGTTGGCCTGGGTCTGGCGCTTCTGCTTGAGTTGATCGCGCGACCGATCCGCAGCGTCGGGACGCTTACGCAACTGACCGGTGCACCGCCACTCGCCGTGATCCCGGTGATTTCCAAGAAGAAGGCGCGGCGCCGTTCGGGTTCCCCCAAGGCTTCCGAGCTAGCGCCTGACCCCCTGAAGATCTAAGGTAACCTATGCCAAGTTCCTGGAACTCCTCCGCCGGCGACGCCCCCGCGCCGAAGCTGGTGCTGTCGCCCGACAGCACCGCCGAACCGATCGACCAGTTCGATTCGCCGCGCCGCGGGATCTTCGGATTCAACAGCCGCGATCGCCGGTCGCGCCCGTTCAACCTGCTGCGCTCGCAAGTCGTCAAGATCATGCAGGCGAACCAGTGGAAGGTGATCGGCATTACCTCGGCCACCCCGCGAGTCGGCAAGTCGTTCATGGCCGCCAACCTTGCGGCGTCGCTGTCGCGTATTCCCGGCACGCACACGCTGCTGTTCGACCTCGACTTGCGTCGCGGGTCGATCGCGGAGATTTTCGACATTCCCGAGGGCGTTGGGATCAACACCTTCCTCGCGGGCGAAGTCGACTCGCTAGATTCAGCCTCGCGGGAAATCACCGGGACCGGTCTGACCGTCTTCCCGTCCTTCCCGACCGATCATAGCTCGGCGGAATTGCTCGCGGGCGAACGGTTGCGGACGTTGGTGCAGGCGATGCGCAACCTGCCCGATGACGTGATCTGCATCTGCGACCTGCCCCCAGCCTTCGCCAACGACGATGCGTCGATCGTGCTGCGCGAAATCGACGCCTATCTGATGATCGTCGAAGAGGGGAAGACGACCGCGCGCCAGGTCAAGGATACGCTCGAGATCCTGCGTCCGGCGCCGTGCATGGGCACCGTCCTCAACCGCTACAAGGGCGGTATCGGCGGAGACGATTACGGGTTCGGCTACGGTACGCAGCGTTATTACGACGCCTATTACTCCTGATCGCCGGGCCGGACCGGCGATCTGACAGGGAATTGAGATGGGACCGTTCGATGTGGTCGCGGGCCTTGCGCTTGCCCCGATCGCGCTGGTCGATGCAGCGTTCCTGCTGGAGACCGGGCTCGGGCTTTTCCCCGATCGTGCCCCGCCGCCACCGTCGCGGGACAAGCGCGTCGTCGTGCTCGTCCCCGCGCATGACGAGGAACTGACGCTCGCGGCATCGGGCGCCGGCCTTGTACGGCTGCTCGGACCGTTGACGCGGGTTGTCCTGATTGCGGACAATTGCACCGATGGCACAGCGAATGCCGCGCGGGCACTCGGGCTCGAGGTGGTCGAACGAACCGATCCGGTCCGGCGTGGCAAGGGGTATGCGCTTGCGTTCGGGCGCGATCATATCGCCGCTTCCCCCCCGGATGTGGTCGTGGTGGTGGATGCCGATTGCGAAATCGACCCGGCCGGGCTTGCACGGCTGACCGACTCCGTCATCGGGACCGGGAAAGCGGCGCAGGCGGCGTATCTCTTCCGTCCTGCCCCGGACGCGCCGCCCGTGGTGCAGATCTCCAACTTCGCCTTCTTCGTCAAGAACCGCATCCGCCAGCGCGGCATCGCGCGGCTCGGCGGCGCAGCGATTCTGACCGGGTCGGGCATGGCGTTTCCGTGGGCCGCCTATAGCGCGCTTGATCTCGCGACCGGTAACGTCGTCGAGGATCTTGCGATCGGGATCGGGCTGATCGAACTCGGGGAGCCGGCCGGATACTTTGACGGTGCGACGGTCCGGTCGGATTGCAGCAGCGACTCCGGGTCGAGCACCCAGCGGGCACGCTGGGAAGGCGGCTTCCTGGCGATGGCGCGGCGACACGGCTTCGGGTTGCTGCGCTCGGGGATCGCGCGGGGCAACTGGCGGCGATTCTGGATGGGGGTGCATCTTTGCGTACCGCCGCTGTCGATGCTGCTCGCTGCCAACATCGCGGTGACCGGGGTACTGGCGATTGCCGTGCTCCTAGGCGTCTCGTCGGTTCCTCTGGTAGTCGCGGTGGTGTTGCTCGCGCTGCTCGGGCTTGTGGTAACCCTGGCCTGGACCGGCGAGGGACGAATGCACCTCCATCCCGCCGCCGCAGCACGGGTGCCGCGCTATCTCGGGTGGAAGCTCGCGATGTACGCGCGGTTGCTCACCGGTCGCCAGAAGGTCGCGTGGACTCGCACCGAGCGGATCGACCCCTGACGATATCGGGATGACGGCAAACCAGCCAGGCCGCTACCGGGACGCCATCCAGGCTGGCGGCTGATCGATCGGATCGTCCCATCGCGCGACGTGCGGTTGCAGGTCCTGCGACGTCGGGAGGATACCGTGGCGCAACAGGTCTCGCGCCTCATTGGCCACGGGAAGGTGCTTGCCCCCCAGACCGACAGCACGGCGTGCGACGAACAGGCCGTGGCCTGCCATCCACAACCCGCCCGCCATGATTGCGCCGGTCCGCCCGCGAGTCCGCGCATACATCCGACGGCGCGCCTCGAACCAGTAGCGCGGCAGCGGCGGGAGCGCGCGCTTGACCTTGCGGTCGTAATTGATCCCGGTCGATGCTCCGCCGATGTGCCGGACCCGGCTTGCGGGTTCGTGGCGCATGGTCCAGCCCGCGTTGGCCAGCCGCCACATTAGCTCGACCTCCTCGAAGTAGAGGAAGAAGCCGGTGTCGAACAGGCCCGCTTGCTTGAGCGCCTCCGCGCGGAACATGACGCTTGCCCCGGTCACCCAGGCCGCCTCGCTCGCTTCGGTGACGAGCATCGGCTTGATCCCGAGCATCCGCCGCATCACGTCGAGTCGAGCGCCACGGACGAGTTCGCGCAACGGTGACATTTCGGCGAAGGCGGAACCGGAAAGGCTGCCATCCTCGTTGAGCAACAGGCTGCCCACCGCAGCGCAGCGGGGATGCTGGTCGAGCACCCGGCGCAACGCGCCGACAGCGCCGGGCTCGACCTCGGTATCGGGGTTGAGCACATGGAGATAATCGGGTGCGTCTTGCGACTGGAGCAGTCGCTGGATCGCCTGATTGTTCGCCCAGCCGAAGCCCCCGTTGATCGGCAACGCGAGCACCTCGACCCAGTCTGCGAGCGCCGGCTCCGCGACCCCGGCGTGCAACACGTCCGCCGACGTGTCGCCCGATCCGCCATCGACGATGACGACTCGCAGACCTGGGTTGTCCGCACGCTCGGGGAGCAACGCACGCGCGGCCGACAGCGCAAGCGCCGGGGTCCGGTAATTGACGATGATCACCGCAACCTTGGCGGGGTCGGCGGCAGCAGTCATCGAGGATCCTTCGGCAGTCTGCTTCTGGCTGGGATGCCGACCGCGATCGCGCCGGGCGCGACGTCGTCGAGCACGACCGCATTTGCGCCGATCGCAGCCCCTGCGCCGATCCGCACCTTCCCGAGGATCACCGCCCCCGCCCCCACATCGACACCCGCGCCGAGGATCGGTGCGTCGGCAGGCGCATCGATGCGACGGATCCCGAGCGTGCAATTCTGACGGATCACGCAATCATCACCGATCACGCTGTTGCCGTGGATCACTATCCCGCCCTGATGCTCTATCACGACGCGGCGACCAAGCTCGACAGAATAGGGCAGCTCGATTCCATAATTGTTGCGGCACCGCCGGAACAGCAGGCGATAGGCCAGGCTGAACGGAATGCGCAGCGGCTTCGGGCGCACCGTCATCCGCCAGACGCCGAAGCGATGCACAGCGACCGCGCGGAATCCGGGGCGAGTCCAGTCGCGCCCATGCGCCACCCAATCCTCGCGGATCTGGGTCCAAAGCGGCGGCGCCGTCATCCGCGTGCTGGGCCGCGATGATATTCTATCAGGTCGGATCGACGACCCGTCCATTGCCCCAGTTTATACCGCGCAAGCCCGATCGTTTCCGCGACCTTCCCGATGACGAGGAAGATCCCCGTCAAGACCGCCTGCCGCGGCGGCAGCGTCGCGCGACGCCGGTTCGCGATCCGCAGCATCTGCAGCGGCCATAGCAGCGCGAAGACGATCGCGGGGATCGACCAGACCGCGTCAGACACGATCGCCGCAATCAGCAATACCGCCACGGCCGCAGGCAGGACCCCGCCCCACAACGCGATGCTGCGGCATTGCCGCCGGTAATCGGGAGCGCGCAGCCCGGAGTGTCGGTCGGCGAGCTCGCCAAAGGCGTGTCCGGCGCGTTCGGTCCGGCGCCACCATTGGCCAAACCGAAGGATCGCGGCGTCATGGATCGTCATCGCATGATCGATCCGGAACAGCCGCCACCCGGCCTTGCGCAGCCGGATCGCCATGTCGGGATCCTCGCCGGCAATCATCAGGGGATCGTAGCCACCGACCGCATTGAGCGCATCGACGCGAACCATTACGTCCCCGCCAGCGGCCATTGCCTCGCCGACCGGGCCGTTCCACTCGTCATCGCAGAAGGCGTTGTAGATCGACCGCTCGGGAAACCGTTCGCGTCGTCGCCCGAACACGAGTGCAAGCGTCGGATCGGCGGTCAGCGCAGCGCTGGCGGCATCGAGCCAGCCGCTCGCGAGCTCGCAATCGCCATCGACCATCTGGACGTGCTCGAGGTGCGGATGATCCTGCAACAGCCGTTCCAAACCGGCGTTGCGGGCGCGCGCCGCGGTGAATTTTGGCGGGACCGCGAGTTCCACGACCACGACGCCCTGCACCCTCGCCCAGGCGACACTGTCGTCGGTCGACCCCGAGTCGACATAGACCCGCGCCGCGACGCTGCTGGTCGATGCGATGCAGCGCCGCAATCGCTCACCTTCGTTGCGACCGATCATCACGACGCCGACCATCGCCGCGCGTGATTCCGTCTGGGGCGACACGATTCGATCCATACCGTTCGCTAGCCTTACCCGGTGCATGGTTGTCAACCGCTTGACGCCGTAGCGCCCAAGCTGTCACGCCCGTCGCAGAGCAGCAAGAGGGGAATGATTGCGGTGAATCCGACGCGACACGAGCCCGATCTCACACGCTCGCCGTTTCCGAGGACGAATTTCCTCGGGCTCGATTTCGACACGCCCGACGCGGCAGCGGTCGTCGCCTTTCTGGAAGGCCGGCGGGCAGACGATCCGTTCGGGTACATCGTCACGCCCAACGTCGATCACATGGTCCAGATCGACAAAAACCCGGAACTGCGCCCGGTCTATCGGGGTGCGCTGCTGTGCCTGAACGACAGTCGCGTGCTGGCACGGCTTGCGCGGCTTCACGGCCTCTCGCTCAGCGTGGTGCCGGGGAGCGACCTGATCGTCGCGCTGTTCGGATCGGTGCTGCAGGATGGGGACCGGCTATGCCTGATCGGCGGGAGCGATACGCTCGCGAACGCATTGCGGGCGCGGTATCCCGGGATCACGCTGGTCCACCATATCCCGCCGATGGGTTTGCGCCGCAATGCATCCGCGCGTGCCGAAGCGATCGCCGCCGCCGCTGCCGCCGATGCCCGCTTCACGCTGCTTGCGGTCGGCGCACCCCAGCAGGAGATTCTGGCTGCGGAGATGGCGGCGGCGGGAACGGTCAGCGGGACCGCCTTCTGCATCGGTGCTGCGGTCGACTTCATCGTCGGGGCGCAGGTCCGTGCGCCGTTGATCGTCCAGCGCGCCGGGATGGAATGGTTCTGGCGATTGGCGGGGAGCCCGCGCCGGCTCGGGCGGCGCTATCTGGTCGAGGGGCCCAGGATCTTCCGGATCGCGATGCGCTGGGGACGCGAACGCAACCGTTCGACCCGCTGAATACGACAGGCACTGCCGGGGGCGGTTCGTCCCCGGCAGTGCCTGTACCGATCAGAACACGAAGTCGGTCGCGCGGATGCCGTTGGACGATTGAACGCTCAGCACGATGTCCGCGATGCCGTCGCCATTGGTGTCCGCCGATACGGTCCAGTTGCTTCCGCTGCCCTGCACCCGCACCTCGCCGGCATGCTTGGTGAAGTCGGCCGCGCCGACGAAGCTGAAGGCATCGCGCAGCGTCGTGGTCGAATTGGCGTCGATCGCGCTGAGGTCGATCTTGTCGCCCTGACCCGCGCCGAGCACCACGCTCGCCGAGGTCGCAGCAGTCGCGCCGAGGTCACCGGGCAGGAAGCGATAGGTGTCCGCACCCGCGCCGCCGTCCATGACATCGCGCCCACCGCCGCCGTACAGGACGTCGTTGCCCGCATCGCCGAACAGCTGGTCGTCACCGGTACCACCGTAGAGCGTATCGTCTCCCGCACCGCCGCGCAGGATATCATTGCCGCCGCCGCCGGTCAGGATGTTGTTGGCCGAATTGCCGGTGATCGTGTTCGCCCCCGAATTGCCCGTGCCGTTGATCGCCGCTGTGCCATCCAGCCACAGGCTCTCGACATTGTCGGACAGCGTGTAGGTGACGGTCGACCGGACGATGTCGTTGGTCCCCTCGCCCGCCAGTTCGATCACCTTGTCGTTGACGTTGTCGACGAGATAGGTGTCGTCGCCGGCGCCGCCGTACATCGTGTCTGCACCAAGCCCGCCATCGAGAATGTCCGCCCCGGCGTTGCCGTACAGCGTATCGTTGCCGTCACCCGCCCAGAGATAGTCGTTGCCCGACCCGCCGGTCATCACGTTGACACTGCTTGTGCCCATGCCGATGAAATTGCTCGACCCGAGATAGCGCAGGTTCTCGACGTTGTTCGACAGCATGTAGAGCGTGAGCGTGGTGTCGACCTGATCGGTCCCGCCATTGGCGAGCTCGGTCACCTGATCCGCGTAATTGTCGACGACGTAGGTGTCGTTGCCGGCACCACCGGTCATCTTGTCGGCCCCGACCCCGCCGTTCAGATAGTCGTTGCCGTCACCGCCGAGCAGCGTGTCGTTGCCCGCACCTCCGGTCAGCGTGTCGTTCCCGGCCCCGCCGGACAGCGTGTCGTTCCCGTCGCCGCCGGTGATGACGTTGTCCGCGCCATTGCCGGTGCCGATGAAAGCGGCGGTGCCGGTGTAGGTCAGATTCTCGACATTGTCGGAAAGTGTATAGCTGACAAGCGCGGTACGGACTTCGTCGGTGCCACCACCGCCGAGCTCGGTCACGACATCACCTGCGTTGTCGACGATATAGGTGTCGTTGCCCGCACCCCCCGACATCTTGTCGGCACCGGTGCCGCCATCGAGCAGATCGTTGCCCGCACCACCGATCAACGTATCGTTCCCGGCACCGCCCGACAGCGTATTGCCGCCCGCGCCGCCCGTAATGACGTTGTCGAGCGCATTGCCCGTTCCGGTGAAAGCGGCGGTGCCGGCGTAGGTCAGGTTCTCGAGATTGTCGCCGAGCGTGTAGCTGGCCAGCGTCGTGCGGACGAGATCGGTCCCGCCGCCGGCCAGTTCGGTGACGACATCGCCGGCGTCGTCGACGACATAGATATCGTTCCCCGCACCGCCGGTCATGCGATCCGCACCCGTCCCGCCGTCCAGCGTATCATCGCCGTTTCCGCCGATAAGCGTGTCGTTGCCCGCGCCGCCCGAAAGCAGAGTGCCGTAATTTCCGCCCGAAATGACGTTGTCGAGCGCGTTGCCAGTGCCGTTGAACGCCGCCGTGCCGGTGTAGGTCAGGTTCTCGACATTGTCTGCGAGCGTGTAGCTGGCGAGCGTCGTGCGGACTTCGTCCGTTCCACCACCGGCCAGTTCGGTGACGACATCGCCAGCGTCGTCGACGATATAGATGTCATTGCCCGCCCCTCCGAGCATCGTGTCGGCGCCGGTACCGCCGTCGAGATAATCGGCGTCCGCGCCGCCGACCAGCCGGTCCTGCCCGGCCCCGCCGCTGAGCGTGTTCTTCGACGCGCCCCCGACGATGACGTTGTCGAGCGCATTGCCGGTCCCGACGAACGCCCCCGTCCCCGCGAACGCGAGATTCCGCGTGGTCGCATCAAGGGCATATTGGCCGAGCGTCGTCGCGACATCCATCCGGTCTGCCGAGAAAACCGTATCGGACGGTGCCGCGGCAGCCTTGCCGGCCTTGGCGAGAGCGACCAGTGCATCGTACTTCACGCTGCCGGTATCGTAGGTGCTGGTCAGCGCACCCCATTCGCCCCAGATCGAATCGAAGCCGACGTTGTTGAACGCATTCAAGGACTTGCCGCCAGCCGCGGAGAAATTCGCTACCATCTGCTGATAGGCCGTGGCCATCCGCGGATCCTTGCCGAGCTTTTCCAGGAAGGCCTGGATTTCGGGTTGGGAAGACGATGGGAACTGCCAGGAGGTAGTGTGAACGCCAGCCTCATAGGAGACCAGATCCAGCCCCCATGCCTTGGCGACATTCGCCTGATAGGCGAGCGTCGTCTTGAAATTCGAGATGTTCTGCATGATTGCCGCAAAACCCGCGGTCAACCCGTCGGCACCACCGCGCGCCCATTTGAGCAGCGTCGCTTCATCGCCGGTGCCCAGATCGAAATAGTTGGTGATGGCATAATCGTCGAACAGCGACGCGACATTCCCGACGCGCTGCACGCCCTTGAGAACCCCCGTCTCGAGACCGGTCCACGCCGTCTGCGAGGAGATGACGGTCCGCGCCCGCGCCGGATCGTCGGCAAAGACCGCCTTGGCGATCAGGGCGATCTGGGCCGAGCGATAGCCATAATATTGCGTCCAGCCGTCTGGAACATGCTCTGCCGGGTTGTTGGAATCGATTACGCCATCGTTGTTGGAATCCTTGCCGAACAACTGGTCACCCATGCTCAGTGCATAATGCGACTGGGTGAACTGCCAGTTCCAGACCTCGTTCGAATATTCGATCTGGACCTTCAGGCCCGGATCAAGGTGATCTCGGACATATTGCAGGGTCTTGGTGACATAGTCGTCATCAGCCTTGGTCGGAATATTGATCCACATGTTGGTGTGGGTCTTGTTCGCCAACGCCACCATGATTTCGATCGGTGCGCCACTCTTGTTGCCGTTCGCGTTGTACGAGGCATCGTCCGGCGAGATGCGATCCTCCCACTTGGAGACGTCCGTGCCGTTCGTGTTCTGCCAATCCATGTAGCGCACGGTCGAGAACGGCGTGACCTTCTCGAGGAAGGCCGGGTTGAAGATCTCTCCCGCGTCGAACAAGGCAAGCTGATCCTGGCGCACGATGTT
>Ga0160428_1001624_pt1 | contig 16267 bp, 19 predicted proteins | sample SolpanmetagenomM_FD_108198 | JGI IMG/M metagenome (GOLD analysis project Ga0160428, IMG submission 108198) | Solar panel surface microbial communities from Lawrence Berkeley National Laboratory, California, USA - M | ecosystem: Engineered > Built environment > Solar panel > Unclassified ... | reverse complement strand
TCGATCCCAGCAGCGGTGCCATCTACCTGCCCACGGCATCGTTCGACCCGCCAGCCAAACCCGGCGGTCGCCCGGTCGCCAAGCCCGGAACCTTCAGGGTTCTGGTCGTGAAGCCGGCGTGACGCCGCCAAATGGAATGACCGGGGCTGACGTGCCTGCCCGGATCGTCGCGGGCGCGGCACTGCTTTCGCTCGGCTCGGGCCTTTTATTTGTCGTCGCGGTGTTGTTCGCGACAGGCCGGGTGACGGGCTTTGATGCAGCCATTCTTTTGTGGATGCGTGAGCGCACCGGCGAACATGGTGCGCTAATCGCCATGTCGCGTGTCGTGACGGTGATGGGCAACAATCTTACTTTGTGGATCGTGGCCGCGGTCGGGGTGGGATTTTGCGCCATAAGGCGCCGCTTGCAGTGGTGCGCCTATCTCGCGGGCACGACCGCAGGTGGGGCCATCATCATAACTACGATCAAGGCGGTGGTGAACCGGCCTAGGCCCATGGTCGTCGCACATCTCGTGAATGTTCAATCTGCGAGCTTTCCAAGCGGACACGCGATGGACTCGGCGTTCGTCTATGGCTCGCTGGCGATTTCCTTGGCGGCAGGCGTTGGTGAGGGACGCCGAGGGAGTCTAGTGGTTGTCGCTGCCTTGCTCTTGGTGTTTGCGGTCGGTGCGTCGCGGATCGTTCTTGGCGTTCATTGGCCAACGGATGTTGCAGCTGGCTGGGCTATCGGCTTGTCCTGGACGGCCATCGCAACACGAGCTTTCGACTACACTGTTGGTTTGGAACCACGAAGGAGCGGCAAGCGACGTTTGTCAGAGAATAAGCTCTGATGAGCTGGCTGCGACGGTTCATCGCTAGTCTGCCCACTGGCAGGCGGCAAGATACCATCAACCAAGCGAGCAAAAACGCGCACTACAGTGGCCCGAGCGAAACATACACGATCGCCGTGCCGTCGAGAACTGGCGTTATGCCGTCCAAAAAGGGGCAGCCCGACCTTTCTATTGCGGCGGGCGTCAACTCAGCGCGCGATGCACAAAGTTATACCAGCACGCTCGAGCGATCAGGCGCGCCAACACGCTATCTAGCGGTCGGCAACCTCAATGATCGCAGGGGCTATACCACGGTCATTCGCGCGTTCGCTCTTAGTGGAAAGCTAGGCGACCGACTAACCATAATTGGCTTTGGTCGCTACCGGCGCCGGCTCGAGAAATGGACAAGGGCGCTCGGAATCGAAGCTATCGTCGATTTCTCTGACGCCGTACCAAACAATATAATTGACCTTAACTTATTCGACGCTGTGCTAATCGTCTCCGATGAGCCTCAGCATACGTCGACGTTCATTCTATCGGTAATATGCCGTAAAACTACTTTGGTCATTCCCGACAACCACTCTCAGTTCGGCAGTGTCGTGTCGTGCCTTCCGTCAGCATATATAGCTAAATCGTACGACACATTATCTTATGCATTAGCCATCTCCAAAATATCCAAACCTTGATCCCATATTGTTAACTGTCTAATAGGCCTTCTTATCAAACGCTGCAATCAGGTGAGATAACTTTCACGATAACTCTGGAACTTCGTTATGAATACCATTAGCAATGTTGTCGCAGCGATGGCAAGTTGGATCATCGCCGCAATTGCCGCGACCGGTTACATTGGTGTCGTGGGTTTGATGGCTCTCGAAAGCGCCTGCATTCCGCTGCCGTCTGAAATCATCATGCCGTTCAGCGGTTATCTAGTCTCGACCGGCCGTCTCGACCTGTGGCTGGTAGCGATTGCGGGCGCGGCCGGCTGCAATCTCGGGTCAGCTCTCGCTTATGAGGCGGGACGACGCGGTGGCCGTCGAATGGTCGAACGCTACGGACGCTGGCTCTTGCTCACGTCCGAGGATCTCGATCGTGCCGACCGCTTTTTCGGGCGATATGGTGGAGCAGCCGTGCTGATCGGACGAGTTTTGCCAGGGATCCGATCCTTCATCGCCCTGCCGGCGGGTATCGCGCGGATGCCGCTCTTGCGCTTTCACCTGTACACGTTCCTAGGGTCACTGCCTTGGTGCCTGGGATTGGCGTATGCTGGTCAGGTGCTGGGAAGCCGCTGGCATACAGACTCGCGACTGTCGTCCTTGCTCCACAAGCTTGACCTGGTCCTGTTAGGGGCGATCGTGCTGGCTATCATATGGTTCGTCCGGAGGCGGCTGAAGGCTATGCAATCTTCTCGCACGGGCAAGGCCGACCAGACGTGAGGTCCCGCCTTTTTAACAGCGGATAGGCGCGGTCATGGATCATGTGTTTTCCTAGCACATGCTCGTCGCCCGTTCCCGAACGACTCAGCTTTCGATCCTTCATCGCTCCCAGCAAAGCCTCGGCCTTCCTGTTCATCCAATCCGAGCATTAAAGTGATCCAATACATTGAGACTTTGTAAAGCTACCTCCAGCGCCATCCATCGTTGCACGGCTACGCTGCCACAATGCGACCGACCTATCTTCTGATCCCGATCCTGGTCGCCGGCTGTAGCGAGAAGGCTGAAAGGCTGACCACACGGCCTGCGCATGCCGAGACGATCGCGGATGAGAGCGAGCTGTTGAAACTGACGCTCACCTCGCGGGCGCAGCAGCGGCTTGGTATCACGCTGGTGCGCGTCGGCGGAGGATCGGCCACTGCCACGCGCGAGGTTGCCGGGGAGATCGTGGTACCGCCGATCAGCGCCGGTGGGGTGCCGGTCAACTCGACCATCAATCCCCAGCAGATCGTGAGCCAGCAGGCCGCACCCGATGGTGAGCTGGCGCGCTCCACGGCGCAGGCGGGCACGGTCAAACCACCGAAAGTTGGTTCGAATTAACGTTTGTGAGGCGGTCAGGGCCGGTGGTGAGCGAGAACATGTGCAGAATTTTACGTGAACAAAGAGGTGATCGGGGCGCGCTTGCTGGCGCCCGAACCAGTAGGTAATTAGCGGTGCATGAGTTCTAACAGCGCCCGGTCAATTGAGCGGAAGTGCTGGAACAGCAACCCGCGACTTTCGGCCTTTGTCACAAGACCGATATGTTCTTGTTGGGAGCGATCATGCTTGCGATTATTCGTGTGACACCGGGCCGTCTAAAGGCGTCGCAAGCTTCGCAAAAACCGCAGGAATGCTTACCTATGGGCGGCAGTCCGGCTCGCTTTGTTATGCTTGATCTCAAATTTTTTAAACACCCGCGGGAGTTTACTCCTGCCTCTCGACTATTATCGAGTGGGCAAATCGAATGGTGGTTGGATGACCGTGTCCTTAGGAGTGCATGAGCGCTCAGATACAACATCTTCTTTTGCCTAGAGGCGAAGCCGACGTTTGATCGCAGCCAAGCCCTTCACCCATCACCAAATTGAGGAAACGTTAAGACGACTTTGGCAGAGCACCGGTATGGAGGCTCCAATGATCAACGAACACGCGATGCTGCTGGAGCAGCGGGACCTGTGCAGGAGTTTTGCGACGCAGGCGAAAGATCTAAAGACCGCCCAGAAATTCGCAGAAATTGCGGAGCAATACGAACTGCGTGCGGCTGGCGTCAGGACGATGCAACTGCTGTGACGAAAGCCTAAGTGCTGCCAGTCCCATGCTGCCGCTGCTGTGTGCGGAGTGCGGAGTGCGGAGTGCGGAGTGCATGGCCTCCCATCGCTGAGTTCCGCTTCGGCGATAAGCACACCTAGACCCGGTTTCTGATCCGGACCTCCGAAGCCGCCTGCCCTACGCCAGCGATAAGGAGCCACAGCGGCGGAGAGCCTCTCGTCTCTCATCGGGGGCGGTCAGGCCGATGCAGCCTTCTGATATCGGAAAAGGTGCCAGTCGGTGGCGGCTTTGGCACTCAGCTAAGCGCGACCGAATGTAACATCAATCAACACCGTGTTGTTAACCAACGAGGGCTAGCACTTTCGTCGGTTATCAGTGGCTTGGTTGTGGCCGCTGCAGAATTGTAAAGAGGGTTGGCGGATTGAACCGGATGCGAGCGATACGCCTGACGCAGGACCTCGTCAGGAGCCGTCAGGGAAACACGTTGGCCATCATGGCAGCCGCGATGATCCCCTTGATCGCCATGATCGGCTCAGGCGTGGACATGACACGGGCTTACGTTGCCCAGAACCGTTTTCGCCAGGCATGCGACTCGGGCTCCCTTGCGGGGCGCCGCATTTTAAGCGGCCTCACAGTCTCTGACGCAGCTCGAGACGAGGCGACGAAATATTTTCGCTTCAATTTTCCAGTGGGCCTTTTTCAGTCCGCTCCTTACCAGCTGACCATGAGCGTACCTTCCGCCGGTACGTTGCAGATCTCCAGCCAGACTACCATCCCTACCACGATAATGAAGTTCTTCGGCTTCCAAACGCTGGCCATTTCGGCGAACTGTTCCGCTACACAGGATTTCGTGAATACCGACATTGTCATGGTTTTCGACCTTTCCGGGTCGATGAACTGTGCTCCGGGCGGCGCGGGAGATTGCGGTGGTTCGGAGCAGAGTGGATCGAAGATCGGTGCGTTGCGCAGCGCCGCCCTGACCCTTTACGATACGCTTGATAATGCGCAGACGCAGCTGCAGCAGAACAACCTGCGGCTTCGCTACGGCTTCGTAAACTACAACAGCTCGATCAATGTCGGCCGGCTGTTATACCAGAAGAACTCGGACTGGCTGGTTCAAAGCGCGACGTATCAGTCGCGTACACCCGATTGGATCGACGCCACCCAGTATTTCAATGGAAAAAGCGCGTGCGATAAGGCGTATACTTATGATGCTTATGTAGCACAAACGAACCCGAATTATACCGGGGTCATGGGCGGCTGGTGGCAGCGCGGGAACAACTGCCAGGTCATTGGCCAAAGCTACGCACACCCGGACGGCTATACCTATGAAGCGCGGACGCTTGATGTACGCGCACATTTGGCCAGCAATGTGATTGCCACCGGAGCCGTGACGCCTGTTCCGATCTGGCCGATCACCGGCACCAACGCGCCGCCGGACGACCTTCCATACATCAAGACCTCGGTCTGGAACGGCTGCATCGAAGAGCGCCAGACAAATTCGTCGCTGATCGACGGCGGGGCCGCAACGACTGCACCGTCAGATGCCTATGATCTCGACGTGGATCTGATCCCGACGAGCGACGCGACTCGCTGGAAGCCGATGTGGGGTGACATCGAGTGGTTTCCGATCGCGGCGACCGGGGGGGTTGCCCGGCAGCCCGACGCGCCCTGTCCGACCGAAGCGCGTCGTCTGAAGAACTATTTTAACGCGCGTAGCGACTTTGCGAGTTATGTCGGAAGCCTGACGGCGCGAGGCGGGACGTATCATGACCTGGGTATGATCTGGGGCGCGCGCTTTTTGTCATCGACCGGCATCTTTAAGTCGTCGACGCCCGAAACCAACGACGTCAACGATCCGGATAATCCTTCGAAGATTCGTGGTTTTTCGGTCAAGAAGTACATGATCTTCATGACGGACGGCGATATCGCGCCCACGACCACCGCCTATTCGGCTTACGGCGTTGAGTACATGGACGGAAGGGTGTTAGGAACGAAGGGCAGCCTCGACAATGCTGCACTGACAGCCCGGCATCTTCAGCGCTTCCGCATGGCCTGTAACGCCGCCAAAGCCAAAGGTATCGATGTATGGGTTATTGCTTTCGCGACCTCGCTCACTGCTGACATGCAGAATTGTGCGTCGAAGCCCAGCCAAGCTTCGGGGTTGGGCTCGAATGCTGCCCTAATCGCAAAATTCCAGGAAATAGGGTCGAAGATCGGATCGTTGAGGGTCAGCCAGTGAGTCGACGGCTCCTGTTCAACAAGCGCGGCGCAACCGTGCTGGAGTTCGCTCTAGTGATTCCGGTCGTGTGCACACTGCTGGCGGCCGGTTTCGAGCTTGGGTATCGCGCTTACCTCAGCGCGATCGTGCAGGGTGCGCTGCTGGAGGCATCCAGACGCGCGAGCATCGGCAACGTGACGGAGCTGCAGCTCGAGAGCATTATCAAAGCCCGGGTCGCCACCCTGTCCAATGCGTCGAACGTCAAAGATATAAAGAAGGAGAGCTTTTACAATTTCTCCAACGTCGGGAAGCCGGAGAAGCTGACCTTCGATAAGAACGGGAATGGCACGTACGATCCACTCGACGATTGTTATCAGGATGCAAACAACAACGGGGTGTACGACTATCAGTCGACACTGGGCCTCGGAACGGCCGATGACATCATTCGGTACACCGTCACCATCGAGTATCCCAACATTATGCCGGTCCGGAAGCTGTTTGGCTGGGGCGCCAAGCAAACGATCGTCGCGTCCACCGTTTTGCGAAACCAGCCGTTCACATCGCGCGCCACGCCCACGGTTCGATGCCCATGAGAGTTGCGTCCCGCCCATTCAGCCACCTACGCGATGACGTATCCGGGCTCGCGCTCACCGAATTTGCATTCATGCTGCCGGTCGTGCTGATCCTGCTGCTTTACGGTCTGGAGGTGTCCAACTACGGTTTGGCCGTCCTGCGGGTCCACCAGATAGCAGCAACCGCCGCCGACAACGCAGCGCGGGTGCGCGATTCGATCGGCGAAGATGATGTGAACGAGGTGCTGATCGGCGGAAAGGCCGTCGGCGAGCGGATGGATTTCGCCAACCGCGGCCGCATCATCCTGAGCGACGTGCTGGCAAATGGATTGAGCGGAACGAACTCGGGTCAGAAAATATTGTGGCAGCGGTGTTCCGGCGCACTGAACGTCCCCGAATCCCAGCCCATGTATGGCGTGGAAGGCAAGGGCGCGACCGACAACAGTTTACAGAGCATGGGGAAGGCCGGCCGTCAGATTGCGCCGTCGGCTACCTCGGCAATGATCTTTGCGGAAGTGACCTATCGCTATAAGCCGATCGTTTCATCGACGCTGTTTGGGACACCAGTCCTGCGTTCCGAGGCCTCCTTCATCGTACGCGAGCGCCCGTCCGAGGTCCTCACGGCGTCGCCGGGTGTAAGCGTCAGTGTTTGCAACGTGTTTTCCGCCTGAAGCGATTGGCGCACGCGCCTTGCCGAGCACAGACCCTGACTTGGGGCAGTTTGGCTGCAACGTAGCCCGAAAGCGGATTAACCGGGCCCACGCCAGAAATATCGGAATGTCAAAAGTATGCATTTACCAGAAGACGGCCCGGTTGCCCCCGCCCACCGTCTGAGCAATCTTCTAGTTACGCCCGCTTTCGGGCATTCAGCGCCGTAAGACGATGTCCGAAACCCGCCGTTCGTTCAGGAGAATTGGGCGCCTGCGGCCAGCTCGTGCAGGCGCATGGAACGGCCGGAATGGCGACATGCCCGCCGGACAGCTATCGGCTCGTCGATACGAATAGCTGACGTAGGCGCACCTTTCCTGCACATTGTTTCCCAACGGGTTGATGGACGCTGCCGTGCGGCGAGGCTTCGCCCCGGATCATTGGTTTGCGGATGTTCAGCAAACGGCCGTTTTCTGCACAACCTATTGTGGTGCAAGCTCGCCGTGGAAGAAGCTCGCAGTCACCCCACCGTCCATTAGGAAGTCGCTCCCGGTGATGAACGCTCCGTCTGGACCCATTAGCAACGCGCCTACTGTGCCCACCTCGTCGGGCGTCCCGGCACGCCCAACCGGGCAAAGGTCGATCATGCGCCGATAACCTGCTCCACGGGGGCCGGTCAGCTCATCGTTCGCCAGCGGCGTGATGATAATGCCGGGGCTGATCGTATTCACGCGAGCGCCGCGCTTTCCCCACCGGACGGCCTCGGCCTGGACACGAAGCGAGTTGCCGCGCTTGGATAACTGATAGGCATGGAGGGGATCGGTCACCTTGTCGGGCTGCAACATAGGCAGCGCGAGCAAGTCGTCGGTCGGCGTAGTGGCCAACAGGGTATTCTCCTCCGGGGTTAGCGCGGGCAGGCGATGGCCGGATTGCGAGGCGATTACGACGCCAGCGCCGCCTTTGGCGATCACGTCGCCGAACGTCTCCAACACCAAGGCCGTGCCGTATAGATCGACCGCGAGGATCGTGGCGGGAGGAGCCTGCGACGGCGACACGCCGGCCGCGTGAATGATCCCCGTCACTTCGCCCAACGTCGTAGCCGTCGCCACGAGGGCCGCCACGGACGCCCGGTCAGACACGTCCACGCTAGCGGTGCTCGCCGCAAAGCCGGCGTCGGTGAGCACCTTCGCTGCGGCCACGGCCGTATCCTCCCTCAAATCGGCAAGAAGAATATGCTTCCCCGCGCTGATCCGGCGGGCAATCGCGATGCCGATAGAACCGGCTCCGATAACAACGACAACTTGGGTCATGGATTATGCTTTCGGTGAGGGGAGTGCAGCCGGTGAAGCTGCGACAGATTTTTGAGTCTCGTCAGCTTGGCGTCGGGAGCTTGCCCGCGAACATGGCCGCGATCACACCGCCGTCGATCAGAAGGTCGCTGCCGGTCACAAACCCGGCGTCGGGTCCGAGCAGGTAAGAGGCGGCGACGGCGATCTCCTCCGGAGGTGCCATACGCTTTGCGGGCGATGCCGCGATCATCGCGCGGTAGCCATCGCCAATCGGCGAGTTCAACTCGTGTTGCGCCAACGGGGTAGCGATGATGCCGGGACTGATCGAATTAACCCGCGCCCCGCGCTCGCCCCAGCGTATCGCCTCGGCCTGAACCCGCAGGTGGTTGGCGCGCTTGGCCACCATGTAGCCCACCATAGAATTAGGCACCGCCTTGACGACGGGTAGATCGAGCAGCTTGTCAGCCGGCGTAAAGGCCAGCGCCCAGTTTTCCTCGGGCGTGAGCGGGGGCAGCATGTGCCCTGCCATGCTGGAAATAATCAGCCCCGCTCCGCCGGGAGCGATGATCTCGCCGAACGCCTCAAATACCAGTGCTGACCCATAGAGATCGACAGCCAGCACGCGCTCGGGCGGTGCCATGTTTGGTGACAGCCCGGCGGTGTTCACGACTTGCATCACGCTGCCGAGCGAGGAGGCTTTATCCACCAGCGCCACGACGGAATCGCGCGACGACACGTCAACGATCTGCGTCTCGACGGCGTAGCTTGCCGTGCGGAGTTCGTCGGCCGCTGCTGACAGCACCGCTTCGTTGAAGTCGGCCAGCAGCAACGTTTTGCCAAAGCCCTGCCGGCGGGCAATGGCGACGCCAATCCCGCCCGCTCCAATGATGACGACGACCTGGTTCATCAGCGCGACTCCCCCGCGTATTCGGCGTCCGTGACCTGTTCCAGCCAATCCACCACCTTGCCGTCCTGAGCTTCCGCGATGGCGATGTGGCTCATCGCGCAGGCGTTCGACGCGCCGTGCCAGTGCTTTTCTGCTGGCTCGAAAAATACGATGTCGCCTGGCCGCACCTGCGCCACTGGCCCGCCCTGTCGCTGCACGAAACCGAGCCCCGACGTGATGATGATCGTTTGGCCGAGGGGATGCGTGTGCCAAGCGGTACGGGCACCTGGCTCGAACGTGACGGTAGCGCCGCTGAGCGCGCCGCTTCCTTTGAAAGGCGCATCAATGCGGACATGGCCCGTGAAATAGTCGGTGGGGCCGGCGGCTGAGGGTGTGTCGCCGCTGCGGGTGATGTTCATGGGTAAGTCTCCTGATCGTACTCGCGAGTGAGGTGGACCGGGGGAGCTCCCCGATCCGACCTTCATCAACGGCCTTGGCGGTCCCTGATCGCTGCTGGATAGCGTTCGCCCACCAGCTCGATCCGCGACAACGCCTCCTCGATCTCACGAAGATCGTCGGCGGACAGCGTAACGCTAGCGCCCCCGATATTCTCTTGGAGGCGATGTAGCTTGGTGGTGCCGGGGATCGGCACGATCCAGGGCCTTTGGGCAAGCAGCCAGCCAAGCGCAATCTGTGCGTTGGTAACGCCGTGCCGGGTCGCCAGTTCGCCTACTCGCTTAACCAGCGCCATATTGGCCTTGCGGTTCTCCGCCTCAAAGCGCGGCACAACGGCTCGGAAGTCGCCTTCCCCAAACGTCGTGGTGTCATCGATTTTGCCGGTGAGGAAGCCTTTGCCGAGCGGGCTGAACGGCACGAAGCCAATTCCCAGTTCTTCCAACAGCGGCAGAATTTCCTTCTCCGGCTCTCGCCAGAACAGCGAATATTCGCTTTGCAGAGCCGTCACGGGCTGCACCGCGTGCGCAGCGCGGATCGACTGCACGCCAGCTTCCGACATGCCGAAATGCTTCACCTTGCCGGCCTGGATCAACTCTTTCACGGCCCCGGCCACGTCCTCCATCGGTACGTTCGGATCGACGCGGTGCTGGTACAGGAGGTCGATCCGATCTGTGCGGAGGCGCTTCAATGCTGCCTCGGTCACCGCTCGAATGTTCTCGGGGCGGCTATCGACGCCCTTTGTCGTGTCGCCACCTAGGAACCCGAACTTGGTGGCGATCACCACCTCGTCGCGGAAACCAGCGACCGCATCGCCAACCAACTCCTCATTGGCACCCTGAGCATAGGCTTCCGCCGTGTCGAAGAAGGTGACGCCCCGCTCGAAAGCGCCGCGAATTAGCGCAAGGCCGGTTTCCGTGTCGGTTGCAGGGCCATAGCCATAGCTCAGGCCCATACAGCCAAGACCAAGGGCGGACACTTCGAGGCCGCTTTTCCCGAGAATACGCTTTTCCATGTTCATCTCTTTCTGCGGCCGTGACCGCCTGCTGGTTGTCTATTGGAGTCCAAGTGCGCGACAGAGGGCGGGCGCGCTGAGGTGAGCGCGGAACCCTGCTCCTCCTCGCTGAAAGCGTCGGGCGGAGGTTAGGTCGCCTACGGTGACCGGCTCGCAACCGGCGTCGCGCACTAGCTGCTTGGCAACTTGCAGGGCGGCCGAATCGTCACTGGCGAGGGGCACGCCCAGTCGCTCGCCGCGACCGGCTGCGGACGCTTCGACGGCCGTGGCATCAACCGCGCTGAAAGCGCGAACGAGCCGCGCGCCCGGCAACAGCCGGGCGGACGCAAGCGCCACGCCTTCGGCCTCCACGTCGCGGATCAGCGACGCTGCATCGGGAGCGTAGGGATTGCAGGCATCGAGCACGACCTTGCCGGCGAGCGAACTTCGCAGCTCCTGCCCAAGTGCCTTAAGGGCGCGATAGGGAACGGCTATCAGCACCACGTCGCCAAAGGCTGCTGCCTCTTCGACGGTGCCGCCTGAGGCGAGCGCGCCGAGCAATGTCGCGACCCGCTTCTGCTTATCGGGATGGCGAGACGAAAACATAACCTGGTGGCCAGCTTTGACCCAGATCTTGCCTACCGTGCCGCCTAACCAGCCAGCGCCAATGATTGCGATCTTCATGACAGCTAAATAGCGACTGCTGACTTTTGCGATTAGACGCTATATTCGGCATGAAGTCATACTCGAGGATCATATATGCAGCGTGAGGAGGCCGGCGATCTGCTCGCTTTTATGGCGGTGGCGGAGGAAGCGAGCTTCACACGCGCAGCGGCCAAGCTCGCCACTTCGCAATCGGCACTGAGCCACACCGTGCGCCGCCTGGAGACGCGGTTAGGTCTGCGCCTTCTGGCGCGGACCACCCGGAGCGTCGCGTTGACGGAGGCAGGCGAACGGCTTCTGCGAACTATTGGCCCGGCCTTCGCCACCATCGACGGCGGTGTCGCCTCGCTGAGCGAGCTGCGCGACAAGCCGGCCGGCACGATCCGGATGACCACCTCGGAACATGCGGCTCACACGGTTCTATGGCCCGTGCTGAGGCCCCTACTGCGTAGCTATCCCGATTTGCACGTCGAGCTGGCGATCGACTCCGGATTGACCGACATCGTCACGGAGCGGTTCGACGCAGGCGTTCGCCTCGGCGAGTCAATCGCCAAGGATATGGTTGCCGTCCGGATCGGGCCGGATTTACGAATGGCCGTTGTTGGCGCTCCAACTTATTTCGCCGAGCACAGGAAACCGAAAACGCCGCAAGAGCTGGCGGAGCACCGTTGCATCAACCTTCGTCTGCCGACTGCCGGCGGGCTTTATGCCTGGGAGCTTGAGAAAGGAACGCGCGAACTACACGTGCGGGTGGAGGGTCAACTCGTCTTCAACAACGCCCGGATGATCGTTCATGCGGCGCTCGATGGCATGGGGCTCGCGTGCGTGCTCGAAGATTTAGTGGCGGAGGAATTAAGCAGCGGGAGCCTGGTGCGTGTGCTGGCGGATTGGTGCCCGCCCTTTGCTGGATATCACCTCTACTATCCTAGCCGCCGCCAGCCATCGGCCGCATTTACCCTGCTGGTAGAGGCTCTACGCCACCAGCGCTGAGGACAGTTCAACAAACGGGTCTTTGTGACCGGATGGCCCCCTCTTAGAAGCGGAGCGCAGCCGACGAATGGTCGCGGGTGGTCGAAACCTGCCCTAGGCGATCACGACTCACAAGCAGCCGGTCGGGCGAAAGTGGGACGGGCCGGGTTGCTCGGCTCTACCCTCCTTGTCACAAGGCTGGTATTCGCCACGCTGACCCTACACGAGGCGAGCCATGCGCTACGATATCTCCGGCACCGTCATGCAAACGCTCTCGATCGTGCTCGAGCCGGGAGAAGTGGTCGTCAGCCAGACCCATGCGATGGCTTGGATGACCGACGGCATCGACATGGACACGCATACTGGCGGCGGTCTGCTCGCCGGCATAAAGCGCGCATTCAGCGGCGGCAGCTTGTTCATCACCGAATATAGCGCGCGGACGCGCGCGGAAGTGGCCTTCGCGCCCCGTTTCCCGGGGCAGATCATTCCGATGAAGCTTGGTGTTGGCGAGTCGATTATCTGCCGCAAAGAGACTTTTCTTTGCGCCGAGCGCACGGTCAGCCTTGAAATCGTGCTCCAGCAGCGGCTCGGCGCGGGAGTCTTTGCCGGCGAAGGGTTCATCCTTCAGCAGGTCACCGGCCCGGGAGCGGTTTGGCTCGACTTGTCGGGCGAGGTGATCGAGAAGACGCTCGGCCGCGGTGAGCGGCTCCGCGTTCATGCAGGCCATATCGGCATGCAGGAACCGACGGTTGCGACCGACATCCAGATGGTACGAGGTTTCCGCAACGTGCTGTTCGGCGGTGAAGGTTTGTTCCTGGCGACACTGACCGGCCCGGGCCGGATCTGGCTGCAATCCATGCCGATCCTGAACCTTGCCGAAGAGATCGCGCGCCACCTTCCTTCTCGAGAGGCAGGGGATGTCAGCGCCGGGGCAGGCGTTGGCCGACTGGTCGGCGGCGGAGCGGCAGGCGCGGCCATTGGAGGCATCCTCGGCGGACTGCTCGGTAGCGAATGACGGCTAAGGGTGGCCAGCTGATGCCGGAACGCTCGCGATCATCGTCGAGCGGGCGGCGTTGAGCGAAAGCGTTGGTGCCGGTCGGATGGTCGGCGAGTATTGACGCTACTCTGACGGGAGCATGTAGCGATGTTCTGGACCGCCTGGCTCGTCGCGAAGCCGACGTCGCCGGGTCGTGCCTTCGCGTTGCCACTTCCCCGAATGAATGGTCTGCTCAGCTCGGCGGACACTCGTGGCATGCGCTTCGTTTATAGGGATTAGCGTCGCCATCCGGAGCCTCGACTATCTTCAACCTCGTCTTCGCTGTGCCGACGCTGATCGTGCTCGCCCGCTGGCTGTGGCCGCTGCCGCTGCCACTCTGGGTCAAGATGCTTGCAGGGCTCCTCATGCTCGTTGCGTCGCAGTTCCACTTCTGGAGCCGGCTCTCTTCGGGGTCGGTGTTCGCACCCGAGTTACCTCGCCCGATTGTGATTCTATTCAATTGGGCATTCGGCGCGCTTGTCCTGCTAGCGGTCTTGCAGTTGGCGCTTGATCTAGGCGCCCTACTGACGATGCTCGTCCGTCACGAGATCATCCAAGAACCAGCTAGGCTTCGCTACGCCGTGGCCGCCCTGGCAGCGCTTGCCGCCAGTCTCGGTGTCGCCAATGCAGTTCGGGTACCGGCGGTGAGGGACGTGAGCGTAGCGATCCGCGAGCTACCGGCGTCGTTTGACGGCTACCGCATCATTCAGCTGACCGACCTTCAAATCAGCCGCCTCTTTACGCCCGCTTGGGCCAAGGCCGTAGTAGACCGGGCAAACGCTGCCAACGCGGACCTGATCGTCGTAACCGGCGATTTCATCGATGGATCGGTGAGCATGCGCCGGGGCGACGTGGAGCCGCTCCGGCAGCTGCAGGCGCTGGACGGGGTATATGCCATCCCCGGCAACCACGAGTATTTCTTCGATTACCGCGCCTGGATGCGGCATCTCGCTGGCATGGGGCTCTGCATGCTGCCGAACGCGCATGCAGTAGTCGAGCGGAATGATGGACGACTGGTGATCGCTGGGGTCACTGACCTGTCGGCGCCAAACGTTGGCGAAGCCGGGCCCAACCTTGATGAAGCCCTGCGAGGCGCACCTACCTCTACACCAATCATCCTTCTCGATCACCAACCCCGCAACGCGGGCGAAGCTGCCAGCCACGGTGTCGCGCTACAGCTGTCGGGGCATACCCACGGTGGCATGATCGTTGGTCTGGACCGGCTTGTCGCCCTTGGGAACGCAGGCTCTGTGTCAGGGCGGTATGGCGTGGGCGGCATGACGCTTTACGTCAGCAACGGCACCGGGCTGTGGCCAGGCTTCGCGCTAAGGCTCGGCGTGCCTTCGGAGATCACGCGGATAACACTTCGGCGGAAGGCTTGAAGCAGATACCGCCCGCACGTTGCCCCAATCCAAAGGTGAGTGATGACGAAGCAGCCTCGACGCCGCGGCCGCGCCCCAAAGCGGAAGGATTACATCGTCATCTTCGGAGCAGCCGTTCGTCCCGGCGGTCGGCCTAGTCCTGCCCTGCGGCACAGGATCGAGGGTGCATTAGCCTGGGCCCGCGATCATCCCGCAGCGATGATCATGCCGACGGGCGGAGTCGGAAAATACGGACCGGCGGAGGCCGTCGCGATGAGGCGAGCTCTGGTGGAAGCTGGTGTGGCCGCGTCGCGGATCGTGGTCGAGCGCTACGGTCGAGACACACTGGAGTCAGTTCGCCTCTGCCACCAGCTCCTGCAGGAGCGCGGAGACTGTCAGCGGATCGTCTGCTGCACCAGCACCTACCATCAGCCGCGTTGCGTGCTACTGTTCCGACTGCTCGGCTACACGGTTGTCGTTCCCAGAGTTCCGAACAGCATGGGACGAATGTCACGGACCACCTATGGCAAGCTCGTCGTGCGCGAGCTTGCTGCCACGCCCTATGACAGCCTTCTGCTGCTGCTTGCTCCCGGCGACGCAACACAGGCCTCCTCGACACATAGTGAATTGGAGTCGGAGATGGGCAAAGGCCCCATGAAGGCGACATTCAGGCTGGCTTCGCCGCTTCTCCAGAGCCGACGTTCATTCATCTTGACCTGCTGCAGCTGAACCTCGCGAGCCTCGCCGCGTTTTCGATCTGAAGGAGAAGAAAGTGGCGAAGCTATCCGAGTCCGACCGCGATAAATTGCCGGCGAGCAAGTTCGCCGAACCGGGCAAGAGAGCCTATCCGATCGAAGATGCTGCCCACGCCAAGAACGCAAAGGCTCGCGCAAGCCAAGCGGTAAAAGCCGGGCGCATGTCGAAGGCCGAAGAGAGCAAGATCGACAAAAAGGCTGATACGGTAATCGAAAAGGACTGACGAGGATTTCACGACGGAGTGGCTCGGGCGATCCGAACTATATCGAACGACGCCAACACGCCAAATTCTGGTCATTCAGAACGCCGAAAGCGCTGCTTAGGAGCGGACGTTCGTTCAGCAGCCATTGGGAATTAGAGCCTGCGCCCAGGTATCCTTCGATTTTATTCAGTCGAAACGTGATCGCTATTTTGGGCAGATGGATCGTCAATCTCTGTCGTTCAGCTTCGTCGAACGAGCGGCCTTGCTCAACAGGTCACTAATGGCTGCGCGACCGACGACTCGACGGCTAGCTGGCGTATGCATGCCGGTTTCGCTTAGACCCAGGTGCAGAGGTTCGCCGGTATGAGGGCGCGCTCCGAATCTCGCCGTTCCTTCATCACCGGTGTGGACGCCAGGAGTGTCCTTAAGCCATGTCGGGTGCGAGTTTATGCGGCGTGCGGTACTGGCACTGGAGGAGGCTGGAACATGGAATTTCAAGACGTTGTTCGCGCCAGGCGCTCGATTCGTGCCTTTCGGTCTGACCCCGTGCGGCCGGAGGTGATCCGCGACCTACTACAGACGGCCTGCCTGGCGCCGTCCGGCACCAACATCCAGCCCTGGAAAGTTCATGTCGTGACGGGCGAGATGCGCAGGCGCCTTGAGGAGGAGGTCCT
>Ga0160428_1001621_pt1 | contig 16275 bp, 21 predicted proteins | sample SolpanmetagenomM_FD_108198 | JGI IMG/M metagenome (GOLD analysis project Ga0160428, IMG submission 108198) | Solar panel surface microbial communities from Lawrence Berkeley National Laboratory, California, USA - M | ecosystem: Engineered > Built environment > Solar panel > Unclassified ... | reverse complement strand
CCGGCGATGCGGTGCTGGTGCGGTACGGGGACGGGTCCAAGGGCGTCATGGCCGCCGAGGTGCGGCTGATCGACGGGGCGCTGCCGGCCTCCCACTGACGCGGCAGGCTCACGAGGCCGCCGCATCGACGCCCGACAAGGCCCGACCTGACGAGGCTCCGCCTCGACCGGATCGGATTCCCTCTGCGGGCGTCCTGGTCTATGTCGGCGCACCCGGCCGAGCAGTCCGCGCGTCATCCCATGAGAGGCCCGAGCCCGTGAGAGTCCTGTCCCGTGCCGTCTCGGCCGCCGCGCTGGCTTGCCTGAGCCTCGCCGCGTCCGCGCCCTTCCCCGCCGTCCATGCCCAGGCGGCGCGGGCCGCGACCGCCAAGTCGGAGCCCTTGACGATCGTCACGCAGTCCGGTCCCCGTCGCTTCGACGTGGAGGTGATGCGCGACGATGCCGGGCGGTCCCGCGGCCTGATGTTCCGCCGGAGCATGGCGCCCGATCACGGGATGCTCTTCGATTTCGAGCGGGATGAACCCGTCACGATGTGGATGAAGAACACCTATCTCCCGCTCGATATGGTCTTCATCCGGCCCGATGGCACCATCAGCCGCATCGCCGCCGATACGGAGCCGCTCTCGACCGCCATCATCCCGTCCGGCAGTCCGGTCGTCGCCGTCCTCGAACTCAACGCCGGGACAGCGGCGAAGCTCGGGATCAAAGCCGGCGACCGGATCGAGCATCCCTTGTTCAAGGCGCGCTGACAGACACCGCGCGATCAGTGAACGCATCGGGAACAATCGCCTTGACCGCCGCAGAGATCCGCGCCAGTGTTCCGGCAATGTTCCGGGAGGCCGGGACGGTGCTCCAGCGCGGAGGATCCGATGAGCGACGTGGCCGGGGCCGAGCTGTTCGGCAATGACGATTGGTCGGTGCAGGCGGACGGGATCGAGCACCGCGCCACCGGTTATTTCATCGCCCGGGAGGTCGTTGCGGCGCGGCGGGCGGAGGGCCTGTGGGACTGGCCGCTGCAGATGGCCGAGAAGCGCTGGTGCCGGCCGAGCCTGTTCCGCGAAGCGTTCCTCGCCGCCCTCGACCGGTTCGGGATCGGACGCGACGCCGACCTGCTCCGCTCCTTCGCGCTCGGCTACGGCATCCGGGCCGTGATGTCGCCGGCCGCGGATGTCTTCGTGAGCCTGGCCGACGTGCTGCAGCCGCGCGACGCGCCCGAGACCGTCCGGACGGCGCACCGACGGCCGGCCCGCGCGCTCGCTGCCGCAGGGGCGTGACGACCTCGGCGCCTTTGCCGCCGGGCCGATGAATTGACCGCGACCTGCATGCCCGGATAGCCCTCCATATCGGGGTTTGGGAGCGTCCTTATGGCAGAGCAGGATCAAGCGGGACTCGACGGGTTGATCACACCGCCGCTGTCACGGCGCGGCTTCGTGATGACGAGCCTGATGAGTGGCCTCACGCTGGCCACGACCCGCGTCGAGGCTCAGGTGATCCATACCGACACCGCGGGAATCGAGGCCGGCGAGGTGAAAATCCCGGCGGCGGACGGACCGATGCCCGCTTATCGCGCCGTTCCCGAAGGGGCGGGTCCCTTCCCGGTCGTCCTGGTGATCGAGGAGATCTTCGGCGTCCACGACTACATCAAGGACGTCTGCCGGCGTCTCGCCAAGGCCGGCTACTGCGCGGTCGCCCCGGAACTGTATGCCCGGCAGGGTGACCTCTCCACGATGACGGATGCCAAGGTGATCATCCGGGACGTTATCTCGAAGACGCCGGACGCGCAGTGGATCGGCGATCTCGACGCCACCGCGGCCTGGGCGGCCTCGGCCTCCAAGGGTGATCTGAACCGCCTCGGCGTGATGGGCTGGTGCCGCGGCGGACGCGACGTGTGGCTCTACGCCGCGCATCGCCGCGACCTCAAGGCGGCGGTCGCCTGGTACGGACCCGTCGGCGGCGAGCGCACGGACATCCAGCCGCGGACCGCGGGTGACGTGGCCGCCGAGATCAACGCGCCGCTCCTCGGCCTCTACGGAGGCGCCGATACCGGCATCCCGGTCGCAGCCGTCGAGGAGGCCCGCGACAAGGCGAAGGCGGCAGGCAAGAGCGTCGAGCTGGTGGTCTATCCCGACGCGCCGCACGGCTTCCACGCCGATTACCGCCCGAGTTATCGTCGCGAGCCCGCCGAGGACGGCTGGAGCCGGGCGCTCGCCTTTCTCAAGGCGCACGGCGTCGGCTGACATCGTCGATCTTCGGCTCGGAAGGGGACGATCATCGCGGTCTGTGTTACTCAGGACACGGCCACAACTTGTCGATTATGCAAGGATCCAAGGAGGATCTGTGCCTGCGCGGGTCCGGCACTTCGTTGCGATCGGTCCGTTGAACCGATCGCGGCGATCGCCGTTCAGCCCCAGTAGAGTGTCCTGGCCCATGAGCGAACCGGTACAGCCTGGCCAGAAGCCCGTGATCCTCGTCGTGGAGGACCAGCCCGACGAGCGCTTCCTCGCGGCCACGTTGCTGGAGGATACCGGTTTCACGGTGATCGAGGCGGAGACCGCCGACCGGGCGCTCGCCATCCTGAACGATCGGGGCGACGAGGTCAGCGTCGTCTTCTCGGACGTGCGCACCCCGGGCCCGATCGGCGGATTCGAGCTGGCGCGGATCATCGGGGTGACGTGGCCCCGGGTGCGCGTCCTGCTGACCTCCGGCGATGCGGGCGATCAGCCGAGCGACCTGCGCGTGTCGGCCACCTTCATCCCAAAACCCTGGCGCGCCGAGGACATCCTCGCCTGGGTGGAGCAGGCCGCGGGCCGGCCCTCGGCCGCGCCTGGTCCGTCCGTCATCGGACCGGGCGGAAAAATTATCACGCCGGGTTTGGAAACCTGAGGCGACGGCGGTGTTGTACGCCACTCCCGGCGCGTGCTGCGTCCGGTCCAACCCAATACAATCGATCCCGTACGCAACCATGAAGATCGTCGCCGCCAATCACGCCGATAGCCTCCGTCGCCCCGGCTCGTGGGATACGGACGCGATCGCCGTCCTCGATACCGTGCGGGAGGAGCTTCGCGGCTTCTACGGCGACGCCCACGACGACCTGCCGGTGGAATTGACCACGTTGGCGCAGCGTCTCGACAGCATCGAGCCGGGGCAGGGGCGCGCAGCCTAGGCCTGACATCCGGCCGATGTGGAACATCCTCTGACGCGGCCGAACGAGGTCGCCACGATGAGGTCGGCGGTGAGTCGCCAAGACCGGAGAATCTGCTATTCAGCGCTCTCTGGATCTGCCGACGCATCGCGTCTCTCAATCGAGCCCTTCATGCGTCTCCCTGATCTTCGCGGATCGCTCGCCGCGGCCGCGATCCTGGCCCTGTCCGGCCTCGCCGCGCAGGCCGCCACACCGCCACCGCAACCGGCCGAGGGGCCGGGCGGCGTCGGTGATCGCAAGGCGACCGTGACGAAGCGCCTGCTGGGGCGCGGCACGGCCACCACCTTCGCGTTCTACGCCGCCGGCGACGCACCGCAGGCCGGCCGGCCGGTGGCGATCCTCCTGCACGGCTGGGGCGTGGTGAACCCGCAGAGCTACGGCGGCTGGATCGATCACTTGGTCCGCCAGGGCTGGCTCGTTCTAATGCCGCGGTTTCAGGAGGTGAACCGAACTCGTCCGGCAGATGCGCCCGGTATCGCCGAGAATCTTCTGAAGGCCGCCTTCGGCGATCTCGCGTCGGACGCTGCGGCCAAGCCCGATCTCGCGCGCGTCGCGATGATCGGCCACCTCGCCGGGGCGCCGCTCGCCATGGACCTGGCCGCCGATTCCAAGACCCGTGGCCTGCCGATCCCCAAGTTGATCTTCGCGGTGACGCCCGGCGGCATCGCGAGCGGCCCGAAGTCGCGGGGCATCACCCTCGGCGACCTGGCGTCGATCGATCCGTCGACCCTCATCGTCACCATGGTCGGCGACAAGGATACGCGGGCAGCCGATCTCGCCGCCAAGCGCCTGCTGCGCGAAGCCGCGGCCGTGCCACTGGAGCGCAAGCTGTTCGTGCGCGCGCTCTCGGACGATCACGGCTTCCCCGCGCTCACCGCGACGCTGGCGGCGCCGGCGGGGCTCGATACCGCCTACGACGGCGGGGCGATCAAGCCGGGTCCGGAGCCCAAGGACGCGAAGGAAGCCACCAAGCCGCCGCCCTTCCGCTGGTCGGCCGACATGGCGCTGACGGGCGAGCAGCAGACGCTGGTCTCCCAGATCAATGTCGCCCGGGTGGACGCCCTGGATTACCTGGGCTTCTGGAAGACCTTCGACCTCGCCGCCGCGGCGGCGTTCGGCGGCTCGGACGCCACCGCGCTCAAGAACAATGCGCGGCTCGCCGACATGGAACGTTGGAGCGACGGCTGGCCGGTCAAGCGGCTCGCGGTGGAAACGCCCCGTCCGACGCCGGCGGTGCAGGCCGGGAGCCCGGCGCCCGCACCCCGCAAGCGCTGACGCGCGGCGCCCTTGGCGACGGCGTCGGCGCCTTGGCGTTGGCGCGAGGCTTGCTAAGCTGATCCCGTTCGAAACGGGGTCTGATCATGCCCGAGTTCGTCGCCAGCCTGCTCGCCGCAGCGGCCTTTTGCCTGACGCTGATGGCGCTGAACGCACTCACCCGGGTGCTGATCCAGGCGCAACTCGCCCTTCCGGACCTCGGAGAGACGGGGTTCCTGCAGATCGGCGGCGCCCTAGTGGTCGCCCGCGTGGCGTACCGCCGGGCCCCGCATCGTCGGACTTTCTGAGGATCCGCGGACCCCTCGGCCCGGGCTCGCGAAATCCCCCGGCGGTCCTGTTCGGACACCGCGCGACCTTCGCTCGTTCGTCGAGGTTCCGTCATCCGGCCACCTCCTGCGGTGAAGGACGCGGAGAGCAACCCTCGCGGGGCCTTCGGGACGCGCAGAAGTGCCGGAATTCGTCCTGCGACGCTCGCCGATCCAGGCGCCTCCGTCGGGGGCGGGGTCCCGGTTGTCCCCTAGCGCAGGAAGGTTCCGAACGAGCGGGGTCCATTTCCTGTCGGAATGGTCTTGAGGACCTTGAGCGTCTGCGCGTCGAGGACACTGAGCGTGTTGTCGCCCCAGTTGGCCACGTAGATCCGGCCAGCGCCGTCGGCCGCGATGCCTTCGGGATGATCGCCCACATCGATGTCGTCGATCGGCTTGAGGGTCGCCAGATCGAAGGCCGTGATGCTGCCGGCATACTGGTCGGTGACGAAACCCCGCCCGCCGGAGAGGGCGATGACGTAGGGGCGCCGGCCGGTCGGGATCCGGCGGATCTCACGGCCGGCGGCGAGGTCGATCACCGAGACGTCGTCGCTCGTCACGTTGGCCGTGTAGGCGCGTCCGGCGGGCGCATCGAGGGTGATGCCGAATGGATGCTGCCCGACCGGGATGACCTTGGTCTCCCGGCGCGCCTCAGCATCGACGACCGAGACGGTGTCGGCCTCGCGGTTCGCCACGTAGAGCGTCGCCCCGTCCGGACTGACGGCGATTCCGGACGGCGATGCGCCGACCGCGATCTCGCCGTCCGGCGTCAGGGTGCCGTCGCGCTCGGACAGCACGAACAGGCGATGACCGTACCAATCGGCCACGTAGACCCGGCCGCCCCGCGGATCGGCCGCGATGCCGAGCGGTCCCCCGGGCAGGGGCACCTCCGACAAGACACGACCGGCGTCGAGGTCGATCACCGCCAGACCGTGACCTTCGGGCCGGGTGACGTAGGCGCGCTTGCGATCCGAAGAGAGCGCGATCCCGGCGGGCGCCCCGTCGACCGGGATGCGCCGCACGACCGTGCCGGCGGCGAGGTCGACGATCTCGACCGCGCCGCCGAGTTGGGCCGTGACGACCGCTTCCCGCGCCGGCTCGGCATGCGCGGCCGACGCGATGAGGACGAGGCCGGCGGCGCGTGCCGCCCGGCCCAGCCGCAGCTTCATGAACCCTTCTCGACCTTCGCCTTGAGGTTCGCGAGGCTCGCCTTGATCCAGTCGCCGACGCCCTTCTCGGACGCTTCGTCGTTCAGGTTCGGCGGCGGATCGTTGTTCATGTACCCGCGGTAGAAGGCGGCCTTCCACTCGACCTTCGACTTCGCGTCGCCGGCCGGCTCGACCGTGATCGTCGCCGAATAGTCGTTGGCAGGCAGATCCTTCACGTCGACCTTGTCGATATAGTAGGACCAGGTCTTGTCTTCGGGCTTGTACTTGTTGCTCGTCTCGGCGATCTGATCGCCGTTCTTCAGCGTCAGGGTGCGCTTGAACTTGCTCGCCGGATCTCCAGTCAGCTCGGTCTTGGCGACGTTCTGAACCCAATCGGCGTTCTTCACGTCGCCGACGACCGCCCAGACCTTGTCGGCCGGCGCGTTGATCTCGATCGACTCGGTGATCTTGCGCCGGGTCGGGCCATGGGCCTGCGCGGTGGCGGCAACTAGCGCCGCCGTGGCCGCCAAGGCCAGGGTAATTTTCTTCATCTTGTCCTTCTCCTCCCGCCTTCAGCGGTCGTCGCGACCGAGAACGCGCGCCTCGGAGCCGAGAGCCGCCGCGACCTTGTCCTCGATCCAGCCCCAGGCCTCGCGCTCGCGTGGACCCGCGGTCTTGCCGATGGCGATGGCGAGATAGGCCATCTCCGTCAACACCTTGTCGGGCTCCAGCATGTGAAGCCGCGTTGAAAGAATGGCGGCCTCCAGAACGGCGGCCTGGGCGCGGTTATAACCGATGAAGGGCGCGTGCGCCGCGCTGTGGACCATGCGTCCGAGGAAGCGCGGCCGCGTCTCGTGGTGCTCGACACCGGCGACCTCGAACTCGGCATGGCCGAAGCTGTCGGCGAGGCGGCGGCCCGGGATGACGTCACAGGCCCGCGTCGGCCACTCGCGCCGGCCGGTCACGGCGCCGGCGATCACCCTGATGTCGCGCGGACTGGAGGCCGCGAAGCTGGGAATCGCCTCCAGGTTGACGATCGTCGGTGACGGTCGAAACGGCGCCAGCACATAGCCGTCCGCCTCGCCGATCAGGCCGAAGGGGACGAGGTGCAATTCACCCGCAGGTGACACGGTCGTGACGACGGTCTCCAGGATCAGCGGCATCGGATCACGCCCTGTCGGCCGGCACGAGGCGGCCACAGACCAGCTTCGCCGGCGGGTCCTGCGGTCGCTCGGGGGCGGATTCGGCGCGCGCCTCAGCCTCCGACACGGTGCGGGGCGGACCCGCATCGGCCTCCGGCCCGGACAGGCGCGCGTCGCGGGTGCCCGGCGGCGGGGCGTCGGGCCCGGAATGGCGGGTGTGACCCGCCTTCTTGAAAGCGGTGGCGTCCTCGAGATCGGCATCGGCAGCGCAGCCCCAGTCGAGGGGTTCGTCCTGCACGTAGCGCTTGCCGAGCCGCCACGCGGTCTCGGCCTTGGCGAGTTCCGCACCGAGGTAGAAGGCGTGGGCGCCGTCGCTCGCGACGTCCAGGTCCGGGAAGAAGGCCATCGCGTCGGTCCCGACCTTGTGGATGTCGCGGTTGTAGACGTGGATCCCGTCCTCCGCGACCGCGATCCGGTAGTTCGGATCGCGCACCTCGGAGGCGGCCTGGGTAAGCTCCTCGGAGGTCTGGACGAAGGGACGCTTGTCGTGGAGCGCCAGCAAGGCCCGGCCGTAGCCCTTCGGGAGCGCGGAATCGGCCTTCGCGGCATACATCACCCGTCTCGCGGCGTCGTGCTCCTCGACGGTTCGGCGGGTGTGGTTTGAGACCTGGACGATCAGCACGTTGCGGATGGCGAGTTCGGAGCACATGCCGACGAGGAGCGCGGTCACGCCGAGCGAATCCGCCTCGGTCAACTCGGTCAGGTTGCCGGTGCCCATCATCATCTCGATCCCGGGCCAGCGGGCGCGGGTGTCGCGGTAGCGTGCGACAGAGTCGACGAAGCCGTGGTGGATCGGCTCGAGAATCGGATCCGCCAGGAACGGTCGCCCGGCCTCCTGCATCCGAGCGATGGCACGGTCGAGGGAGGGCAGGTCGTCCGGACGCGTCGGCACGAGCACCGGCACCGCCTCGGTCTCGAAGGCGAGGTCGAGGGTTTCCTCGTTCAGGCTCAGCAGGAAATCGGCTCCGGCCGCCGCGCCGCGGGCGAGTTCCTCGCGGGAGAACGAGTCGACGCTGACCTTGAGCCCCGCGTTCTTCAGAGCCCGCACCGCGTCCTCGAGGTGCGGGAAGGGCGTGTCGGGCAGGCCGCCGAGATCGATGACGTCAGCGCCCCGCCGCGCGAGGTCGAGCCCCTTCGCCAGGATCTCGGCGACGCTCATCTTCGACGCATCGACGATCTCGGAGAAGATCCGCAGGTCGTGGCGGGAGAGGTCGACCTTCCGGGCGGTCAGGCCGAGCCAGGCGGGCAGGTCGACCACCTCATCGGGGCCGCGCTCCACGGGAACACCGAAATGTTCGGCGAGGTGCTGAGGGTTGGCCCGGCAACGACCCGGTAGGATCACCCGGGTGGCCGCCTCGGGCAGCGTGACGCGGCGGCGAATGATCTCCTCAGTCATCAACGCCGCGACCTTCACGCCGGCATCCGCGATGCTCCACCGGAACGTCTCGGGCAGGCCGGCCGCGACCTTCTCCAGGCGGGCCCGGGCGAGGCGACCGGTGATGAAGACGAGGTGCTCGGGCGCGCTCATGCGGCATCCCTCGCGGCGACCGCCACGGTGCGGCTCGGTCCCCAGATCTCGATCCGGCCGCCGTAGCGGGCCGCGAAGGCCGGAAAGGCGGCGTCCACGAGACCGTGCTGCGCCAGCGTGGCGGCATCCTGCCCGCCGGCGGCGTCCGCCGACTTCACCAGCACGCAGCGATCCGCATCGATCCGACCGGAAAGCCAGAGGGCGAGGCTGTCGGAGGTCACGTCCCAGGTCTCGGGGATGTCCGGGTGCCCGCCCCGCAGTCTGCGCGGGTTCCAGATCCGTGCCGTGACGGTGGTGGATTCCGCCCAGGGCTCGAAGCTCTGCACGAGCCGCGGCTCGATCCCTCGGAAGATTCCGGCCGCGTCGCTCATGGCATCCAGGGCCCGGCGATGGGCCTCGGCGTCGCTGAAGCCCTCGCGGGCCTGAGCCGCCCGCACGGCGCCCGCGAAGGTGCCGCCGCCCGGGACGACGATGCAGCGTCCATGCGTGCCGTCGGCCAGGGCTTGCAGCACGGCGCGGCGGCGGTGTGGATCCGCTTCCAGGCTGCCGCCGATCTTGAAGACCGCAGTCACGCGGCGTCCCGCCGGCTCGGCCGCAGGACCCGCAGCGCCTCGGCGATCCGCAGCGGATCGATGCCGTTGCGCCGGTCGAAGTCGCGGCAGAGGCCGCCGCGGAACCCGAGGTAATCCGAACCGTGTCCCAGGAGGTTCGGGATGTCGATGACGCGCAGCGAGCCCGCGAGGCCGCTCATGAGCCCGTGCCGGCGGCAGGCGGCCGTGAAGGCCGCCAGATCCTCGGGCCCGGCCAGATCGGGCAGGCGGGCGCCGCCCTTGCCCGCGGTATCGATCATGGCGCCGGCGAACCCGGCCCGCGCCAACTCCGGCACCAGCGCGGCTGCCGGCCCGTCCTCCGCGAAGAGCACGGCGATGAGCCGGCCGGGCGCCGCGGCGGCAAGCTCGGCGCGGGCCGCGATGGTCCGCCGACCGTCCGCGTCGAGCCCGGTCTTCACCCAGTCGACGCCGGTCGCCGCCATCGCGGCCACGCCCGTGGCGACGGGATCGGCCACCGCGCTGGTCTGTGCGGCGCCGGCCACGCGGACCACGATCTCGCGCACGACGACCGGGTCGAGGGCGCCCAGGGCACCCCGCCCGGGGTCCTTGGCGTCGATCAGGTCGGCACCGGCGAGCCGCGCCGCCTCGGCCTCGGCGGGGTCGCGGACGCTGACGAGGAGACGGGGGAGGGCACTGTCTTCGATGGTGGACGCGGGCACGGACGACTCAAAATGTGACGGAACGCCTCAGGATTTCCCGGGGAGCGGCTCGGCGAGCAGGCGGTTCTTCACCACCCACCGCATGGCGTGGGCCCAGGTGTCCTCGGTGTCGGCCCGGATCGTCACCTGGCCACCCCGCACCGTCTTGCCGGTCTCGGCCTCGGCGATGGTGACATTCAGATTGAAGATCTGACCCGATCCCTTCTCCACATAGCCGGTCACGACGAGGTCCGCACCCAGGCTCTTGCCGATATCCGACGCGCAGCCGTTGCACTTGTAGAGCGGTCCCTCCTTCGCCACGATATCGGCCTTCGGCGCCGTGTCGACGATCTCCAGCCCAGCCTTCTCGTGGAGCGCCTTGCGCAGTTCGTCGGTCACGAGGGCGAGCTTCTTGGTGTCAGCCGGCCGGGCCCGGGCTCCGTACGAGGCGCCGGGCTCGAACAGCTCCACCGTGAACACGGCGGCCTTCTCGGCACCGAGGGCGGCACCGGGCAGACCTGCCCCCAGGGCGACGAGACCGCACGCAATGGCCGCTTGCAGGGTCAGGTGGCGCATGGATGGGCCTTCCTCTCGACGATCCGGCCGCCGCCTCGGGCGACCTCGGTCCCCGCATAGGTCGGGCGAAGGGACAATTTGGCAATGTACTTCGCGGCTTCCATGACCCACGACGGGTCGCGACGGGCCACGACGGGATCGTGAACGTCGGGACGACCAGTCGCGGTTGAGCGGCCGGAGCGGAAGCTGATAGAGGCCGCGCCTATGCACGATCCTGCATTCGAGACCCTTGTCCCGCGGCCCGGCCGTCGGCGGCTGATCCGGACGGCGCTCGTCCTGCTCGCACTGGCACCGGCCGTCGGACACGCGCAGCAGCAGGCGCCGCAGCCCGCGCCGCCACCACCGACGCAGCCGCTCGACACGCATATCGGCCTGATCTACCGGCCGCAGCCCGCCCCGTCCTCCTACGACGCCGAGGCGGCGCCCGAGGATGAAGGGCTCGCCGGCGCCAGGATGGGCATCGCCGACAACAACACCACCGGCCGCTTCACCAAGCAGACCTACGCGCTCGACGACGTGGCGCTCACCGACGACAAGTCGGATCCGGTGGCGGCCGCCAAGAACCTCGTCGCGAAGGGGGTCCGCTACCTCATCCTGGCGCTGCCGGCCGACGCGGTCCTGGCGGTGTCGGATGCGGTGAAGGATTCGGGTGTGGTCGTGCTCAACGCGGGCGCCTCGGACGACCGGCTGCGCGGCGCGGATTGCCGCGCCAACGTGTTCCACGTCCTGCCGTCCCGGGCGATGCTCACCGACGCCCTGGCGCAGTACCTCACGGTGATGCGCTGGCGGAAGATCTTCCTGATCGTCGGCCCGACCGATGCCGACAAGGCGTATGCCGACGCGGTGCGCAACTCGGCGCGGAAGTTCGCGCTGAAGATCACCGCGGAGAAGCCCTGGACCTTCGGCCCGCTCGCCAAGGCGCGCGGCGACACGCCCACCCGGGCGGAGGCGATGGTCTTCACCCGGGGCCTCGATTACGACCTGGCGATCGTGGCCGACGAGGAGGGCGACTGGGGCGACTACGTCTCCTACCGCACGGTGGATCCCCGGCCGGTCGGCGGCACGCAGGCGCTGACGCCGACGACGTGGTCCCCGGTTCTCGAGACCTGGGGTGCCGCGCAGGCGCAGAACCGGTTCCGGCGGCTCGCCTCACGGCTGATGCGCCCCCTGGATTATCAGGTCTGGGCCGCGGTACGGACGGTCGGCGAGGCCGTGACCGCCAAGAAGACCAACGATCCGGCGGTGATCGCGCCCTACCTGGTGGAGCCGGATTTCACGCTGCCGGCCTACAAGGGCGTGCCGCTGAGCTACCGGCCCTGGGACCATCAGCTGCGGCAGGCGATCATCGTGGTTCAGCCGAAGGCGCTGGTCTCCGTGGCGCCCGAGCAGGGGTTTCTGCACCAGCGCACGCCCCTCGATACGCTGGGGGTGGATCTTCCGGAGACCACCTGCAAGTTCAAGTGAACGGGGTGCCTGCGGCGTTGATGGACGCGCGGCACCCTCGCAACGCGCGGAAATCGCACTACTATTGGCCGACGAGAACGTCCCGTCAGGACGTCGGGAAGGCGCAAGGGAAGGGAATGGCATGAGCGGCCGCGTCGAGGCAGGTCTGAGTGTGTTCGCCCTCGGTGCGTGGTTCGCCCTTTCCGGGCCGGCCGCCGCCTACACCGCCTACATCACCAACGAGAAGGGCAATTCGGTCAGCGTCATCGACACCGCCACGATGGCGGTCACCGGCACCTGGAAGGTGGGTCGGCGGCCGCGCGGCGTGACCGTGTCGAAGGACGGCAAGGAGCTGTTCGTCTGCGCCAGCGACGACGACCGCATCGACGTGCTCGACACCAGCTCCGGAAAGGTCGTGCGCTCCCTGCGGTCGGGCCCCGACCCGGAGCAGTTCATCCTCGATGCCTCGGGCAACCCGCTCTACGTGGCCAACGAGGACGACAGCCAAGTCACCATCATCGACATCGAGAAGAACAAGGTGCTGGCCGAGGTGCCGGTGGGTGTCGAGCCGGAGGGGATGGGCCTTTCGCCGGACGGGAAGATCCTCGTCAACACCTCCGAGACGACCAACATGGCCCACTTCATCGATACGAAGACCTTCCAGGTCATCGACAACGTGCTGGTGGATGCCAGGCCGCGCTTCGCGGAGTTCACCGCGGACGGCAAGTTCCTGTGGGTGTCGGCCGAGGTCGGCGGCACGGTCAGCGTGATCGACGTGGCGCAGCACCGGGTGATCAAGAAGATCACCTTCAAGATTCCGAGCGTGAACGACGAGGCGATCCAGCCGGTCGGCATCCGGATCACGAAGGACGGCAGCAAGGCGTTCGTGGCCCTCGGTCCGGCAAACCGCGTCGCCGTGATCGACGCCAAATCCTACGAGGTCGAGAAGTACCTGCCGGTGGGCCAGCGCGTCTGGCAGCTGGCCTTCACGCCGGACCAGAAGATGCTGTTCACCACGAACGGCACGTCGAACGACGTGTCGGTGATCGACGTGACCGCCGAGAAGGTGGTCAAGAGCATCCCGGTCGGCCTGTTGCCCTGGGGCGTGGCGATCTCACCGAACTGATCCGACGCGGCCTGCCCGCCGCAGTGAACGCGGGCCGCGGAACACGCGGCGCCGAGATTTGGGGAACGACAGGATGCGGATCTTTCGGATGGCGGCCCTCGCCTGCGCGGGGCTGCTCGCGGCCGGGCCGGCGCTGGCCCTGGACCTGACCAAGAAGCGCGAGAACCTGCCGGACCTCGTCCTGGGCGATGATCAGGGCAATGACTTCGCGGTCGAGAACAAGGACATCACCCTGGAGTCCGGGAAGGCCTACCGCCTGCGGATCGTCGCGAAGGGCCGTCAAGAATACAAGTTCTATGCTTCGGAGTTCTTCCGATATATCTGGTTCAATCAGATCGTGATCGAGCACAAGGAGATTCACGGCGGCGGCCCGCCCGACCATCTCGAGTTCGACGATCCCGGCGAGATCGCCATCGAGTTCGTCGCCATCAAGCCCGGCACCTACACCTGGGAGGCGCGGGGCCTGGAGTCGAAGGGCATGACCGGCACTCTGACGGTGAAGTGATGCGTGCATTCCTGATGGCTTCCTGCCTCGTCCTGGCGGGCCCCGCGCTCGCCGCCGACGATGCGTCCTCCTGTGCCGAAGGCATCACGATGATCCGCGACGCCCTCGCGCTGAACCCGCCCGAAATGGCTGTGCCCAAGCTCAGGAAGGCCCTGCGCGTCGCCGAGCGGGAGCAGAAGGAGGGCGAGTTCGACGAGTGCCTCGACGCGGTCGCCGACGCCCGGAAGGTCCTGGGACGATGAGCCCCGCGGGGGCGCCGGCCCTCCAGGTGGAGCGGGTCGGCCACCGGTTCGGGGCGCGGGCTGCGCTGGACGACGTCTCGCTCGCGGTCGCACGCGGGCGCTTCGCCGCGCTCCTCGGGCCCAACGGCGCCGGCAAGACCACGCTGTTCTCGGTGATCACGCGGCTCTACAACAATCAGACGGGACGCGTGGCGATCTTCGGCCACGCGCTCGACCGGGAGCCCTCCCGCGCCCTCGCTCGCCTCGGCGTGGTGTTCCAGGCCCGGACCCTCGATACCGATCTCACCGTCGAGCAGAACCTTCTCTACCACGCGAGCCTGCACGGGATCGCCCGCGCTGCAGGCAAGGCCCGCGTCGGCGTGCTGCTCGACCGGGTCGGTCTCGCGGACCGGCGCCACGACAAGGTCCGCACGCTCTCGGGCGGCCAGTCGCGCCGCATCGAGATCGCCCGCTCGCTGATCCACCGGCCCGACCTTCTGCTCCTCGACGAGCCGACCGTGGGCCTCGACCTCGAGTCGCGGGCCGACATCGTGGCGATCGTCCGCGCCCTGGTGCGCGAGGAAGGCCTCTCGGTGCTCTGGGCGACCCATATCTTCGAGGAGATCGACCCCGAGGACGATGCCGTCGTGCTCCACCGGGGGCGCATCGTGGCCCGCGGCCGAGCCGGCGCCATCGGCGCCCCGGGCGAGGCCTTGGCCGACGCGTTCCGCCGCATCGTGGCCGAGCCGGGGCGGGCCGCGGCATGAAAGCCGACGTGACCGCTCAGCGCATCGGCCGTCTGGACGCCGTCGGCTACCTCATCTGCCTCGGCGGCATCGTCCGCCGGGAACTGCTGCGCTTCTTCAATCAGAAGGAGCGGTTCTTCTCGGCGCTGGTCCGCCCGCTGGTCTGGCTGTTCATCTTCGCGGCGGGGTTCCGCAACACGTTGGGCGTGTCGATCGAGCCGCCCTACCAGACCTACGTCCTCTACGAGGCCTACGTCGTCCCCGGCCTCGCCGTGATGATCCAGCTGTTCAACGGCATGCAATCGTCCCTCTCGATGGTCTACGACCGCGAGGTCGGCTCGATGAAGGTGCTGCTGACCTCGCCCTATCCGCGCTGGCTGCTGCTGCTCGCCAAGCTGATCGCGGGCGTCGCGGTCTCCATCGTCCAGGCCTACGCGTTCCTCGCGGTCGCGTATTTCTGGGAGACCGACATCCCGCCCCTCGGCTACCTGACGGCACTCCCGGCTTTCCTGGCCACGGGGCTGATGCTCGGGGCGATCGGCCTGTTCCTGTCCTCGCTCGTGCGCCAGCTCGAGAATTTCGCGAGCGTGATGAACTTCGTGATCTTCCCGATGTTCTTCGCGTCCTCGGCGCTCTACCCGCTGTGGCGGATCCGGGAATCCTCCGAGACCCTGTACTGGATCTGCGAGTTGAACCCGTTCAGCCACGCGGTGCAGCTCGTCCGCTACGCCCTCTACGTCCAGTTCGAGCCGGTCGCCTGCGCGGTGGTGGTCGGTGTCGCACTCGCCTTCTTCGGCATGGCGGTGATCGCCTACGACCCCGGCCGCGGCATCATGGCCCGGCGGGGCGGGCCGCCCGGCGAGAACACCTGATGGAGTCCGTCCGATGAATCGTTCCGCCCTCTTCGGCCTCCTCGGCCTCGTTTCCCTGGTCCCGCCGGCCCTGGCGCAGCCCCGGCAGGATCCGGACTGGCCCTGTGTCCAGCGCAAGGTCGCCTCTCTGAGTCCCGGCCAGTTCTGGACCGGACCCGACATCGCAGCGGCCGGCGACTGGGGCAGCGACAACGACGCCGCGGTGCTGGCGCAGAAGATCGCCTCCCGGCGCACAGATCTGTCGGAGGTCGGACCGCTCCTCGACGCGTTCGTGAGCAAGCTCGGGACCGACAAGGACGCCAAGGACAAGGCGCTGACCCGCGTCTACGCGGGCGTCTTCGAGGTGCTTAACGGCGAGCGCGACAAGGTGATGAGCGGCATCGGCCGCTACGCGCAGGGTCAACGCCGGATGGCGGAGCGGATCCGCGACGAGGCCGACAAGATCAGCCAGGTCAAGGATGCTCCGAGCGCCTCGGACGCCACCGAACTGCCCAAGGACCAATCGGAGCTCGAGACGAAGTTCGCCTGGGACCGGCGCATCTTCCAAGAGCGCAGCCAGTCGCTCACCTACGTCTGCGAGGTGCCGCAGCTGCTGGAGCAGCGCCTCGGCGAACTCGCCCGGATGATTCAGTCCAAGCTCTGACCGTCCAGCGCTGCGGCGGTCGCTGCGATTGCCACATTCTCCCAAGGCGATTGCCGATCCGTCCCTAAGTGACTGAAAGTGCTAGCGAAACTGTTGCGGTTTGATCACGTCGCACCGTGATCGACCGTTCGATGCGGTAAATGCGGCGGAAACAGTGCGGTCGTGGTTCACGGCCGATTGTGTGCTTTCCCATCACCGGCCATGAGTGATCACAAGCTCGGCATTACCGAGCATG
>Ga0160428_1001620_pt1 | contig 16279 bp, 13 predicted proteins | sample SolpanmetagenomM_FD_108198 | JGI IMG/M metagenome (GOLD analysis project Ga0160428, IMG submission 108198) | Solar panel surface microbial communities from Lawrence Berkeley National Laboratory, California, USA - M | ecosystem: Engineered > Built environment > Solar panel > Unclassified ... | reverse complement strand
TTTCCGGGCGCTCGAAGCGCTGGACGGCATCGATGATCGCCTCCTCGGACTGTTCATGGAAGAACAGGCCGGTCGGGTTCGGCTGGCTGATGTCCCGAACCGTTTCTGCCAGACCGCCGCGGCCATAGGCCAGGATGGGGGTGCCGGCAGCCTGCGCTTCGACCGCCGTGATGCCGAAATCCTCGACGCCGGCAAAGACGTAGGCCTGTGCCGTCGCCATCAGGCGATGGACCTCCGGAGTGGGAAGGCTACCGAGCAACTCGACGTTCGGGGGGCAGATCCCGCGCAGACGCGCCAGGTCCGGTCCGGTGCCGACGACTTTCAGCGGGCGATCCAGGCGTGCGAAGGCGCGCATCACCAACTCGGTGCGTTTGTAGGGAACCAGCCGGCCGACCGAAAGATAGAACGGCTCGCGATCGGCGGTTGGTACCGGCGGCGGGAAGCACTCGACGGCAACGGGAGGATGAATACAGGTCGAGTCCCGGCCGTGCAGGCGGCGGAGTCGGGCCGCGACAAAGGACGAATTCGCCGCCATCGCGTCGGGCCGCTGTGCGGCACAAAAATCCCACAGGCGAGCGGAGTGCAACATGCGACGCGCGATCCAGCCCTTGACCCCCCGATCCAGGCCGGCCTCGCGCAGATATTCGTGCTGGAGATCCCAAGCATAGCGCATCGGCGAATGCACATAGGCGACATGAACCTGATCGGGGTGCGTCAGCACGCCGTAGGCGACGCTGTGATGGCTGCTGATAACCAGATCATAGGTGGTGACGTCGAACTGCTCGACGGCCAGCGGCCAGAGCGACAGCAACTGACGGTAGAAACGACGGCCACCCGGCAACCTGTTGAGAAACGACGTTGCGAGCTTTCGGCCCCCAAGGAAACTGCGGTCACCGGGTGGCAGGGCGTCCATGACGGTGAAGATGTCGGCCTGCGGAAACACCTGGAGGATTTGTTCGATGACCCGTTCGGCGCCGCCATAGGCTGACAGCGAGTCCGAGACGAGGGCGACCTTTCCGGCGAACGGGTGCTGCGACGCAGTTCCGCTCGATCCCGGTGCAGGTCGTAGATCGGCAATGGCCCGATCGTCCCTCAAAGGTGTCATGTCCGGCAACGGTGCAAGCTCCACGCCCTGGATTGATGGCCATGAAGCGCGCTGCGCCATTTTTGTCGCAATGCCCGTCATCACGGTGCATCAGCGTTATACCACAACCTATGGCAGTATACAGCTTGGCTTTTCCCAGAAAATCGTCTAATTATGGATACGGTTTTTGGAAACTTGATCATGGACGGAACCGGTGAGATCAGACACGACACGCTGCTTCGCAGCTTCATGTCGAATCCGGAACTAGCCGACCGCCCCGTCACCTTTTCTCGCGGCTATGCCGCGATGCGCTTCATCGTGGCGTGCTTTGACGCATTGCAGGTCGTGATCGTTGGGCTGGTAACCGGCTCGATGCTACTGCCGAACGTGATGGAAACCGCCGGCATCGCGGTGGTCGGTTCCGGATTGGCGCTGCTGATCCGCCGTGGTGCTCGGCCGACCACGAGCTTCCAGCGCGTGACGGTCAACATCGTCGCCCGTCGAGCCGCTATGGCGATCCTCGCAGCCGGTGTCATGGTGCTGGTCACCACGGCGCTTGTCGGCGGCGTTGCCAAGACAGGCGAGTTCCTGCCGTGGATCGCACTCTGGATCGGTCTCTCGGCCAGCATCTCGTTCGTGGCGCGAGCGCTGCCCATCCCCGCCCTACGCCGCATCACGTTGCGGGCCATTCAACCAACGGTTGCCGTCGTCGGAGGCGCGTCGAGCGCGCATATGATGAGCGAGATGTTGACGGGGCAGGGCACGCACCTGGTTGTCGCCCGGCTCGACCCGACCGACGCTCTCGAGATGCGCCGTCTCGAGTTGATGGCGACATGCGGGATGATCGACAAGGTCGTGATCGTGGGGTGCAACGAGACGACCGTCGAAAGCGTGTGCTTCGCGCTGAGCGACACGCCAACGATGGTGTGTATCGGATTTGCGACCTCGACGGCTTCGTCGCTTATGTCGGGCGGCGTGCATGCGACGCAACACCCGCCGTTTCTGCCACTGTTGCCGAGCCCGATCAGCGATTGGCGCTGTATCCTGAAACGCTTCCTGGACGTCCTGGTGGTGGTAGGAATCACGCCGGTCATCGCGCCCGTGTTAATCTGCGCCGCGGTGGCGATAAGGCTGGAGTCGCCTGGCCCGATCCTGTTCCGGCAATGGCGCTTCGGTCTGGCGAGCAAGCCGACGCGGATCTTGAAATTCCGTACGATGTATCACGAACGTGGCGACCTCACGGGTGAGGCACGGACCCTGATGCGCGACCCCCGGGTCACCCGGGTGGGACGCGTGTTGCGGCGCACGAGCATCGACGAACTGCCGCAGCTTCTGAACGTGTTACGGGGTGAGATGTCGTTGGTCGGACCACGGCCGCATGCGACACACATGAAAGTGGATGGCAATTACTACTTCGAAGCCGTTCAAGGCTATCGGATACGCCACCGTGTGAAGCCCGGCATCACTGGCTGGGCACAGATCACCGGATCACGCGGCGAAGTTGCCACGATGGAAAAGGCCCTCGAACGCGTCGACAAGGATCTCTGGTACGTCCGCAACTGGTCGCTGACACTCGACCTACGCATCCTGATCATGACCGCGCTCGGCCGTTTTGCCTCACCGGATGCCGACTAGCAGTCGAACCCTTATCGACCCCAGATCAGGTAAGCGACGACAAACCAAAACGCCAAGCCTACGGCGATTGCACAAGCGAAACCGCGTTCGAGTGTGATTGAGCGAGGCTCGATTTGGCCAGTGCTCGAAAATACACTGCGCGCGTCTGTCTCGATGAAACCGATTTTATCAGCGGAGAAGTCTGACACTGCTTCCTCGAAATTTATGATTTTGAGCCGATGGTGGGCCATCGACTGAGTGCCATCATTTCGCCTTTTTACCCGACTGATAAGTCAAATCTTCATTACACAGACGTCATAGCGCCTGTGAAGTCTACAGCGCCAATCGCAACTGTAACTGGACGATATGATCGGAAAAGTTGCTCGCGGCAGCAAGGCCATTCAAGTTGAGAAGGATGCCGTTGCTACTGGTGCGGGCGAACGCGTCGTAGGTCGCGCGAACAGCAGCGTAGCGATTGAGAAGGTATGTGGCGCCCACCCCGCCCCCATACTGAAGCTGCGACCCGCCAATGGCGTAATCGTTGCGGGCCACGTTTGCGGTCGTTGACAGGATCACGTTGCGTTTGAGCTCGTAATCGACACGCAGTCGGGCCGATAAGGTCGTCGAGCTGGCGGTGGTCTCGTCGGCAGAGTCCTGGATCCGCCGCGACAATGTGCTGGTTACCGTCGTGACCGGGGTGGGATTGTAGATGAGGCTCAATTCCGCGATTGGGGCTTGGATGGTCTTGAACGTCGCCGAAGAGAACGTCCGGCTCTCGTAGCCGACGAAGGCGCGGAAACGCAGATAGCCGTTCAGGTCGTAATCGAGCCCGGTCAGGAACAGGACGTCGTTGAAGTCGCGCTTGGAGGTTCCCGCGTTGGTGTTCGAATACCAGGCAGCCGTGTTGCGAACGACAACAACTGCGCTTCGCCGGGTCGCGAATTCATAAGCGGCGGAAACGCCCGGTGTCAGCGTTTTGCGGTTCCGGTAGCTTTGATCGTAGATCGATGTCCCGGAGAAGCCGCTATCATAACGGTATCGAGCCGCTTCAAGAGTCGGCATGAGCGACAGGCGGTTGAAAGCGGCACGGTAACCAAGACGGAGCGTATCCACCTCGAACGCCAGCGGCGCAGCCAGTTGCGGCACGTCCAGGTCGCGCTGAGTCTGGTTCAGCCGCTCGTGTATGAGCGCAATGGACGCAATGTCCTGGCCGATATTGTAGGTGCCGGCGGCCTGAGCATTCCAGTTTGTGAAAGATTGGTTCGGCAGGTCGATGTATCGCGTGTCGGCGACGGTGGTGCCGAGGCTGAAATTGCCTCGTGAATTGTCAGAGGCCGCATCGAAGCCGCCGGTGGTGTTGATCAGCGAACTTCCGACTGGCGTGGCGCGGCCAAGCACGTTGCTTTCATAGCCGAACGCCTCCGTCAGCCGCGGGCGGATGACATAACCGCCGGCGCGAATGCCGCTGGTGTCGTAATCGGAGCGCCGCCGCGACGTCACTGTAACGTCCGGCTCCGCGCCGACGCCGTTGACGTCAGTGGGTAGGAATTGATCCAGTAATTGCGCCCGGGCGGGAGGGGCCAGGAGCAAGGCGGCAAACGAGGTCGTTGCGAGCAGGGTTGTCAGACGCATGGTTCCGACAATTCGAGATACCGACAAACTCACGACCTGTTCGCACCTCAAAGCCGCGTTCCGCTACCACGTTTGCATTTATGCCGGAAGCGCCGCGGCTGTGCGGCAGCGTGGCTCACGGCCGAGCGGGCGCAGGCCGGGTCGGGCGAGGACGTGCGGGCTGTGCGGGTTGTGCCGGCGGGCCCATCAAGGCCGCCATGTCCTGCCCGTTCACCAGCAGGCGCCCGTCGTTATAGATTATGTCCCATACCAGCCGGCTTTGCTCCGACCGGCCGATCCCCTTGAGGAAGATCACCACCGGCGCGAACTGGGCGGTTTGTGGGTCGGCGGCCATCGCCTGTTGCAGCTTGTCGATGTCGACGGCGGTGATCTTGCCCGTGCCGCTGAACTTGGCCGGCGAGGTGACGAGCGTGTTGACGCTGCCGGTGAAACTGGCACCGCCCATGTCGAGGCTCAGATCCTCGATCCCGGCCGTGATCGGTCCTTGGCTGAACAGCGCGGCAACATCCTCATCGGCCGGGTCCTGCTTGGCGGCGAGCTTGCGGGCGATGCGGATCATCGCATCGCTGGGCACGGCGCCGATGGACGGCGTCAGCGCCAGCCTGGTCGGGATCAGCGTGGCCATGCTTCCCAATCCCATGTCGGGCAGAGCGAGACCTTGGGCGGCCAGCGGCATCCTTGCTTGCAGCTTGCCCGCCTCGGTCGTCGATGTAAGGCCGATCGACAGCAGCTTGAGCGCGCCGGTGATGTTCGGCGTGGAGACGGTGAGGTCATCGACCTTCTCGTCGAGCGACACGCCATGGGCCAGGTCCGTCAGTACGGCCAACAGGGCGGCCGTCTTTTCCCCGTTCGGTGCCGTGCCGGATGGTTTGTCCGAAAGCTGGTGGGCGAGTTGGATAGCCCGGTCGCGCGAGACGCCGGCGAGGTTGCCGATGACGGACACCTTGCCCATCGCGATGGCGACCGGCTGGGCTGCGGCACCAGCCGACATCTTGATGGTGTAGCCATCCAATGCTGAGTTGATCGCAACATCGACCCGGCCGTCTGCGACCGGCGTCACCGTCGCCGTGCCGGTTCCCCCGTCGATATGCGTCAGTTGGGTCAGGTTCGTGCCTGCCGTCGTGATCGACATGTCCTTGATCGTCGATGTCGACGTCGAGGCAGTGGCGAATGTCGGGTCGAACAGGATGCGCTGCTGCTGACTGCCGACCGTCACCGTGCTGGTGATTTCCCCCTGCGGAGCGCCGGGCGTCTTGGCTGGCGGAAGCCGGTAGTGGAACACGCTCGGAGATGGGACCGAGATGTCGTCGATCGTCCAACGCCCGCTGCCGGCATCCGTCATCTTGCCGGTCAACACCGGGGCATCGGGTGCGTCGCCGAGCGGGACGGCCAGATCGAAATGATCGGCGCCTGCCGTCACGCGGACCGGCTTCTTTGTCGTGCCAAAGGTGTCTTGCAGCCAGTCCTGGATCTGCTGCTGCAACATGGCGGCCCGATCCGGCGAGACCTGCGCCCAGGCGACCAACGGAAGGGTTGGGGCAAGGAGTACAGCCAAGATTGCGGCGCGTCTCAGCATCGGTTCGATCCTATGAAGGTGGCCTACCAAAATGGCCTACGAAGATAGTCGGCAGCATAGTGTCATGCCGGTCGTTAACAAACCGTTGGACGACTAAAGCCGGGTGTCAGTCCAGCGTCTCGACGGCCGCGACGTCGAGCAGGCGTTCGATCACGTCGGGTTCCTGCGCGCCGGCGATGGCGTGACGGCCCGCCACGACGAAGCAGGGCACGCCGTTGATGCCCAGCCGATGCGCGCGCAGATTATCGGCGTGAACGGCGTCGGTATCGTCTTCGCTGCGCAGGAACGCTGCCGCCTCTGCGGCGTCCAACCCGCATGACCCGGCGATCGCGCGCAGCACCGCATGATCGCCGATGTCGTAGCCATCCGAGAAATGCGCGGCGAACAAGGCTTCGGCGATCTCGGTCGACCGGCCCAGCGGGGTCGCCCACCGGATCAGCCGGTGCGCATCGACGCTGCTCGGCGTGCGGCGGATCCGGTCGAATCGGAACGATATGCCTTCGGCGTCGCCGATCTCGGTAATCGACGCATAGAGACGCCGGGCGCGGTCTTCGCCGCCAAACTTGCGGATGACGTAGTCTGCCCGGGTCATGCCCAGCCGCGGCATGTCCGGGTTGAGCAGGAACGGCCGCCATGTGAGCTCGTACAGCAAGTCCGGCCGACGGCGCATGGTTCGGAACAGGCGACGGACGCCGAGGTAGCACCAAGGGCAGACGAGATCGTGCACGACCTCGATCGATAGGCGCGCCTTCGCGGGAGCGAGACTGTTCACGTCGCGATCCTAAGGGAGGCGCTGCGGTGCGTCACCATCTTTCCCGCTGCCACATGGGCCTCAGCATCCGAAACCATCCCCGTGTTCGTTTCTTGCTGGCCGGCAGCGGCGTGAGTAGGTTGCAATTGGCAGTTGCGTTCATGGGAACCGTTGGTTTGGGCATGCGTCAGTGGCGATCGATGGTGACGCCCAAATCGCTGGAAACCGTTATCGAAGAAGCGCGGCTTGCCGTTCTGCACACTTATAGCGTGCTGGCTCCGCAAGAAATCGAGGGTCTTTCGCGTCTTTCGCAACACACGGCGTGCAGTTTCGCCGCGACCCATGCCGCGGTGTCGTTCGTCGGCGAGGCAAAGGTGTGGTTCGGCGGCGCGTTCGGGTTTTCGGGAACCCAGACCAGCCGCCAATATAGTTTTTGCGATGCCGTGGTGCGGAGCCAGGCGCCGCTGCTGGTGCCCGATGGGTCGGCCGATCCGCGATTCTGGCATCACGCGATGGTGCGCGGCGAGCCGGGCCTGCGGTCCTATGCCGGCGTGCCGTTGATCGATCCCGGTGGCTACACCTTGGGAACCGTCGCAACCTACTCGACCAGCCCGGCGGCGTTCGCGCCCGCGATGTTACGCGATCTGAGCGGGCTGGCCGGGTTGGTGCGGGATTTCCTAGTGGAATCCCGGCTCCCGCCGCCAATCGCGCCGGAACCAGTGGTCGAGCAAGCGCCGCCGCCGCGGGTGCAGGGGTGGCTCGGCGTCAAGACGTTGCAAACGGATGACGGCAGGCAGGGGCGGGTTGCCGGACTGACGGTGCTCAGCATCGCCAAGGGTAGCCCGGCGCTGCTGGCCGGTTTGCGTCCAACGGACATTCTGCAGTCGATCGGTGACCGGGAGCTGTTCGTATCGTCGGACGTCGCAAGCGCCATGACCGGGCGGGTGCTCGGGTCGCGGGTGCAGGTCAGGTATCGTCGTGCCGGTCAGTGCTATCGATGCGAGATCGAGATCAAGGCCCGGCGGACTCGGTTCAGCGTCCGGTAGGGGACGGGCCCGTTAGTCGGACGATGGATGGGTCCGCGGGATCTAGGGCGACGATCGTGTCGCTGGAGGGTGCCGGGTTGGCGACGCGGAGATCGCGGATGGCGGTCAGGCCGGCCATCTTGATCGCGATGCGGGGTGCCGCCGCATAAGGGGCAGCTGTCTGCAGCGACAGGATCAGCCCGCCGTCATGGCGGAACCAACGGGCTTCAATCCCGGCGGCGCGACTGCCGTTCGGCACACGGAAGGCGGCGCGCGGCGGGGCGCCGGCCGATGTCAGCAGATCGGCCATCGCATCGAGTTGTGCGGCGTCGGCGACGCCGCCGCGGCGCATCACCGTTTCGGACACTTTGGCCAGGTCACCGAGCGGAAGGCTGCCGCGTCGCCGCCCGTGACCATCGAACAGACCCGGCTCGGTATCGGCGAGAACGGTTCCACCGGCGGCAGCAAAGGCGCGGATGGCGGTGATCTCGGCATCGGAGAGCGACAATACGTCGGGCAGGAACAGCACCCGGATCCCATCGCGCGTCAGGGCGCCGGCCTCCAGCATCGCGGACGACAGCAGATGAGGCTGGACGCCGAGGGCCAAGAGCCGCTGCAACGCCTCGCGACGGCCGGCGCGCCAGGCATTGTCTTCGTATTCGCGGCCGGCATCGCGGTCGGACCAGGGCGCTCCATTGCGGCGATCCAGCAACCATTGCACGCGGAAGCTGGATTGCGACACCAGGACGGCGACCGGGTCGCGATCGGGTTGGCTGGCCAGGATGGTGGGAGCGACAGCGCGGATGGCGTTGGCCAGGCGGGACAGTTCGGCGCCGCGCGGGGCCGGGCTGCCGTCGGGATGGACGACTTGGTCGCCTTCGTCCCAGACCACGGTGCCGCGGCCGCCCTGCAGCATGTTGCGCCAGGCTTCCGACCCGTCGCCAGCACTGAAGCTGGTGCGCAGGATTATCGTGTTCGGACTGGCCGCATGCGCGATCGCAACGTTGTTGGCCTCGTCGTAGATCTCCAGCACATCGACCGCCGGGGCGAGCCGGAAGTAGTCGTAGCCGCCCCAACCCGGCAACTGCCCACCCTCCAGCCCGGCGCGGGCCGATGCGTCCGCCCGGTGCAACGCCTCCGTCCCGGCACGGACGGCGCCGGCGAAGGCGGTGTCCATGAACTGCTTGAAGTCGCCCCAGGCGGCGTAGTTGCCGTCGGTGCGGGCCAGGGCGGCATTGGTCAGCACCGGCTGCACGGCGTCCCAGGCCGGGAAATCAGTGCTCCATTCCGTATTGAGGGCGCCCAGGCTCGGATATTGTTCGTGCAGCCAGGCGCGGAAGGCGGCGAGCGAGACGGGCGAGATGTCGGCATCCCATGCGGCGGCGAGGTCACCGATGCCGGCTTCGTCGGCCAGGTTATAGTACAGCGGATGGTAGCGGGATTGCGCGGCGACGAGGTCGGCGAGGCGGTCGGCGATCCGCGTCTGCCAAGCCGGGTCGGAGAGGCTGGGATCGCGCATGAAGACGCCCGTGTCGGCCGGGTCCTGGCGGTGCCGGGCTTTGGCGGCGTCGAAGAGCCAGGTGACGGATTTGCCGGGCGTGTAGCGATGGTAGGGCGCGTAGAAATCGGTGGCGACGTTTTCGAGGAACCAGGGCAGACCGGACCCGACGTGGACGGCGAGTTCGGCCGGGTCGATGGTGCCGCCTGTGGCGCGCAGCTTGGTGCCGGTGAAGCCGAGTCGCTTGAGACCCTCGAGTTGAGCCGGCGTGCGCTCCTGCCACATGATCAGCTCGTAGGTGTCGAACGGGGCGGCCAGCGCGGTTCCGGCTGGTAGCAGCAGGGCAATGGCGAGCGCTAGGTGCTTCATGGGCTGGCCACGACCTTGCCATCGCCCTTGAGCGGGCGGACGGGGCCGTTGCCGGAGATCCTGTTGCCGGAGAGCTGGGCCGCGGCAGTGGTGAGGTTGTCGACGAAAATAGTCGGGTAGTTGCCGTCATTTCTGAAGATGTTGTCTTGGACGACGATCTCCCGGGTCGGGTGGGTAACGCCTTCGGCGCCGAGCATGATCGCAGCGGTGTGGTTCTCCGACCCCGGGCCCTTAACGATCGTGTTGCCGCGTAGCAGGACGTCGCCGCCGTTGGGAACGTCGACCTCGTAGCTCGCCGTGCCGCGAGGTCCATCCTGGATGTCGCAGCCGACCACCTCGGTGCGGGCGGCACGCGACTTGATGTGATGCGCCTGCTGCGTGTCGAAGAAGCGCGAGTTCTCGATGCGGACGAGGTCGAGCCGGCCGACATAAACGCCGTGCGAGCAGGCGCCGCCGCAGAAGCCGTTGCGCTCGAACAGCGAGTTGCGGATGGTCATCGAGCCGCCTTCGGTACCGGACAGGATGCCGTTCTGGTTGCCGATGAAGCGCACGCGGTCGACGAGAATGGACCGACTCTCGCCCCGTATGCCGGCGCCGTTATCGTCTGGGATGCGGACGTCGGCGAGGGTCAGGTTGCGGATCGTGACGTTCTCGCCGCGGACCACCAGCAGCGCCTTGCCCTCGCAGGCCTTGTTGGCCATGACGACCTGCTCGGCGTTGCCGACACCTTCGACGGTGACGTCGTTCTTGGCGATGACCGCGCAATCCACGTAGCGGCCGGGGTGAATGGCGACCATGTCGCCCGGCTGCAGGTCGACGACGGCGGCGGACGGGACCGGGTATGGCTGCCCCGGACCGACATCGAGCGTGCGCGCCTGCCCGGCGGTCGCGAGCAGGGTGAAAATGGCAGCGGTGACGAGGGAACGAAGCATCAAGTTGCTTTTAACACCGCCCTCTAGGTGGCGCTACGCCACCGGGTCAGGCCGACGGTCAGGGCATCGAAGCCTTGGTCGAGGGTCACGGCGAGAAGCGCAACCAGGGTCGCGCCTTGCAGCACATAGGCGATGTTGGAGCCGTTGAGGCCGACGATGATCGGTAGGCCGAGCGTCCGTGCGCCGACGGTGGAAGCGATCGCCGCGGTGCCGATGCCGATGACCACGCTGAGACGGATGCCGGTGAGGATGACCGGCGCCGCCAGGGGCAGTTCGACCTGCAGCAGGATTTGCGCCGGTGTCATGCCCATGCCGGCGGCGGCGATACGGGCATCGGCCGGGGTGTTTTCCAGCCCGGCGATCGTGTTCTGCACCACCGGCAGCAAGCCGTATAGCGCCAGCGCGACGATGGCGGGTTCGGCGCCGAAGCCCATCGCAGGAACCGCCAGCGCCAGAACGGCAACCGGCGGGAAGGCCTGCCCGGTGGCAGCGACCGTTTCCAGCAAGCCGCGGAACTCGCGGCCGGCCGGGCGGGTGACCGCAATTCCCGTTGCGACACCGAGGATCACGGCGATGCTGCTCGCCGCTGCGACGATCTCGACATGGCCGAGCAGCAGGGCCGGAAAGCCGTCCTGCCGATAGACCGGGTTGTCCAGGCCGGGGAACAAGGCGGCGAAGAGCGGGGCGGTGTAGCCAAGGCCGAACGTCGCCAGCAGAAGCAGCGCGAGCAGGACGATGAACGCGATCATCAGGGCCCCAGGAGGTCGGCGAGGTGGATGGTGCCGAGTGGGGCGCCGGCCGGGTCGCTGACGGGGAGGCGGTCCTGCGACCGGGTCACCATCGCCGATAGGGCGCTGCTCAGCGAAATCTCCGCGCTGACGGGCTCGCCAGGGGTGGTCTCGCCCGGCCGGACCCGGTCGCCGACGCGTTGGACGGCGAGCAGCTTGAGGCCGCGATCGGTGGTGCCGATGAAGTGGGCGACCTGATCGGTGGCCGGCCGGGTCAGCAATTCGAGCGGGGTGCCGAGTTGCACCAGGCGGCCGCGGTCGATGACGGCGATGCGGGTGGCCAGGCCGAGCGCCTCGTCCATGTCGTGGGTGACGAAAACGATGGTGCAGCCGGTCTCGGTGTGGATGCGGCGGATCTCGGCCTGCAACTCGGCGCGGGTGACCGGGTCCAGCGCGCCGAACGGCTCGTCCATCAGCAGGATGGAAGGGCCGGCGGCCAGCGCCCGGGCAACGCCGACGCGCTGTTGCTGGCCGCCGGACAGCATGTGCGGATAGGCGTTGCGGAGCCGGGTGGCGTCGAGCCGCAGCAGGTCGAGCAACTCGGTGACCCGGGCGTCGATGCGGGCGCGATCCCAGCCGAGCAGGCGCGGCACGGTGGCGATGTTGCGCGCCACGGTCCAATGCGGAAACAGGCCGCCACCCTGGATGACGTAGCCCATGCGGCGGCGGAGCTGTTCGGGCGCGATGCCGGCGATGTCCTCGCCATCAACGCGGACGGTGCCGGAGCTCGGGTCCTGCAAGCGGTTGATGAGCTGCAGCAGGGTGGATTTGCCGGAGCCGGAGGCGCCGATCAGGACCAGGATCTCGCCGTCGGCGACGGTCAGCGTGACGTCCTCAAGAGCCGAGAAACCTTGGTAGCGGCGGGTGACGTGGTCGAGCGTGATCATACGGCACCGCCGAGGGCGGCACGGGACCAGGCGGTCAGCAACCGGAACACGAGGTCGGCGGCGACGGCCAGCGCGATCACCGGCAGGGCGCCGAGGATGACCAAGTCGAGCGCATTGGCGAACAGGCCCTGGAAGATGATGGCGCCCAGGCCGCCGGCACCGATCAGCGCCGACACGGCGGCGAGTCCGACGGCCTGCACCGCGGTGACGCGCAGGCCGGACAGCAGCACCGGCAATGCGAGCGTGGCATCGACCTGCAGAAAGGTCTGCGCCGGGCTCATGCCCATGGCGCGCGCGGCGGTGCGGACACCGCGCGGCACGCCGTCGAGGCCCTCGACCGTGTTCCGCACGATCGGCAGGAGCGAGTAAAGGACGAGCGCAAGGATCGCGGGCACGGTTCCAATGCCGGAAACCCCGGGGATCATCGTGCCCAGCCAAGCGAGCGGCCCGATCAGCAGGCCAAACAGGGCTATCGACGGGATGGTCTGGATCAGGTTCAGCACCGGAAACGCGACCCGGCGCAACGCCGCCCAGCGCTGCGCCGCCACGCCGAGCGGAACGCCGATCAACAATGCGGGGCCGAGCGCGCCGAGCACCAGCGCAACGTGTTGCCCGAATGCGGCCCGGAAGGCGTCATGCTGGACGGCATATTCGCGCAGCAGCGAAAGCGGGGCCAGCGTGCCAAGGGCGAGCAGCAGCGCAAGCGGGGCGAACACCGGCACCAGCCCAGCCAGGCCGAACCGCAGCCGGCGTGCGGTATCGGATGCCAGCAGCAGCAACGTGGCCGCGAAAAGCCACGCGCCGGATCCGAGCGAGGTGCGTGCCGCTGGCGACCCGGCGGCCGCGAGGTGGGCGGCCGCATTGGCCCCGATCGCGGCTGCGGCCGCCAGGGCGATCCCGGCGCCAAGCAGGCTCGTCCACCGCGTCAGCGCTCCCGGTCGGAAGAGCGGCAGTACCAGCAGCCCGAGGCCGAGCGCGAACCCCACCGTCCATAGCGGGCTGGCGAGGCCGAACGACACGTAGCTGTCGATCGGTTGGCCGGATAGCAGTCGGTTGCGCGCGTGCCGCAGGAACGGCAACAAGCCGAGCGCCGCGGCCGCGACGGCCAGCAACGGAATCTGGACCCGGCGCACTTACTTCAGCAGGCCTTTTTCCTTCAACCATGCCGACGCGACGGCGGCGACATCCTGCCCATCCACCGCGATCCTGCCGTTCAGCGTGCGGAGCGTCGCACCGTCCAGCGCGGCGAAGGCGGGCGCGAGAAGGCCGGGAATGGATGGATTGGCGTCGAGCGCGGCTTGCCGGACCACCGGGCTGGGCTCGTAAACCATCTGGGCGTGTTTGATGTCGTCCATCAGGCGAAGGTCGAGCGCCGCGATGGCGCCGTCCGTGCCGTAGGCCATGGCGGCGTTGACGCCGGAGATGCCCTCCGCGGCGGCGCGTTCGGTGGCGGCCGTGTCGCCGCCGGCGAGGATCACCAGCTGATCGGCCGCGAGCTTGAAGCCGTAGGCGGCCTGGAACGCGGGCAGGGCGGCCGGGCTTTCGACGAACTCGGCCGAGGCGACGAGCTTAGCACCGCCAGCCTTGGCCCAGCGGGCAAAATCCTCCATGGAGCTGAGCTTCTCCCGGGTAGCGGCATCGCCGTTGACCGCGATGCCCCAGGTGTTGTTGGCCGGCGCCGGCGGCAGCCAGGCGAGCCGGTTGGCGTCGGCATCGAGCCTGCGGACGAGATCATAGCCCTGGGTGACGTTCTTCCAGACCGGGTTGCTTTCCTGATTGAAGAAGAAGGCGCCGTTGCCGGTGTACTCCGGATACAGGTCGACGTCGCCCGAGAGGATCGCCGCTCGCAGGATCTTGGTCGGCCCCAGGCGCAGGCGGCTTTCGGTCGGGATGCCGCCGGCCTTGAGGACCTGCAGGACGATGGTGCCGAGCAGGGCCGCCTCGGTATCGAGCTTGGATCCGACCTTGACCGGCGCCGCAGCATCGGCGCGGGGGGCCAGCGCGGCGGCAGTCGCGGCACCGAGGACGGTGCGGCGCGTAAGGAAGGCCATGGCGCGTCTCCTGGGACGTTCGTCCGGACAGAACAGCAGGCAGGCGCGGTTACGCCAAGAGAGGAGAGAAGATGCCAGACGGGAAAGTTGCGATCGTGACGGGGGCAGCACACGGGATCGGGTGTGCGATCGCGCAACGGCTGGCCCATGATGGCTGGCGCGTCATCGGCGTCGACCGCGACCCGGTCGAGGAGGTCGCCGGGCTGCGTGGGGTGGTAGCCGACGTGGGTGACGAGGCAGCAATCGGGGCCCTGATCGCGGGCGTCGCGGCGCGAGAGGGACGGCTGGACGCAATCGTCAGCAATGCCGGCCTCATGGTGCGCAAGCCGCTCGCCGCCCTGACGCTGGCGGAATGGTCTGGCGTGCTGACGACCAATCTTACGGCGCTGTTCCTGCTCGCGCGGGCGGGGGAAGCGATGCTGCGGGCGGCCAAGGGCGGCATCGTCGCGATCGCCTCGACGCGGGCGCACCAGAGCGAGGCTGATACCGAGAGCTACTCGGCCAGCAAGGGCGGCCTGGTGGCGCTGACCCATGCCTTGGCGATCAGCCTGGGGCCGGACATTCGGGTGAACTGCATCAGCCCCGGCTGGGTCGATGTCGCGGGCGAACCGTTGAGCGAGGCGGATGCGGCGCAGCATCCGGTTGGCAGAGTGGGGCGGCCGGAAGACGTGGCGGCCATGGCCGCCTTCCTGCTCGGCTCGGAGAGTGGTTTTGTGACCGGGGCGGAGTTTGTGGTCGACGGCGGGATGACGCGGAAGATGATCTACGTCTGAGAAACCGGCTTAGGCGAACGCCCATCGCAGCGTGCGGGCGACGCCCATGGTGCCGGCGCGCAGCAAAGGGCGCAGCGGCGGCGCCGGCAGGCCGTGCATACGCCGCGCCCAATCCGGCAGCAGGTCGAGGCCGGACTGCATGGTGAGCTGCTGTAGCGGCTCGGCCATCGGCTTGTCGGCGCGCTTATTGAGCAGGATGCGGGCGATCTCGCGGGTACGATCGTCGACCAGCAGCGCGGGGCGCATGTCGGCGATCAGGCGGCGGGCCTCGACCTTGGTGGTGGGCACCGGGTCGGCGCCAAGGGCGCGGCCGACGCGGGCAATCTCGGCGAAGTAGCGATTCTGGTCGGCCATCGACATGTGCGGTTCGGCATAGCGAACCCAGCCTTCCAGAAAACTGGTGGCTTCGGTGACATGAACCCAGGCGAGCAACTCCGGGTCGTTGGCCTGGTAGGGCACCCCGGTCGGCAGCGTGCCGCCGACGAAACCGTGGATCTTGCGGACGCGGGCGATCGCGGTTTCCGTGGCTTCGGCGCTGCTGTAGGTGGTCAGCGCGATGAAACGTGCGGTCCGGCGCAAGCGGCCGTTGAGGTCGCTACGGAACTGCGAGTGGTCCCACACACCGGCCAGCACGGCGGGATGCAGCATCTGAAGCATCAGCGCGGCGATACCGCCGACCATCATGCCGGTAATGTCGCCATGGACGCGCCAGATCACGGAGCTAGGACTGAACCAGCCGTCGCCGCGGCGCATGACCGGCTGCTCGCCGCGGCTGCGGTCGTTGAAGATCGATGAAACCTCGGCGGCGATGGCCTGCTTGATAGGAGCCATGACACGGGAAAACCCGAGCGGCGAAACTGGCGATGTAGGCGTGGGATAGGCCATCCGAGGCGGCATCCGATGTGACCTCGCTGATATGGGTCGGATGTTGCGGAACGGCAGAGGGCGCATCGTCATGCATTGCGTGCGGATCGGCATTGATTCGCAAGCATGGAGCCGACATGGTGGGGGCCATGTCCAGTGGAGGGTGCCTTGAGTTTTGATCTGCGCACACTCATTGAAGAGGTCAAGCAAGGGAGCTTGTCCCGGCGGGCCTTCGTGCAACGGATCGTGCTGGCCGGGTTGACGGCGCCGATGGCGACGCAGTTGCTGGCGCTCGGCGGCGTGGCGCATGCCGAGACGACCTCGCCCGGCAACGGCTACACGCCGACCAAGCGCGGGGGCGGCGGTCTGCTGAAAACGCTGTGGTGGCAGGGTCCGACGTTGCTGAACCCGCATTTCGCGATCGGCACCAAGGAC
>Ga0160428_1001619_pt1 | contig 16289 bp, 14 predicted proteins | sample SolpanmetagenomM_FD_108198 | JGI IMG/M metagenome (GOLD analysis project Ga0160428, IMG submission 108198) | Solar panel surface microbial communities from Lawrence Berkeley National Laboratory, California, USA - M | ecosystem: Engineered > Built environment > Solar panel > Unclassified ... | reverse complement strand
TGGTATTTCACGCCGGCCTCGACCTGCTCGCCCGTGGTGGGCTTGAACGCCTGGGCGGTGCTGTTGACGCCGATCACGGGCTGGAAGGAACGGCCGTAGCTGACATAGGGCGTGAAGCCGAGCGGCGCCTCGTAGCCCAGGCCGACCCGGTAGGTGAATTGCGAGTCCGACTGCGGCGTGGTGGTCGCGCCGAGCTTATCACGCGTCGTGATGTCGACGATGTCCTCGCGGACGCCGCCGGTCAGGATGAAGCGGTTCCACTTCACCTGGTCCTGGGCATAGACGCCGTAGAGGTTCTGCGTCTGCCCGGCATTGGTATAGATCGGCAACGGGTCCGGCTGACGGGTGCCATAGACCGGGTTGAAGATGTTGATGGAGGTGCCGGTCGTGCCGCGGTTCACGGTGTCGGTGGTGGTGCGGCTGTATTCGAACCCGGCGAGCACGGTGTGGGCGAGGGGGCCGGTGCCGAACTTCGCCTGCGCCTGGTTGTCGACGTCGAAGATGTTGGCGCGCACGTCCTGGCCGTAGGCAAAGCGGTCCAGCGTCGCGAGATCGGACTCTAGGCCCAGGCCGAATACCTGCCGCTGGCTATAGTCGATGCGCGAGAAGCGGACGTTCTGGCGCACGGTGAAGATGTCGTTGAACCGATGCTCGAACTCGTAACCGAGGTTGATTTGGGTGCGATCGACTTTGTTGTACTGGTCCTCGCCGGTAAACCGGTTAGTCGGGATGCGGCCGTTCGGGTTGCCGAACACGGTGCCCTGGCTGGGCAGGAATTGTTGCCCCGCCGAGTGGTCATGCTGGTAGCTGGTCAGCACCGTGACCGTGGTCTTGTCGTCGCGGTAGGTGATGGCCGGGGCGATGAACTGTCGGTCGTTCGGCACCTGATCGACCTGACTGCCGGCGTCGCGGACCAAACCGGTCAGGCGGTAGGACCACTTCCCGTCGCTGGTCTGCCCATCAGCTTGGCTGCCGAGCGGCCCGCCGAGGTCGAACTGGCCCTGGATGCGGCCATAGCTGCCGCCGAGCAAGGTCAGCTCGTGCAGGGGTGTGTCAGTCGGGCGCTTGCTGACCAGGTTGACCAGGCCGCCGGGCGCACTCTGGCCGTAAAGCACGGAGGCCGGGCCCTTGAGCACGTCGACCCGCTCGAGCCCGTAGGGTTCCGGCGCCAGCGCGGTGATGCCCGGTGAGAGGCGTAGCCCGTTCAGGTAGACGCCGGTGTCGTTGGCGTTGAAGCCGCGGATGGAGAAGAAGTCGACATGCGGGTCGGCGCCGAATGCTTCCGTCTGCACGCCGGCGGTGTAGCGCAGAGACTCGCCCAGGCTCTGCACCTGCCGCGAGTCCAACTGCTCGCGGTTGATGACGGACACGGATTGCGGGATCTCGTTCAGCGGCGTGTCGGTCTTGGTGCCGGTCTGGTCGCGGCGGGAGACGAAGCCCTGGGTGTCGCTCAAGGCACCGAGCTGCTGCCCCTGCACGTCGATCATCGGCAAGGTCGCATCTGCCGCGGTCTGCGCCCGGGCCTGCGTCGCGCACAGGGCCGGTCCTGCCAACGCGGAGGCGAGCAGCAGGTGCCGGTAGCTGCGCGACACCGAGAAAGTCTTGACCAACGACCGCCCTTTCGAAACGAGAGCCGCACATAGCGCGAGTGCAAATTAGTCGCAATTGCAAATATTGGCGTAGGGCTGGAATTCAGTCAGGCAGGCTCACGTCAGCGCCACGCCTTTGATCTGCGCGTAAACGGCTCGATCCACTGCGAGGCCGAGCCGGTCCCAGGATTGCCGGGTCACCCGGGCGAGCAGCCGGGCTCCATTGCCGTCGATGCCGAGCCCCAGCACTACGACCAGCTCATACTCGCCGGCAGGCGATCGCGAGATGATCCGCGCCGGTAGGGCGTTGAGAATAGTGCTCTCCGCCGGGCTCGTGCCGATGCTGACGTCACGCGCCGCCACCTGCACCCGGCGCCGCGTCCCGGGTGCGATCCATGCGGATGGCACGACGAACGAGCCCCCGGCAACATGCAGGGTGAGCAGTCCGTAGCTGGTGTCGTAATTTCCAACTGTCCCGTCGAAGCTCACCGTCGCGTCCCGACGCGCCGCCAGCGGCAAAGCGGCGTCGCTCTGCAGCGCGGCAAGCGGTCCACAGGCCACGACGCGTCCGGACGACATCAGCACGAGGTAATCGGCCAAATGCTCCACCTCGGCCATGTCATGCGTCACATAGATGATCGGCAGCTTCAGGGTGGTGTGCAGGAGGTGCAGGAAGGGCAGGATCTCGTCCCGCGTCGCGTGGTCCAGCGCGGCGAGCGGTTCGTCCATCAGCAGTAGTTTCGGCTGCGACAGCAGAGCGCGCCCGATCGCGACCCGCTGCCGCTCGCCGCCCGAAAGATGTTGCGGCGAGCGGTCCAGCATGGCGCCGATACCGAGCAGGCCCACGACATCGTCGAAAGCGATCGCCCCCGTCGCCGCGCCGCGCCGCGACGCGAACAGCAGGTTGCGGCGGACGGAGAGATGCGCGAACAGGCTTGCTTCCTGGAACACGTAGCCGATCGGCCGCTGGTGTGCAGGCCGGAAGCTGTCGCCGTCCTGCCAGACATCACCGCCGACCACGCAGCGCCCCGACCCGATGCGGTGCAGTCCGGCGATGCTCCGCAAGGTCGTCGTCTTACCGCAGCCGGACGGGCCGAACAGCGCGGTGACACCCGTTGCAGGCACGGTGAATGCGGCATCGAGCGAAAACGCGCCGATCGTGCCGGTGAACGCGACCTCGACGGTGTCCGTCATCATACCCCGGACTGCCCGATCCGCTTCTCCAGCAGCATCATGGCCAGAATGACGGCAAAGCCGAATACCACCATGCCGCCGGCCAGGATGCTGGCCTCACCCCAGTGCGATGTCTCGACGAAATCGTAGATCGCCACCGACAGCACCTTGGTCTGCCCCGGGATGCTGCCGCCGATCATCAGCACGATGCCGAACTCGCCCACCGTGTGCGCGAAGCCGAGCACGGCACCGGTCAGGAAGCCCGGCCGGGCCAGCGGCACCGCCACGGTCCAGAACGCCCGCCGCGGCGAGGCACGCAACGTGGCCGCGACCTCGAGCGGGCGTGGGCCGATGGCGGCAAAGGCATTGCGGATGGGTTGCACCACGAAGGGCAACGAGTAGATCGTCGATCCCAGCACGAGGCCCGGAAACGTAAAGGCCAGCGTGCGCGCTCCCCAAAGCGAGGCAACCCTGCCGCCGGGTCCATCGGGCCCGAGCAGCACCAGCAGGTAGAAGCCCAGCACGGTCGGCGGCAGCACCAGCGGCAGCGCCACCACCGCGGCAACTGCTTCTTTCCACCAGGAGCCCGAGCGGCTGAGCCACCAGGCGATCGGCGTGCCGACGATCAGCAGCAGGACCGTCGTCACCGTCGCCAACTCTACCGTGAGCCGGATCGCGGTCCAGATTTCGGGCGACAGCGCGTCCAATCAGCTAATCCGAAGCGCCGACCTCGTAGCCGTATTTCCGGATGGTGGAGATGGCTTCCGGCTCTTTCAAAAATGCCAGGAAGCCGGTTGCCGCCTCGTTGCTCTGGCCCTTCTTGAGCAGCACCGCATCCTGCCGGATCGGCGAATACAGGGTCTGCGGCACCATCCACTTCGACCCGGCCTTGTCGTCGATCACCTGCGACAGCGCGACGAAGCCGAGCTGGGCATTGCCGGTCTGCACGAACTGAAAGGCCTGGCTGATGTTGGCGCCCACCACCAGCTTGGGTTGCAACGCGTCGTACAGCTTGAGAGCTTTCATGGTCTCCACGGCTGCGGCGCCGTACGGCGCCGCAGCCGGATTGCAGATCGAGAGCTTGTCGAAGGCTGCCTTGGTCAAGGTTGCGTCCCCCTGCACTAGGCCGGGCTGCTTGCTCCAGAGCACGAGTTTGCCGATGGCATAGGTGAAAGCGCTGCCGCGGACACCGAACCCGTCGTCGACGGCCTTCTTGGGCCGCTCGTCATCGGCCGAGAGGAACACTTCGAACGGGGCACCCTGGCTGATCTGGGTGTAGATTTGGCCTGAGGCGCCGAAGCTCAGCACGGCGTCGTTGCCGGTCTTCGCCTTGTAGGCCGCGGCGATCTCCTTGGCCGCATCGGTGAAGTTCGCCGCGACCGCGACCGTCGTCTGGGCCGCAAAAGCATGGGTGGCGGTCAGGGAAAGCAGCGCTGCAAACAACGCGCTCAACCGTGTCGGGCGTCTCATCGTGGGCCTTTCGTTGACGAGCGCCGTATATAGTCGAGCACAGCGCTATGCACCAAATCGAACTCCTCCCATGACCGTGACATGAGACGTTCCAGCCGCTAAAAGCCTCCTACGTCGAGGGGAACAAACTGGCATCCGATGTCCGTGACAAGCTGATGCCCGAGACGGCCCCCACTCTTCCAGACGCTCTGGTCGGCAACCCGGACCGACTGGCCGCCCTGCTGGCCTATGACATTCTCGATACCCCGTCTGAAACCGGGTTCGACGACATGGCGCAACTGGCCGCCGCGCTGTGCGATGCGCCGACCGCACTCGTCAGCCTCGTTTCGAGTGATCGGCAGTGGTTCAAGGCGCTGGTCAACTTCCCGGCTCGCGAAACCGACTTGGACCGCTCCGTCTGTAAGTTCGTCCTCGACGAGCCCGATATTCTCGTCGTGCCGGATCTGGCGATTGATCCCCGCACGGCCTCGAACCCCTTGGTCGCCGGCGATCCTCGCATCCGCTTCTATGCCGGAGTGCCGTTGCGCACGCCGGAGGGACAGGTGTTGGGGTCGTTGTGCGTCATCGATCATGTTTCACGTCCCGCCGGGCTGACCGACGAGCAGGCCGAGCATCTGCGCCGCTGTGCCCGCCAGGTTATGAGCCTATTGCAGATGCGTCGCCTGGTTGTGCAACGCGACGCGGTCCTGGCCCGGCAGGATGCCGAGTTGCGCCGCGAACGTCATCTGGCCGTGCTTGCCGAAGCATCCGCCGCTCTGCTGGCCACCTCCGATCCGGTCCGGATCATCGAGCCGATCCTGGCCACGACGGCGGCCAGCCTCGGCTTCGAGCAATGCGTCATCTACGACGTCGCGCCGGACGGTCGTCACCTTCAGCTCAGGCAATCCATCGGCCTTGGCGACGAAGTGCGGCAAAGCCTCTTTTATGTCGGCTTCGATGAGGTGCTGTGTGGCATCGTGGCTGAAACCTGTCGTCCACTGGTGCTCACCTCCGTGCTGGCGAGCGTGGAGACGCGACACGAGTTCGCCCGGCGAGGCGGGATAGACGCCTTTGCCGGCTATCCGATCACCAGCCGCGGAAAGCTGGTCGGCGTGATCTCGTTCTGCACAACCACCCGGCCGACGTTCGACGACAGCGCGCTCACCTTTTTCGCCACCATCGCCCGCTATCTGTCGGCAATCTCCGAGCGCCTGGAGGGCGAGGCGACCGTTATCCGGAACGAAGCCAAATGGCGCACCGTGTTGGAGACCCTGCGCGAGGGCTTCATCATGGGTGAGCTGGTCCGTGACGAAGCAGGCCGCGTCGTCGATTGGCGTTATAACCAGGTCAACAAGGCCTGGTATGACTTGGTCGGCATCGAGCCCGGTCGTGCCGTCGGTCGAACCATCCGTGAGCTGGTCCCGGATGTCGAGGATGAGTGGATCCGCGAGTTCGCGGTCGTGGTGGAAACCAAAACCTCCTTCCGCTTCACGCGCCAGGTCGGCGCGCTCGGGCGCTGGTACGACGGCATTGCGCAGCATACCGGCGGCGACAATTTCACCGTGATTTTTATCGAGGTCACCGAACGGATCCTGCGCGAGCGGCGACAGGCGGCGCTGATGACGCTGGCCGACCAGCTGGCGCAGGAGGTGACGCTCGCAGGCATGTGCCTTGCCGCCAGCAGCATCGTGGGTCACGCGCTCGAGGTCGAGATGGTTGGCTACGGCGACGTCGATCCAGCCGCGGAGACCATCACCATCGAACGCGGCTGGACGAATGACACAGTCGATACCCTCGTCGGCACGCTGCATTTTCGCGACTTCGGCTCGTATGTCGACGACCTCAAGGCAGGGCGCACCGTGGTGGTTCAGGATTGCCGCACCGATGCGCGCACGGTCAATCATGCCCCGGCGCTCGAGGCTCGCGGCGCGCGCGCCTTTGTCAACATGCCGGTATTCGAGCGCGGCACTTTCGTTGCCTTGTTCTATGTCCTCAGCGCGTCACCACGGGAGTGGGCCGTGGACGAGCTGGCCTTCATTCGGGACGTGGCGTCACGCCTGCGTCTGGCGGTATCGCGCGTTCAGGCCGCCGCGGCACAGGATCTGCTGAACCAGGAGATTTCGCACCGGCTGAAGAACACGCTGGCGATCGTGATGTCCATCGCCGGGCAGACGTTTCGCTCCGTGCCGGATCAGGAGCCGGTTCAAGTGTTCGAACAACGCATCCATGCCTTGTCGTCGGCTCACGACGTGCTGTTGCGCAAGAACTGGGCGAGCGCGTCGGCGCACGAGGTGGTGCAGACCGTGTTGGCCGCCGCTGGCCATGCCGAACGCATCGACGTGTCCGGGCCCGATATCGACCTTGGCCCCAGCGCAACGCTATCGCTGTCACTGGTGCTGCACGAACTCACGACGAATGCCGCCAAGTATGGTGCCTTGTCGGTCGCCGAGGGCCGGGTCGCGATCAGATGGAGCATCTCAGGTGTTGATCGGGAGGCGGAGGTTTCGATGGAATGGACCGAGCGCGGCGGACCGACCGCCATCGACCCGGCCCTCAGCGGACGCCAGGGCTTCGGATCGCGGTTGATCCGCAGGGGACTGACCGGAAGCGGAGGCGTCGAACTCCATTACGCTCCGACGGGCTTTCAGTCCTCGATGCGGGCTCGCATCGTTCAATTGCAGGACGTCTAGCAAGGCGGGGTGCAGGGCGAGACACGCACCGTAACGATACGGCTTCGGTCTTGGTGTCGACAGGCTACCTTAAAGTTGTAGTCGCCGACCCGTCACCGGCTGCTAAAGCCCCGGTTTCGCCGATCGAATGACTCGGCAGGAGACGTTCAATGCCGCGCATCGTGCTGAAGAAGCTTTCCCAACAGACCATCGTTTTGACGGGCGGCACGTCCGGCATCGGCCTGGTGACCGCTCGCATGTTGGCAAAGCGCGGAGCCAAGCTGTTTCTGATCGCGCGTAACGAGGACGCGCTGCGTAGCCTCCGCGACGAGATCCGTGCCGGCGGCGGTCAGGCTGAGTATGCGGTCGCCGACGTTGCCGACAAATCGGCCTTGGACGCCGCGGCCGCCCGGGCCATTGAGGTGTTTGGCGGCTTCGACACCTGGATCAATGATGCCGGCGCGTTCATCTACGGCCGCCTCGATACGGTGACGCTCGACGATCAACGTCGCCTATTCGACGTGACCTACTGGGGTACAGTCCACGGCTCCCTGATCGCGGCGGAGCGGCTGAAGCGCACGGGCGGCGCGATCATCAACGTCGGTAGCGTGCTGGGCGAGATCGCCATTCCCTATCAAGGCGCCTATTGCGCATCGAAATTCGCGCTTAAAGGCTTTACCGAGGCGTTCCGCCGCGAAGTCGAAGCCGAGCGGCAACCGATATCGATCACCTTGATCAAGCCCGCAGCCATCAACACCCCGTTCACCGACCATGCCCGCAACCGCATGGACTCGCCCGGCACGCGCAATCCGCCGCCGGCCTACGACCCCCACTTGGTCGCCACCGCCATCGCCCATGCCTGCGAGAAGCCGGTGCGCGACTTGACCATCGGCGGTGCCGGTGGGATCAGCATGGTGCTCGCCAACCGCATCGCGCCTGGCGTCATGGATTGGCTCTCGGCCCGGGTCGGCCACGCGAGCATGACCACGCAGGACATCGGCGACCCGGCGCAGCGCGACAACCTCTACGAACCGCGTGAAGACCTGTCGGAAAATAGCAGCCTGCATCCGATGACGCGCAAGACCAGCCTGGCGCTGACCGCGCAACTCCACCCCGGCGCGACGTTGGCCACCCTGGCCTGCGCTGTGGCATTGATCGTCGCCACGACGCGTCGCTCGGCCGAGTGACGCGTCGTTCGTTCAAGTGATAGCCGTCAGCGCCGGGGTGCGCTGACGCCCAGTTCGGTTTCGAGTTCAGCGATACGCTTCTGCACGCTTTGGCGGAGGGTCGGTGCGGCATGGGATTTCATGCCGGCCAGCGTTTCCCGCAATTCGCGCAACAGCTTCTGCTTTTCCGCCATCGTGCGCTTCACCGGTTGATTGTCCGAACGCTGTCCTTCGATTGAACGCAAGATCTACTTCCCTTGTCAGAATGATGGTTCCGCCTCACCCGAGCAGGCGAGCGGCTTCTCCCTGCCCTTGTAGCAACTCCACAGCCTTGCGGTCGAACGAGATGAAATCCTCGCCACCGAGCCAGCGCCCCTCATAGGCGATCACGCCATCGGCGAAGTCGCCACCCGCTTCGAGCAGCGCCAGGCCGGCTTCTGCCGCCGGCCGGTTGACCGCGACGTTGGCGCTGTTGATGAGGCGTCGTAGCGTTTGCGCGATCTGCGCCGGCGCGATGCGGTATCCCCGCGACAGCACCCAGACCACCTCGCAAAGCGCCCCCAGCGGCAGCGCGATGAGACTCGCTCCGGCAAGCTCGGCTTTGGCGATTTCGCTTTGCCGCGCATCGTCCCCGGTCAACGCGCGGATCAGGACGTTGGTGTCGGCCGTGACTCTCACTGCGTGCCGGCCCACCCTTCTGCCGCGATTCGGCCGATCTCTTCGATCGACAGCGATCGGCCACCATCCGGCTTGAGCATGTCGAACACCGAGCTGATGGGCTCGTGTGGCCGGCTCGCCTGCACCGCAATCCGGCCGTTTGGCAGCTTTTCGACGGTGATGGTATCGCCGGGCTGAATGCCGAGATGCTGCAACACGTCCTTGCGCAGCGTGACCTGTCCCTTGGCAGTGATGGTCAGCGTGGTCATCCGATGCTCCAGGGCCCAAAAGTAAGGCTAACTTACCTTACCAGCTGAGCCTGGTCTAGCATGTCGGGTGTACTGCATCGCCGGGCGGGCATCCTAGACGGCGTATCGCGTCACCGCGTCGTTGTTCCAGGCGATGCCGGCACCGGGGCGATCGGGGATGTGGATCGCGCCGTCGCGGACCTCGAACGGCTCCTGCAGGAACGGGTTGCCCCAATCGCGCCACTCGAGCCAGTCGGCGCTCTCGCTCACCCGCAGCAGATGTGCGGAGAACTCCGGATACAGGTGGCTCGAGAGCGGCAGGTTCGCGGCCCCGGCGATGGCCGCGGCGCGGAGCCAGCCGGTGACGCCGCCGATGCGCATGAGGTCCGGCATGTAGCAATCCGCTGCATCGGCCTGCACGGCGCGGAGGAAGTCGCGCGGGCCGAAGATGTTTTCCCCGATCGAAATCGGCGTCCGCAGCCCGGCGCGCAGGCGCGCGCAGCCCGGGTAATCGTCGAACACGATCGGCTCCTCGAACCATGCCAGGCCCTGATCGTCGAGCGCATGCAACAGGCGCTTGGCCGAGGTCAGCGTCTGCCCCTGGTTGAAGTCGCTCATCAGCGTGATGTCCTCTCCCAAGGCGCGGCGCACTTCGGCGATCGCCTTGACGTCGTCGCGCACGTACTCGCGGCCCAGGCGGATTTTGACGGCGGTGAAGTCGCCTTCCGCCACCAAGGACGATGCCTCGTCGGCGATCCGGTCCATGTCGATCAGCCACAACCCGTTGGTGTTGTAGGCTCGAACCGGACCAACGGTACCCCCGAGCAGCTTGACCAGCGGCAGGTCGACCGACTTGGCCAGCGCGTCCCACATGGCCATGTCGATCCCGGCCATGGCGATCAGCGGCGTTCCCTGCCGCCCGTTGAAGTGCAGCGCCTTCATCGCCGCCTCGAAGCGGTCAAACGGCGCGAGCGGCTTGCCTCGCCCATGCGCGGCCATGTCCTCGATCAGCGCCACGATGGATTTGGTGGCGCTGGCCCGATACGGCTCGAGATAGCCGTGCCCGACGATGCCCTCCTCAGTGATGACGTCGATCAGGATGAACGGCCAATGATGATACTCGCCGACCTTGCCCACGATCGGCCGGCGCAGCGGCACGCTGAGCACGCGCGTATCGATCTGTCGCAACGTGAGCCCCGGCATATTGCTTATGCTCATGGTGAACTCCTCCCTGATGCCTCGTATCGAGGCAGTTGACGCCTTTCACAAGGCGTTTGGCGCTTTTGATTTGACAGCGTTAGGATGCAACTTTCAGGGTTGCTGTCTGCAACCAACCAAAAAAGGGGAGGTCGGAATGATCACCGTCACCGTGAATGGCGCACAAAAAACTTACGACGGTGATCCGTCGCTGCCGCTGCTCTGGTTCCTGCGCGATGAAATCGGCCTGACCGGCACCAAATTCGGTTGCGGCGCTGCCCTGTGTGGCGCGTGCACCGTGCATGTTGGCGGCCAAGCGGTCCGTTCCTGCATCACGGCCTTAGGTGACATCGACGGCCAGACCGTAACGACGATCGAGGGGCTGCATCCGACCGGAGATCATCCGGTACAGGTGGCATGGCGCGACAACGGGGTGCCGCAGTGCGGCTACTGTCAGGCCGGGCAGATCATGCAAGCGGCGTCGCTGCTGGCCAACACGCCCAAGCCGACCGACCAGGAGATCCGCGAGCAGATGGCCGGCAACATCTGCCGCTGCGGCTGCTACCAGCGCATCGAGACCGCCATCCGCGCTGCCGCGACGGGGGCCTGAGCCATGACGCATCATCGTCCACAGATCGCTTCGGTCGAGAACGTCAGCCGCCGTGGTGCCCTGAAGGGACTGCTGGCCGCCGGCGGATTCATCCTTGCAGCCCGGCTGATCCCCGGCGCGCAGGCGGCGTTCCCCGCCAATTACAGCACCGGCGCCGGCGACATGCCGCATGGCACGGTCAATGATCCCAAGGTATTCGTCTCGATCACCGCGGATGGCACCGTCACCATCGTGGCGCACCGCCAGGAGATGGGCACCGGCATCCGGACCAGCCTGCCGATGGTGGTGGCCGACGAGATGGGCGCCGATTGGGACCGGGTCAAAGTGATTCAGGCCGACGGCGACGAAGTGAAATACGGCAACCAGGACACCGACGGCTCGCGCAGCACGCGGCACTACCTGATCCCGATGCGGCAGGTAGGGGCGGCCGCGCGCACGATGCTGGAAACGGCGGCGGCGGCGAAGTGGAACGTACCGGTCGGCGAGTGCAAGGCCGGCGTGCACGAGGTGGTGCATGCCGCAACCAACCGGAAGCTCGGCTTCGGCGCACTGGCCGAGGATGCCGCCAAGCTGCCGGTGCCGCAGACGGCATCCTTGGTGCTTAAGGACCCGGCGCAGTTCCGCTACATCGGCAAGGGCCAGGTCGGCATCGTCGACCTGCGCGATATCACGGTGGGCAAGGCGACCTATGGCGCCGACGTGCGGCTGCCGGGGATGAAATACGCGGTGATCGCCCGCCCCCCGGTCACGGGCGGCAAGCTGGTTTCGTTCGACGCCAAGGATGCGTTGGCCGTGCCCGGCGTGGAGCAGGTGATGGAGGTGCGCGGCTATCCGTGGCCGTCCAAGTTCCAGCCGCTCGGCGGCGTCGCCGTGATCGCGCGCAACACCGGCATGGCGATCAAGGGGCGGGATGCGCTCAAGCTGGTGTGGGATGACGGCGCCAACGCGTCCTACGATTCGGCTACCTATCGAACCGAGTTGGAAGACTCCGTCCGCAAGCCCGGCATGGTCGTTCGCGACAGCGGCGATGCCGAGGCTGCGCTCAAGGGCGCCGACAAGGTGATCGTCGGCGAATACTACCTGCCGCATCTGGCGCATGTGAGCATGGAGCCGCCTGTCGCCACTGCCGACGTAAAGGACGGCAAGGCGGTGATCTGGGCGCCGGTGCAGAGCCCGGGTGGCACCCGCGAGGACGTCGCTAAGACGCTCGACATCCCGATCGAGAACGTCACGGTGCACGTGACGCTGCTAGGCGGCGGCTTCGGGCGCAAGTCGAAGTGCGACTACGCGTTGGAGGCTGCGCTGTTGTCGCAGAAGCTCGGTGCGCCGGTGCGGGTGCAATGGACCCGCGAAGACGACGTGCGGCACGATTTCCTGCACACGGTCTCGGCCGAACGGATCGAAGCCGGCGTCGACAAGCAGGGCAAGGTGGTCGCCTGGCGGCATCGCAGTGCAGCGCCGAGCATCGGCTCGACGTTCAAGGCCGATACGGATCACGCCATGCCGTTCGAACTCGGCATGGGATTGGTGGACCTGCCGTTCGACATCCCCAACGTCCGATGCGAGAACCCGGCCGTTGCGGCGCGCACTCGCATTGGCTGGTTCCGCTCGGTGTCCAACATCCCGCGCGCGTTTGCGATTCAATCGATGGTCGCCGAGATCGCGCAACAGACCGGGCGCGATCCGAAGGACATGTTGCTCGAGTTGATCGGCCCGGCGCGGCTGGTGGATCTTAGCGGCGTCAAGAACATGTGGAACTACGGCGAGCCGATCGCGAGCTACCCAATCGATGCCGGGCGGTTGCGCCGCGTAGTCGAGATGGTGGCCGAGAGGGCCGAGTGGGGCCGTAAACTGCCACCGGGTCATGGACTGGGGATCGCAGCACACCGCAGCTTCGTCAGTTACATCGCCACCGTGGTCGAGGTGGCCGTCAACGACAAGGGCGAACTGACTATCCCGCGGGTCGACACCGTCATCGATTGCGGCACGTTCGTGAACCCCGAACGCATCCGCTCGCAGATGGAGGGTGCGGTCATCATGGGGATCAGCCTAGCCAAGTACGGCGCGATCACCTTCAAGGATGGCCGTGTCGAGCAGGGCAATTTCGACGACTACCCGGTTTCCCGTGTCGACGACGCGCCAGTGGTGACGAACGTCCACATCATGCCGCCAGGGGCTGAAACGCCGCCGAGTGGGGCAGGGGAGCCCGGCGTGCCGCCGGTCGCGCCGGCTCTGATTAACGCGATCTTCGCCGCGACCGGCAAGCGGTTGCGGGCGATGCCGATCGGGCAGCAACTGGCGATGGCGGGATCGGTGCCACAGGCGGGCGCGCCGCGAAGCCAGCCGGCCGAACAGGTTTCCACCGCACCAGCCGGGGCTGCACCGGCGCGGACGGAGACCACAGGCGCGCCGCCGCCATCGGGCAAGGTGCAGCAGATGAACAACGAGGCTGCCGATAAGATCGAGAAAACAGGTAAGTAAAAACGCGGGCCGGGGCTGCATGGCGCAGCCCCGGCCCTAAACACGCAAGCGTTCAACTAGGTCGAACAACGGGACGACCTTAGACAGGAACCGAGCGTTCGGTACCTGCCCAGGATTGGCGTTATGCGGCTACGAGCGTTTTGATTTGAGTCCGGGCGGCCGACATTGCCGCCGCATCCTGCTCGGGTCCGTAAGCGACGCCCTCGGCGCGCACGACCTCGACATCCTTGATGCCCAGAAAGCCCAGCAGAGACGTCAGATAGGTCGCAAGATGCTCGTTGGGCGCGAATGCTCCCTGCGAGTAGATGCCACCCGAGGATAGCGCCAGATAGGCCTTGCCGGTCAGCAAGCCCTGCGGACCGGTGGCCGTGTACTTAAACGTTTGTCCGGCAATGGCGACGTGGTCGATCCACGCCTTGAGGGTGGAGGGAACCGTGAAGTTGTACATCGGCGAGCCGATGACGACGACATCGGCGGCCTTCAACTCGTCGACCAGCTCCTTGGACCGGGCCATCGTCGCCGTGAGCGAGCTATCCTTCTCGCCCTCCGGTGCCCATGCCTGACGGATGGTCATGTCCACATGGGGTAGACGATCAACCACCACGTCGCGGTAGACGACCGAAGCCCCCGGATTTGCCGCCTTCAGCTTCTCGACCAACTCCGCCGACAGACGACGTGAATGAGACGCGGCGGCGTCGCTGGCGCTGGCGTCGATGTGCAGGATGTTCATGGAGTCGATCCCCTTGGTGGTCACCGGGATGGTGCCGATCAGTAACCAGGGCTAAATGAAGCACCACACTCCCGCTCACAAGAAGGCACATCCATGGAACTCGGGCACACCGATGTAACCGCCCGCGCAGCCGAACCGCTGACAGCACCAGGCCATCACACGACGGCCCGGTGCAAAGCCGTCAACAGCATCCTGGCCCGGATCGGCGACAAATGGAGCGTGCTGGTCGTGATGTCGCTCGCTGACGACACCTACAGGTTCAACGAGTTGAAACGGCTGGTCGATGGCATCTCGCAGCGGATGCTTACCTTGACGCTACGCGGCCTGGAGCGGGACGGACTGGTGGAACGCACATTCTACCCGAGCATCCCACCCAAGGTCAGCTACGCCCTCACCGATCTCGGCCGTTCGCTGCGTGAGCCGGTTGGAGCGCTGGGCCAGTGGGCGATCGAGCATCGCGGAACCGTTGAACGGTCTCGCGAACTCTACGACAGCAAACTGGGGAGTGAGAGGGCGCCCTGACGCCCGATCGCTGTTGTCCTGACCGGCGCATCGGATACTGACACGCCGGTTGAGACTGCGGCTTAGGCTGCCGTGGGATAGTCCACGTAGCCCTCTGGGCCCTGGCTATACCAGGTCGCCGGGTTGTCCTTAGCGAGCGGAAGACCGTCCTCGATGCGCTCAACCAGGTCCGGATTGGCGATGAACGGCCGGCCGAACGCGATGGCGTCGGCAACGCCGGACTGCAGCATGGCTTCGCCGCTGGCCGGGTCGTAGTCGGAGTTGAGCACCAGCGCGCCGTCGAAAACCTCGCGCATGGCGGGTGCGATCGGGGCCACCGCCGCCTTGCCGAAGGTGCCCTCGAAACCGGGTTCGCGCAATTCGAGGAAGGCGATGCCGATATCGGACAGCGCTGCCGCGGCGGCGGTGAACAAGGCTTCCGGCGCGCTGTCGTCGACGCCCTGGATGGCGCCGTTCGGCGACAGGCGCACTCCGGTGCGGTCGGCACCCACGACGTCCACCAACGTCCGCGTCACCTCTGTCAGCAGGCGGATGCGGTTCGGGATCGAGCCGCCATACTCATCATCGCGCTGGTTCGGGCCGTCGCGGAGGAATTGGTCGATCAGGTAACCATTGGCCGCGTGCAACTGGACGCCGTCGAAACCGGCTTCCATCGCGTTCTGCGCCGCCTTGCGATAGTCGCTCAGCAGGCCGGGGATCTCGTCGAGCCGGAGCGGCCGGGCTTCGACGTAGTCCTGCTTGCCGTCATACGTATGCGCTTGACCCGGCGCCGTGGTCGCGGACGCGGAAACCGGCTGAGCGCCCCCGAGAAAGCTTGGATGCACGATGCGGCCCATATGCCAGAGTTGCACCACGATGCGTCCGCCGGCCTCGTGCACGGCGTCCGTCACCGTGCGCCATCCGGCGACCTGCTCGGCGTTCCAGATGCCGGGCCCGTAGGGCCAACCAAGGCCTTGCTGGCTGATCCCAGTGGCTTCCGAGATGATCAGGCCGGCGGCGGCACGCTGGCGATAGTACTCCACCATCATCGGCGTCGGGACGTGCTCGCGCGTGTTGCGGGCGCGAGTGAGCGGCGCCATCAGGATGCGGTTCGGCGCGTGGATGGCACCGATGGTGATCGGGTCCGTCAGTGTCGGCATGGAATGGACTTCCTTCATTGGGGAATGTGACGCACGGGCGGCTGACCCGCAGCAACCGATAGGCTCGATCGCGAACCCCGGCCGCGCCCCGAACATGCATACACCTAGCCGAAGCCGCGCGAGGCCAGGCTAATAGGGTGTCGCTTGATCCGATCACAACGGCAAGGAACATGGCGTTCATGAACACCGTGTTCAAGCCGCAATGCCCGCGTCCGGCGACAGGCTGAAACACCTCTGCTTGTTTGATGGCGCGACCTGGCATTGCGATAGCCTGGCCTCACATGTCGATCGTACACGGGGACGACCAGGCGTTCACCCCTTCATAGGAGCTACGGGTTTCGCAGACGCCGATCGTGCCTCTGCCGGCGGAGGGGCAACAACCAGCTAGGACATTGGAGGTCAGCCGAAGGTCCAGCAACAGGCCCGCAAAAGTCAATCAGACGGGCGCCAGCGCTGACGCTTCCGGCAGGGCCCGTAAGCATCGCTTGTTTGTTGATCCCATTGAATATCTACTACTGTCAAAATAGAATTTACCAGTTTGAGATATGTTATCTTCAATATTGTCCATATGTGTAATATTTACGACCATCACGGATAAATTTGCCGGAAGCGATAGATGTACGAGTTAGTCATCAAACTCGAAGGCCTTCCGGAGAGCG
>Ga0160428_1001617_pt1 | contig 16318 bp, 21 predicted proteins | sample SolpanmetagenomM_FD_108198 | JGI IMG/M metagenome (GOLD analysis project Ga0160428, IMG submission 108198) | Solar panel surface microbial communities from Lawrence Berkeley National Laboratory, California, USA - M | ecosystem: Engineered > Built environment > Solar panel > Unclassified ... | reverse complement strand
GACCATCTACCGCACCCATGAGACGATGCACTGCCATCATAATCAGACAATCTTGGAAGACTTTGCGAAGTTCCGTGATTGCCTTCGCCAAAAATGTAAAGATCGAGTGTCAATTGCATCAGTTAATATGAGATAGGGGAAAGATCATAAGGAGGAAGATATCGCCGACCAACGCAAAAGCAAATGTAGTGTCGACATCCAGTCAATTCATTCGGCTTTGAACTGCGTGAATTCCTTGGGCTTTGATCTTCGCTTTGATATGCTTCTGCATATCCTTTATGTATTCATGACACCTTTGATGCCCCCATGATGCTCATTGCATATCGAGTTTGCAGCATTCTGATGATAACCTCTTCTTGGTCGACTGATATATTCTTTTGCGTCCTTGTGAGTACAAAGTACAAGTCAAGTCAGATCAAGTCAGCTCTTTCCTTATCTAGTTCTTACCATCCTAGTTCTCTTCGTCCTTACATCTAGCCCGACTATCCATTGTGCAGCTAGATCATAACATTCATTGCACTTTCAAATATCTATGTTTAATCATAAGCTCAAGGAAATCATACCAAGTAAAGGATGGTTGCTACTCCCTATTGTGGTCATCAGCTTTATGGGTTATCGGTATCGCAGTACACCGCAGAGCTCATCAGCACCAATGGACCCAGTCATGGAATCGTCCGGAAAAAACAATGTCATACCCTCCCTCAATATTGACAACTGGTCTGTTACTATGCCAACTCCGGACCTGAATCGCAAATCAAAGGACCAGTCATATTCAATTCAAGCTGTGAAACACCCTTACGATCCATTTGATCTCCAGAAGACACAATCACCGAATGCAACATGTGATTTCCACAGTGTTATGGCAAACATAGTAGACAAAACCTGCCAGAACCCGTCTTACTTCGATTTGGAACTATCCTCGCGATGTCAGATCAATCATAAGACCAGAGAAGAGATCTTGTCAGTGCTACTGCACCCTCAGACCAAGAGCAAATGGATATCCATCGTTGGAGATTCCCTCACCAGAGATGCATTTGGAGGTATTGTTGCGACATTCGCCGGTGGTCTGATGTCCGCAGCCAAACTCAAGGATCATACTACTCGGGACGATCCGACAGCTATATGTTGCCGCAATGCAACATGTACATTTGAAAGATGGAAGTATGGGCATAGTCCAACCACTGCCGAATATGCACATGCAAAGTTGAGTGCAGGCAATATGAAATTTTGTTTCACTTGGCAGAGGGGTAAAAAGCCTGAGTGCTCACGAAACTTCTCATTCGCTAATTGTTCTTGGAAGATGCTAATCAGTATGATGAGCAGTTCTTCAGAACTGTGCAATATCAAGCGTTCGATGGACCTCGAAAACCTGATGTATTATATTGGAATACAGGACTACATATGATGTACAATAACAAAACTTTGACGGAGATACAATCCGGTCTTGATGCGACTGCAAGTCTGATAGTGCTGATTAAGGAGAGACAACCAGAAATGATTATCGTATGGCAAAACCTGGCAGCTGTTCTGGAACCTGATCACCCACCTTATCACGTAAACGGATAAGTAATGAAAACTGTCCAATTGTTGACTAATGATAGCAATGTCGTAGTAATGAAAATATCCGAGCATTTAATCGGGAGATAGAAAGGGTGTGGAGACAAGTGCGTGGATTGATTGTGCCTATCGATACGTATGCTCTTACCGCATCAGCTGCAGTCGACCCAGATGGCGATGGACCGCATTACGGAAAAGCACCTCCGCACAAGTATCCATGGCTTACCCTCATGTCTATATCTTACTCTGACTTAACTCATAGATTTTACTTCGTGATGAATCAAATCTTGTTCAACATTGTCTTGCAAAGTAAAAAGGATGCCATATTAGCTACGAATCCTCTTATCCCCCACAATTAATTGGTGTACATACGAAACGACAGCAGAGAGCTTATACGCTGCATGTATGTATGTAACAGATCAGTTTCATGTACTTGAGGACTTATATTCAAAGATAATTGGTTGGTTGGTGCCACCGTCTTCGTATACCTCACGAGTCGAAAGAATTCCTCAATTACCAATTGACAATTGATAAATCACCACTCGGCTATGAGTGTAATTTGAGACATCAAGTAAGCTAAGCTCTGGTTTCAACTCCGAAATTCGTACCTCGCGTACGATACAGAAAGAATCGTCAACCGGTCACTTCTTCTTTTCACCCCGAGTACCAAAATCAGCTCTCTCCTACAGTTCTTCAGATAGTCACAGAAAGGGCGCATGAGTGTTTATCCTCGCATCATCTCGCGCTATTCACGCCGGACCTTTGCGGTCATACTTCCGGTGATAAGCGTAACATTATTCGTCCTCATGCATTACACGCAAACAAACCTTCCGAACATCGAGGGGACTATTCAGCAGTGGTATGCATGTAAGTGATCTTTGTGTACTACGAACTTCACCTTGAAATCAAAGGAGAAAATAATGGTGGCATGCGTCTTCTTACCACCAAGAAGCAAATCCATCCATCGGGGACAGGTCGACAATCATAATAACACATAAGAGTACATGAGGGATCATTATAGATGAAACCTGAAGAACACAAGTCGGATTGCAGTCGGATTGATCGCTCTGAAGATCAAAGTGAGATTACTCAATTTAATCTAGGATCTGCTGAAATGAGTCAAGCTTCGTTAGGTTCTTTAAGAGGCGAAAGGCCGGAAAATCTCAAATCAAATACCATCCAGCTCAAACTGGTCAGTAAGCGACGTATCAGAGTACCGAAGACCTTGAATGAGCTACCATATGAAATGAGATCTTCCTCATACACATACTCGCTTGTGATGCTTGGAGACATGCTACTTCAGTTAGATTTAGTAACATCAAACACAGAATTTACCGTCACAAAGGATTGAAGACCTCAATGTATGCTCCACAGTCAAGCTCTTCGCATAGGAATATCAACATAATCCATGATGAGTGGACGTCGAGCTTGCCTTCTTGCTACCCTTGCCCTAGTTTCGGGAACACGGTACACTTCCTCCCTTTCTAACGGTACTCTCGCTCCTGGATTTCTGGGAACGTTCGGTCGTACCACTGCTGGTGGATCATGCGCAGCGTATATTTTGAGCAATTCAGTTCCGTTGAAAAAGCCTCGAGCGGGGATATCTGTCTCTATATTCAGTACCTTGAACCGAATAGGATGCATTTCAGGATTTTTTGGTTGTTTGATGGCAATAATACGATGAACATCCGCTGAATAAAATGGTGCCGAGCTTTTCAGTTGATCCGCTTTACTCAATCGTAATCGACAAATATCGCCCACCTGAAACTGATTCTCGTTTGGAGACCTTGTGTTTTTTGTTCTCTCTTTCAACTTCATATTCAATTCAGGATCAGTTCCAGCTTCTTGCAATTCGATTGGTTTCATTGATGTGCGAGAATGCTTCGTGTTATTGTAATGCTCTGCTAGCTTAGGCAAAGCCGTCTAATAGTTAGAATGCCCAATATCTCGAGCACGAGTCAAGAATGTGGAAATTACGCTCATGAACCTCTCTGCTTCTCCATTTGTCCATGGCTGTGCAGGGCGTCCTTTCAAATGGCGAATCCCATATTCAGCGAGCAGATTCGTCACGACTGCTCCAAAAGCGTTATCGGTTTGCATTACTGTGGACGAGTGCAGATATTCACTCTCTTCGATCATTCGCTCGAGTTTGGCAGCAACCACGATATCAGACTTGTTCGGAATTGTGCTGATATGAACCATTTTGCTGTATAGATCGGTAATGACCAGAATGTACTTTTGACTTCTCAATGTCGGTAACGGACTGTCTTTCAGGTCCATACCCCGTTTTTGTGAGCGAATTAACAATGCTTTTGGTGTCCTTTCTTTTCCTATTGGGCTTAAGGGAGGTTTGCCAGATAGATTGTGACATCAAATACCGTCCTACTTGTCGTTGAGTCAGCTGCTCCTCAGGATAATGCTCCGCTACATACGCATATAGACGATCACGTCCAAACATAACTTTGTCTCTGTAAAATACTTGGTCTAACAACTCCTTTTGCGTATTGGTGATTTCATATTGAACGACCATCTTGAGTTCCTCTTTATTATCATGTGAACTACAAAAATGTAGTTCATGAATTCACATACTTATATATAAAGACCGATGACAAATTGTTTGATTCCTTCCGAAGACCGCGATGTAGAGAATTGCAAACGACAGACCCTTTACACCGAGTTGATGATCAAGAATGAGCATAAATTGGCTCTCCAGTTGTTGAGAGCAGAAACGGCTTACCAAAGTAGCCAGATTGAAGTTCCAATGGTGATACTAAAGCAAGTATACTCGAGTTTGCACGATTCGGAAGGGCTGAATGACTGTAACATATTTTATCTTCTTCAACGCAGTCTGATGAGGTCCTTTGGAGTTCGAGAAGTTCCGCAAGCAAAGAAAGACGTTACTCTTTTGACCGATATGAAGCTTGATGCAAAGCTTGATACCCGTCCAGTATCAGAGGAAGAAGTGAGTGAACAGAAGATAGAGACGGCGTCCTCTGCAGATTCTGCCGATGACGACGTGTCAGTAGACGAAAGCCTCTCTCTTTGCAAATCTCTTACTACAGATGACATATGGATTATCATGAAACGACACAAGATACATAATGACGTTATTTTGCCCTTGCATAAGCATCAAAACAAGTATGAAGGCTTTACATCGGCGGCAGTCAAGAATGCCAATGGGTAAATACTTCTATTTAAACAATACGGTCAGAACTTGCTTCACAATCTCTTAGCCATATGCGCATCCATTGTTGCTTATCCTGCCATTGAAGGTAGAAAGCGAAGTCCCTACACTTGCCTGGACAAACTGGGCTACATTCATACCTTCCTAAAATGCCTCACCGCAGAGGAGACGATACAGTATTTCGGTGTTTCTCAAGAGGAAGCCATTGCCAGGGTACTTGAAAGCGGCGAAGATTTGCGATACGAGGTAGCGAATATTGCATTGGAACAGGAGATGAGTGACAATGAAGCGCAAGAGTGGATCAACTGGGAAGATCTGATTGCGATCGGTAACAAATGGGAAGCGGAGAACAAGCTCGATTGCACATCAGACGTACTCGACGTCATTTTATATCGTCTTTATACCTATGATCATCCTCCAAGGAGACTAGAGTATTTGCGCTTACGAAAAGAAGAGGAGAAGACCACTGAGCTCACAACCGCACAGTCAAGTACGGTGAGAAAGAAGGGCAACTACCTCATTGATCGCCTGGTCGTTCTGAATGAATACAAAACCGCTTCGATCTACGGTAGCTATCAGTTCAAACTCTCAGACAGGACTAGTGAACTGGTAGCTCTCGCAATGAACGATAACAGCGATTCTCCGTACCTTTTTGGTACCGTTGCTCAGGTGGAGAAGGAAAGTTGGGCGAGCGCCAAGTTACAAGAGGTATTTCACCGTATTTGTGGTAAGAAATTGAGTTGCAATATGCTTCGAAAGATCTATATCACCTATCGAGAATCAAGTCATGATCTTTTCTTAGCCAAAGAGAGGGTACAGCTGGCAAAGCAGATGGGTCATAGCGTCAAAACACAGCTGTTCTCCTACCCTCGTCGGCAGAGAATTGACCCAATTCAGAAACGAGCAGCTTCACCCGCTGACCTTGAGGCAAGACGCCCGAAAAGAGCATCACCTCAACACATGACAGAGGAGCAACTTGAAGCGCTGTTGAGTGTTAAGGAGGTCTGGTATGATCAGCCAAGCGGAAGTGTTAGCTACGATTCCTTGTTGAATAATACGAACGAAGCTCCTAGTGGCCGCACATTTCAGGCGATCTTTGCCGGATATGACAATCAGAACATGAAACAATGGATTGCTACTTTGCGGAAACATTTGGATCAAGAGCTCAATGAACCATTTTTATAACATTCTCTTTTTAGCTAATTTGGCTGAAATGAGTTGGATACAACCTACATGATCACGCCTATCAATCCGCTATAAGCACTATAAGTAATGTGTCAGTGGATACCATGCAAACAATCCACGGAGCTACGATGAGTTCGTATCAAAAGTGTATAGAAATCAAGATAGTGCAATCGAAGGAAATGAGATGAAAACAGATGGTAGTATTGTAGCACACTCATTACATGAACGCATCAAACACAGAAGATGTCTCAACTGATTTGAATAGAAATAATTCCCAATAATTGTTCGCTTGTGCACTTCTACTGACCGTTAAAAGACAATGCTGGAATATTGCGCAGGCTCGTATATGTACATTGCTCATAAAGACCTACTTTAAACGTTCAAAGACGTTCTATAAAGGCGTAATAACGCTTATTTAGCGGATTTTACGTAAGTAGCAATATGATCTACGACAGGTGGGTGCCACGCAACAAGTAAAACGTTTGGTGGGAGCAATCATTTGCAATGCAAGCGACTTTCTCATACACATTTCGGTGTCTTTTAGTACCCTCATTTTTGCAACGGTACCTGTGCCACCATGTCAGGCCAACCCCCATATCAACCTCAAAATGTCAAAATCGTCTCATAGCACTCAGAAGGGTATCATCTCTACTCGTTTGATGAGGAGATCATTTCATCTCCGATCATCAAAAAATAGTTGCATACCACTTTGATGACAGGCAACCATGGTCGAAATTTCAGGTTGGCCCCATATGGCTGAGACAGCTCATTTTCGCGATTTCTTTCTCACTCTCTCTCACCTTTCTTGCCTGTCACTTGATTTTCTTGCCTTCCACCTTCCATTGTTTGTTACCTTCCACTCTTACTTGCCTTCCACTTGCATCAAGAGATCCTCATGAAAAGTAAAGTACCCAAAGTTAGGCTGTCGTCTCACTTTCAACGATAAGGAGATGACTACCAAGTGAATAAGATAGGTACGCAACACATCGAATGCGTTCAATGGCAAGCAAATCTCCTTTTCCTGTAGTCCCTGTTCACGTCTCCCACTCGACGAATACGATATCTATTTACATTATGATCTTCGCACAAGTCTGTTCCGTTCCCCCAACAACACAAGTCCGTGGGATAACCTTTGCGAGCCTATACCCCGACCACCTCCTCAATCTTCGCAAGTTTCTGGGAGAGCGACAATTCGATAATCAAAAACGATAATTACCCAAGTACCTAGGCTTGCATTTCTTCACATGAATGGTGTTTTTAACGTTCGGCCTCAGTCTCCATGGCTCGTCCATTGCAAAGTCGCAAACGTCCCCCTCCTTCTTCTCCTCACATAAAGGCTCACAACCGACAGGATCCCGTCGGGTTCCGGAGCGTACCTCAGATCATCACTGCCCAGAGAAGCTACGTCACAGGGCAGCTAAGAGCAACTGCTCTCACTTAACAACTGCAACGTACTGCACAACAGAAAAGAAACTGAACAGCAGGTGTGATAGTTATGTGTGCTGCCGAACGCACACTCAGGCGGAATATTACAACATCACGATATCATGATGTTCCGCATAAAACACAATATACTGAATATCACGATCATAGATCATCACACCCAGCCGAACATACCCTAAATCGATAACACACACCCGCACAAAAACAATTTGACGACCATACTGCCTCCCTTCTCTTCTGATCCTATCAGTCGCACACACATCGATACACATACACACACAGCCTCGCGCTGGTGAAGGCAGCTTAGCTCGCTACCACTGAATTCCTTCCACGACTTTTCTCGGTCCTTCCTCGCCCTCCCACACTCCAGGGCTTATCCTCGAGCCCCCGTCCCTCCGCCAGCAATCACCGGTTGTCAATCATCGCCCACTCATACGCGGCGTTCAAGTCCCGCGGGCACGACCTTTAATATCGCACACATCAGAAGCAGGCTTCTCTATCGCTCCTAGATTCGCGTGTAGAGGACATTGGAAGCTACGATATTACGACCTTACACAATCTCCGTGTGTGTTCACATCCCGCTACTGGGATGAAGGACGAAAGCTTCGATTACTCTTCATCGTATAGAGTCGGCACTACAGATTCCGAGACAGGTGAAGACGTTGGACTACTTATCGGATCAGTATCAGACCATGGATTCTTGGGATGATTCCGAAAATGATTCACGTACGATCTGCTACGACTCTGATGATGTCAAAAATGCTCTGGAGAATGATTATACAGACTGGGAGAGCTTACTATGGCAATTGCAATTGCAAGATGAGGTGAAAGACGTTGTCCAAGACATTCTCCCAGAGCACTTTGATTTCGCTCGGTATGCAATCAACAACATGGAGATCAGCAATCTCGCTGATATAGATGATCTATGTGAGATTCTGGAGCAGTCAGTTGTAGACGGTGACACAGATCGGATTGACTGGATTACAGAGCAAGATGGCGGATTTTGGAACTACCCCCTATTCAAAGCGTTGGAGATTGATGAGGGTGAAACGTACAGTCATATTGCAAACGGAGAATTAGATGACCTGGAGATGCTTGAGAGAGCGTTGGAGGCCCATACTCCAGAGAAGGACAATGAAGTTCTAACGCTGCTGATGACGGTACTAGAAAACCGGCAAGCGGTGTTCAGCAGGGCATGCAGCACGAGGAATAGTGGACTGTTCTGCATATACTTGACAGGGCTTCAAGAGGATGTGTTATGTTGAGTATGGCAGTATCACTGATGTACTGTTAAGCGCCATTGCATGGATTTTGTGCGCTTGCTTCTTGCAAATGAAGAGGACCTTGAAATTGTGATGGAAGGTGTAGAGCTAACCTTCTCCAGAATGATCCGGAACTGCGAAACGCTATACCCGCAGCTAGGGTTCCGAATATAAACTTCGAGATAGGGATCTTAGGAACGGTTGGTCGTTTTGTACAGATCTTCTCTGTAGTCAAGGCGTCAAGAATGCAGATCAAAGACGGATTCGCAAATATCTATCTATTGAGGCTTTGCAAGGCAGCAAGATGATCTTTGAACATCGTGATAGAGGAGACTGGCTATACTGAGCCATGAAATCAGTAGGGGAAGCTCGCCAGACTACCTATCGTCTGTAGGAGCGCTATCTTTCACACCTAATGTTGTTTGCCCTCGAAATAAATAAAGCTTGTTTTTCTCTCTCTCCTTCGCTCTTTCTCTCCAGTCAGTTCGCGTCAGATCTCCCCATGAATGATTCATAATCATTGTGCTGTTTGGGCATATGCCCATCCCTCCTCTCTCCTTCCCCTCTCTGTACCAACAACACATCAATATAAAACCCTTAAGCCCTCACCCATCTCTCCAAACAATTTGACGGACCATTCCATATTTACCACAGCTTTCACTCTATCTCTTTCGAACACACTCAACGAAGATGCAAACTTTTTACGCAATCTCATATACTGGTCTCGCCTGGTCGCTCCTTGACATCACCGATGAAGAAGATCTGGATAGGCGCAGGAAAGACAAATATTCTCGAATTCATGAGAGCAGGGGATGGCTAGATTGGTTACATACAAACAAAATCGACCTAGACCCTGCTTGTGGCTTTTGGCTTGATATAGAAGATGCGCCGGAAGGAAAAGTTCCGTCAGCTGGTCTCATGGCCTACATACCATCTCGCTTACCTCCATGCTACCCTCACTATCATAGCGCTGAAAAAGAGTGATTTCACCCACCTCAACATTATGGATTGCATATTAGCTCTGAGCACTGCCCAAACAGACATCGTTGTTAGTATCGGGACTATCGCAGAGTTGTTACTGAAACTTGAACGCGATGCAAACATACACTGGTCAAAACTTCAATCGGTGCTGGACCGGGCAAGAGTTCTTGGCTACGACTGGAGTGAGGTACTACAAGGAGACGGATGTCGACAAGTCTGAAACTGGCTGGGTATACATAAACTCTCTGGCTATCGCACAAAAACTAGCTCAACTCGCCTCCGTAGGCGGATTATATCCGGCAATTCACGAACCTGGAGACAAGATTACGAACTTCGTCACTCGAAGACATCATGCGAGATTTGTTTCATTTGCAGACAAGTTGACGATTTTTGCCACGCTTAGAAACCAGACCACGAGAATCGTCACAGGATCGATCACCTTATTGCGGGATTTATTATATACACTAGAACAATCCAAAACGATGATCTCACATCCTTGAGATGGAAAATCACGGAAAGATTCAGGAACAGCGTTACGAGGCTCACTAGCCCTGGGCTTTCCTGCTCTGTCTCCGGTAACAACTGTTCTAATGGGAGGTTTGTATCTCTCCTCTTTATGGATTGGTAGCGAGTTTGGAATGTGTGGATTCAGTCAGTCGACGACAATAATGCGAGGTAATTAGCTACAAGCTGAAAGCAAGGGAGCACTTGTCATACTTGCGGACAAGATCACGAAACTCGTCACACTGGCACAGAAGATCACTGAATACATTACACTTGGAAAAATCGTCACAAAATCGTCACTGAACACAGGATTACGGATTTGTTACATGAGCAGTAGATCATTAAAAGACGATCAATATTGTTCGGCTGGGCACCGGAATGACTCAAACTTCTCAGACGCAAACACAACATTGTAAGATTCCTTATATGGGATGTAATTCCCTTCAAGGACGATCATGTGAGATTCTTCAGTTGGGACCACGGAAAAATTCAAAAAGGTTGGGTGGGTGGAATGATAGCTGATCAATCTATTTCTAGCGGCAAAATGACCAAAGACTACACGCTGTTACAAGTCTTGTTGCGGCTATCCAAAATCACTACGTGCTGGACGGTGGCCTGTCACTTCAGTACAAAGGAAGATGGATTCCAGTATTGCCGGTTGGCGTAGACCAAGTTACCAAATATTAGTCAAGAGCTAGAACTGCATCGGCAAGCAGTACCGTTCTAGCTGATAAATCAGAATGCCTGTATTGATGGTCATGGAACAATTCAGTCTCACCATGAGATAATTCTACAAAGGTTGTTGCATGATGGATATCCTCAACGGAAAGTAGCCATTTGTGAGCTAGCATCAACAAGGGCAGTAGAGCTGACAGTAAAAATGTTGACGATGCAGTTACCATTCCTAGCACGTGACAACCCTTCATCGAATTATTCCCAGCTATGACGAAGTGGTCGTATCATACTCAGTGAGTTACACGCAGTTTTTTTGTATATATATACATTTATATACACATATAAACGGAGGTCACAAATTGGCATTAACAATATGGAGCATACGGCTACTATATTGGCGGAAATTGTCAAGGAAGCCTACATAACACAAGAAGCTAACCGGAGAATCAGTGAGCAGAGGCGAAAGCGTAAATCACAATTTGAATTTCTTACACATGACCAGATTTTGAACTTCGAACATTTTGGATTTGAAGTGGAGAGTCTACATTCGAATATATTTGAACAAAAGAATGCTCCAACCCCAGCTGATGTAAAGCCGTATTTAGCGCTGTGTGTACTTTCACTCCGAAGATGGAACGGTATCCTTGAATTATGATATTGAATCTTGTATTGTCGTCATTAGAGGTAACGAGTCTCGCATTGATTGTCTTTGGTATGATTCGATCCTCATGCAACGAATCTCGCTTGTAGTTTTCAGGTGACGACGAATCTCGTAATCTGGTCTCAAATGTGATCAATGCTTCCTTGTTGCCGAATCCAACTGTTGTCTTTGGATTCTCAACCTCAATTCCAATTACGACTCTCTTATTGTCGTCATTACAGATAACGAATCTAGCATGATTGTCTTTTCGAATCTATTTCGTCCCAATCGAAGGATGTCGCATGCTCGTCTCTGGAATGATGTGATGTTTAATGTAATTCTATTTAGCGGTAACCCGCGCATTGTACAATACATTCCGCTGAACATACAGCATTATATCAATCGATTACAGTCATTCTCTTCTATGTTACCATGTTCGCTGCATTGCTGATTGACCACCATTGCTGTAGTATTTCATCCAGCTCGTCCGATTTGCTCTCGGTTATCATGGTATTAATGTCGAAACGTGTAATTCCAGCCAGCTCTGCGCAGCCGATAGTATGGGATTGTTCGAATGCTTCCAGACATACACATAATCTGTCTTAGCCTCTGCCAAATTGATTACCTCTCCATCGGATGAGGTGTCTTTCCAGCGAGCCGGTAGTGAGTATCTTGTCCATCAAGTTTCCGGTTATACGGTGATCAATTGGCACCGGGTGGTTTGAGGTATAGTATCGCTGTAGTCTGATCGCTTTTGAAGCCTGTATTTGACTCCGTACAGCATTTTTGAAGCTATCAATGCTATTCCTATCAGAAAAAATCGGAAGATAACGTGTAACACCATGAGCATAGCCTAACCAGCGCCAAATAGCGGACAATGCAAATCGTCCAGGATTCTCCACGGCCATCGAGGGTAACTGTATTGTCATTGCTTGCACTGTCAGCTCCACAGCTCGTGTAGAGGCCATCTCAACTGCGGTGATCGCCGCTCCCAAGACTGAACACACCCTCGTTCCAAGGATGAATTGATGCGCAATCACAACTGTTTCGTCTAGTATACTCCATTGAGATGCTAAGAAGCCCTTTCTTTCTGATCATCCCTGCATGCGCCAAGCATTCTCCAACCAATGGGTTTGCTAGTGACTTGCTTGAAGCTGCCACCATAAGCGGCGCCGCATACCGAATAATCGGAAGCACAAAAGTCTTGATCAGCTGAATCTTCACGGGTGTATTCCAGGTGTAACAAAAGCGACGTAACATCGCCAAGGTCCTTCTGGCCTTTCCTGCAGTGTGATCAACCTGTGATTGCCAATCGAAGCCTCTAGCTGTCAGACACACGCCAAGATGCTTGTGCATTAGCTGAAGGCTGAAACCCTGATCTTCCAACAGTAAACATCGATCATTTCGGCAGCTTCAGTCTCATCAAATCACAGTATTCCACTTTTGCAGAAAGATCCACATCGACAAGGCCTTTGACTCTGTTCGCCCAGCAACAACAGATCGTCGGCATACATTACAGCTGGAAACATATTATCTGCTGTTGTAAACTTGAGATATAATCCTTGTAGTAAATCGTCGATAAAGATGTTGAACAGCACGGGTGACAGTAGGCTTCCCTGGAATAAACCTTTGTTCAATCTAATCTTCCTCAACTGTGTTCCATTGACTATGAGCACTGAGTACATCTCTCGGAACATAAGATTGACAACGATCTTCAGCAACATTGGCGACAAGCCGTAACGCTGCAGCTTCTGAACGAGTAGGCTCCATCTTGGACTATCGTATGCCTCCATGTAGTCGGTGATAATACGGTTACAAGCGCCTTGTTCCTTGGCAGCCTCCACGCAAAGAATATCCGACTGAGTATCATATCCACGCTTGAATCCAAATTGACAGGGATGAAGTGTAATCTTGGTCTCGATCTCAGCTAGCACAAGCTTTTCGAAGATTCTGCGAGACATAACTTGAAGACTGATCGGTCTGACCTCCGTAGGAAGGCATGGAGAACCATCATCCTTCTTGCTAAGTAGCGTCGTGATAACAGTATTCCACCTGGTAAGGGTGCATCCAAACTCGCTTATCAAGTCGTACAAAGCTGACAGATGGTCAGCAAAGCTTGAGTCCAGGAGATTCCTCATGATAACAGCATGTATACCATCGCCACCAGCGGACTTGGAAGAGCTGTATTCTCGAATTAGCTTACATACTGTATCTCGATCATGTAGTTTGACTGGCTCAGCAGCGCCAGGAGTTCGTATGTTGGCAGGGGCCTCACTATCGCTCCATAGTCGTTGGTATCTTCGTCCAGTGCATTCTTCCGGGCTCAGGCCAGGAGTGGCAGATTTGATGATTGTACGATTGGACTTCTTGAAACTCTTGAAAAGCCTGACCGCTGAACATACACTTTGAGGCGCAGTAGGTGGTCACTTATTTTCACGATCAATCGCACGACACAAATATCGATCTTGCGAAGCATGAACTATCTTGACCAGCAGTTCATCGATTGAATCAACGGCATCCTGAGCAGTGACGGCACCTATGAACATCAATCCCCTTTGATACTGAATCGACAGGCTAACAAGAGCAGCGTATGTATCATAAGCTCCACATAGCATCTGCCTGAATGCGTATCTGCGTTCAGCAAAGGAGTTAGTACAAAGAAAGCACTGGGATAGGCATACGCTAGCTTCTTCGGTCCAAGGCGAGGCGGGAAGAGGGTTACGGTGAATACCTGCTGTCTGTGATCAGTAGGGAGAGTTGTTGAGATATAGGTCAGCTGCGATTCTTCCGCAAAGTGAAGCAATGCCTCACGATCTGCCACACTAGATCGATTACTGCCTGACATTCTGATGTTAAGGTCACCTACTATAACATCATCAAGTGCCAAAGCACATCTAGACGAGCATCATGTGAGAGTGATGGCGGTAAGTAAATGCGAGCTATGCGTGTTCCTCGAATATCAATAGCAACACCATCTACGTACTGCAAGGCCAAGATGACAGCGTCCGAGCGGAAAGAGGGATGGATGAGTACCATGATTCTTCTAGTACGGCGAGCTCTTCCAGCGGAGCCCCAACGAATTGCGCGAGTGAGGGAAGGTGAGTGGTGAAGGAAATTGTTGCTTTTTTGTATAGAATTGTTATGCTACGTCTCAGAGAGGAAAATAAGGTCCACCTGATCGTTGTCAATAATATCGTTATAGTAGTTATAAATCGCTCGATTAATTCCACGAACGTTATGATGGATTACTCTAATTGAGTCTCCATATCGACCTCCTGTTCTTGTGTATTGGAGACAGGTTCGTCACTCATTGTACGTTTCCGTCTTGTTGGTGTTGTGAATCCATCATCGTCCGTTCGGGGCCGTACTAGATTGCTCACAGCTGCTGTATCATCTGAGGGTGAGGAAGATCTGGACCTTCGCTCCGCTTGGCTTTCAACGTATTGCCGACAGTATGCATCGAAGGCTTCGGGTCCAACCAGCTCAATACCTTTGTTTCGATAGAATGCCTGGGCAGTAGGTGTGCCTCTCATTCTGGTGCTCTGGCGTGCAGATTGTTCGAGAGATATCCGTTTGACTTCAAGTTTTTCTGCTTCGGTCGCCTGATGGGGATTGCGAGGAAGATCGGGATTGAAGCTGTCGAGTGCGGCGCAGTTCATTTCAATCATCGAAGCGCGAAAAGAGGTTTCATACGTTGCCTCCACGAGGAACACAAATGTCTTATAGCCTCTTAGAAACATCGTATGGATTCGATTGGTGTGTATACGCATCGCTTGAAGGAATTTCTCAGTCCTCTCGACTCGACTCATGATTCTCCCGTTAGAATCGGCTTTCGCTTGGAAGCGGGGAATCCCATTGACGAAAACACGGACATATTCTCCGGCATATTCTTCCTTCCTGTTTCGTCGGTGATCTCGATCCGGCTGCATATGCTCCGCTCGCATTTCCTTGAGGGTATCCTTGAGGTGATTGGGGCAGTTGGATGCAATCTTTGCCCAAGCAACAGAGCGTGTGGGCTGTATATTGTGCGCTTGCGAGCAGAGTGCAGGTTGAGCGGATTGTGACGCGTTACAAGGATCCGTAGATGTGTTCGCGGAATGAGAATGGTTCGTCTGCGCACCTAGAAGACGTTCGACTAGTTTAGTAGTGAACAGCATAGCGCTATTAAAAGATGCCTCCAGTATTTTTCCACTGTCTTCACTTTTTGTCATCGGTACCCTGTTGCTGGTGACAGTTCGATTCCACGAATATGAACCATTAAATCCGCAGAGGGAGATCGTGTTCCTAGTACGATCTCCACGTACTAGGAACACGATCTCCACTGAGGCGATCAAATCGAATAACGATCTTATCGGTATACCATGACAGATCACCAATGTATATCGCTAGCCAGGAAAGTCATAAAAAGTATGCACGTATCCATGGTTGTGATTATAGGATAAAAACATTCGATTTTATGGAACATGAAAAGGAATACCCATTCGAATTCTACAACAAAATTGCACATATCATACGAGTCATTCTAGAGGTTATGGAAGAGGGAGAAGAATGGATCTTGTAAGTATGAGATCGAATTGATGACTTTCCAGAACCGTACTACACCCAAGGCTGATTTCTCGCTTGTGATAGCTGGACAGATGCTGATACCTTCATCACCAATCCAGCGATACCTCTGGAAACCTTCCTCCCACCATCAGATCTCACTTACTGTCCAGACGCATTTAATGGCTGATCATAAGAACAGGCCGTTAGCACCTTTGATTGCGCAAGCTGACAAAGTGTATGCAGAAGCGAATAATGATCGTAATTTGTTGATGCAACAACCTTCAGTTGCAGCAATGAGGGAAGAAGCTAGACTGTATTGGCAACAAGCGAAGCCAGGCGATG
>Ga0160428_1001614_pt1 | contig 16343 bp, 19 predicted proteins | sample SolpanmetagenomM_FD_108198 | JGI IMG/M metagenome (GOLD analysis project Ga0160428, IMG submission 108198) | Solar panel surface microbial communities from Lawrence Berkeley National Laboratory, California, USA - M | ecosystem: Engineered > Built environment > Solar panel > Unclassified ... | reverse complement strand
TTCGAGTACTCCATCAAGGCTCTCAAGGACTATGTACCCCAGCCCATGCCTGCTGGTCAAGCCCCTTCCACCTTCGCCATCTGGGCTCGTGAGGGTGTCTGCGCTAAGCCAAACGACCCCCGCCCTCCCCCTGCTGAGGGTGAGGACCCAGCTCCCATGAAGTGGCTCCTCAACAACCGTACCGACTTCACTGACAACGGTTGGGCTACTCTCTTGGGCAAGGATGTGATGCAGTTTGCTAGCATGGATGGTAACCACTTCACCATGATGAGGGATGAGCACGTAAGTTACTCCTGATTGCAACATTGAATTATTTCATATATTAACATCCTATCTAGTCCGCCACTCTCGGCAAGCTCATCAAGCAAGGTCTCGGTGCTTAAGTTGCTCGCCATCGGATCCACTGTCAGCTCTTGAGTCCTCGTCATCAGTCTTCTTCTTCACGACCATCAGTGCTTGATCTATGAGTGGTTGTCGGTTGGGCCCGCCAATCATTCTCAGTCATTGCTCACCAAAAACAATTTTTCTTCTTTCTCAAGGGTTGTAGAGTGGCATCACGCCTCCTCCTGTTTGATCTTTTCTTTACTGTTATCTTTTCTGTTGATGGATGTGGGAACAAGCGATAGTATGGGTATAGAGGACGGTTTCTAATCGTTGGGGAGTTCTTTCATCATCTTCTGATTCTTACATTCCTTTTTATCTCAAATGTATATACAAGCACGCTAGATAGTTTTCGAAGTTGGGATGGGCATCTCAGCTTTCGTTATCAATCAGTATATTTTCCACGCTACATCTCTGCCTCTTGGTCTGATTTTCTGGTGCCCTGGTCTGACTTCTCTTTGACTGCAAGGCACTCTATCCTGCTTCTTGGTCCTTGTGTTACAGCTTTTGATGTGGCGAGCAGCATCGAAGCCATATAATTCCTCGGGAGAGTCAGTAAATTCCTTTCATAAGTCAAACCTGTACTAGTTTTTTTGGTGTTGTTCAATTAGAGCACAAAAGGGGTTTGGATCTCAATCAGGCTAAGATCAGCATATGCTCGTACCTCTTTGACACTACGACGCGACACTGAGGTGGCGAATGCGTGACACTCATCTACACGTCTAGGAGAATGATGCATATGTGCTTAATTGCTTGCTGTGTTATTCATCATGGCTCGTCTAGCTGAAGAAGTTGCTCGAAGTGCCACATCTGATGACGAGTTTGATGACTTATTAGACGACGACGATCTTCTAGACTGTGATCTTGACGAACAAGACTTCCTTGACTTGGCCAATTCTTTCGAAGCTGAAGATCCAAGCTATGTGGCGAACTCTTTCGGTCCTGCTGATCAGGCAGAAGTTGTATCTGAGGATGAAAATGAAGATGAAGGTGAAGATGCTGCCGGTATAGATGAAGTGGAGGAATATGTTGACGATGAGGCACAGGCGCCATTGGAAGAACTATCACGTACAGACTCGCCACTGGGAAAAACTTTTTATCCAAATCTACCACTGTTCACGCCGTCTACTTCGGCAATTTCGTATCACATCCCAGCTTCTTTTCTGCAGAAGACACTTGCAGTGCGGTATCCCAAGCGCTATTGGTCTCATACCTTTTACAGAGGTCCTGGGGGAGAAAAGGTCAATGTCATCTATTGCAAGACCCGCGCTGAGTCTGAGGCAGCGGCTCAGCTTCTATTGGATGAGCCTGTCCTTGGTTTTGACATGGAGTGGCGGCCGCAGTATTCTCCTGGCATCAAAACGAATGCTTCTTTAATTCAGCTATCTTCGCAAAGCTTGATAGTACTATTTCACATTGCCTTGCACAAAGGGAGCAATCCCGATGAGCTTATGGCACCTTCATTGCGCCTCATCCTCGAATCCCCACAGATCACCAAAACAGGTGTCGCGATCTTGAGTGCTGACGGACGACGGTTGAGGAAGTACTTCAAGCTAATCTCGCGAGGCTTGTTTGAGCTGAGTCACCTACACAACCTGGTCACATATACAGTCAGCAATCAACCAAATAAAATCAACAAGAAGATGGTCAGTCTGGCAAATCTGACAAGGCATTGGCTTGGTGGTCTTGAGATGCACAAGGGCAAAGTTAGGACAAGCGACTGGAGTAAGGAGCTAAACCAAGAACAGATTGAATATGCAGCTTCGGATGCTTATGCAGGCTATATGCTCTTCATGACAATGGATGAGAAACGGAGACAGCTCAATCCTATACCGCCACTGCCAGCATTTGCCGAGGAGCAGAAGCCTATGCCAAGTCAAGTCGAAGACAACGCAGCAGGACCCGAAGAAGTTGGCGAAAGCGCATCTAAGACGAAAGTACATAATACTGTTAAGGATGTGAACTTCACCCGAGAATCCATGGATCCTCCCACCGAAAGACTTTTCTCTGCTTTTCTTAAGCATCATAAATCTTTAGAGCAAGCATACCAGGAAGCAGGCGAAACGGCTCCTGCATATACCACCATTCGATTCGCTGTCCTGGCCGCTATTGCGCAAGCACTCCCGCAAGACCTACCATCTCTCAAGCAGATCAAAGGTTTAGGAGATGTGATGATCAGACGACACGGGGATTCCTGGCTCAAGATCATCCGCAAACACATATCACAAGAGCTCTATGAAAAACGCACAATCACCACACCCACCTCAAAACTACGTCAGCCCACCACTGCAGGTGCTTTGTCGCCATCTCGTATACCAGTACCTACAAGCCAGAATACACGCCAAATGTCGACAAGTATATCCAGCATGTCGCCCGACTCTAAAATCCTTCTCAAAGCGCTACGATCTCTCCGCATCCGTCTAGCAACCACTCTCCGCATACCCGTCGAATCTGTAGCAACTGATCCTCTTCTCGCCAACATTGCGTCTATTCGCCCACGAACTGCGAAGGACCTGGAAGCGTGTCTTGATTCGAACCTTCCCGCATTCCTACAGGCGTGTGCAAAATGCGGAATGGGCTTGTTGAATTTCTGCAAGGATTATTTACCTGAAGAGCATGGGAATGTGGCTCGAAAGATATCTAGACCGGCCGCAGAAGTCTTGCAGGAACTTGTCAATGTGCCTGCTGTGAATAGAGTGCTTGATGTTGTGGATCTGACGGAGGATGATGATGCGTTTGCTGCTAGTGTGGTGTCTGAGAGGATTAGAGCACGGAAAGGGGCCGATGAGCACATTCGACAGGTTTCTGTGACTGGGGTGAAGAGGAAGTTTTGATAATTGGTAGGATGGCAACATTGAGTTGGATATATTTACGACTGTTATGACCACTGGATTCAATGTTTAATCCACTATGCAAAACATGTCTCCATTGCACCTTTCAGATATGGCCGGGCGCTCCTAGCACGCTTCCTTCTGCTCAATATCCCCTAATTAGTTGGTGCCTACTTTTGTCTTGGCTTGACTTTGATATCAGCTCAGCTCGGTCATCTTTGTGTACGACATTTACGTTCAATGTGCCGTTCTCTATTAGACCTCAATATTGTGCTAGCAATGGTACGTTATGGTCCTGTACGTATCTTCGTGGTAATGTACTCAGTGACATCTAGTGAAACACAGCAAGACAAAATCAGAAACACCAATACATAGGTAGCCATGTCCTCCTCCTCTTCGCAACCCACAAACGACAACCCCGCCGCACCAAGCACATCCACATCCCAACCAGCCCCAAGCACAGACGCAGACACCACAAGCATTTCAGCACTAACCAAGCTCTCCGAACTCCTCCGCTTCTCCAACGGCAACATAGACCAAGCCGCTCAACTAGCCACCCTACTCTCCCGCCTCTCTCCAGCTCTCCTAAACAATCTCTCCTCACCTTCAAATCCAAATCCAAACTCAGCCACAGATACAGATACAGCACAATCACAATCACAATCAGAACAAGCACGAACCTCGACTTCCGCCTCCGGCATTTCAGCAGCCGCAGCCGCCGCCTCCTCAGCCGCCGCCTCCTCAGCCGGCGTGGCCGTAGCGACGTCAGCACCAAATAGCTCGGCTACGGCTACTGTGTCGCCGCCGTCGTTGTTGACGCAAGGGTCTGTTAGCTCGTCTACGGCTGTTCCGTTTAGTGAGGTTAGCGGATTACCGTCGGATGTGTGCATTGATCTTGGCGGGTGTGGCGCAGGGAATAACACCACTTCAACGGTGAGGCAGAGTGAAGGCTCGACAGTAGCTCAAAGTGGAGGAGGAGGTGGTGGTGGTAGTGGTGGTGGTGTTACTAAGACCAGTTCGATTGCCGACATAACGCAGCGTGCTAATAGAGCACTTGCTGAGCCTTTGGGACAGACGAGGGGGGCGGCGGCTAATAGCGCTGGGAGTGTGAGGAGGAGTTAGGTGGTGTAGGATTTTGATGCAGTGACTGTTTGATATGGTGGTTTGTTGTATGGATTATTGTTCTTGTGAGTAGGCTTTGATTGAGAGGAATAACTCGTGTCTCATTCAACTGACAGCGGAGACGTTTATATGCTGCTCGAAGCAGAGATGGATGGGAGGTTGTGTGTGCAAGAATGCTATTGGGAAACCTTTTGGCTGTATCTACGACTTTGGAGATTCTGCAAGTCAATACAGTACCATTTTAGTGCGGATGAGAAAAGAGAAGGTGCACGCAATCTTTCTGCACTTGGAATGTCATTGACCATCGAATCGTGAGCTTGGCACCAAGATTTGACAATCCGTGACTGATGTCTTGAGATTGTACTCTCCACAAGGAAGCCCGTGGCTATTTCCATCAAAGACACTTGGGATAATAAATTTGGAGCCCCTGTAGATACATATAATCGAAACTCGCAGATCATTATTGACTACTAAACGTCAAATCCCCAATTTCGCACCACCCATTGACTGGCAGGCAGCTCAGATACCTGCACCAATGGCATTCAGTCTGATGATGGCTATAAAAGCTTTTTACCAGTACCACGAAGAAGACAATCGCGGCTACCAGCGCTGCGGCACGTACACCCCACCAGACCCAGTGACGAGGTGTTCGTGGGAACGTGACTGTGGTCTTGCGTGCAGTCAAAGGATTTGGAACGACCTTTGCGTTTCCATTGATAGAAGTAGCGATGTCACTCGCCAGTGGTGGCGCACCATCGCCAAACTGACCCGGTAAAGGTAATGGAGGGAGTGGCGAGAATTTGTTCGTGGGCGCTTTGCGTATACCAGGTCGCGGTGGCGTAGTTCCTACATCTCTGCTGCTGAACACTTCCGCTTCTCCGTGCCTTGTCTCACCACCTATAGGTAATTTAACTCTACTCTCTCCAGTGACCCATTTGGGACTACGAAGCAGGAAGACACCCAGTAACAGACCCATGACGAAGCCGCCGATGTGACTAAAATTGTCGACACCGGGCAGAAGACCTAGGACGAAGGAGATGACGATGTCGAGGATGATGAACATGAGGTCTTTGACAGGACTCGGACGCTCAGACCAGTGATAGAGGAGGTCCAGAAGGAGGATGGCTATTATGCCGAAGAGAGCGCCTGATGCTCCACTAGATACATAGAGATTAGCTCGCGACAGTTCGCAAAAGACGATGGAGCACCACTTACGTTGAAGATATTCCTGCAGGAGCAAAATTACCACCGCAAACAAAGCCAAAAATCCCACTTGCGAAATACACAAAGAAGAACCTCACATGTCCGATGATCTTCTCTATATCCCCACCTAGTAAGACTTGCAACAGCATATTGAACCCGATATGTACGATGCCAGCATGCAGAAAGATTGGCAGCACGAATCGGAACCACTGGTTCGGCACTTGTGCGCCTTCTCCCTCGAGTATACCGCCAAGTACTGGATTTGGAACACCATTGAAACCACATAGCTGGCTAAGGCTGCATTCGGCGAGAGTGGTTGTAGCATTAGCACAAGGCCAGAGGATGGTTTCGTTGTTGTTCTGGACGCCTTGTTGGGTGCGCATACATGGAACGAAGCGAGCACCCATATTGATCAGAACGTAGGGCGAAGGACCAATCATTGGATTAAATGTGGGATGAATTTCGATAGGCGAGCCGGTGAGTATGCCAGCTTTGATGAGCTCGACGAGGAAGACGATCACCTGAATCGTGGTAAGGCCGTAGGTGACCCATGGAGTTTGGAAGGAGAAGAATGGTGTTTGGCGACGCCGTGGTGAAGGTGAACGATCGCGGCGTGAAGCGGGTGGTGGTGGAAGTGGTAGTTGTGGAGGAGGTGGGAGAGGCGCATTCAGAGAACGTGGATAGTCTGGATAATCGTAGTCGTCGTAATCATGTTGCTGGTATTGTGGCCGTAGTGGGATAGCATCATCGTCTATGAATGGATCTTGATCTAGCTGTGCATTGTGTATGTCATCGTAGTCGTCTAACGCAAGACTATGCCGCGACTGGAACGTAGGGTCATCGAAAGGCGAGGTATATGGTCTTTCAGGTACATGTGGATTGAGCTGGCCTGGTTCGAACTCGAGTTCATCTGGAGGGAGAGGTGGGAGAGGAGCATTGAGATTGGGCGCCGACTTGCGGTAGCTTCGGCGGTTTGCAGGCGGGCTCGCAAAAGGGTCATTCATTGTGATAGTGTATACCTTACGCAGGGACGTTAAGACAGGTGTTGGTGGATGAATGCTGGAGAAGACAGCGTATCGCGTGGTTTATGAGCTTTGAAAGACGGCGGGCGTCATTTGTAAGGCTTCACTGAGGATACGAATAGAGCGCGGACACTGAGATAGCCAGAGGCAGTGTAACAGGGATATTTGTAGGATGCATTAAGGCTGTCGCCTGGTTAGTATTGCTCTATTCGTATTCTGAAGCACCAAGGTATCGAAATAGCCGTTGGTGCTTCCATGGCAGAGGTCGATACAAGGTTCTCGGCACTGTTCCAGACACGTTTCAGATTGAACATCACTCGCATATGGGACCCACAGAGCAAGTATGAAAGAATGTCATGTTGATGATTGGCAGATGAGTAAGTAGGAGCGCAGGCACATAGTACAATCTACTCGAGGTGCCTGTGACACATTGATTCAAACATCCCAAAACTGTACTAAAGGCTCGAGGAGTGCAAAAGCGGACAGTCAACGCCCACTACCTGAGCCTAGTAGCTGCGCAGGCTGGTGGTATTTCCTGTGAGAACTACCTTTTACGAGGTGAGCTCAAGTCTCACATGCTCCATCTGTTCGATGCTTCCAATGGCCTGTAGGAACAGAGCGCTTTCTATGCCTAGCACTGCGAGACTCCTAATAAGTATTGTTGCGGTCAGATAGGCATCGAGTCTGTGGACTTGTGAATGTTAAGCTCTACCAGCAAAATACCGGCGACAAGATTATCGGACACCGTCGGTTCGAGGAGTCGATGGACATAGATTTTGTGAACAGCATGACCGAAAACCAAAGCTATTGGCGTCAAAAATAGCTGAAGGCCAGCGGACACTGGGGCGTGCTTCGAGTCCAGGCATGTCGATAGTCTGAACCATCGCTTTGTCCACGTTGCAACCTTTCGTGCAGCAGGGCGGGATTGAGGACGCTAGGCGCCGCCTGTGGCTGAGTGGTATGCTGCGCTGCCACTGTTCTCAGTGTACCACGCAAAGGTCGATAGATTCATCTCTTAGTCCAAATAGCCTTTCAATCTCCGAACGACAGCTTCACAGCCTTGGCTTTCGTCTTTGCCTTCTTCATGGGCTTCTTCTTTACTCCCTCGCCGTCTTCCGCATCGTTCTCCGCGTCTGATACACCGACCACTTTCACAGCCTTTCTCTTCTTCTGCGCGAACCCAGCTTCGGTCACATCCTGCTTCTTCCTCGCTACATCCTCTTTCGCTTCCTCTTTCGCTTCCTCTTTCGCCTCCTCTGTCTTGCCATGTTCCGCAGCGCTCTGAGCCTTTCCTTCCTGCTTCTCTTTCGTTGTGTCGCTACCAGCCTTCTCCTTTGCAAGCAGGGCCTCGTACTCCTCTTTACTCAGCGTATCTCCTCCTTCTTCATCAAGAACATACGTTGGCGCATTATCGTCCACTTCATCTGCTGTACGAAGTGCGCCGCGTGGTCGTGCGACGGGTCTCTCATGTCTGTCTGCATCCGGGCCTGTGTGCTGGTTGCGAATGCGGGCGAGGAACGCAGGTTGTCTGGCATTGTACGCGAGGTCCTTCGACTTAAAGGACATGGTGCGTTTCGCTCTTCGAGAGATTACAAACGATATAAGGGTGTATCTGCCGTCGCCTACTTTGACTGGTCTTGGCCGATCGTCGTGATGAAGGTGGATTCAAGCCTTTCAGGTACCATCTATATCACGGGAGTCCTTGTTCGCATCCTGCGCGCAAGACTTCGTGGCTCGAGGTCTGAAATTGTTGTAATTGTGTTCGATAAGTTCAGAGCGGTTCGGGAGACGGCAAGTCGACTTTGAAACGGATTTGGTGACGACGACATGTGCTTGGCAATTTCTGAAATAATAGCAACAACACTCTGTTAGACTTGCCATCCACAATTTCAACCTCCACCCTCTGCAACCTCCTCTCACATTACTATTGATTGTCGCGTCACTTTCGCTGTCATTCCTAGACACAGCATCCCTCGACACCTCCGTCTTGACTGGCAACCGCTTCGTCACTTGCCTCATCGGCGCTCACATCACGCCTCGGTCTTGACAATCTTGACATCCATGCGCTGCTAGACATTCTTTGGAGGACGTTGTTGCATATCGGTCCCAATGCAACCACCGCAACAGCCCACCGTAGTCCTTCGTTTCTCCTTGTCCGACTTTATTTAGAATAAGATATCACGACCGCCTGAGCAATAGACACCATGTCACTCCTTTCGCAACGATTCTCCAAGACACCAAACGGCTCCGTCGTGGATCTCCCTTCACTTAATGAACCAGAAAGAAAAGCACCATCACGACTCCCTGCATCCTTCTTCACATCCTTCTTCAGACGCCGGATAAGGATAAGGAAGAACTCCAGAATATCAGTACCTTTGGGTCTTGTGCTACTGTTTCCATGTCTGGTAGTAGTGCTGATATGCTTCTTGTTCCTGATACATCCTTCATCTCCTGGACGACTGTATACGCCTGGCGGATCAGCACCTTCAATACGGTAAGTGGCTGGGTCATCAAGAGACGGCCTGAAGAGCAGTACTGACAAGGGAATATTCAACCACAGAAAGATCAGTGATAAGTATGACAAAGTCTTTCAGACAGGCTGTCAGATACCAGATACTACGCAACCCCGAGCCAATGCTACCTTTGTCGTCCTCGCTCGAAATAAGGAATTAGAAGGCGTTATTGAGTCTATCAAGTCCGTGGAGAGACACTTCAACCACTGGTACCACTATCCGTACACGTTCCTCAATGATGGTGACTTCAATCAGACTTTTATGGATACGATCAGAAATCATACTAGCTCACCAGTCGAGTTTGGCAAGATTGATCCAAGTATGTGGGGATTTCCAGAATGGGCTGACAAGAGCTGGGCAAAAGAAGGCATTGCGAGACAAGGAGACGATGCCATTATGTATGGAGGAATGGAGAGCTATCACCACATGTGTAGATTTTATTCTGGGTATGCGGCGCACGTTTGGTGTTGAGAGTCAAGTACTGATTGTGTATAGCTTCTTCTACAAGCATGAGTTACTACAAAAGTATGATTGGTATTGGCGAGTAGAGCCAGAGATCAAGTACTATTGCGATATCACCTACGACCCTTTCGTCAAGATGATTGAGCATAACAAAACCTACGGCTTCACCATAGCTGTGAAAGAGCTCAAAGAGACTGTCCCCAACATCTTCCGATATGCTTCGGCGTACAAGCGGATGAACAACCTGACATCAAAAGGACTGTGGGAGATGTTTGTGGATAGACCGGAAGAGGACGAAGACTTTATGCCTGAAACAGATATTCGCAAAAAGCCACCCTACACGCTGGATCCTGCTAAGCTTGAGCCTGGACAACATCCCTTTATCGATCCTGAGGCTATGGAAGGTGAAGCATACAACATGTGCCATTTCTGGAGCAACTTCGAGATTGCTAGGCTGGATTGGTTTAGGAGTAAGGAATACGAAGAGTTCTTCCAGATGATGGATCGCAGTGGTGGCTTCTGGATGGAGAGGGTACGTTGTGACATTGATTCTCATATTGGTCCTTTCACTAACATGCATGCACAGTGGGGTGACGCACCTATTCATTCTCTAGCCGCTGGCGCTCTTCTCGGGGTATCCGATATTCATTACTTTCGAGACATTGGTTATCGTCATACCACGATAGCTCACTGTCCTGCGAATGCTCCAGCACGACAGCTCGATCGAGAACCATATCTACATCCTGGCACGCATGACAAGAAAAAGCAACTAGAAGAAGATGATTACTGGGCAACTCCGGACAAAACGAAAGAGAATGGTGTAGGGTGTCGCTGTACATGCGACACTGATGTTCCTGAAGTGGAGGTCAAGCAAGGCAGCTGTATGATTGAATGGGTGCATGTTGCCGGCGGTTGGGCTTCACCTTGAGTTTGGCGAATGGTTGTTATGATACCCCGGCATTGCCAATTCGCATTGCTTCGTCGCATTGCGCTCCAAGTTGTGAGCATAATGTCTTCAGATTCTGTACATTATTAGTCAATAGACTTTCACGACTGACGTTTTGGGCTTGTATCTAGTAAGGTACATCGCCATTCGTGCTGTGCGAGGGCGGGGTATTGATCACATGCCATGAGTACCCTTGCGAGCCATAAGCTATTAGATAGCTACAGTCCACCCTCACTCCTTCCTTCACTTCTTACCCTCGTTAACAACCCATTGAAGTCGTGGTCTTATAATTCCACTCACGGCATGATCATCGAGCTATTGGCTTTGTCCATTCGAGTCTAATAAGATCTTAGACTTTGATGAAGCTTATCGCGTTGACAACAAACCGAAGATCTCTATTAGCAATCTAAGGTACTATCCGACTAGTGACTTCCATTCCAGACTGCCGCCTCCAACTTCCTGCAAACTCGCCTTTTACAATTTCACAGCATTGAAGCTAGAACTAAGAGCATGCACTAACAACCTATGCAGCTGTCTCGCCGTAGCTCTGCAGAGGCAGTCCTCACTTCAAGCTCCGAACTTCGACTCTGTTTTCCACAACTACCACTGCAACACGATCAAACACTGCATTTCGAAACTCCGCTCGATACCAACATGAGTGACCATGAATATCAAGATGACACCTTCTCCGAATATGCTAGCGACGATACCTATGAGATCGTGAGCAGAGGCTCTGCATACAGTCACAGTGACGAAGAAGTTGAGCATGAAGAGGAGGACGTCTTGCCTAGTGTAACAGAGACTTCATCACAGGCAAGGAGCGAAGTTAAAGACAATTGCGACGTCATGCACGATGAGTCGTCTGGTCTTGATGTTGAACACGACCTGAGAACTGTGAAGAACAGTTCTGTGGGACAATGCAATCGTCGTAGTAGTGTCTTCGAAGGAGCAGGCCTACTTGGCCATGGCACAACATCCAAAGTTCTTGACGATTCATATATCGAGGCTGGTGGCATGCAGTCAAGTCAGGAACTCGAAGCAGATGTTGGTCAACAGCTGTCTACGCCTACCATCGTCCACTCGATCATCGAAGAGAGCACTGATGAAAGAGTAGTTATGGTCGATCGTGGCATGCTCTTTGAAGAACTTCCAATCAAAGACGAGCCTATTACTACCTTGGGCATTCACGCGTTGGACTTACCTATTTTCACCTCGCAGTATGGGCAAAACAAGCTCACAGTGAAGATGCCAATGAACAAGGAGAAGCTGACTCTCAGGCGTCCCTTCCGCTTGCTCTACTGTGGTCTACCCGAGCATCAGCAGCGCGTTGTGGATAAGCTTACACAAGCACTATCTCTTTCTTCCACGGAGACGACCATAGAGACCTTGCTTGAGACGCATGGATGCAAGGCTTTCATCGAGATCTATACGTCACAGTCCAAGCCAATGGAACTCTGCATCATGAGCATGAAAAGTGATGAGATGCTTGGCAGTGGTCGCGTTGATCACCCGACTATATTCCTGCACGATGATGACGTCCGAATCACCAAGTACTGGATGCCAGATCTCGCGATCGTGATTCAAGAAGAATGGGGCTTCGAGAGTGTCCTTTTCAAGTCAGACGAAATCAGGAAACAGAATGTGCCTATCATCGAGCTTTGGATGACCCAGCCTGAAAATATGTGGCGCAATCAACCTTGCGATGAAGAGGCAGTACATCTTGTCGTACAGCATGGGAATGCTCCTGTCAACTCGTCCTTGGAGGAAGAAGCCAGGAAGATCTTGCACAGTCCAAAGAAGGTCGGACTCGATATGGCCACTTTCGAGAGCATCGACGCCGAACAATTGAACAGGCACATCGCTCATCTCCAACGCAAGTCCAAGGAGTCTCGTCGCTTGGGAGTGAAGACTCCTGCGCCGTATGTGCTCACTCGATACCTGCATGTTGCCCTTGCCACGCTCACCAATGCTGGTGAGAGCTTCAAGGTATCTGCAAAAGCTGTGGCTGAACATCTGAAGCTCGCAGGACAGGCGACTCATCCTTCTGTCCTGAAGCAGTCAACAACACCTTCCGAGGAGGAGATGCAGTCACTCTTCAAGTTGTTCGTAGGTTGCCTTATCAGCCTCAGCGTGCTTCATACCTTGACTTGGGTCTTACTGCCATTGGATGCTGGAACGGCAAGCAACATTGCTAGGTCCCTACCAATTCGTCGACCTGTTGTATCAATGTTCGCCTCTGATCCCACACTCAGCAGTAATCCAGGTAGTTCCACTTTCACGATCACTTCAACGCTCACTTCAAGAGTCACTTCTACGGCCACTTCCAGGATCAACAGTGTTCGATTTGCATCCAGTGTTCCCACCTCTACGCAACTGTGCACAAAGGCTATTCAAGAATCCACCCTCGGCGACGCGATCGCCGACATTATTACCGGCCATAAACTTGGCGATTCGGCGGTGGCAGAGTGGTTTGACTTCCGTGCTCCGAAGAAGGTCCGCCCTAATGACAAACAAGCGAAGCATACTAGAAGTTGCCACAACTCTGAGGAAGGCCTTCTCGCGAATTGGACATTGAAGGGCGACGAAGAGACCTTCATAGTAACGACTGATACCAAGCCGACTTGGCGTCAAAAGCTACAACAGCCCTTGCTCGTTGCCGTCAACTCCAGTGGTCTTTGTCGCACTGTTGCTCTTGTTCCAGTCGATCCATCAACCTACAGTGTCAAGCTGAATGCTGAAGAGCTTGACGGTGATGGTGTACTCATCATGGGTCATGCTCTTAGTGGCGGTTACCTCCTTCAGCGGCATAGTATCAACAGATATGTCTTCTCTCGGAAGGACTTGCAAACGCATGGAAATCTGACCGAGCTGGCTATCCATGTCATGAAGCAACTACAAAGTGAAAGGATTGGCACAGCCCCTGCCATGTCGCACCTATATTATGGAATTCAAGATGCCATATCTGGAGTCAAATCTCGGGTACAGCGCATCGCTGTTGAGGCTGGAGGCTCTACCAAATCTGCTCGCAAACAACTCAAGAGTTTGACTAATGTTGAAGAGTGGACCTCTACCTTCGGCGACTGGTCGCAGACTTATCGTCACAGTATGCCTGATGCTAAACAGATGAGCAAGGCTTTACGTGCGCGCATACCGACAATTCGTAAGAAGCAGGGTGACTTCAAAACTGCAGCCAAGGCCGTCCAAGACCAGTCGATGTCGGCAGCTGAAAAGATACAGCGCGATGCTTTTACTGCTGTTAGGCAAGCCAGCAAGCGTGCCAGAGAGGTAAGTGATCAGGTTCAAGGTGCAAATCATCGTGTCCAAGGACTACTGGGAGCAACGCTTCAACGTGCTGCTGGAGCTCGTGCGTGGATGGGCAGAGAGGGTGTCTAGAGTTGCAGGTCTATCTCCGGTTGGTGTAGGGACAGACATGGTATGTGCTGGAAGGGGTGTTCAGAAATCGGACTGGAACTGTCTAGGTAGGGTCATCATGGATTGGACTCGTCGATACCCAATTGCTGGAGGGTGCTACCAGGCGTAAGGTACTTAATGTTGATAATGCTTTGAATCAGACGGTGGTTCCCAATATGTGGCGGTACAGGATGTTTCATGTGACAATCATCCATGTCGTGTCTTGAATGCCAACGGCACTCCTCGTAGTAGGCCTTATTGCTTAACAGAATGGTTGTATAATGCATATGTCCATGATGTCCGTCTAGTTGACTACCCTGAACCCTTAAGTCTTGGCGTTTGAGCTCCTTCCCAGGTTGTAGTTCATCTAAACAAAAACAAAACCATCTTGTCTCAGACAGTACATTCGACATCACCCACCATTGTTTACATCTCTAAGACTTAGCACACGAATACTACAAAATAAGCACTCAAAAATGGCGGATTCACTCAAGCCCAGCGGCGCAGAGAGCAACACCACTTCCAACGACCTCAAACTCAACAAGGAGAACACAGAAAAGCTCACTGGTAGCACGTCTGGCGAGGGCAAGGCTGATGAGGCCAAGCCTGCATCTACCTACACCGAGGCTGCCACCAATGCTGCAACAGGCGTAAAAGACAGCGTCTTCTCAATGTTTGGTGGTGGAGCAAAGAAGGAGAAGAAGGAAGAGAAGGATGACGTCGATGAGCCAAGTGGATCGAGCAAGGCGACAAAGGCTGCTGCCGCTGCTGATGATGTACGTCACGGTCCGGAGGAGAGATTGTAAGAAGTTGGAAAGGTGCAAACGCTGATATTCTTGTGATTGTAGGATGAGGAAGGCGAGGTTGAGCAAGCAGATGATGTCCACTTCGAGCCTGTCGTGCGTCTCACCGAGAAGGTTGAGACATCTACCAATGAAGAGCGGGAGGAGGCTATCTTCAAGATGCGTGCCAAGTTGTTTAAATTCGACCGCGATTCAAGGGAGTGGAAGGAGAGAGGTACAGGAGATGTCAGGTTGCTCAAGCACAAGGAGAACGGAAAGACAAGACTCGTGATGCGAAGGGACAAGACGCTCAAGGTCTGCGCCAACCACTACGGTATGTTTGTCTTCAAGGATGAAGTAATAGAGTGAACACAGAACTAACACTTCCTCAATAGTCGTTCCGGATATGAAGCTTTCACCAAATGTTGGCAGTGACAGGTCATGGGTTTGGAACGCTGCCGCTGATGTCAGTGAGGGTGAGCCTGAAGCTCAGACATTGGCCATTCGCTTCGCCAACAGTGACAGTAAGTTTGGTCAAGCATCAAGGTATCGTAAATCATACTAATCGCTTCATAGATGCCAATGCATTCAAGGAGGCCTTCATCAGGGCTCAGCAGGAGAACGAGCACTTGTTCAACTAAATACGAGACGCACACCATCCTGGAATACCCACGCCCCGAGAAAGATGAACACAATCACCCTCTTCGAAGCACATCCGCAGTCCACCTTTCCCACGAGATTATGCCCGACGAATAACACGAAGAATGTTCCCTCCATCACGACAAGAATAATGTTGAACTTGAGCGGAGACACCTTGGAATGATTGGAAGCTAGAGTAGGTAGTACGAAAAAGAATGAGCTTCAAGCACAGTTTCCACCTCTTTGGTTTGAGCCACAGCATGTCAGCATCCATCATGTATCAGAGTACAGCGAGACCGCGTGCGGCAATGTGCCCGTGCTGACAGAATCCAATCCTCCTTTGCAAGCCTGAAGTGTTTCACCTGCTTCACCTTGCCTGTGGCCCCTTTACGATGCTCTCTAAAGCTTAAATTTACCGTTTGAGGGACCATCCAGCCCCGCAAAAGAAACAATTCACGTCAGTCGCGCTGCAAGTCATCATCGCTGACTGACTGACTGACTGCTTCACTCTGACAGATCTGTGCCATTGTTTCCTCGTCCACTCGAGCTTCAACCACATTCCTAGTTCATCAACCGCCTCTGAGTCCCAGGGATCTGTCGCATCGAAGAAACCTCACTTCCATCCATATCCTCGTGCATTGTCAATAAAGCAAGACCTACCTCGTCAATAGCGCCTTGATCAAAGAAACCAGTCGCAAAGATGCCTGACGTGAGTACATAAGGGTCGCTCGATCGCCCTGCCCCAGCTGTATCATGCGACTAACGCGCTAGCACTGCTAGGTCAAAAGGACCGTCAAGATTGTCACCGAGCAGAAAGTCAAGTACGTCCGCCCACTCGCTCCTTCCTCTCGCGCTCTCCAAAGGTCTACCTCCAGCTAACATACCATCCCACCACCAGCACATCCAAAAAGCCAATCCAAGAAGGCTTCCCCATGCGCGACTGGTCCATCGAAATCTTCCTCCTCCACGAATCCGACGGCTCTCTCGTCCCAGCCACCGTCTACGAAAAAGCCCGCTACAACCTACACCCG
>Ga0160428_1001613_pt1 | contig 16343 bp, 13 predicted proteins | sample SolpanmetagenomM_FD_108198 | JGI IMG/M metagenome (GOLD analysis project Ga0160428, IMG submission 108198) | Solar panel surface microbial communities from Lawrence Berkeley National Laboratory, California, USA - M | ecosystem: Engineered > Built environment > Solar panel > Unclassified ... | reverse complement strand
GCTGAGCACTTTTAGCCTGAACGAGATTGTGCAGCTGCGCTTGGGTGCTCCCTACACGGCCCACTCGCTGCGGGCCTCGTTTGTGACCATTGCCAAGCTCAACGGGGCCGATGATGCCGAGGTCATGAACCAGACCAAGCACAAGACCACCGACATGATTCGGCGCTACACCCGCCTCGACAACATCCGCCAGCACAACGCCGCCCAAAAACTTGGCTTATGAGGCAAATTCAGTGCGGCTATATAATACGGAGTGGTGTGCGCAAAAAATAAGGTCAGCTAGGTAATCGGACCGGTTTCTTAGCACTACCTAGCTGAGTTGAGTTGAGTAAAATCTGGCACCTCACCGACCAAGAAGATTTTTCCTTAATGCCAACTGGTTTGCTTACGAGGTAAGCGTGCAACCCTGCGTATCCGGCTTACCTAATCAGGGGGGCTTCAGCTAGTAGCGGGGCTTTATGTAGATAGGTGTCACCGCGTAGGCTATCAACCATAAACCGGGCGAGCTGCTGCCGACTAATGGCAAAGGGGGTAGGCGTCTGGGTGTACTGCACCACCAACTTGCCTAGTTGCGTCTTATCGTTGAGGGCCACCGGGCGGGCAATCACCCAGTCCAGCCCTGATTGCCGGAGCAACTCTTCTTGCTGCGCGTGGTCGGCGAAGACCAACTTGAAGTTGGTAAGCTTGATAACCAGGCGCATGTACCACGGGGCGTACGGCCGCGAGTCGCCCACGCCAATGGACGAAAGCGTCACCAGGCGGCGCAGGTCGAGTTCCTGCATCGCGGCAATGGTGTGGCGCATGGTTATAGCCAGCGTATGAGGCGGCGTAAGCTTACGACGGGAAAACGAATCGGCTTCAGGCAAGGCGCTCAGAGCGCTGACCACCGCGTCACAGCCCACCAGGGCCCGGCGTACATCCGCCAAGTTTGTGGGCGAGCCGACCACTACCGTCAACTGTGGCGAGCGCCGGGTGAGCTTGGCTGGGGTGCGCACTAACGCCGTGACGGCGTAGCCCTGGGCGAGGGCATAGTCCAGAATCAGGCCGCCCGTGCGCCCAGTAGCGCCATAAAGTAAAATGCGTGACATAACGAACAGAAGCGTCAAGTGCTTCATCTGGCGGCAAACCTAGGCGCCGGCTTCGCTAGCTTTGGCATAAGTTCCCTTTTGGGTACCAGTTCCCTCCAAGATATCACCCCATGTACAGCTGCCCGGGCGATGCGCCCAAAAGTCAACACCAAGCCGTGCGCGATACGCTGGAGGTCATCAGCGGCAAGTGGAAGCTCGTCCTTCTGGCGGCGCTGCTCACGCGCCCCTTCCGCTTCCGCGAGCTGAGCCGGGAAGTGGGCATTACGCCGCGGTTACTGGCGAAGGAGTTGCAGGAGCTAGAGCAACACCAGCTTATCAGTCGCACCGTCTGCGACACCCCCCCCATCACGGTCGAGTACGCCAGCACAGCCCACAGCCGGACGCTGCTACCCGTGGTGCAGGCCCTGAGTGATTGGGGGTACCTGCACCACGAAGTAATCGTCGGGCACCGGCGCCCCGATGCCCCTCCAGCGCCGGTAGCCACCACCAACTAGGTCGAAACTCTGCGGCTTTAGCTTACAGATGATGGGGGCTTGTCTACTGAGTGGTGTCAATAGTACATTGCTGATATGCAGATGCTTGCGTTAGTATCACTGAGGCTGTATTGGTTTTCAGAGAAGTTGAAACTACTTTCCTGCTCTTTCTGCTTGTTTGTTATGATACCTAGATGCTCCTGGAGAAAAAGCAAACCTCGCATACGGGCGAGGTAGTAGTAGCTAAAACGCGCTCGCTAACGGAGCAGTTACGGCCGGTCTAGTCGCTGGCTGGTACTACGTGGCTGAGGTTAACTGTGATAGAAATAAAAGGCATCATTTGTAAGAAGTAGGATACCAGAACTTTCGGAAATTGGTCTTTTGAATCGGCCTGCCAAAGCAAGCTTGATAAGTAAGTCTTATCAGTCCTTATCACCCCAGCCAAAGGAGTGACCCACTTTACTTCTCTTTCCCTGTCTGAAGCTCGGTCGCTATAACTTCTTACGTGATACTTTGGCAAGAAGTACCTTTTTGCCCCGATTGAGTTGTCGGGCTCCAGCTTAGAATGATCTTCTTTAAACAGTGGGCTTTGTGTAGAATTAGGGTATATATCCTAAAGAAGTTAAAACTAAGGCTTCTTTCGTCAGAAAATTCTATATTGCCGTAGCAAAGTGGTTAACCCCGCAGGTACGCGGGCTTCTACTGCTCCTTCTCCTCCTTTTTCCTCCTTTCTCACATGGCAAAACATTACTCTACGGCGGCTTTATTGCTGCTCGGTACCTTGGCAACTACTGCGGCGCAAGCGCAGGATACAGCCTCACGCGTCCAAGCGAAAGTGCTGGGCGCTGATAACCAGCCCGAGCTGGTGCAATTCAATGCGGCCGGCAAACTCGCTTACCGCGGCGTAGATGCTCGCCAGGTCTTGCGCCAGCACTTAGCGCTTACGCCGGCCGACGAGATGATTCAGCGCAGCGCCGAAACGGATGCCTTGGGATTTACCCATCAGAAATTTAACCAGTTCTATCAGGGCGTCCGCGTAGAGCATGCCTCCTATACCACTCACGCCAAGGGAGGCACAGTAGAAAGCATCAGCGGCGATTTTGAGAAGATAACCAATCTGAACACGAGTCCCTTACTTAGCACGTCGGCAGCACTGAGCCGAGCCTTGGCCTTCGTGGGTGCCAAGCAGTACATGTGGCAGGACCTGGGCGAAGAGACAGGTTTGAAGCATGAAACGGGTAAGGCATCGGCCACCTACTACCCCCAGGGCGAACTGGTGATTGTGCGCAACGAGCTAACTACCCGCGCCGAAGCTAAAGGGCAGCCAGTGCTGGCGTGGAAATTCAACATCTATGCGCAGGAGCCGGTGAGCCGCGCGTACATCTACGTTGATGCCCGCACCGGTGAAATCGTGCTGCAGGACAAGATCATCAAACACGCGGGGGCTACCGGTACGTTTGCTACGGCTTACAGCGGCAACCGCACCATAAACGACGGCACCACCACGGGCGGCTTCTACCTGCGCGAAGGCACCACCCGCGGCATAGGGATCGAAACCTATAACATGAAGAAGGGCACCCAATACAACCGGGCTACCGATTTTGTGGATGCTGACAACAACTGGACGGCCGCCGAATACAACAACGCTACCTTCGACAACGTCGCCGGGGATGCCCACGTGGGTGCCGAAGCCACCTACGACTACTGGAAGAACGTGCACGGCCGCAATTCTTACGATAACGCCGGAGCTAAAATCAAGAGCTACGTGCACTACAGCCGCAACTACGAAAACGCGTATTGGGATGGGGTGCGCATGACGTATGGCGATGGGGCCATGCGCTTCCGCCCGTTGACGGCGCTGGACGTGTGCGGCCACGAAATCGGCCACGCCGTGTGCGAGAACACCGCTAACCTGACGTATTCCAACGAATCAGGTGCCATGAACGAAGGCTTGTCTGATATTTGGGGCGCTAGCATTGAAGCCTATGCGGTGGCCAACCTAGGCTTTACCTCGGGCGGGGTAAAAACTAAGGCGACCTGGCTGATTGGGGAGGAAATCGATAAGCAGCAAGCCGCGCTGCGTTCAATGAGCGACCCCAAATCGCAAGGCCAACCCGATTACTACAAGGGCATCAACTGGTATACGGGCACCAGCGACAATGGGGGGGTGCACACCAACTCGGGTGTAATCAACTTCTGGTACTACCTCATTGCCAACGGCAAGACGGGTACCAACGAAAAGGGCGTTGCCTACTCGGTGGCCGGCTTGGGCCTCGATGCCGCCGCTAAAATCACCTTCCGAATGGAGGACGTGTATATGGTAGCCAGTTCCACTTATGCGCAGGCCCGTACCTATTCCATCCAGGCTGCTACCGACCTGTATGGTACTAGTTCGACGCAGGTGCAGTCAGTAACCAATGCCTGGGACGCGGTCGGCGTGACGGGTGGTGCCGCCATTGCCGCAGCTAGCCTTACCACGAACCCCGCGGCGAGCCTTAGCGCGAGCTCCGCGGCGAGCACTGGCCTTGCCACCGACGCGGCGGAGTTCCGGGTCTATCCGGTGCCTGCTACCAACACGCTGCATCTGCAGTTGACGGGCGCGGCTGACATCAGCCGCGTGACCGTGACCGACCTACGCGGGGCTACCGTGTCTACCGTTCGCTACGAAGGGGAGGGGACATTGGATGTGAGCCGCCTAGCACAGGGAGTGTACCTGATCAGCGTGAGCGACGGACAGCAGACCTTCCGTCAGCGCTTCGTAAAAGAGTAGCGTCTGAATCACTTCTATTGTTCCCGAAAAGCCTGTCAGCATTCCTGACAGGCTTTTTTATGGGGCCAGCTTGGACCGCATCAAAGCGGTAGGGCAATCCAATCGAACGAGTCCAAACGCCACTGCACCTTTTGAAGCTTAAGCATGACTACCGGCCTCTGAGTAAGCGGCAGGCTTCAGCGGCCCGACCGCAAATCTACCGGCGCCCTTTTTCGAAAACCATTAGAGAATCGTTAGCATGTCATTAGAAAGTCCTTCGCGTGCCCCGTGTCCTGGTTTCGTGTTTCGGATCGGCACGATTACGAGGTCGGGTAAGCTTTTGATAAACAAATGGACTCAGTAGCATACGCGGCCAGGGCTTACGATCAATGCAAGCACCTGAAAAGGCCGGTTGAGCGTCGCAAAAAGCCTACCCGCGGCCTAGTGACTTAACCAGTCTAGCTTGGACGCTACCTTTGGTACTATGCACAACCAGCAGCCCAGCGCAGTTCCTGTCCTACAGCGGCCAGTGGTGTCGGGACCCGTAATTGCGCTGGCCTGGCTACTGTTCAGCGGATTTATGGTGCTGCTAATTTTTGGACAGAACCTCTCGGCTGGCGCCCCTACCGACTGGGGCGAAGCCCTAGGCGGACGGCTGTTGCACGGCCTTATCTGGGGCCTGCTCACGCCAGTGGTGTTTGCCCTGGCCGCGCGCTTCGACCTGACGGAGCGCCGCTACCGGCTATCCACTCTGCTAGTGCACGCGGCCGCCAGCTATGGTCTTACGTTGACTTACCGACTGACCTATGCTGGAACGATGACTACATTCGGGGCACTGCCCGGGGGCTTCTCGTTAGTCAAGGTAGTCGCGAACGCCAACACCTGGGTGCCTATTTACTGGATGTTGCTGTGCATGGCATACGCCGTGCAGTACCGCGAGCGGTTTCGCCAGGGCCAGGTGCAGGCCGCCCAGCTCGAAACGCAGCTCGTGCAGGCGCAATTACAAGCCCTAAAAATGCAGCTGCAGCCGCACTTTCTGTTCAATTCGCTGAACGCCGTTTCGGCCCTGATGGGCACGGATGTGAAGGCCGCCCGGCGCATGCTGGCCCAGCTCAGTCAATTTCTGCGCCTGGTGCTCGAGGGCAGCGACGCGCAGGAAGTGACCCTAACCCAGGAGTTGCACCTGACCCGCCTCTACCTCGAAATCGAGCAAACCCGCTTTCCTGACCGCTTGGCCGTGGCCTACGACATTGCCCCCGGCACGGAATCCGCGCTGCTGCCCGCCCTGCTCTTGCAGCCAGTGGTGGAAAACGCCGTGCGCCACGGCCTGGCCCCCCAGGCGGGGGTAGGCGAGCTAGCTATCAGCGCCTGGCAGCAGGCCGACCGCCTGCTGGTGCTGGTGCAGGACAACGGCCGGGGAACCGCGGATACTGCCGCCCGCGGCATTGGCCTGCGCAACCTTGAGAGCCGCCTGGCTACCCGCTACGGTCCCGACTACGCCGTAACCGTGGCCACCGCGCCCGGCCGAGGCTACTGCCTCCAATTGTCGCTCCCTTTTCAGACCGCTCCGCCTGCTGGTCCATTACCCAGCATTGCATGAAGCTAAGCATTCGCACCTTGCTGGTGGATGATGAACCGCTAGCCCGCGCGCTGCTGCGCGAACTCCTGGCCGACTTCCCGGAAATGACCGTTACGGACGAGTGCCAGAACGGTGCCGAAGCCGGAGCCGCTCTGCAAACGGGAGCCTACGACGTGGTGTTCCTGGACGTGCAGATGCCCGGCTTGGACGGGGTGCAGGTGCTGCAAGGCCTGCGGGCGGCGAACCACCCGCTGCCGCTCGTAGTGTTCGTGACGGCCTACGACCAGTACGCCGTGGCCGCCTTCGCACTGCACGCGGTGGACTATCTATTAAAGCCATTGGACCCTGACCGTTTTGCGGAGTGCGTGCGCCGGGTGCAGCAGCAAGTGGCCCAGCGCCAAAGCCATGCTGTAGGTGCCGACCTGGTAGCCCTGCTTAGGGCCTGGCCCAATCCCCCCAGTAACGTCGTCCCTACCCCACCTACTGAATACCAGGATCGGTTTCTGGTAAAGCAGCCGGAGCGGCAGTTTTTTGTGCCAGCGGCCGACGTGTTTTACCTTGAAGCCACAGGCAGCGGCGTGTTGCTGTATACAGCCAGCGCAACACATCCGATGCGAGCTTCGGTGGGGCAGCTGGCCGAGCGGCTGGACCCGGCCTACTTCCTGCGTATTCATCGCTCGTGCATCATCAACACCCGCCACGTCGTGGAGTTTAAGTCGTGGGCCCACGGTGAGTACCTATTTCGCATGGCCAACGGGCTGCACGTCACCTCCTCGCGCAGCTACAATGCGGCCATTCAGCAGTTTTTAAAGCGTTTCGCGTAGCCGCTAGCCGCCCAAAAAGCCAGCTCAGGCCCGGATAAGGCCAACTGGCGAGTAGACTTGAGCAGTCGCCCACTGCCGGCCGTACGTTTGTTTGCCAATCAGTAAAACCTTGGCGGTAAGACAATCGTGAAAAATAGCATCCTACTTTTCGGCCTGCTGCTTGGGGCCATACCGGCCGCCCAGGCCCAGCACCAGATGGCCGGCATGAGCCACGCGGACATGGCCGGTATGCACCAAGGTCCAGCTGCCGCGCCGGGCAGTCCGGTAGCCGCTTTCCAGCACGGTATGGACTCGGTGATGGTGGTGATGGATGAGGGCATGCGCCGCATGGACGGAGCCAGCCCCACTGACATCGACGCCAGCTTTGCAGCCATGATGGTGCCCCATCACCAGGGCGCGGTAGACATGGCTCGCCTGCAGTTGCTGTATGGCAAAGACCCTGCCCTGCGCCGCCTAGCTCAGAGCATCATCGCCGAGCAGCAGGTCGAAATTCAGCAGATGCAGGCCTGGCTGCGCCAGCATCCAACCACCACTTCTGCTAAACATTAGGCCCCGTTTTGCCATGAAATAACTCCTCCTACCCGGCTTGCTGCTGGCCGCTGGCGCAGCCCACGCCCAGGCCGTAAGCCACCGCGACCGGGTGTACACCGCCGACCAGATTTCCAATACCGTTTCCGTCATCGACCCGGCCGACAACAAGCTACTGGGCCAGGTGATTCTGGGCAAGCCGCAGCCCGATTTGGTGTCGGCCCTCTACAAAGGGCAGGCCCTGGTGCATGGCCTGGGTGCCTCGCCTGACCATAAGCTGCTGGCTGTGGTGTCAGTAGGCTCCAACAACGTGACCTTTCTGGAAACGGCCACCAACGCTATTAGGGGTAGCGTGTACGTGGGGCGCGCCCCGCACGAGCCTACCTTCCGGCCCGATGGTAAAGAAGTGTGGGTGACGGTGCGCGGCGAGGACTACCTCTCGGTCATTGACGTAGCTACCATGCGCGAGACCCGCCGGATTCAAGTGTCCAATGGCCCGGGCCAGGTGGCGTTCAGCCCCGATGGCAAGCGGGCCTTCGTGTGCTCCAGCTTCTCGCCCGAGTTGGCCGTGGTCGACGTAGCGACCTATAAGATTATCAAGAAGATACCCGTTGTGAGCCCCTTCTCGCCCAACATCTTTCCTACCAAGGACGGGCAGCAAATCTGGTTTACGCACAAGGATGTGGGCAAAGTATCGGTGCTCGACACCAAGATCTTGACCATCAGTGGCGTGCTCACGACCGGCCCCATCACCAACCACGTCACGGCGATAGACTTGCCGAGCGGCAAATTTGCCTACGTGACCGTGGGCGGCGAAGACGTAGTGAAGGTGTACAGCCGGGAGCCAGGTTTTAAACAGCTCACTACCATTGCGGTGGGAGCCAACCCGCACGGCATCTGGCCCTCGGGCGATGCCAGCCGGGTGTACGTGGGCCTGGAAAACTGCGATTCGGCGGTAGCTATTAACACGGCCACCAACCGAGTGCTAGGCAAAATCAAAGTCGGCCAGGCCCCGATGGCGCTGATGTACGTGCCCAACGCCGTGCCTTCGGGCGTGGCTAGCACGGCGAACCTTGGCCAGCAATTGCTTGATAAGCCCACCCTGGTGCACAACCTGAAGCCGCTCACCTCGGGCCCCGCCGCGGGCACGATGAACCTGCGCTCGGAAGGCCTGGTGGACCTCGCCACGTTCAACCTACGGGCCTTAGCGCCTAATAACGACTACGATATTTACCTCACTAATTCGGCCCAAGCTCCCTACACCCGCGACTACCTCCTGACCACCGTGCGCACCGATGCCAAAGGCAACGCGATGGGCCAGGCCCTGGGGCCCGTGCAGCGCGTCGCCAGCGGCGACTTGCACCCGGCCGGCAAGCCCTTCACGCGCGTTGTCGTGAGCTCGAAAGCCGCTGACGGCCAACCAGCGCTAGTAAGCGACTAAAACCCCGCTCCCCGCTTGTGAGCGGGAGGTAACCTACTCAAGCCATTCTAGCAGCAACTTCGTAGGGTTGTTACCAGAATGGCTCGTTTAGTAGATTCAACTAGTGCCCAATTGGCATCTGCCTGCATAGCCCCGCACACCCGTGACCCCGCTGCGTCACCGGTGTACGGGGCTATGCAGGAGCTACCCCCCGGTGCAGCTCCAAGTCAGCTCAACCGAAGTGCTGCGCGACGATTCGCTGCGGTATGCTGCCCAAGCGCGGGCGGCGGGCGAGCCCGTCGAATGCCATATTTGGGAAAGCTTGCTACACGTCTTTCCCGCCAGTGTGGGCACGTTGACGGCCGCGAAACAGGTCCTGAATAGTAGCGCCAAGTTCCTGCGCCACCATCTTGACGAGCAAGCGATAGTTGACTAAGGGGCAGCGCCTCGTCGTGGCCTCCTCCCACTAAACTAGGCTACTGTAAAATAGAGAAAATCGGGCACTTGCCATGAAAAAGACCAGGTTTACCGAGGCCCACATCGTGTTCGCGCTGCGTCAAGCTAACACGGGCGTGACCGTCGCCGAAGTGTGCTACAAGAGGGGTATTAGCGAAGCGACTTATTATAAACTGGAAGAAAAAATACGGGGGACTGGGCGTGCCCGAACTGCGTCGGCTTAAGCAAGTAGAATAGGAGAACCGGCACCTCAAACAGCTGGTAGCTTATCTGAGCTTGGACAAGTAGCTGCTGCAGGATGTGCTCAAACAACCTTTTGAAGTCCGGGCCGCTAGGCACGCGGCTCAACACTTGATTGACGCCTACCGCATCTCGGCCCGTCGAGCCTGCCGAGCCATTGGCTTACAGCGCGCTAGCTGGGGCTATAAGGCGCATAGCAGCGATAACACGGTCCTGCGTCAGCGCCTACGCTCGCCTAGCATAAGTGCGCGTCCGCTACGGCAGTCAGCGCCTTTATATCCTAACTACGCCGAGAGGGCTGGCCGGATAATCATAAGCGCGTACACTGACTTGACTGTTTAGAAGGCTTGACCTTACGCAGCAAACGTCCCAGACGTAATTGGGCAGCCGCACATCGACTAGCGCGGCTGCCACTGGGGCGTTTGCACCAGTGCTGGAGATGGATTTCGTGTCGGATAATCTCTTCAGTGGCCGCAAAATCCGCGCCTTAACGATAGTCGATAACTTTAGTCGCCAATGCCTAGCTATTCATGTCGGCCAGTCACTCAAAGGCGACGTAGTGGCCGTCATGCAACGCTTGCACCAGCAGCTAGGCCTGGTACCTAAGCGCATCCAAGTCGATAACGGCGGTGAGTTTATCAGCAAGTCACTCGACCGCTGGGCATACAACCAGCACGTCACGCTTGACTTCTCGCGACCCGGCAAACCGACAGATAATCCGTCTATTGAATCGTTTAACGGCAGCTTCCGCGAGAAGTGCTTGAACGTACACTGGTTTCTGTCGCTGACCAATGCGCAGGAGAAAATCGAGTACTGGCGCCAAGAATATAATGGCTTTCGACCGCAGAGTTCGTTACAGAATTTAACGCCCTATGAGGTAGTGGCTGCCGCCACTACTATCGAGCTTCAGCACGCCTGATGCTCTACTTTCAACCGGTCAAGTAAATGGGAGGAGGTCAGAATTAAAAGTACTCAAAGAATAAATGAACCGGTAAACGGCAGGCAAAATCTTCAGACTTATACCTGCCGTTGCTTGCGGAACGGAAGGGGCCTGCGCCGCCCGGGTAGACGGAGGGCCAGTCAGCAGCAAAACCAAGACATAACTGGTCAGTATCTCGGCACGCCTTGGAGGTGATATTGTTTACCAACCCCTAATAGGTCAGAACCTTTTTCAGTGTCCGCATAGTTAACAAACATTGACTAATGCGCATGCATTAGCTTTGTTCCTCCATGGATACTAAGTCCCTCGTCAAGTTAGCTAAGTCGCTGAGCGACCCCACTCGTCTTCGCTTGTTGCAAGAAATTGCAAAAGGGGAAATCACGGTGTGCGCCGACTTGTTTCAACATGTGCCTATCAGCCAGCCTTCGATGTCCCAGCACCTCAAGGCTCTAGGAGATGCGGGCTTGATTGAGTCGCACAAAGAAGGCCGCAACATGTGCCTGTCTATCAATGCGGAAAAGCTGAAGGAGTTGGAAGACTTCCTACAACTACTCAAACCAGTTGCTGTTAAAGGCTAATCAATCCTTGTGCCCGTTGGCGGTATCGTCAACGGGTTTTTATTTTTTAAAAACATTATTGGTTGCTTATGAATTTATGGTTGGTACCTTTGTTGAAACTTAGCAAGAAGGGTACCCGCTACCAACAAAGGCCTTACCCGGCTTTTTTTTACCTTGTTACATAATTACATGCTTATTAAATAATGTGTTGGCAGTGCTTACCAGCTTTCTAGTGCACACTCACTTCGCCCAATCGCCTCGTCTGGGCCGCTTTTTACCCATGAAACTATTTTCTCTTTTAGCCGGCAGCGTACTGCTGGCGGGCTGCGCGGAGCAGCAAGCTCCGCAACAGGCATTGGCCCCCCCGGCCTTGCCGGTAGAGGCGGTGCACACTGGCACCGAAACCACGTACCAGGATTACCCAGCTTCTATTGAGGGCGTCGTCAACGTCGAAATTCGGCCGCAGGTGGCGGGGATGCTGGAGCGCATCCTGGTGGATGAGGGCGCGGCAGTGCGCAAAGGCCAACCGCTGTTTAAAATCAATGACGCGCCATTCCGCGAGCAGTTGAACAACGCGCTGGCGGCCCAGCAAGCGGCGGCCGGGTCCGTGGTCAGTGCCCAGGTAGAAGTCGACCGGTTTGCCCCGCTGGTGCAGAACAAGGTGGTGTCGGAAGTGCAGCTGCAAACGGCGCAGGCGGCCCTGACCGTGGCCAAGGCCAACCTACAGCGCGCCAAAGCAGCGGTTAGTAGCGCCCGCATTAATATGGGCTACACTACCATTAGTGCGCCGGTCAGCGGCTACCTAGGGCGGCTGCAAACCAAGCAGGGTAGCCTAGTAGGCCCCACCGATGCGCAGGCGCTAACGCAACTCTCCGACGTGCACGAGGTGCACACTTACTTCTCGCTGGGCGAGGACGACTTCATCACCTTCCGCAAGCAGTACGCGGGGCAAACGCTGCAAGACAAGCTCACGCACCTGCCCCCGGTGGCGCTAGTGCTGGCCGACCAAAGTACCTACCCCACCAAGGGCAAGGTGGACATGGTCGACGGGCAGTTTGACAAGACGACGGGGGCCGTGACGCTGCGCGCCACCTTCCCCAACGCCAACGGCCTGCTGCGCTCGGGCAACACGGGCACCATTCGGCTGGCCCTGGCGCACCCCGATGTGCTGCTGGTGCCCACCGCCGCCACGGTCGAGCTGCAAGACCGCGTGTTCGTGTACGCGGTGGGCGACAGCAACCGCGTCAGCCGCCAAGCCATCACCATTCAGGGCAAGAGCGGCGCCAATTACCTAGTGACGGAGGGTGTGAAAGACGGCGACCGCATCGTGCTGCAAGGCATCGACCACTTGCAGGAAGGTCAAATCATTCAGCCCACCCAGGCGCCTAAAGCTAGCGCCGCCGCAACGGGCAAAGTGTCTGCTGCCCAATCTGTTCTATAGTTAAGCTCTTTATCGCATGTTTAAGGTATTTATTGAACGGCCCGTGCTGGCCACCGTCATCTCCATCTTGCTGGTGATTTTGGGGGTGCTCGCGTTGTGGAAACTGCCGCTCCAGCAGTTTCCCGACATTGCGCCTCCCGCGGTGCTGGTGACCGCTACCTACCCAGGGGCGAATGCCGAGACGCTGCTGCGCTCAGTGGCGCCCTCGCTGGAAGAGTCCATCAACGGCGTGGAGAACATGGTGTACATGAGCTCGACGGCCAGTAACGACGGCTCGCTGGCGATTACGGTGAGCTTCCGGCTGGGCACCGACCCCGACCAGGCCGCCGTGAACGTGCAGAACCGCGTGGCGCAGGCCACCAGCCAATTGCCCGCCGAAGTGGTGCAGCAGGGCGTGACCGTGGCCAAGCAGCAGAACAGCATGGTGGTCGTGCTCAACCTCTACTCCACTGATGCGCGGCAGTACGACCAGACCTTTTTGACCAACTACGCCCAAATTAACCTAGTGCCCGAGTTAAAGCGCATTCCGGGCATTGGGTCGGCTACCCTATTTGGGGGCAACCGCGCCTACTCCATGCGCATCTGGCTGAACCCGGCCCAGCTGGCGAGCTACAACCTCACGCCGGCCGAAGTGATGGCCGCCATCCAGGACAAAAACCTGGAGGCCGCCCCCGGCCGCCTAGGCGAGAGCAGCCAGGAAGCCTTTGAGTACGTCATCAAGTACAAGGGCAAGCGCAGCCAGCCCGGCGACTACGAAAACATGATTATCCGGGCCAATGCCGACGGCTCGATGCTGCGCCTCAAGGACGTGGCGCGGGTGGAGTTTGGCGCGGCCACCTACAACGGCGATGTGCGCATTGGGGGCAAGCCGGGCATCAACATCGGCGTCTTCCAAACGGCCGGCTCTAATGCCAACGAGTTGCAGATTGCCGTGGCCAAGGTGATGGCGAAGCTAGAAAAGGGCCTGCCGAAGGGGGTGAAGCAGCAGACGCTCTACACCACCAAAACGGCGCTGGATGCCAGTATCGAGCAGGTGGCGCACACGCTGGTGGAGGCCTTTATTCTGGTGTTCATCGTGGTATTCATCTTTCTGCAGGATTTCCGCTCGACCTTGATTCCGGCCATTGCCGTGCCGGTGGCCATCGTGGGCACGTTCTTCTTTATGCAATTGGTGGGCTTTTCCATCAACCTGCTCACGCTCTTTGCCTTGGTCTTGGCCATTGGCATCGTAGTCGATGACGCCATTGTGGTAGTGGAGGCCGTGCACAGCAAGCTGGAGGAAGGCGCCCAGTCGGTAAAAGCGGCCACCACGCAGGCCATGAGCGAGATTACCGGGGCCATTATTTCGATTACCCTAGTAATGGCGGCCGTGTTTCTGCCAGTCGGCTTATTGGACGGCTCGACGGGGGTGTTCTACCGCCAGTTTGCCTTTACGATGGCCATAGCCATCGTTATTTCGGCCGTCAACGCCTTGACGCTAAGCCCTGCCCTGGCGGCGCTCTTTCTCAAGCACACCCCGCACGACCATGACGGGGAGCACGCGGCACCTGCCGCCCCGACCACGTTTAAAACCCGCTTTTTTGCCGGTTTCAACCGCAGCTTCGACCGGCTGACTACCCGGTACGTGGGCAGTATCAAGTTCTTAATCCGCCACAAGTGGGTAGGGCTGAGCGGCCTAGTGCTGGTGGCGGTGCTCACCGGCTGGCTGGCCAAGCGCACGCCCTCCGGCTTCATTCCTTCGGAAGACCAGGGCTTTGTGGCTATTTCGATGTCGTTGCCGGCCGGCGCGTCGCTCGACCGCACCAACCACGTAGGCTTGCAGCTGGAGGAGCAGCTGCGAACCATGCCATCCGTTCAGGAAATCAACTTGTTGACGGGCTTTAGCATCCTGACCTCCTCCAACAGCGCCTCGGCGCTCACGGCGTTCGTCATTCTGAAACCCATCCCGGAGCGGGGCGCCGTGCAGGACATTAACGCCGTTATGGCCATTATCCGCGAGAAAGCGGCGGCGACCATTAAGGGAGCCGATACGTTCGTGTTTACCACGCCCACCGTGCCGGGCTTCGGCAACGTGGAAGGCCTGGAAGTGGTGTTGCAGGACCGCACGGGCGGCGAGCTGCCCAAGCTCGGCCGGGTGGGCCAGGACTTTATCGGCGAGCTGATGAAGCAGCCGGCCATCGGCGTGGCCTTCACCTCGTTCCGGGCCGACTACCCCCAGCTAGAGGCGGAAGTAGACGAAGTGAAAGCCGCCCAGTTGGGCGTGGGGGTGCAGCGCGTGCTGCAAACCATGCAGGCTTATTTTGGCAGCGCCCAGGCCTCGGACTTCAACCGCTTTGGCAAATACTACCGTGTGGTAGTGCAGGCCGACAAGGCCAACCGCGCCGACCCCACGGCCCTGAACGGGGTATTTGTGAAAAACGACCGGGGCGAGATGGTGCCCCTGCGCACGCTGGTCCGCCTCAAGCGGGTGTTTGGGCCGGAAACAGCCTCGCGCTACAACCTCTTCAACTCGCTCACCATAAACGCGGTGCCGAAGAAGGGGTATAGCTCCGGCGATGCCATCAAGGCCGTGGAGCTGGTGGCCGAGAAGTACTTGCCCTCGGGCTACACCTACGAGTTTTCGGGGTTGACCCGCGAGGAAATCTCCTCGGGCAACCAGTCGACCGTCGTGTTCCTGATGTGTCTGGTGTTCGTCTACTTCCTGCTGGCGGCCCAGTACGAGAGCTACATCCTGCCCTTTGCCGTGCTGCTGTCGCTGCCGGCAGGCATTTTGGGGGTATTCGCGGCCATTGGCTTTGCCGGTATCACCAACAACATCTACGTGCAGGTGGCCCTGATTATGCTCATCGGCCTGCTGGCCAAGAACGCCATCCTCATCGTGGAGTTTGCCTTGCGGCGCCGCCACGCGGGCGAGCCGCTGGTGCAGGCCGCGCTCAATGCCTCGGCTTCCCGCCTGCGCCCCATCCTGATGACGTCGCTGGCCTTCGTGGCGGGCATGCTGCCCATGATGCGGGCCCAGGGGCCTTCAGCGCAGGGCAACCATTCTATCAGCATCGGCGCGGCCGGGGGCATGCTCACGGGCGTCGTGCTCGGCCTGTTCCTGATTCCCTTGCTGTTCGTGATTTTTCAACGCCTGAACGAGCGCCTCAGCGGTACGCCCGGCCCCCAAGCCCCTGCGGTTCCGGCCGAGCGGGAGCGGGTCCACGCCACGGTTAGCTAATCCCATGACTACTCTGCTAAATAAAACCTGGCACCGGCTTCCGCTGGTGCTGGCAGGCTTGCTCGTCGTAGCGTCCTGCAAAGTGTCGAAAGACCTCCCCCTGCCTACGCTGCCGCTGCCGGCCACGTACCGCACCGCGACCAACACCGATACGACGTCAGTGGTCAACCTGCCGTGGCGCAGCTTCTTCACCGAGCCGGCCTTGCAGCAACTGCTCGACAGCGCCACGGTGCGCAACAACGACTTGCAGCTGGCTATCCAGAATATCGCCTCGGCGCAGGCCACGCTCAAGCAGGCCCGCCTAGGCTACCTGCCCGCCGCCACCCTGCAAGCGGGCGTGACGACCAACCGGCCCTCCAGCAACAGCCTGAACGGTATCTCCTACAGCCAGTTCCTCGGGGTTAAGCACCTGGAAGACTATAATCTTTCGACGGCCGTCAGCTGGGAAGCCGACATCTGGGGCAAAATCCGCAGCCGCAAGCAGGAGGCGCTGGCCGCCTATCTGCAAAGCCAGGAAGCCCGCAAGGCCGTGCAAACGCAGGTGGTGGCGCAAGTGGCCGAGGGCTACTACAATCTGCTGATGCTGGACACCCAGCTGGCCGTGGCCCGGCGCAACTTCGCCCTCACCGACAGCACTCTGCGCTTCACCCGGTTGCAGTTCACGGCCGGCCAGGTGACGGCCCTGGCCGTGCAGCAGGTCGAGGCGCAGCGCCTCACGGCGGCCGGCTTCATCCCCGAGTTTGAGCAGGCCATCACGGTGCAGGAAGATGCGCTGAGCATCCTGGCCGGGCGGATGCCGGGTGGCATTAGCCGCACCGGCAACCTGCT
>Ga0160428_1001612_pt1 | contig 16373 bp, 17 predicted proteins | sample SolpanmetagenomM_FD_108198 | JGI IMG/M metagenome (GOLD analysis project Ga0160428, IMG submission 108198) | Solar panel surface microbial communities from Lawrence Berkeley National Laboratory, California, USA - M | ecosystem: Engineered > Built environment > Solar panel > Unclassified ... | reverse complement strand
CTCGAGCGCGGGCAGCTGCACGTGGAGCGCATGAGCCGCGGCTATGCCTGGCTCGACACGGGCACCCATGACAGCCTGCTGGAGGCGGCCGAGTTCGTGCGCACGCTCCAGCACCGCCAGGGCTTGCAGGTGGCCTGCCTGGAAGAGATCGCCTACCTGCAAGGCTTCATCGACAAGGACCAGCTCGTCGCCCGCGGCAAGCTCTTTGCCAAAACCGCCTACGGACAGAACCTCCTCAAACTCGCACAGGAAGACGAAAGTGCGCTCCTGCTGCGATGACAGATAGCCTGAAGCCCAGATAAGAGACCGCCCCTTGCCTCGTTTGAGTGCGCTAGGGGCGCGTTCGCTTCTCGTTGGATCCCGGCGTACCGCAGGCCCCACAGATGGTCCCCATGGACCTTCGGACGCGCTCGTCCCGTCGGCGCTCATCTGCGTCGAACTTCGCTGAGTTTCTCTCGGCCAGGGGCGCTGCCGATTTTATGACGGCGCTGGGCTCTTGAGCACTTTTCTGCTCAACCAACGTCTTTACGCGTTGCTCAGGATTAGGCTCAGCGAGGGAGGGCCCGGAAAATAGGAGCACTGATAACAGCGCTGAGCATCCAAATGCTCTTTGGACACGGAGAGAGAGAAGCGAATTGCACGTGGTCATGGCGTTGAGGCGTGCCACACACAGACGCTCCGCGTCCAGTCCTCGTCAACGACCTCGCGTTTGTAAGACCGTCGAGCGACATCGGAGGCAGAGTCCTCACCGCGGGGGGGGGCCGAGCGAGCCGCGTTCAGCGTCGGAAGGTCTTCTCCCTCAATCACGCGTCGTACTGGTCGTCGAGTTTCAGCGGAAAGGCGTGCAAGATGGGTCCGACATCCGACGCAGCGGTGCGGAGTGCCGGCTCGCACTCACCGCTTTTCCTCCGGTTTCGCCGGCTTGCGGTTCAGCTGCCGCGCTTCAAGCCGATTGCCGACCCTGTACCAAAGCTCTGCCTGTTCACGATCTGGCATGACACCGGACGCCGAAAATCTACCAATGACCCGTTCATCGTAGGTGCGTGCGATGCCCCGTGCGCCGCGCGGGTCGCCTTTGGCCGCAGCGTCTTGGAATAGGAGACGTGCGGCAAGGATTTGCCCAGACGCTAGAAGCCGCTCTGCTTGTCCATTAGCGGCCTCAAGCTTGGCCGAGCGACGCGTCTTACGGCCGGTGGTCGGTACTGGTGCATCAGTGTCGCCGCTACGCGCTTCGGCGGGGGCATCCGCTGGAGCGCCGGCAGGGAGAGCGGCTTTCACGTCTTGATGGCTCGGCTCTGGCTCTGAGGCCGCATTTGGTAGAGCCGTCTGGTTAAGCGGTTCCGACGGCAGCGCTCGCTCAGTGGCACGACTGACAGGCAGCGACAGCTGCGGAGTGCCAAAAATCGCTGAGCGTGACGGATTGGAACCTGGAATTCCTAGCATTGGCGTGAGTACGAGCGCAGGAACTGAGTGATCTTCACGCTCTGCAGCGTCTCTCGAAGACGTCGGGGCCGGGGCTGCGGGGCTAGGGAGGGATTGGCTCCCAGAGTCCTGCGTTGTGGCCTGCTCGGCCTTCGAAACAGCCTCGCCCGTTCGCGAAGGCTCAGCCGTATCTGGCTTGGCCACTTCGGTGGGTTGTGTGCTGTCGATGTTCCGGGTGGGCTGCTCGATACGGAGCTGTGGGTCCACAGGTTCAACAGCAAGCTGCTGGTCGCCTCGCGTAATGCTCGTGGATCCATGAACAATGGACTGCCCGCCGCCACTCACCCTCGGCAAAGCGCCATACAGTGCTGCCCAGGTCGCACCCAGAACGATGACGGCGAGAACGAGCACGAGGCTCGAGCGATAGACCCAGGTCGGGAGTTTACGTCTGGATTTGTGCCCAGATCCTCCCGCAACGAAGTTTTCAGGCGCGGTCAGAACCGACGGGCGCAATGGTCCAGTCTGAGCCCCTAACAGCTTCCCCGCGTCCGCGGTGCCAGAGCTCATGGGCGGATCGTAGGGAGCGGTTTCTCTTCTCACTTCGCCAGAGTTCGAAGCGGAAGGCTCAGCCGTCAGCTGAGCCTGCAACGGCTCGACTTCGACGACTGCCCCCGGGGAAATGGAAACGGAGCGTTCTGCGCGGGCCGCCGGCGTGGGGTAATGATCCGAGACTGCAGCGAAGTGGAGAGTCTCATCCGTTTCAAGCGCAGTCTTCTGAACACCCCCACCGCGGTTAGGCGCGGCTCCGGCTACTTGCGGGAACGACGGTCCGGTCTCATCCCTTAGCGTCTCAACCCTCGTTGCGAGAAGCGCCTCAGGCTGAGCTGCTCCCTTCCTGAGATCCTCGTCCTCTCCACGATGACGGCCCTCCTCAAGGGTGCCCTCCCCCGCCCCGGTGTCTGTTCGAAAGACTGAGGACGCTTTTTCCGGAATCAGCCGAACGACGGAACGATCCCGCTCACGAGCGGATGGACTTGCTTGTTCCGCAGGAGCAACCGCGTCTAAGTTCCGGTACACCTCTGGCTGAAAGCGCTGTTGGGTGAAGCTCCTGTCTTTAGGTGCCCGAATGACATCATCCCGGGCTCCCATCGCCTGGCCGTGAAATGCAGGTGTGCGGAGATCCGCGTGGTCGCGCAGATACAGACCTGTGCGCTCGACGGACTCTCTTGAGGCGCGGGTGTGGCTTCGGTAGGCCACGCTACTCGGCCCGTCGTCAGAGGCGGTGCGACCTTGATGCCTTTCCACGCTATCGTGAGCAAACTCGCTGTTTTGCGTCGTAAGATCGAGAGCGCTGTAGTCGTGGTGGTCGTACGTCAGGGGACCTGATTGGTCCTGATACGGATCTGGCTCTTGGTCATGGTCTTGGTTATAGGCGCGCCGGAACGCGTCTTCCGACATCGGCTCATCGCCTTGTTCGTTAACAGCCGCCCTGGGGGACTCTTCCCCGTCATCAGCGTAAGAGAGCGAACTCGAATCGCCCTCTTCCTCCGTGGACGAGCTTGGCTGCTCCACAGGCACAGGAGCCTGACGAACGCTGCGGTATGCCCGCCGCCGGACAGCCTCATCTGAGAAGGAGTCACGCTCTGCCTCACCGGCTTCCTTCGTCCAGCTGAAAAAACGAGACATTGCGGGTCCTTCTCTGCTGGGCACCTCCCATTCAGGGGAACTCAGTGTGATCGACGCTGGCTCGAGCGGCAACTCTCCATGCAAATGGTCGAGCCTTCCCGCCGCAGCTATGCAGCATCCGTGGCAACTTTACGCGTTGGTCTGCCAAGGCCAGCTCGTTTGCGCTCGATCTCTCGGAGGAGCGCATCACGGCGTTGATCGGCCAGTGAGGCCAACCTATCAATGAGCTCGATAGAGGGCAGGTTCAGCAAGAAACCGTGCGCCGTTACGTTCTCTGCCGTGAAACCGCGCTGTTGGAGAATGACCTGTCCTTTCTTCTTGCTGCCAGCCATACAGCCCCCTGCGAGGTCGTCGGCCGTTGGCGCCGTGAGTTGATCTGAATCCCTGGGAATCGCACGCCGGAGGTCAGGGCATATCAAATCCTCCGTCACTTGCAGCTGGGCCTGAATCAGGATTTGCCTCCGCCACCGGCGAATCTGATTTGCCTCCCATATGAAGTCGATAATGTTCTTCACCCAAAGCGCCTCGATCACATCAGCTGGTACGATCTGCTGTAAGATGCTGCGCAGGAGAGCCTCGTACTGCTGTGCATTTTCTTCCGGGAGCAAGGGGCGGTCGATGAAGAGGAAATCGAAGGTTCCAGGGAACGCTGGCTGGTCTTTGCTCGAGGCGGCGACGTCCTCTGGAGTATCGACGGTCGCATCCTTTGTCGCCGCCGCTCGGTTCGGCATCTGATCTCTTAACTCAGACTCAACCTTCTCCTCGGAAGGCATTCGACGGGAACAAAGCTGGTCGATCGGACGGGGCGTCCGTCCAACGAAAGACGGTTTTGATGCGGGTACCGAAGCCTCATGGGACTCCGACTCAGGATCGTCAGCCACGTGACAACGTATACGGCGTTCGCGAGGGACAACCGTGCCGTCGACCTTGCGCTTAAGAGCACCGCAGCGCGAACCAGGAAGAGGACGAGCTATGACCGCAGCGCCCAGATGCCGAAGCTTCTGCCGCTTGGCTTCGGCAGTACGGGCATGATCGTTCCGCGTTTTCTCGCGACCGCAGGTTTCATGAGCCGGCCCCATGTTCTCAATCTCATCTGCTCCGCCGAGCTCCAGGGCGCGCATATGCTCAACGATCCAGCGCTCACGCACGCCATCAATGCGACGTCCACACACCACGCAGGTGCCACCCGTCCGCTCCCAAGCTTGGAGCCGGCGCCGGCCTGACAAGGACCCACGTCGTGTCGTGTGAACGTCCTCAAGAGCGACGTATGGCATCTCGGCGCTCCCTCTGTTGAACCGGGCGAACCGCAAGCGCCTTGATCGACCGGTAGGATAGGTCCTCCCAATCGCACAGCAGCTGCTCGTAGCGCTCGATCAGCGCTCTGAGCTCTGCGTCCTCCGCACAGGGCACGAGCTTCACCTGGAGCCCCATAGAGGCCACCGTTGGACGTGCGGGATCAGCCGCGCACTGGCGCGATTTCTTCTGGGCCACAGCGAAGCTCCGGCTAAGGGTGAATGATGAGGAGATTAGAAGGACAGGATCCAGATGCCGCTGTAAGGTGCCAACTCAGCGAAGCGCCTGCGTTGCGTCACGATTCGCGCACGAAAGAAGCGGCGAGTGCTCGGCTGTGCGGGGATGGATTTTCGGACGAGATCTGCGTTTCAATAGCTTCAGGGGCAACTGCGAGGGTGCTGGAGCCTCACAGCTGGAAGCAGCGTCCTCGCGTGCCAACGCTCCCGACGACTGGGGCATGTAGCAATTGGATGTCTCCGGGACTCGCCGACCGCGATCGCTCCCCGGACGTTCGGTCCATCGTCGAGCAGCTTTGGCCGCTTGCCACGTGCCCTTGAGAGCAGCGGAGATACAGACCAGCCAGGCTTCTCCGGTCACCTCACGGCGAGCCCTCGCCGCTATCACAGCTGAATGCATGATAGCTCGTCGATCGTATGCTCCTGAAGCGACTAAAGGACGAACACGCCTCGACCACTGTGCTCGGAGAAAAGCAGCCTCTACAAACGCTTGTTGCCGGCATATGGCTTGTCGCTCACCAGATGCGAATTGGATGCGGTCCGATTGGATATCGCGTATGGCAGCGGACCATGAGATGAATCGCTGGGGCATTGTTAGCACTCTTTCGGCGTAACCTTGCCATATTAGTGCAATATCATGTCCCGCTGGTCAACCACTAAAACGTCGTGTCACTCAAAAATGGTAATCTCTCGAGAGCAATGTCGTGCGGCGCGTGCCCTGCTGGAATGGACGCAGGACCGCCTCGCTGAAGCGTCATCAGTATCAAAGAAAACGCTCGTCGATTTTGAGGCTGGGAAGCGAACCCCCTACGATCGCACGATCGCAGAAGTTGTACGTGCATTTGAAGCTGCAGGTATCGAATTCATTCCGGAAAACGGTGGAGGAGCTGGTGTTCGCTTCCGACAAAGACAAAATATCGTAAAGCAAGACTAATTCACCCCCCCCAGGAACACAAAATAATAAAAGCATAGTCATTTACTCGACAAAAATGTGGTCAGGGCGACAGTGAGTACTGCACTTAGTAATTGGGGGGGGGGCGAAAAATATTTTTTACTGATACTTACATCGACGGAGTCGAAATCCCCGGAATTTCCATGACCCAGTCATATTACTGCAAATAAATTCTCTGCGCTCCGATACATTCGATATGATATATTTTAGTTATACTGAGAGTATATTAATTCAGGCTTGCATCCGCGAGAAGGCCGGACACCATTGTTGTCAAGTCTCCAATAGTACTACACTATAAGAGGTAACCGGACGGGCTCCGAGTGTAACTCGGATACAGAGAGGCCCTGGCCAACCATTCCGGCTTTCGACGGCAATTCGTCAACCAGATGCTCAGAACGGCCTACCTCCTCTCAGATGTCGTTTTCTCTCCAGCTGGCATAGAGACCCAGTCGTCATCTCCAAGCTCCATAGTTCGAATAAGAAGGTCGCGTCCGGGGGTGTAGAGCCCTTGGGCTTCAAGTTCAGCCACACGCTGCTCGCGTTCCACTTCGTTTGCTCCGGAGAAGACGACGAAACGCTGAGGCAGCAAGCGCCGTTCGAGGCGCTGAACACGATGGGCAATTCGGTTCAAGCCACGCATCAACGTTCCACCTGCTCAAGACGCTCAAGAGTCTGCAATAGATCTACGTTCGTGAGCGCGTCCATATGGGTTGCAATGCATTTGCTGAGTGCAGCAGCGGCCGAGGGCGTAATCCTACCGGAGCTGACGGCTTCTAAGATGGCGCGGGTCGCAACTGGAAGATCTGCAACACTGTGAATTGGAGGCAGATCCAATTGGATGGGCCGGTCAGCGGTAAGGGAAGCAATTTGCTCCATACAGCAGCGGAGAGCTACCCGATCTCCATTGAGCGCCAACGCGATCAATTTACGGGTCAGCGGCACTTGCGCTTGGCGTAGAAGATCGGCCGCCCCCTCCCCTCCTTCGGACGTCGGTGTGTAGCGTAATGTGGAGCCGCTCCGCTCCGCTACGTTCGGCGGTACGCTTGGCACCAGCCGAGGGGCTACATTTTGATTCTTAGACATGTCCCGCCTTCCAGAGGTTTGCTGGCCCGGGTCACGCCACGGTGCTAATCAGCAAGCGGGTTAGGATCTGACGTGGAAACCACGTCGCGTTTCAACGTGGGAATCCACGTCGCGTTGTTGAGGCTCGTCAGCGCTCATGCCTCATATCGCACAGTCCCTATCGGCACACAAGAACAAACGCAGAACCTGAGCGGATCTCCGGTAGCTTCGGGCATCAAGCGGCGGGAAAGGCACGTGATTTTGGCGCACCTCCGCTAAAGTTTGGGTTGGCACACGCCACGGAGCTCATCTCCTGCTCTCGCTGAGTTGCACACCCTGCGGGCTTGAACCGAAGCAGAGAACGGGGCAGGAACATCGACTCACGGAACTGAGGCAAGAGCTCCCCTGTGGCGAAGAAATCAACCTTACCCTCCGCCGCGGTAAGCGAGCCACAGACGGTGTCAGCACTCCTCCCCCAATCACACGTAATCCTGAAGGGAGAGGAGAAGGAGCAATACTCTAGGATCCTCGACCAGGTCACGCGCGGCATCAGCCCGACTGACATTATCGAAGGTTTTTGGGTTCGCGATGTCGCCGACCTCCAGTGGGAAGTCTTGCGCCTTCGCCGTCTTAAGAGCAGCCTATTGCAAGCCGGAACACGCGATGGCCTCATAAAGGTGTTGAGGCCCCTCGCCGGCATTGGCGAAGCCGATGACCTTGCGGATGGATGGTTCAGGGGAGAACAACAGGCCAAGCAGGACGTTGACGAGCTTCTGAGCGAGGCGGGCCTCTCATTCGATGTCGTTTTAGCAGAAGCCCTTGCAGCGAAGCTCAGCGACGTTGAACGGTTCGACCGCATGATCGCAAGTGCCGAGAACCGCCGAAATGTGGCCTTGCGAGAGCTTAATCGCCATCGCGACGCTATCGCCGCAAGGCTGACACGCGTCAGTGAAACGATTGAAGAAGCCGAGTTCGCTGAGGTCGACCGCAGTGAGGATCAGCAGGCGGCGCCCGATGATCAGCAGCCGTAAGCATCAGGCCAATCTTGCCAACGCCAAGCGCAGCACCGGCCCGCGAACAGCGGATGGTAAGGCTCGCGTGGCCCGCAATGCCCTCGGGCATGGATTAGCGGTCCCCGTCACAGCGAACCTGGCATTTCAAGCCGAAATCGATCAGCTGGCACGGGCCATACTTCTGAGCTGCGGTCCTGGCGCCAACCTGGAGCTAGCCACCCGAGTGGCCGAAGCACAGGTTGACCTGAACCGCGTCCGTCGTGCTCGCCATCAGCTCATCACTCGCGCTCTGCAGGAGAGCCCTGCCACCAACGACGAGCAGCTTGCGCTCGATAGGAAGCTCGACAGCGCAGTCCCACACAAGTTGCTCTCCAAACGAAGCGATCGCTTGCAAATGATGCATCAAGCGAGAGAGCGTCAGCCGTCTGAAGTCCGGGTCGAGACACCTGAAGAACGCGAGACGCGCTTGATGGCGGGCATTGCAAAGGAATTGAATGCGCTCGAGCGATACGAGAGCCGAGCTCTATCTCGTCGGAAATTTGCGGTTCGAGCCTTTGACGCTGCGTTTTCCCATCCAACAGAGACGTCCGCAACTCCGTGAGTCTCCGGCTCGCCCTGAGTGCCTGTAGGGGGACGGAATCTGACTGAGATAAACGTGATCGTCAGGCTGGAGCTCAGCAAGCCGGCCTTCTTCTGGCGGCGCAGCCCATTCCAAGCGATTGAACGTTGAGCCGTCATCTTATCGACGACCTGGGTTGTCTCCGGAGCAAGCTCCTCGGCCGGCGCGCCCGAGTTCCAGACAGCCCCCTCTCTATACTGCGTACGATCCAGCATGAGCTCGCTCTTCACGTCATTGAAGGGGATCGCTCACATCCGCAGCAACATGTCCAGGGCTCCGCCGGCCATTGGATGCTCCGACTGCCTTTGATATCATGATACTGCAACGCGGGGGTCCAAATGGCACGGCTTATTGTTCGCAACTTGGACGGCAGCACGAAGGCTGGCTTGCGCCGCCGAGCAAAGCGACACAGCCGAAGCGTGGAGGCTGAAGTTCGGGAAATATTGCAAGCTGCAGCTGCAGAAACTGACGAGACGCAGCTTCCACTTGGGGGCCGCGTGACAGCGCACTTTGCTCGCATCGGCCTCGAGGAGGAGATCCACGAGCAACGGGGCACACCGGCTCTACCGGCGACATTCGAGTGATTGTTCTCGACCCAAACGTCCTGCCAGACCTGATGCGCACTGAGGCGAATAATCAGGCGTTTCAAGCGGAGATCAATCAACTCGCGCGTATTATCCTAGAGAGATGTGGGCCTAGCGCGGGCCGGGAACGCGCCAGCCGTGTGGCTGAAGCGCAGATTGAGCTGTACCGCGTTCGCCGTGCTCGCCAGCTTATCACCCGCGCCCATCAGAAGGCTCAAGTCGTTGCCGACGAGCACCGTGCGCTGATCGAGAATCACGACTAGATATCCGCACGCAAGCGAAACGCAAGCCGAGATATTCAAAAATCGACCCTTGGTAAGCCGGCAGGCGTGACACCATCGAACCACACCTTTGAAAGCATTGCGAGATGCGAAGCAGGTAACTTGAGTGATGTGGCAAACCAACCTGCCACGCTCAACCGACACGTTAGACGCGCCTTTTCGCAAAGAAAGCTAGCAATCCGCGCTTTTAACGAGTCAGCACCTTGGTGCTGACAGTTTACATCGAACAAATTCATTTTTCGTATAAAAATTATCAGACAATATTTATGATACCGCGGGACCATAACGCATTCCAATTTGGTCCGCGAACGTTTAAGCCATCAAACTAGTACAGGGCTTGAGGCTTGGCAGATCACCACATAGAATCTGCCTTGATCGGTTCGAACAAGAACGACGACTCACGGGGATCGCAAACGGCAATTGAACGGGCACCTTGCTGTTAAGGAGGTGCCTTGCTACGCAAATTTTTAGGACGTTGGCATAAGAACGGAAAGCCTCCCTCAAGAAGGATAGCAGCCTTGAAAAACGAGACTTGGACTTTATTGAAACAGGCAGAAAGCAAGGAGCTTTATAAATGGGAGATGAGAGACGAGGTGAGCAATGAACGCACCATACTGTACCGTGGGAAGACGTTTTTATACGTTGATGGCGAGCGCAAACAAGCGATGAGCGAGCCCATTTTCAAGAGCCTTGAGCTAGCTTCAGCATGGTTTGACAAAGAATAATCTGCGTTTTCATCAAATCCTATCCCTGAAGCTTGGATCAACCATCGGCCGAGCCACACGCGATGGCAGATTTAAGATCAACGTCCAGGAGCTGCAGTTTAGACCAAATGCGGTAGTGATAGAGAGAGAAGGCGCGCATACGGAGCGGCGGCACGGACCGCGCCTGTTCCAACGCAGGGGCCAAATACCAAGCTACGCTCATGCCAGCGCGTTCTTCCGTTCGGTTGCTACAACGAGCGGCAACGATCGCTCGGTCGTCATTGGCCGTGACCTGCCCGACAGCAGTGCAGGCATCACAGCCACAGTGGCCAACCCTGCGGCTGCGGCCGGCTTCGGAGCGCTTGCACCCTTGGAGCCAGACATAATTGGCTGCTATCAGCAGCGATACCCCCCGTCTTCGCGTCTAATCTTCTATCCGGCCAACCGACCGCTGGCTGCCAGCAAAGCTCGGTCGCCCGTAACCTGCTGGAGCAGATTCTGACGAGGCTCGGGGCTCAGGTGCCCCTGATCGGGCGCTCCGATATCTTCGTGCCGATCGACGCCGAGGCGAATCGGACGGAGGCTTGAGATATAAGCTGAGACTAACGCAGCCCGGTTAGCGACACAAAGCCGGCATATGGGAAGCCCGAATGCATATCCTTGTCACTGGCTCAGCAGGCTTCATCGGTTACCACCTGAGCCGCCGCCTTCTCGCCGAAGGGCACACGGTCACCGGCTTCGATGCCTTTTCAGACTACTATGATGTGGGGCTCAAGCGTGCGCGACACGCCGCCTTAGAGCAACATGCTAGCTTCGAGCCAGTAGAAGGTCGGCTTGAGACACCCGGCCTACTCCGCGACCTGCTGGGAAGGATCCGACCAGACGTCATCTTCCATCTGGCCGCACAAGCAGGCGTGCGCTACAGCCTAGAAAACCCACAAGCCTACGCGGACGCAAATCTCATCGGCAGCTTCAACCTGCTCGAGGCGGTTCGGGCGCATCCGGTGCGCCATCTTCTTCTGGCCTCAACGAGCTCCGCCTATGGCGGTAACACGGACCTACCCTTTCGCGAGACAGACCGGTCCGTCACACCGCTGACACTCTACGCCGCATCAAAACTAGCGATGGAGGCGATGGCGCATTCCTACAGCCATCTCTTCGCTATCCCGACAACGGCCTTCCGCTTCTTCACAGTCTACGGTCCGTGGGGACGGCCTGACATGGCCTTGTTCCTGTTTACCCGCAAAATCCTAGCCGGGGAGCCGATTGAGGTGTTCTCCGGCGGAAGCGCTGAGCGGGACTTCACGTATATCGATGACCTTGTTGATGCGATCCGCCGCTTAGCCGATGTCCCTCCCCCGGCACCTGGGAGCAGCGGGCCTGTCAGTGATGCCGACACCTTGAGCGGCAGTGCGCCCTACCGCCTGGTAAACATCGGCGGCGGTCGACCTGTGCGCCTCGACGCAATGATCGATGCATTGGAAGGCGCCCTCGGGAGGCGTGCTGAACGAATCCTCAAGCCCCTTCCCCCGGGTGACGTCTCCCGTACGGCGGCGAGCACCGTCTTGCTGCAGGCACTCGTGGGCCACGTCCCCAATACGCCAATCGCAGTTGGCATTCCTGCGTTCGTGAAATGGTATCGAGAGTATTATGGAGCTTAAGGCGGCATTCTCAACGGTCCAAAAAGCCCCCCAATCAGAGCCGCAAAACGCACGCAGCGTGAGGGCCCCATCCATTCGATACAAACTGCGGCCGCAGGGGCTCTTCGACGCCGAACCCCGCTTTTCGTTCTCTTCCCAGGCGTGAGCAACCTGTTAGAAAGGGGGCACAATCTGCGCTGAGAGCGCCACCGTTTCATGGAAGTCTGATGAGCAGCCTGAAATTCGGGACAAGCGGACTGCGTGGTCTCGTGACGGACCTCGTGGGTTGGCCAAGCTACGCTTATGCCAGCGCGTTCTTCCGTTCGGTCGCTACAACGAGCGGCAGCGGTCGCACGGTTGTCATCGGACGTGACCTGCGCGACAGCAGTGCCGGCATCGCAGCCACAGTGGCCAACGCTGCGGCTGCAGCCGGCTTCGAAGCGATCGACTGCGGTGCCCTACCAACACCAGCTCTCGCGCTCGAAGCCACCCGCCGCGGTGCCTGTGCCATCATGGTCACCGGCAGTCACATTCCTGAGGATCGCAACGGGCTAAAATTTTATCGTCCCGACGGCGAAATCACCAAGTCCGACGAGATGGCCATCCTTGCCGCCCTCGGCGATATGACCCAAGTCGGCAGCATCGCGCACGCGGTGCCCGCAACCCTGGAGCCAGATGCAATTGGCCGCTATCAGCGGCGATACTCCGACGTCTTCCCGCCTAACCTTCTGTCCGGACAAACGATCGCCGTCTACCAGCAAAGCTCGGTCGCCCGTGACCTGCTCGAGCAGACTCTGACGGCGCTCGGGGCCCAGGTAGCCCTGATCGGACGCTCCGAGACCTTCGTGCCGATCGACACCGAGGCGCATCGGCCGGAGGACCTGGCATTTGTTCGTCGTACAATGGCACGCGGGGAGTTCGACGCGCTCGTAACAACGGATGGTGACGCCGATCGTCCGCTCGTTGCGGACGCAGCGGGGCGGATCGTGCGCGGGGATGTCCTGGGGCTGATCACGGCGCGGTACCTCGGCATCGATACGGTGGTTGTACCCGTGACGGCGGGCTCAGCGATCGAACAGGCGGGCGGCTTTCAGCGGGTGCTGCGCACCAAGGTGGGCTCGCCCTTCGTCATCGCCGGCATGGCCCAAGCGCGGGACGAAGGAGCAAAGTCCTTTGTGGGATTCGAAGCGAACGGCGGATTTCTGCTGGGATCGGACGTTGCGATTGGCAGCAAGACGCTTGCCGCCCTTCCAACCCGTGATGCAATGCTTCCAATTTTGGCCACGCTGGCCGCGACGCGCGAAGCAGATATGCCCTTAGCCGATCTCGTGACCTCGCTCAGCGTCGGCGAGACTGCGAGCGACCGACTGCCCAACACGCCCGCTGAGCGGAGCAGCGCCTTCCTGCGACAGCTCAGCCAGGAATCATTCTTTCAAGACTTCTTTCGTCCCATTGGCGCAGTGCAGGCAATCAACGAGCAGGACGGGGTAAGAATGAAATTGAATGGCGGGCGGACGATTCATTTCCGCTCCTCCGGCAATGCCCCTGAACTGCGCTGCTACGCCGAGGCACAGTCTATTGAAGAGGCGGAAGACCTGGTCCGATGGGGGTTAGCAGCAGCGGCGGCGGCGATGAACGCAAGCGATGCTTAGTCTGAGGCAGCCCTGATGCTCGATCGGTTGGCAAGGCGAACGTGCGCCGGTCAGACTCGGTGGTAAGCAAAGAACGGTCTTCCGCGGACGCCCTTTCTGTAAGCTGCGGTCGTAGCACGAAAAAGGAACTCGCCACACGTCCGGCGGAAGCTCAGATCGACTTGGAATGGATCCGCCGTGCCCACCACCAGCAAATCCGCCCCGCTTCGCAGGATAATCTCAGCACCCGCCATGACTATCGTGCGTTGTGCGAGGCACGGAACGGCACCCTCTAATCCCAGCGGTTTAGTGCTCAGGAGCCTTGCACTATCGAAGTCGAAGAGCTGGTCAAAGCCAGAGCACAGGGCTTCCAAGTCACGAGCCACGCTGTACAGGAGCGCGCTCTATAGCTAAAATGCCACCGGAACTGATTGTTCTCGATCACAGCAAGAAGGTCCATCCACCGTAGCGGCAATCCGGGATGGTAGTTTTCGATACTAACGCCGCAGATTCCATAAATTAATCAGAGTTTTGCAATAATACATATTCCTATATAGATTGAATGCATACTAATTATACTTTTTGGTCTGAGATCGGTTTGATTTTTCAGATCTTATCATGGTTACGTTCGTCAGCTCCGCACTATAAAATTCAATAAGACCCCAGGTGGTTTTAATACTATTCCCGGTTCATTTACGCAGATGATACGGACCCCTGAAAATTTTGAAGCCAGCAAAAGGGGCCTACCAGAACCCAATCGCAGCATGGGCCCGATTTTGGCAGAACAAAGCCACGCGCAAAAAACGAAGCTTTGGTCGCAACCATTTCTGTTGTGTTCCTACGGAAACTTTAGCAACATCAGCAGCCTCACTGAGGGAGCAGCCTTAACGCAGATGAGAGCGCAAGGCACTTAAAAATGAGGAGGATTTATGCCCGACGTCAATGCCTACAACATTTCGGAATTCAATTTTCCGGGCTCATCAGGGACGAGGCTCTATGGCATTAGTGACAGGGGCGAGATTATTGGCGACTTTTTAGTAGGAGAGTATACTGATCAGGGATTTACGGTGGGCTATCAGGGACAATTCGTTGAGTTTGGTGGCTCCTTCACTTCACAACGCACGACAACGCAGGTTTATTCTGGGTCGCATCCCGTCGAGTATGATGTGCTCAACATACCGTCCAGTCTGTCATACGCGTATGCTTTAAATAATTCGGGGGAGGTTCTCTACAGCCCCAGTATCAGATCAACAATCTATTCTATTGATACTCGATCGGATTTACTTGGTGAGACAACATATCATACGATGTTTCCCTCGGCTCAGTATGGCTATGGCATCAACGATGCGGGTTTGATCGTCGGGACCCCGGGCATCGCAGACTCTCGCAGCGGCGGAGAATTCACCCCTATCGTCTTTCCGGGCTCCACCACAACCATCGCTCGCGACATCAACAACCTTGGTCAAATCGGCGGCTACTATACCGATGCTACCGGCACACATGGATTTTTGAGCAACGGCAGTGCTTTCATGTCCATTGATGTGCCTGGCGCACAGACCACAAGAGTCTTGGGTCTGAACGATGTAGGGCAGATCGTCGGAACGTACACAGACAGTCTTGGACATGTGCACGGCTTCCTGGAGATGGATGGAAGCTTCGCCACCATCGACGTGGCCGGCGCCGATGAAACCTTCGCCTTCGGAATCAACGACGCCGGGCAGATCGTTGGCTATTCGAGCGGCGCGGGTGGCACGCACGGGTTCACTGCTAATCCGCAGGGATCAGCGGGCTCTGACACCCTGATCGTCCGCATCTCCGAGGACGCTTGGGCCTACCATCCCGACGCGCAGTTCGTCGTGAAGGTCGATGGCCAACAAGTCGGAGGGGTGCTCTCAACGGATGCGCTGCACAGCGCGGGCGAAATGGATGCCGTGACCCTGACGGGCAACTTCACCGATGCAAAGCACGTCACTGTCGAGTTCCTCAATGATCAGTACGGCGGACCGAGCAACGACGTGAACCTCTACATTGAGAGCGTCACTCTGAACGGATTAACTGTAACTGGGAGTTTCGCGAGCTTTGATGCAAACGTCGGAACTCGGATCGGGTCAGCGGTGCAGCTATACAACAATGGTGCTGCAACCTTCGATTTCTCGCAGAGCTCACTGGTGTTGCGAGTTTCAGAGGATCAGTGGGCCGGACATCCTGATGCGCAGTTCATCGTAATGGTAGACGGCCAACAGATTGGCGGACAGCAGATCGTGACGGCGCTTCACGCCTCTGGTCAGACGCAGGAGATCACCCTCAGTGGCCGGTTCGTGGATGCTCATCAGATCTCCATCGAGTTCGTGAACGATCAGTACGGTGGCAGTGATGCAGACGTGAACCTTTACGTCGAAGGCCTCAACCTGAATGGCCGGGTCTACGGCGGCAGCGAGGCTGTCCTCGATCCATTCTCGGGCACCTACGATGGAGCCTCAGCGCTGCTGTTCCGCAACGGCTCTGCGGTGTTCAACATCGATCTCGAAGACAGGGGTGCCTTGGTCGTTTGAGTGGCCTATAAATGTGTGGGCCGGATTTGGACGTTTTTAAAGCTCTGCAATCCGGTCCGACGCGCGACGCCGACTGACCCACTGTTTGTTCATTCAAGTGCCAGCGGGCAATGCAGCACTGATGGGCAAGGAGGTCCGGTATGCTACCAAGGCGCTCAGTTTGAGGGATACGGTCTGGCGAACTCGCGGATTAGGTCGATCGATTAGTCGTTATTTCAAGCCTTGAGAAACGCCATTACCGAAAGGGGAATCCTCACGAAGCACTGCTTCCGGTCTACGGATTAACGCTGAGCAATCCTTTTCGCGCGCCGCGGCTAGCCGATGCCTTTCGCTCCGTGCACAAGGAAGCTTGTGCTTCAACAACTAACAGCAAAAGAAAGCAAGCGATGGCGGTTCTTGTGACGGGCGGGGCGGGCTATATCGGCAGCCACATGGTGCTGGCACTGCTCGACGCCGGGCACGAGGAGGTTGTGGTCCTCGACGACCTCTCAACCGGGTTCGACTGGGCGCTCCCCCCGGAGGTGAAGCTCGTCATCGGCGACGTCGCGGACCAGTCGCTCGTCACGGAAGTCATTCTCCAGCATCGTATCGACGCCATCGCACACTTCGCCGCGCGCATCGTGGTACCGGATTCGGTCGCAGATCCGCTGCACTATTACTTGGCCAATACCGTCAAGACGCGGGCGCTGATCGAGACG
>Ga0160428_1001611_pt1 | contig 16377 bp, 18 predicted proteins | sample SolpanmetagenomM_FD_108198 | JGI IMG/M metagenome (GOLD analysis project Ga0160428, IMG submission 108198) | Solar panel surface microbial communities from Lawrence Berkeley National Laboratory, California, USA - M | ecosystem: Engineered > Built environment > Solar panel > Unclassified ... | reverse complement strand
TGCAAGGCTTGGACATTGTGATCCAGACCAAGAGCACGACTTTTGGCGCAGCTTACTTTAATGTATGGCTTTCCTTCCTCTACGAGACTTACAACTCGTATGTTTGGTGTGGCGGGCAGATTGCGACGACAGCTAATCCCCGGCTTCAACTCATTCAGCACTTCAAGGAACTCGCTTCATCCGCAAAGGTCGTGCTAAAGGAATTAGAGTTGGAGAGTCGTACGTTCCATACGAATGTCATCCGCGATTTTGTCAGAGACATGGAACGCGAGGCAGCGAAATGTCGCTGGGATCTGTACTCACAGGCACCCCTCACCAATGGTCTCGTGATGCTCGATTCACTGTATCTCCAGATGTACAACGGCGTCAACCTTTGGAACGATGACTGCACTGTAGGGAACGTCCTCCATGCCTACAACCTTCTGCGCCTGAAAGGATTTCTCAAGAAGTCCATCCCAATCTTGGAGAAGCTTTGTGACATGCTGCACAATAGCGTCTTCCTTGGTCATCGACCTACGACCAATTTCCGCTCAGCACTGTATCGCTTCCAGGGTGGCAAGACAGGTAGCAGGCTCACATCAAACCCGCACAGTGGAGCAAAAGCCGGTCGGTCGCACTTCATCGCTATGCCCAAAAATATCCCACATCTAGGAGCAGATGATAGGCGGATTAAGCCCGAGGAGTTTTCCAAGGTCTACATGGCTCATCTCGATCACTTCAGACTTCAACCTATGCTTTCGAAATGCGACAAAACGCCTTTGGTCCTCGTTGGGCAAAGAAGAAGAGAAGTTCTTCCGAGAAGGTGTGGGGACCAGGTCCAGCATATGCATCTGACAAAGACTACGACGAGGAAGATTGGACTACACATGAAGGTCGCAACACCATCCTCAAGATCAACCACGAACTTCGAGGAGACATTAAGCTGCTGGACGAAGAGTCTTTCCCACTGGTACGTGTCAATAGCTTCGCCGTACATAGCCTCTTTCGCGATATCCACAATCGACTGTGGACGGAGGACAAGCACCATTATACCAGCGCTCAGTTTCTCGACTGCCCTGACGCCGGTGCAAAATTTGAGAGGCTTACTGTCACTGCAGGAGGTGCAGTCATCATCGGTGCAATGATGGACTTTGTTGATGGGAAAGGGAAGAACTCCTCTAAATTCGATGGCAACCAGGTCCAATACAAGCAAGGGGTGAAGCGGGTACTGATGATGGAAATTGGGGTGGATGCAATTTTGAGAGCTACAGAGGGCAAGGACCAGCCAGAGCAGTATTTGTGTCACCTTTCCAATGCCTGTAGTAGCGATGTCCTCAGAAAAAGCCGCAATATTGCCATGAGTACAACATTGGCTCTGTATCAGGTAAGCGCAAAAGTGTGTCGCGCCATGCGACTTTGTAAACCGACCACTCTTGCTGGAACAGCTCTCCCGACGGCGACCTGCATGGCTCACTTGACAACATGATTGGTCGCGTCACGACACTAGCTCTTGACGCGTTTAATATCAAACACTGCTAAGTCTTTTGGCCAAAGTATTCTTGCTTGCTTCGACCTCAAAAAAGTGTGAATCTCCAACTGTGACATTCTATCAGCATTGCTGCAAGCTTGTCTCAACCAGCCTACTTGCAGTCATGGCCGAATCCGCTACACAACACCCTGCTCCCAGGCCCTTGTCATCCGAGAGCAGCTTGGCTGAAACGATCAAGGCTATCTGTGGGTGGACTGAAGCTGAATTGGACACATTCCAACTCGAAACAAATCGTCCTCGCCTAGTTGCAATATCTTGTCCTGGATATTGCAACTAGATGACAGAGCTGCGTTCGCAAGAGGCCAACCTGAAATAAGCGCAGCTAGCCTCACACGACCTTCATCCAACCTTCTATCACAGTGTGGAACCAATTCGTACACAATCATGGCAATGTCGTCCAAAAAAGACCTTCGAGATTGCAGCAAACTCCTTAGAGATGCGAAGAATGACAAGACTGGTACGCATACTATTCAACGACGACTTCATGACACTCTAACTATAGACAGAACTGCCCGTAACTATGACGAATGATGCCCTACCACCTCTTCTCGATACAGTGGTGGAGAGGATCCTCGATTTCCTACTCATTGCAAATCACGTCGAAGATTTCACAAACAAACTCAGCGCGGCCCCTCATCCCAACTACGATTTCTCGACTTCTATTGTGCGTGCAAGTAAAGCTCTTCACAGTCTTTCGCAATCCGTGTACCGTCGCAACGACTTCATTCTTGTTTCAACTACATATCCGACCATCTTGGATGCTTTGAAGTCACATCGTGTGTGGTATCGTTCTCGAGGGTTTTCTGGCTTCAAGGACTTTCGTTTGTGGGTGCACATCACGACACATCCTTTCCATGCCAAGCTCGAATCCACTCCTGCAGAAAGATATGACGCAGAGGGCAAGACACCGGTCAAGAGGTTTCTCATACTGAAGAACAACTTAGCCGACTTGATATATGTTCTCTACGTGTGGCCGATATGATGATCGACTGTCACTTTGATTTGCGCTTCGTCTTCAATAAGGATCTGCACGGTGCAACGCCTGGACTTAGTGCTCAAGAAACGTTGCTCATGCCGTTCACGAAGCTTCAAGGCTGTTATCAGAAATGCGTCGTGAAGGGTGCTGACCCTGAGCTAGTTAAGAGAGTGACAAAGCTTCTCACACCAAGCGTTCACTGGAGAAGAGCTCGAAGATGGGAGCTTATGGATTTGCTGATGCTAAAGCAGTCCCTCGCGATTGACAAATTTTGTACTGGTGATTTCTGGGCCATTGCACTTGAGATCTTGGAAGCATTCGAGCTCGCATGTGCCTTCGGGAAAGCTCATATAGTGGCCATGAAGAGTGACGACCGAGATCTATATCACAACTTCGCCCGCTGGTATGCGACGAGTATTATCAACCAATGCATCTGTGAGATTCATAACAGTCTTAGTGCCCTTCACGGTGCCCCTGAACGGTATCACTTTGTTTTCATGGAGCAACGCCGACGTCAAGCTCTAGCGCATCTCACTCCACGGGAGCTTGCCATTTGGAATTCTCTGCTCGGCATTGCATACCTTGCCATCGAGGATCATCCGAACTCGATCAAACATTTTCGGGATGCTTGCGCCATCGATGCCTCTGTCGAGGCCTATGGCTATTGTTTGCTGCAGCTTCAAAACTTGCAAAAGCGATCGGAAAGAGGTCGAACAAGGAAAGACCTCGAGCGTATAGTCATGCTTGATTTGATCGACAAATTGGATTTTACACTCTTCTGCAATGCACGCTCATATCTCCACAGTTCAGTATAGTCACGATAGATGCTGAGCGTGTTGTTCTGCAAGCACTAGGATATACAGGGACATCGCTGGAGGTTCGATTGCTCCCTGCCACCGCTCCCATTATCGAGCCCTCAGTGAACGACGAGGCCCTTGGGCGAGATCCTTTGCTGCCGCACTTCTATTTTGGAACGCCTGAGAACCCGGATATACGGGTATCAAGTGCGAACAGGCGAGCAGCCACATCTACACTTCTGGATGAACAACATGGGTCCTGATATTGAAATGTTGGACAGAGATTCTGTGAGGAATGATGTGGCTAGAAAGGTTTTGAATGTGAGCAGAGGTGGTCGCTTCATCATACGCAAGTTATGAACATAACAGGTCTGGATATCCCACAGACATGAGATCTCTCGAAAGACCCGCAATCGTTGTTGCGAAGTGGCAGCATTGTTGGTCTTGGGATGGACAACTTGGACCGGCAGTATGACACAATCGATTGTGCATAACGAGGATACTAGGCAGCCTAATAGCACATCTGAATGCGGTTGGGTCAGCTTTCGTCTCCGCTCCATGAACTCCCCGGTTCATCCAACCAAGTGCCAAATACTTGGATGTGAGAGCCGTGTTCTATGCTCGTTTGGGTGTACTCAGATGCTAGGTCCTAGGCGAGCATGATTACCCTTATGACTGGAAATCAAGGAGCTGGAGGAGCTAAGAGAGTATTAGCACGCCTCACACTTGGTTTCATGCTCATCTCACCCAGCCCTTTGTCCAACCTACTGTTACTCAACCTACTGTAATCCAATTTACTGTCAACCAGTATGCTGTAACCAGGAGGAAAAGTGATGGTCAACTGTATCTGATATCTGACGATGACGGAGAGCGTTCCGTTGCTAGATCCGAGGTCTTTGATGAATGCTGATACTCTAATAACAGTGGTGAAATACACAACTTTGTTTTACATTTGGTATCCATTAGATAGACGCAATGGAAACAGCACTGAAAGCTTTCTTCTCTTCGCCGCGCTTTGCTGTAGCTGGTGCTTCATCTGGTGAGTGCTTGACCAATGTTAATCATCGAACCCTCCAATCCCTAACAATCAAGCTAGACACTTCGAAATTTGGCTACAAAGGTATGTTGTCTAGACTGGCCATGGCACGAGGCATTCCCGCTTAATATATAATGGTTTAGTCTTCGCCTGGTACCTGGACCACGACTTGACCGCCACACCACTCAACCCAAGCTCTCCCAGCATCACCGTTCGCAACCAACAATACAACACAACACCATCTCCCAGCAGTCTCGAATCAGCATCAGATTACTCACTGTCCGTCATCACACCACCAAGGGTAACGCTTAATCTGCTCCAGGAAGCGAAACAAGTAGGTATCAAAGCTGTATGGCTACAGCCGGGAACTTTCAACGACGAAGTTCTTGACTATGTGAGAAAGGAGTGGCCGGGAGCTCATCTTGCGGGTTTCGATGACCCTGAGGGCACAGTAGCGCATGATGGGTGGTGTGTGCTTGTGGAGGGAGAGAAGGGGATGAAGATGGCGGGGAGAAGTGGTGGAAAGTTGTGAGTTGTTGAATCCATTTACCTGGTCGTACCTTGCCCTCCTACGATTTACTTCCACATGTGCAGGTTCGCGAAAGTTGAAACATTGACGTGCTGCTGTTATACTTCTTATCATTGCCGTCGAAGGGTATATAATTGTCACGTGGTTGCTCAGACATCGGATGACCACCTTCCTATCTTCCTATTGTGGGATCATTTCCTTCTACATGAAACCTCCTCAAGACCTTCTTTGTCCTGATCCCAATCCTGTTACCATCACCATCACCATCTCTGTCGCATCTCTCAGTTGCAGCAAGATGTCCAAGTCAATGAAATACGTGATCGATTTCCGCTCCGTACCTGGGCATAGAGAAGCACCCTATGCACGCATCATAGACATTCGTTACTTCAGCGAGGAGACGAACAAGACTGGTATGCGAGCTATTGACGCTGTAATGACTATACTCTACCATTACGACATCAAGCAATTAAACGTATTTCTCGATCCGGTAGTCACCACCTTCAACTTCTCCGGCAATACATTGGGGTTTGACGTGATCATACGGCGTAGAGCGAAGGTCGTTACTGTGAGTAGCCGAAAGCTTGGCTGCATTACATTGCACTGGCATCGTGTGAATCTCGACAGCATGCTGATAGTAATGCTAGATTGGATACCAGAAGGATGGCCAGTGGCGCGAGGGCATCGCACTCTACAGACGCAGCGACGACTTGACTGGTCCATGGGAATATGTGGAAGGTGACTACTTAGGTGGCTGGATGGACTGTGCAATGGAGGAGCCGAGCGATGAGATGAGGATGTTTGCAATGTCGTTCTGCTACAATTGCGTCTGGACCGCGGAGAACATTGCTTGTACATCTTCGAATGATGATGATGATAGTGACGATGATGGCGATAATGATGGTGATGATGGTGATGATGGATGGAACACTACTAATGATGACGATGATGATGATGATGATGATATTAATTTGCGTCCGGCGGATCGATCAAAGGACAATGCCATTGAAGCAAAGGCTAAGAGTCCCGCAAACGCAACTCAGCCGAGTCCTGCGTCACAGCCTGATGACATTAAAGATGCGGACATAGGTACAAAGACGTCAGCGCAAGGAAGAAAGCTCAAAGCATTGTTCGCTAGCGACGACTTCTGATCTATGAAGTCATGGCTTTTGCTATGTGATAGGGTGGCTGCGTAGCTGAGTAGCTCAAGCATGATTCAGGAAATGCTAACGCACAACCTCCTTGCTCAGCTTCGGCTACTCGGAGGGCGGCGGCATCGCGTGGGCTGTTGCTGAGCGTCAAGACACAGATCCCATTGTAAGACCTTCTTGACGGTCAATTTGACGGCCGCTAAGGGGTGAAGAGGCGGAGGTGCAGTTGCCGGAGAGGGTCTCGGTGCTGTATAAGAGGCCGTGATTACGATCTTTCTGAGATGTTTATCCCAGAGGAGGCTGCGCTGGTTGAGTTTGAGTGAGTTAGGTTGTGGTGGACTAATGGGTAATGGCAGATATACAAGGTTGGTATTGACTCGCACATACTGAGAAGTGAAATCGGTCATAGTGGTTGTCAGTTCTGGCGACATCCGTCGAATCTACAACATCTGCCCAGAGTGAGGCGAGGAGAGAAGAGGTCACAGTGCGCGTCCATCGCCAGTGGCAAAGTGAGCTCGTGCTCCTCTTCGTAGCTTCAGGCTGGCCGAGAACTCAGTCTAAAAGAATGCAGCGGACGGGAACAAGAGACGACGACCAAACTATGCTCCTTGTCATTATTGCCATCGGGTTTGTGTATAACCTTTCGGACAATCCGATGACCACCTTCCTATTGTGGGGCAATTTCCTTCCAGAAGGCCGTTTTACAGTGCATAAGATAATGCGTAGAAAGTACTTTTTATCTTGGACTACGAACGCCCAGCTGAACGGGAATCCGTCCTCAGTTGCTGCTGTGCCGGCTCACTCGACTTGAGTCATACTCTGACACCGTATAAACTCTTTCAAATCTTTTGGGCCGGCGACGCGGAAGATGACAGCGACGGCACCTTTCTGCTGAAGTCTTTATAGGACGATTGAACAACCACAGCCAGGAGCGCATCGAGTTTCATATTTTGCGGCTCTAGGTGCCGGCGGCAGATCGATCATTCGCCCATTGGACATTGGTATCGTTGTCCTCGAAGCAGAAGGAGCATGGCCAGTTTGCAACGACACAAGGCGGAAAGATGATTGCCAGATTACAGAAATCGGCTTGAGACTTGCGCACTTGTCTCCATCCAGTGAATCGTGTCTTCGCCATACTTGCAGATTCGTCTACACACTCGCCTGCAGTTCAGACGAAGGTTCCCCTCTCCTTTCAGAATGGCCGCGCTTGCTGTAAGAGTCCTTACCGCAAACTTGCACTCACAGCTCCTCAGGTATCCTCAGGAAGTCGATCACACCAGTACTCAAGTCTAATGACCCCAACCCTGCGAGTATGGCGTATTTTTAAGAACTTGATAGGCACGACCACACGACAGCGATGCCAAGCATGCCCAGACACAATACTAGTGGCTTGGGAGATAAGATATCTTGTCGTGCTTTGCTTTCGTCGCCTTAGCTTATCTTCTAGAAGAAGTCGAGAGATAGTGACTAGGATACCTGTATCTGTATGTGGTTGGCAGTCCTGAGGGAAAGAGCCTTAGTGATGACCGACTCTCCCTCAGCCAAGGGCTTATCTGCTGGATTGATGTATTTAAGATGCCACGGCCATCTTTCCTTTGTGCGCGTTCTCGGCGTTCTCGTTCTTCTTAGTATCGTGTAATTTTCTAAGATATGGGTCAGTACTTTCTTGCACAAGCTTAGTCAACTAGGCCCCTAACACTGCCTTACAGCAACACTCAACGTCGTCGATGATGCTCTGACCACTGGTGGCCAGAATGCATACATCTCCCCTGGTAGTAAGGGCTCTGTCATTGCCGCTGATACTGAAGTCGACCCCTATGGCGACAGGGAGTTGACTGCCAACCCTGGAGGGCCACAATATTATCCTAATGGAGTATGGTCCACCTCAGTGTTTTCCTCTTGAGATCTTACTAACCAGATTGCAGCAACAAATCCCTACCGAAGAAGAGCTGAGGACATTGAGGAGAGTAGCAGGTAAAATGCCTGCGACTACCTACCTCCTCTGCGCTGTCGAGTTTGCCGAACGTGCCAGCTACTACGGTTGTAACGTATGTCACAGTGATTGGACTCCTGAAGCAGACATCATGCTTACTTTGTGGTATAGCAAGTGTACAAGAACTTCATTCGTGGCAAGCTACCCAAGGGAGGAAACGGAGCTGGTGCTCCTGCTCGCGGTACCCAAGACACTGCTGGTGCACTTGGCAAAGGTGGTGTCATTGCCTCCGCGATGACTGATGCGTTCAAGTTCCTAGCTTGTGAGTTCTGACTCCAAAGTTGACTGTAAGACTATGCTGACTTATTATCAGACGCTCTTCCTATCTTTGGGGGCTGGATCGCAGATACTCGTTGGGGTCGTTTCAAGACCATCTGCATCGGCGTCGCGATCTGCGGTAGGCTCGTTGTGATTCGTGTTGGCAACCACATATACTGATCACGTAGTCCTGCAGGTATCGCACACGTTGTCATGGTCGTTTCTGCTATTCCTTCGGTTCTTCACAGTGGACATGCCATTGGACCTTTCGCTTTCAGTCTTTACAGTTTGGCTATTGGCGCTGGTGAGTTGATCTTACATTGTCATACTCACGTACGATTTACTGACACGATCTCTAGCATTGTTCAAGCCCAACATTTCTCCTACCATCCTCGATCAGTCACCACACAAGAAACCTCATGTCATCACCGACAGCAAAGGAGAAAGAGTTATTGTTGACCCCGAGTCTACCACGGAATCTGTCATGTTGTGGTTCTACCTTCTGGTCAACATTGGAGGCTTCTTCGGTGTACCCACTGCTTACCTCGCCAAATATGTTGGTTTCTGGGTGGCATACCTCTTGCCTGGAATTATATTCTTCCTCCTTCCACCTCTCCTCTGGTATATCTACCCTCGTCTACAGAAGATGCCGCCGGGTGGTAGTGACCTCGGCAATGTCTTCCGCGTCTTAGGTATCTGCTTGAGGAAGAGCAAATTCGGCAGAAAAGGATTTTGGGAGGCAGCAAAGCCTACCAATCTCCGCATTGCTGGAGACCCGCGTGCTGCGACCGTGCCATGGAATGATCAGTTTGTCGACGATGTGCAAAGGACCTTTCAAGCTTGCGCGTAAGTCAAACCCATCCTCAGCTAAGCTCTTTCCTATACTCACCACTCCATTTAGAATCTTCCTCTTCTACCCCATCGCCAACATCAACGACGGAGGTCTCGGAGCAGCAGCGAACCTCCAATCTGCCGCTCTCGTCTCCAACGGTGTCCCAAACGATGTCCTCGACAACCTCAACCCCCTAGCCATCATCCTCTTCATCCCCTTCCTCAACCACATCTTCTACCCCTTCCTCCGCGCCCGCCGCATCCACTTCGGTCCCATCGCCCGCATCACCACTGGTTTCATGTTCTCAGCCATCGGTTCCATTGGCTACGCCGCCATCCAAGCCTCAATCTACAAGCAATCACCCTGCGGCAACATGGCCTCAACCTGTGAGGACGCCGACGGCAACGCTCTCGTCGCTCCCATCAGTCTCTGGGTCTACGCCGTCCCGACTGTCGTCACTGCGCTTTCCGAGTGTTTCATGAACATCACTGCCTTTGGTCTCGCATACTCACGCTCTCCTAAGAACATGAAGGGTCTCGTTATGGCACTGAACTTGTTCACCACCGCCATTTCTTCCGCTATCTCTCTTGCTACTGCGAGCGTCATTCAGGATCCTTATTTGACATGGGCTTTTGCTGGACCGAGTATCGTAGGGTTTGTTATGGCTGTTATTTTCTGGTTCACGTTCAAGCATCTTAATAATGAAGAATTTGTTATTAATACTGAGGCTGTTGAGCCTGATGCTGAGTCTGTCAATGATGGAAAGTATGCTGATGAGAGTAGGTTTGAAGTTGGTGCGGGTGATGTTAAGAAATCTGCTGTTAATGTGCGAGATGATAATAAGGCTTTTGGTCACTGATGGGTATGAGAGGATGGTATTTCGACATCACTGGAGTTGGGTGGCAGTATAAATACATGTTGGGTAAGGTTGAAGAGGTGAGGTAGTGCCGTCGCTAGCTTTATACATGTAATTGTCTTTCCCTGAGCAATGAAATCGTTCCATTATATGATGAGTCAATCGATCGCTAGTGTGCTCGCTATTCCGAATGTACAGTGGTGTTTTTTGAAATGGCCCCCCTAACCATGGAACGAGCGTGGAGCCTAGATGTAGCCTAGCTCAATGAGGGAAGAGTTGATGCCGAAGCGATTACATATCACCAAGTCGGCGGCAAGCCAAGCTGGGTCGCACGGCTATATCAGGCCGCATTTGGCTAGTTTCAGTGGGGTTATGACTCAGGGGGGACATTTCAAAAAACACCACTGTACTTGCTCATTATTCCGAATTGCCTAAATGGGTTGCATACTTGTAATCTTGAGCTCCGGGTGATGTCAAAAATAATACTACATACAGCATAAACCAATGAGTTCAGATGGTTGATGCAGAAGTGATGACTTTTGGTCGAAAGGTAGGCAGGACAGTGCCAAACACCCCTGTCTTGACACAAATGATCGACAGTCTCAGGCCTGTTTCAACAAACCCCCTGCCCATGTTACATAAGACATCAAGACAGCACATTCAAGCACATACGGCCATAGATCTATCGTGGAGACGAAAGGCGGCTCCTTCGCTTTTGCCCGCCGGTTAACGCACACAAATCGACTGCAGTAGTAGTATGGTGGGTGACCACATGCGAGGTTCTTGCTGTATGTTGACATATCTTTTTGTTTGTTTGTCATGATGCGAGCGCTGGTCTTTTTAGCTGGTGAGAGGAATGATGGGCGCAAGTGTTAGGAGGTTGTGTGAATTGTTGTTGCTAGTAGTGTTTGGGCGTAAACATTCAAGTAGTGGCCATTGCTTCGTCACGCAGCGTGGGATGCAGTAGCGATTTCGAAGCCGTATTGTTGATTTTGATGGTCACGGTAGACCATAATGCGTTGCTATTTGATGCTTGTATGATCTATCTTCCTTTCGCATTGTTTTGACGTATAAGTGCGCCTCCTCCTGCTCATTGGTCTTACTTCCTCCAGAAACCCTTGTACAGCTCATCTTCCTGTAGTACCTTGGTTTTGTAGCGTTTGGACCGTGTCGTGATTTTGGATACCTGAACGCCTTGCTAAGATTGAGAGATTTTGGAATATCCTTTGTTGAGGACGATGGTTGCTCTGTATACATCCCTAGCATGACAAGCTTCGTTTTGGTGTAAACGCAATCCTTTCTATAAAAAGTCTGCGATTCTTTGTCGCCGAGAATCTCGACACTGTCCCTGAGCAAGCACACTGCTGAGTGCTGAACTCAAGCTTGATTCGTTGATGGGTTTTGTTCCTTTTAGCACTTTTATTGTCGTTGTCTTCGTTAACCAGCCTCCTGCCAGAAGGTGGATAGTGTAGTCGTGGTCATATAGCCACACCAAGAGGCCAATCTACGTCAGAAGCTCCTCACAAGTCCAGTCCTCATAGCTATTCAATCAAATAAGCTTGTCATTCCATCACCAACCAATACCAAGCACTTACAAGCCATCAGGCAAATACCTTCTCACAACCAACGGAATCTTCTTCTCCCTCAACTCCTTCAGCGCAATCTGCAACGGATCCGTCTCTCCCTCCAAATCAACCAACACCGGCGCATTCATACTACATCACCAAATCAGCAACCAAACACCCACCCCGCCCTCATCACAATCCCATCTCACTCACCTAATCTGCAACGCCCTCGTCCCCAGCACTCTCGCCCTCTCATACTTCGTCATATACGGCGTCGTCATCCTCTTCTCATTCGGAATCTTCTTCTCCTTGAGCGCGGCAACGGCATTCGTCTTTGCTTTCTGGCCTGCCGATGCGTCGCCACTGACTACTATATTGTTGTTTTCACCGGCGGGGCGGCGCGCGTCGGGGTCTGCGGTGGCGCCGTCAAGATCGTCGCCGTGCGCTTCTGCGTCGTCGTCGAGTTCGGGCTCGAGGGGCTCGTCGTCGTTAAAGTCGCCGCCGTCGTAGTCGTCGCCGAAGGCGCCTTGAGCGTCGTCGTCGCCGTAGTCGGACATGTTGTGAAGGAAGTGAGGGCGAGGTGAGTTGGTTGTGATGTTGTAACAGTTGTGGAATTATATGAAAACATCAAGAGAACGAAGGACATTCTGTATAGGGCTGAGAAACTGACTCGCGGCGTATAACCTTCGTCTATCGCCTCCATCACTCGACATCTGAAACTATTACCACGAATTGACATACTTGCTATACAACATCAAAGTCACACCCTCACCGCTCAAGCTCTCCCTCCCTCCAGCAAACACAGGCATCCTCCCAAAACTCAGCACACGAAATACACCACAATGGCGAACGGGTATGCTATCTCAATCTCAATCCTACACCTCCAGCAAAGTTCTGCTACGTGCGCGGACATCACGTCTATCCTACTCTTCCAATAGCGCAGTCTACACAATGGTGGTCTTCCACGGACCCATAAAAGAGCATAAGCTAACGTATATCTCTCTGATGTGTAGGTGGAGTTTGATCATTGGTCTCGGCGTCGTCGCCCTTTTCATGGCTGTCTCATGGATATTTGCGCCCAAAGGAGAAACTCAGACGTACGTGAAACCATTTTCATTCATTGTTGAGCATTGGTGGGAAGTGAGAAGAACGAAAAGAATATGGAAGACGACGGGAAGACAAACACAGGGTTGTGGGACAGCGTTACAACGCCGGCAAAAGAAGAAGCGGCAGAGTAAGAGCATGATTGGGGAGAAGCACGTGAGGTCGCTGTAGCATGAGAGCCGGTTCACCGCAGTCGAGACACGACGAGCTGGACAACAGAGCAAGGGAAAGAAATAGATGCCATGTTTTCAGAAATGCTGTCAGTAAGGTCATTCGCAGGACACTTTGTACTGACTTGGCAACTCACAGTGTCTGGAGATCCTCTCTACTACTATCCGCAGCATGCTGTTATATCATGTGGGGTAAGCAAACTATCGTTACATCGCGTCAAGTCACAAGACTTACCATGTTACGTAGCCGTCACCTTTTTCGCACAATGGCATCCTCTTATTGTACCAAGACGATCGAACTTGAGGCAGGAGTATTGGGAATGAATTGCGTTCTGTGCGAAGTATGAGGAGAGGCTGGGGCATTCAGATCAAACCTATATAGCATTGGGTGGCGTTTGGGAGGAGTCAATCAGTTGAAGATACTTAGTAATTATTCATGACTTTCTACACACGCGTGCCATTTCCGTCGTCGTAACATAACTGCTCCATGAAACATAGTTGTTGAAATACCCTTCTTCAGTCCCGAAGAAGCACTGTCTTGATAATCGTGATTCCCAACCTCGCCCAATGCGCCCAGTATAATGTATGCAAAAAGAAAACAGATACGGAACGAAGACCTAGTTTGCGAGGATGGTACGGACAAGATCTATCAGACGTTAGCTGTATTCGTTGGTGTTCTTTTCCGAACTTTTCGACTAACCTGTATAGTTGATCTCCCCAGTCGTGGTGTCCACAGCCTTGAGCAATTCGTCAACCTCCTCATCAGTCATCTTCTCGCCCAGGTTCGTAAGGACTGTAGTAGAGCATGTTAACTTTTGTCGATCGTTTCTCAATCTACTTATCACACTTACTGTATCGCAACTGTCCTACACCAATATAACCAGTCATATCCTTGTCGAACACCTGAAATCCTCTGCAGTATTCCTCTGGCTCACCAGGATCACGGAATCCGCCTGGTCTGTTCAAGACCTTTGTGAATGTGTCATAGTCGACTGCATTGCAAATCAGTCTCTTATGTTTCTTCTCAACTTGTCCAACTGATATATAACATACAATCACCACCAACGCTCTTCTCTAGATCGCCAATCTCAGCTTGTGTAGGATTCTGTCCACATGCCCGACACAAGTCTCCAAGCGACTCGAGAGCAACACGGCCGTTACCGCGCTTGTCGAACAAGGCGAATGCTTCTTTGTAATTTGTGGATGCCTGTGGTTGAGGAATGGGCTGAGGTAAGCTTGTGGACTTTGAGACTTTGTGAAAGACAGTTTGAGCAGAGTCGCGCAATGATGCTGCTATGCTGCCGACTGAAGTGGTCGTCGATGCAGGGGAATTGGTGGGTGGTAGTGTTGTGTTGGCCATTGTTTGTAGTGTGCCAGATTACGAGGAGATGGATGGATGGAAGAGCTTTGACATACCATTCTAGAGATGTTCTGGTTCGAGTAGTGAGACTGGCAGGTACGAGTGAGTTGACTGAATCGGAAGGAACAGGAGGGAGTAGACGACTTCAAAAGTTGTTTGGGCGGAGGTTGTTTGTTTACAGTGCCACGAGGGAGCGTCACGTGCAATAACGGTCATCACGACGTAAAGCAGTGAGGTGAGTGACTGTGAGTAAGCGAGCTTCGAGTCAAACACTTCCAGCTATCGTCTTGCAACACCATCCTTCACGCTCCCGTCTCGACATTCACCCTGTCATGCTCTGACTCTGACACTTCGTGCAACTGCTCATGTGGTCCTGATCTGTTCAAAAAGCACACAGTCATCCTTCGTTTCCAACATAACTCCTCACCTTGATCAGATCAAGATACCATCGTCAGCATGGCAGCCATGGATGTAGATGAGATGGATATCGACATTGATCTTGGTGTCGCTGATCCTTCCGAGTATGAGCTTGGAACTGTATTGGTTGTTCGTTCTTTCCCACCTCGATCTATCTCAAGGCTGGACATCTTCTCACTGTTACTAGGGTCAAGAGATGGCAGAGGTCGCACCAATCATAAATGACAATACACAAATAACGCATGATATGACACAAGGACTACAAACTAGCAAAGTACATATTCGCGGTGTGGACAACCTTACTACAGACAATATCAAAGCATTTGCTCTCGAGCATTACCCGCCAGAATTCGAGCGCATCGAATGGATCGACGACACTTCCGCCAACATCGTATACTCCTCCGACTCACTCGCTTCAGAAGCATTGATAGCCTTGACCGATGAGGTTTTCCAGAGTACAGACACACTTGAACAAGTTGATATTCGACCAGCAAAGAAGCTATCGTTACATCCTGATTCTCTCCTTCAAGTGCGCATTGCGATAGCCACAGATGTCAAGAAGCCACGCGCAAGAGATGCAAGTCGGTTTTACTTGATGAATCCAGAACATGATCCGAGTAACAGGAGAAGGCAATATGATGGTCGGGACAATCGCGATAACAGGAGAGATGGCAATCGAAGGTATTCCAATGAACGGTCCAAGCGCAGAAGAGAGTCGGACGTCAAGCCTTTCGATGAGAACATGTACGATGATGCGCCTGCACCGAGCGCGAAAGCTAAAGCACCTTTCGAAGAGAGCATGTATGACGATCCACCTGCGCCTGGCTCACTGGCAGCAAGGATTACAGCACCCGGCCGGGATCAGTCTGATCGGCGTGATGACTCCAGGCCAAGGGTGAAGCGTGTGAGGTCAGGCGATTTGATGGACGATTGGGGCGATAGAAGAGGAGATGGACCTAGGAGGGGACAGGATACAAGAGATCGAGGTGAAATTGAGCGAAGAGGAGAAAGCGGAAGGCTTCGCGATCGCAGTGCTTCCCCATTACAGGACGGTGATGGACGATTTGGTTTTGGAGGCGATGAAATCAGGGTTGTACGTCAAAGAAGTTACAGTCCGCGTAGGAATGGGCCAACAAATGGTTACCAACGTATACCGCAAGGAGACATTTACGAAGAGAATGGAAGTATGGATGGGAGGTTCCGCAAACCTGACAGAGCCAGTGCGTCCTCAACGAGGCGACCTTCGCAGCAAGATATGCGCGCTTTGTCACATCCACCCACACAAGTCAAGGAATTGTTTCCAGAAAGATTGTCAGCTCCAGGAGACCAGCCTACTAAAGAGCTGTTTCCTGGCGGATCCTCCACACCACGAAACCAAGCTGGAAAAGAACTCTTCGCTCGTAAAGGATCTAGTAGTCATCACAGACGCAATGCCGCCATGGACTCTGCGGACGGCACGAACAAGGACCTCTTTGCCGATAGGATGAATACTGCGCCAGAAGGCAGATCTGTGTCACGATCTACCAACGACTTGTTCGTAGACAGGCTGGAAGCGAAGAAGCCGGATCTCTTCGGCGATAGGCTATCAACCACGAAGTCAACTGCAGCTAGTCTTGCCAAGGCTGACCTCTTTTCAAACCGTCTGTCAGGCACACAGCCTGCTGCAGCAATAAATGGAGGCGTACAGTTGGGTTTTAGCATCAAAGGTGCTGCGAATCTTGCGAGTGATCAGGGTTTCAAGATACGTGGTGCGGCTGGTCTGAATAACCCTCGTGTGAAGGAGTTGTTCCCAGATAGGGGAGAGGGTG
>Ga0160428_1001610_pt1 | contig 16382 bp, 22 predicted proteins | sample SolpanmetagenomM_FD_108198 | JGI IMG/M metagenome (GOLD analysis project Ga0160428, IMG submission 108198) | Solar panel surface microbial communities from Lawrence Berkeley National Laboratory, California, USA - M | ecosystem: Engineered > Built environment > Solar panel > Unclassified ... | reverse complement strand
GCCGGCGCCGCCAAGGCGTATGCGCCGGCGCTGATCGTCCCGATCGAGGAAGATTCCGGCGTGGTCGCGATCCATCGGACCTTCCTGGCGCCCGATGGGCGCGGCAAAGCCGACATGCCCGAACCAAAGTGGATGCTTGGCAATCCCGGCAGCGGCGCGGTCCGATGGGGCGGTATCCCGACAGACGGCGTGCTGCGTCTCGCCGAAGGCGTCGAGGACGCCGCGAGCGTGATGAACATACTTGGCGACGGCCTGTTCGTATGGCCCGTGTTGGGGATCGAGCGGTATCAGGCCGCCGCGATCCCCGAGAGCATTCATACCGTCGTGATCTACAGCCAGCATGGGGGCGAGGCGGCGCGCGCTATCGCACGCGCGACCCCGCACCTGACGGCCAACGGCCGCCAGCTCGTCAGCAAGCTGCCGCCCCATGCAGGCGACTGGAACGACCTGTTACGCGAGGTCCGGAGCATATGAAGCTCTTTCCCGGAGCGACGCCGTTTCAGCGATGGATGATGGGCGCGACGTTCGTAATCGTCGCAGTCTATTCGATCGCGCAAAATAAAGAGTCGATTGTCGAAGCATCGCAGACAAGGCTTACGTCGCCGAATCCCAGGATTATCGACGGCGATACGGTCGACTTCACGAATGGGCGAGTGCGGATTGTCGGAATCGATGCGCCGGATGATGACTTGCCGTTGCTGAAAAAGCTGTCGAGCGATGCGTTGAGAAGGTTAGCGTTGCGCGATGGCGGCATGGATTGTTCAGTGTCGATGTTCGATTACGCCCTGCGGCATGAGAACCAGTGCCGGACTAATCCAAAGAGCTATGGACGATTGAACCTGGCGTGTCGGTTTCCAGCCAATAAAGCCAGTGTCGGAGCTACGATGGTGGCCCAAGGATATGCGGTCGATTATCGAGTGTATTCAGGCGGTGCCTATGTCGATTTGATGCGAGAAGCAGCAGCACAGAGAGCCGGACTTTGGGGTGTTGACTACGAAGGGATGCGACAACTTGCGGTGCGACAGGCCCAGGTGCCGGAAGGGTGCAGCGTAGGCACGATCAAGAAGTGATGGGGGCCTGCCTTCGGCCCGCGCTCTATTCCGCGCCGCTGTCGCGCCGCTCCACGGAACCCCGCGAGCGGGTTTCCGCCCATACGGGTGACGATCGACTAGGCTGGGACGGACCGCCCTTGCGGGCGGGCGTTGTCTGTTCGGGGAATGAGGCCGGTGCTTGAGCCCGGCTCCCCGGCCGCGGTGACACTCGGCCGTTGGGGGATGGCTGTCTCCCTCGTCATCGGCGCGGTCCTCGTCGGGCGCGTCATCCGTAATTTCCCCTATCTGCTCCCGAACCGACTGCCCGGCCTGGTCCTCTACGAGCTGGGGCCGGGCCTGGCCGTCGCGCTCGCGATCGGCGCTGCCGTCACCATCACCCGCGAGAACGGCCCTCGTCTCGGGGAGCTGACGCGGCTCGCGCTGTTCGTGCTCGCCGCGATCGTCGCCGGCGTCGTCGTGTTAGTGTGGGAGTTCGCCGAGATTCTTCAGGGACAATGGATCTAAGCCCACCGTGGCGAGTGTGCCACGTGGCACAGCGCCGCGCGTGCACGGCACGATCATCCTGAGCTATGACCGCCTGATGAAATGGAAACCTCGCAACCTTCGCGAGCTGGGTCAGATGGTGGTCGGCGACGTCACTCATTTTCACCGGCGATCGAGCAAGTACATCACCGAGTTTTTCGAGGATTGCGACCTCGAGTTTGTCCATCGCGGCGAAACCCGGCCAACCTGGGCGGCAGAGCGGATCGAGGAGATCCTTGCGATGCCGCACGCCTCCGCCACGGCCATGCCCGATGCCTTTGTGCGGGTAATTCGACGATTGCTCGACAGGGGCGAAGTGGTCGACGACGATGCCGAGCGTAGCTTGGCGCTTGCGGCCCTGAACATCACGCTCGCCCGCGAGGGCTGGGAAGCCTTCTATGACGATCACGGCACCGCGCAGATCAAGCACATCGCGACCAACACCGTCGCGCAGATGGCGAACCCGCATCGGCCCTTCACGCCGTCAGAGCTGGAGCGGCGCGACCAACTCGTCGCCTTTCTCAGGCAATGCTCGGAGGACGAGCTGATCGAGGACGTCTTGCTACCGCTGTTCCGGCAACTCGGCTTCCACCGGATCACAGCCGCTGGCCACAAGGACAAGGCGCTCGAATACGGCAAGGACGTATGGATGAAATACACCCTGCCGACCCTCCACGTCCTCTACTTCGGCATTCAGGCCAAGAAGGGAAAGCTCGATTCCTCGGGCGTCAGCACCAGCAACGTCGCCGAAATCCACAACCAGATCACGATGATGCTGGGGCATGAGATTTTCGATCCAGAGCTAAGCCGCCGCGTGCTGGTCGATCATGCGTTCATCGTCGCCGGAGGCGAAATCACGAAGCAGGCCCGCAACTGGATCGGCAACAAGCTCGACGCCAGCAAGCGGTCCCAGGTCATGTTCATGGACCGCGACGACATTCTCAACTTGTTCGTCGTCAACAATTTGCCGCTACCCAAGGGTGCGCTTCCTGCGGCATCGTCGTGGGATCTGGACGACGACGTTCCGTTCTGACCGCTGGACCCGCTACGTGGCACAGAGGGTGGACCGCAGATAAACCAAAGGCCGCCCTTTTGGGGCGGCCTCGGCCTTTTAGTTCCCTCTCGGGAAACGGACACTCCCCAGGGGGAGGCCGCGAGTGCTCCCCATGTAGAAACCTGCTGATAAAGATTCAACTAAAATCTGACTGACCCGGGCGGCGCTTACGCCGCTGGGGCGGCCGGAGGCGCCGCCCCCTGCGCTGGCGCTGCGGGTGCAGCGGGCACCGGCAGCCATGCCAGGACCAACCGCAGCATGTCGTCGAACTCTGCCTCCGGCACACGCACGATACCGCCTTTGTCGGGCACCAGCCTGCTCACCGCGACCGTCGACATTTTGTCGCAGATCGCGAAGGCGGCGCGCCCGTCGATCGTGGTTTGCAGCGGGAAGGCCCACTTGTTGCCCGGCTGCGCCTGCGTCGAGCACGGCACCACCGTCACCGCACCGTGCAGCGTGTTCCTGTACGACAGAATGATAACGGGACGCCGCTTCCAGAACTCCGGAAGCTGCGCATCCTGCGGAAAGTCGCACCAGTAGAGCTGCCGGATCTTCGGCGCTCCGGTCAGGCGTGGCGCCACTTTGGGCGGTGCCTCTTGGATATGCGCGTTCATCAGGTCTCGTCCTTGACGAGGCGCAGCTTGGGAGCCCCACGCCGGTTCTGACGGACCTTGGCGATCTCGGTCTTCTCCTTGATCTCCTCCAGCTTCTCGTCGGCGAACGGCTTAGCGGCCTTAATAAGCCCGTCGAGATGATAGATGTTGGTCCGGCTCCCGACCTCGGTCCGCCTTTCCTCGCGACGGATGTAACCAGCGGCTTCTAGGGAAGCGATGTGCTTCTGGATCGTTCGCGGATGAACATTCATCGCCTTCGCCATGGTGTTCTTCGACGGGTAAGGCTTCCCTTCGGCCGTCCACCACTTGCTCGCAAGATATACGACGATGTTCAAATCCAGCGGCTCGAGCCCAAGCTGACGCTGGTTCTCGATGATGACGCTTGGCAGAGCGGTCCAACCCGCATCCATCAGCGGCTTCGTCCACTTCTTCTCGTTGGTCCGCAGATCAGAGCTGCTATCAGTTTGCTTCTTGGCCGCCATGGAGCTAATCCTTTCTCCCAGCGGATATGCCCCTCGCGCGACCCGTGTTCAAGTTTGAGGGGGAGCCCTCAGCGCCGCCCCGGCAGGGCCAAGGCGCCGCCCCCCGGCTAGGCCACTAGGGCTTGGGCGGGGAGCCACTGAGGGCCGACAAAGTATAGCCAGTCCCATGTAGACCCCGCACAGTGCATATCCCGTGGCGTATCAACCGAGTAACCGAAGGGGGGTGGCGCAAGGGCCTCCCCCTCCCCGGTTCAGGCAAATGCCTCGTCGGCGAGGTTGCCGTCGCGGCTCTCGACGATCAGCGCCACAGTGTCTTCCCGATCACGCGGATTGAACACCCGGCCAACCACTGTCCAGATCGACCGGTTTTGCGGATCGTGCCTATCGAGGTCCTGAAGTACCCCCGGGCTCAAGATCGTGTCGCCGATCGTCGGCACCTGGCCTGCGAACTGCGCGAGGTCATATTCCTCCTGACCGTCAAAGACTTTGCCTGCAGGATCACGATGCAGGATGCGGATGCTGGTCATATGGCGAAGCCCCTTTGGGCACTGGCGCCCGTGATGAGGCGACGATTGCCGATAACCAATGCGATGCCAAGGTCTGCCACGCGGCACGCCCGTCAGCGGCGATGCCCTGGTCGCTTGCCGGCTCGCGCGAAAACCTCGACGCGCGTCTCGTCCCGCGGATTGCAATGACGACCATCGTACATCGCCGCTACCGAGAGGTCGTCGTACTCATAGGGGCTGAACGGCTCGCCGTCCGCGCTGACGAAATAGACGTGCGGCCAGCGCGCATACTCATCGCCCTCTTCATCGATCGCGACGATACGGTCATAAGGAACGACCCTTGTCACCTCGAGCCACGCCTTGTTCTCGGGTTTGAGCGTGTCCCACACCGCCATCGCGGCCTGTCGCACGCTGCGCTCGCGCTCCTCGTCCTCCCTCTCGCGCTCAGTCTGCCAGGGGTCATCGTGCGCTCGCGCATCGTTCATCCCCTCCGCATAGTCCCAATGCACTGCATCATCGTCGATGAATGCGAGGAAGCGCTGGACGCACAGCTCCAACCCATCGTGACGAACCTCGCGCATTCCGAACAGCTTCCACCGGCCGCGATCGGCACGCTCGTCTCCGGTATCGTGATCCATGACGGGGTAGCGCGTATCGGTCGCGTCGCGCAGCAGGATATGAGAGCCGCCGCCCTTCAGCTTCCGTACCGCCCGCTTGGTGGCGAGGATCGCGCGCACGTTGGTCTTCGCGCTGCGTCGGCGAACCTGGAGTGAGAAGCCACAATAGGCGAAGAGCAGATGATCGTTCTTCGGCTGGAAAAGCTGATCCTCAATTTCCGCCCGGCCCCATAGCCGCGCCTCGGCGAAGCCCTTGGCGCGCGCGATGGCGATGAAGCGGTCCCGCGTCGCCTTCGAGAAGTCGCACGCTGCGACGAACAGCAGGCCGTAAATCCCGTCTTCGGTGGTGTCGGGCAGATCGGCCAGATACCGCTCGATCTTGGCGGGCGCGATTGCCCGCTCGCGCTTGCATTGGACGAGCCATTGCCGGCCGCGCCCGTCGGGCACCTGTTCCGCCGCGTCGACCTCCGCTCCCGCGTCTGCATCGCCAGCCCGATCAGGATCGCCCCAACGCTCCCACGCCCGAATATCAAACCCGTCGTCACCACCAGAACGCCCCGTCGCCTCGATCTCGCTCCAATCGCGGAAGTCATAGAGCAACTGGCGAATCAGATCCTCGAAGCGGTGCGGCTCCAGGTCTTCGATATGAAGCGGCCCAAGTGTCTTGATCGCGATCGGCATGGTGCGGCTATACCGGCCGGCGTCGTGCCCGACCACAAGCCTGACGCTTCCGCCTAGCTGTGCCACGTGGCACACCCTCCCCCGGCGATTTAGAGGGTCGGCATGAAGCGTATCTCAATACTATGTTCGGCCCTGTTACTGCCGGCTTGTAGCGGCCAGGGTGGCGGCAATGCCGCGGCTGACTCGCCCGGTAGGCCTGACCAGTGGGTGCAGACCGTCACAGTGCAGCCGGACACAAAGGTTGAGTATGTCGGAAAGACATCGCCGGTGCTGTCATCGACGACGGTGCAGGAGGTGGCCGATATACGAAAGGTTGCGATAGGTGACACTGTGAACGGCGTGCGCGTCGGGGCCATCAAATGCACCTTCTTCGCCCATGACGCCGGGTCGGGGAGCGAGCAATTCATGTGGCGCGGGCGCTGGGGCTGCATGGCCGGACGTAACCAGGCCGAGATCGACAACGCCGTCAGAGAAGACGGCACTAAGGCGTTCGACTACATCCACCTAGCGCCCATTACGATCTAGCGGACGCGCTGACGCGCTGACGCGCTGACGCGCGACGCTGCTCGTCGGCGCCGCAGCCCTCCCCCGGAGGCCCGCCAGCGCGGGGGAACGCCAAGGGCGGCTGCCCTTTCGTTCCCGAACGACAATCAGACCACCCGTGTAATCCGCCAAGCGCGGCACCCGACGCCTTGTAGGCGTCGGCCGCGCTAGGCGGCTCGCCCGCGCCAGTGGTCAGATTCTCGCCCTCCCTCCCCATCCCGTTCCTCGCCGGAAAGGCAGAGCCGGTTGCTGTTGCGACCGGCTTACTGCCTCAAAGGAAAGGACAAAACATGGAACGGATCACCGACAACCGGGCCGACATCTATCAGGAAATCACCGATCAGATTATCGCCCTGATCGAGGCTGGCACCCGGCCTTGGTCGAAGTCGTGGAACGGCAGCACCGCGCCAAATATCCCGCTGCGCTCGACCGGCGTTCCCTATCGCGGCATCAACGTCCTGACCCTGTGGGTTGCCGCCATGACGAAGGGTTACGGCTCCCCGCACTGGCTGACCTTCAAGCAGGCCCTCGCGCTCGGCGGATGCGTCCGCAAGGGCGAGAAGGGATCGACGGTCGTCTATGCCAACAAGATCGTGGTGGACGACGCCAAGGGCGATCAGGGCGACGAGCGTGGCGAGGACGGCAAGCGGCAGGTTGCGTTCCTCAAGCGCTACACGGTGTTCAACGCCGAGCAGATTGACGGCATCAAGGCGAAATATCCCACCCCCGCCCCGATCATCACTGCGACCAACCCCGACGAGCGAGACGCCGAACTGGACGCGCTCTTTGGCCGCGTGCCCGTCACCCTCAAGCATCACGGCTCGCAGCCCTATTATCAGCCGAGCGGCGATCACGTCGTCATGCCCGAGTTTGCCGACTTCCACACCAGCGACGATTATTATTCGACCTTGGCGCACGAGCTGACCCACGCGACCGGCCACGTCGATCGTCTTGCCCGTCCCTCCCTCATTTCCACGAAGCGCGAGGACTATGCCCGCGAGGAACTGGTTGCCGAGCTTGGGGCTGCGTTCATCAGCGGCGCGATCGGCATCAAGCTCCACGATCGCGAGGACCATGCCGCCTATCTGGCGAATTGGCTTCAAACCCTACGCAGCGACAAGCGGGCGATCTTCGCCGCCGCGACCCAGGCACAGGCCGCAGCCGATTGGCTGTTGGCCCGGATGGGGGCCGAGAGCGCGCAGCAGATGGACGAGGCCGCGTGAACCAATCGGGCGCGGCCGACAGCGCCGCGCCCCCCCCATTCTCGAAGGATCGACCCATGAGCAAGAATCCGCCGAAGATCGAACTTAGCTGGCGCGACGAGAATTACGGCTCCGTCTATGCCGTCGCCGCCTTCCGCAACTATGCGGGCACCTTCGATTGGAGCGACCGCACGCACCAGCGGTTCCGTGGATGCTTGAAGCGCGCAGGCTTCGAGTTTCACTATGGCCGGTGCAGCTACATCGCCAAGCGAGGCGAGCGCGAGGACCGCCAGCTTGCGCTTTGCGACGAACTCGCGCGCGCAGGCTTCTCAATCGAGCGAGGCGACGTTCGCCCCGCGAGCGAAGGCGGCGCGGCATGACCGAGCCCGACGACACCGGCCCCGAAGGGGGCCGGGCAGTCGCGGGTCGGTTGGTCTATGACACGAGCTTTGCGACCGTGGACGAGGCGACGTTCAACGAGCTGGTCGCGCTGATGCGCGACGGCGCGCCCCGCAAGCCACCGACGCCTGAAGCGGTATGGCGGCGCGCCTACCATGAGGCGATGTTCAGCCGCCGACTTGTCGGCGTGCAGCACGATCTATTCGGCGCGAAACCGACGACGCACATGCACAAGGCAAAGCCGGTGCCGGTTTCCGATTGGAAACCCGAGCCGGTTGAGGAAAAGCTGGCGCGGATCGCGAGCGACCGCAATGCGACGTTCGGCATCGGGCGACCCGCTTTGAGCGAGGACGAGAAGGCCGCCGTGATTCGCGGCGCTGCCAACTGGCTTCGCATCGGGCAGCGCGTCCGCCTCGTGGGTTCGTTCGCCTCCTACGATGGTCGCGCCGAGCGCCGCGTCGGGCGCAAGGGCGTCATCTGGCGTTTGTGCAGCCCTGTCTTTGCAGACCACACCTACGTTTACCTCGATCCGGTTGGCGCGGAACGTGCCGAGAAGATCGCGCAAGTCGAGCTGCGCGACGTCGAGCCGATCGAGGACGGATTGTTGGTTCCCGTTCCCTTCCCCGCTTGACCGCGCCAAGATGCTGACAGGAGCCACCATTATGCTGATCGTCATGGCATATCTGGCGCAGGAGCCAACCGTCTATCCCGACGCTTGGGGCTATCGCGACGCGATGGTGGCGCTTATCGAACAATGGCGCGCGCAATGATCGCGCTACGCACCGCCGTCCACTTCATCACTGGCGAGCCGATCGACCGTGACACCCGGCGCGCCCGGTTGCTCGCCGCGCGCCGCAAGCCGATCGGGAGCGTCACCCGGCGAGGCATCCTGTCAGGCCATTGGGATCAGGGGAGCGTCGTCGGCGCGTTCTGCGACGGGCGCGGTTCCTTCATAGCCGATCGCGGTTAGAATTCCGCGCCGCTCCCTCCAAGCGGGCGAGCGGCGCAATGGCATGATGGTAGGGGCCAAGGAGGCTCACTTCCGGCCTGGCGCTGCGGTTCGCTTCACTCGCATGTCGTTGAAAATCTTCAATGCGGCCGTCGACGAGATGTAGATGAAGGGATGCGACTCCACGCTCTTCATCTCCTTTTCGCTCTCGATGTGCTTGCCGCCTACATAGGCGTAGCAGCCAAATTGGATGAATCTGGAAACAAATGGCTTGAACGTGTCAGCTTTCCTCAGCTCATATTCCTTTGTCTCGAACGTAACCCATCGCAGGTTATTTCTCGATCTCACGGTGCGCTCTGCCGACTCAACGATATTGAGCCATGTTCCTATCAACTGAACCACGTAAAACTTGGTAGAATGCTCTACGCGGTAGCGATTATCGCCTTGTGGCTGTTGTTGATGATCGGTCGCTCCTTGGCGTACAGAGCGCCCGGCGAACTGGTCATCAATCGCTATCGTCGGACGGGCAGCAAGCTCGGCACGACTAGGCGGGCGCGTTTTCTTAGACATGCGCCGTCGCAATTCCTGCCGCTTTGTAGCGGGCATACGGATTCTCGCGGTCCCACCCCACGGGCATTGCCGACCGCAATCCCTGCACGTTCAGGCTGGCATCCTCGTGGTGGCTTAGCAGGCCGAGACGATACCAGCGGTTGAGGTACGCATCGATGCCTTCCCGTGTCAGCTCAACGTCGCCAGCGAACAATGCGGCCACCATGACGCCGATCGGGACAGCATGATCGACGACCAGTTTCACGTCCCGATCGCGCGCCGCATAGCGGCGCTGATAGGCAGCGGGATCTCGCGCAGCATCTCCAAGGATCGCGCTCGCGCCCACAGATCGGAAATCGAGCGCATCAAGCATCTGCACGCGTGCGAGTGCTGACGGATTGTTGAACCAGCGTGGCCGATCGCCCCGGCTACGATGGTGTTCGTGGTCGCAGCGAAAAGCGTTCCAGTTATCCACGAAGTCGCGGAATGGCGCCCCTTGATCGCCCGCTTCGATCGCGATCCGAATATGATCCAGGTAGCTATCCGCCAGCACCCTCAGCCGAGCCGACATTCGCATCTCTCGATCGCATGGATGCTCGACTGCCAAAATGTCATCGCGCGAACGTCCGGATCACCAGGTCGATAGCCCAGAGAGCCATTCCGCCAGCGCCCAACCCCGCGATGCAGAGCAACGCTACAAGGACGCTTCGTTTCAAAATGAGGGGCATGTGATCTCCGGCTTGCCGCTGCTGACCATGTGAAGCCTGAACAAGCCTGCTGACAATAGGGGCGCGACCCTGCCGGGCACGGCTCTATCGGCCCGCTGGCGCGCGCCGACCGACCCACCGTGCCGGCGTCTCGTCCCTGTCGGGTCACGATCCTCGCGTGAGGTGTGCCACGTGGCACACCAATGGCCTGCGCGTCCGCGCGATCGAGGTCTGCTGGCGCTACGGCCCTCCCCCGGAGGCCCGCCAGCGCGGGGAACACCAAGGGCTGCTGCCCTTTCGTTCCCGAAGGAAAATAGACAGCCCCGTGTGGTCCGCCAAGCGCGACACCCGACACCCTATGGGGTGTCGGCCGCGCTAAGGCGGCCTGCCCGCACCAAGGCCGTCGATTTTCCTCCTCCCTCCCCATCCCGCTCCTCGCCGGAGAGGCAGAGCCGGTTGCAGCAGCGACCGGCTGCGCCTCGAAAGAAGGAGATAGGACAATGGCTTACACACGATACACCGGCGACCCGTATTGGAAACGGGCGAAGATGAGCGGCACCAGCGCGGACGGCACTCCCTATCGCAAAGGCGAGCGCGTGTTCTTCTATCCACGCACCGGCGTCACCTACGCAGGCGGCAGCGCGAAGCGCGCATCGATCGAGTTTGATGAACTCGCGAGCCTCGAAGGCTGACCCCCTCCCCGCATCGAAACTAATCCAGATCAAAGGAACATCGTCATGGCTATCATCCACCCCAAGCTCTCGCAGCTTCGTCTTTCCCCGCTCAATCAGCGTCGCGTGAAGCCTTCCGCCATCGAAGCGATGGCCGACGACCTCGCTGCGCATGGACTGATCCAGAACCTCGTCGCCTATGAGGAGGACGGGCTGTTGTGGGTATTCGCCGGAGGGCGGCGCTATCGCGGTCTGAAAGTGTTGGTGAAGCGCAAGCGGGTCAAATTGAGTGACACCTTCCCGGTCGAGTTGCGGACCAAGGAAGAGGCCATCGAGCTTTCGTTTGCCGAAAACTTCCAGCGCGAGGACCAGCACCCGGCCGACAGCATCCGCTCATTCGCAGCAATGCGCGACGCCGGTATGGACGCCGAGGAGATCGCCGCCCGGTTCGGTCAGGCAGTCAGCTTCGTCTACAAGATGCTCCGTCTTTCCGCGCTCGCACCTGCGCTGATCGACCTGATCGCCAAGGGCCAGTTGTCGCTTGAGGCGGCGCGCGCGCTCACCCTGACCGACGATCATGCCCAGCAGGTCAAGGTTGCGAAGGCGGCTAACGGCCAAGCCCATGCGATCCGCCGATTGCTCACCACCGACAAGGTCGCGACGACCAGCGGTGCGTTCCTGTTCGTCGGGCAGGATGCCTATGCGGCGAAGGGCGGGACGATCACCCCGGACCTGTTCAGCCAAGGCGACGCCGGTTATGCTGACCAGCCCGAGCTTGTGCAGGAACTCGCAGAGGAAAAGCTGGACGGTATCGCGGACGAGTATCGTGCGATCGGTTGGTATGAGGTTCGCGCCCAACTGGATCGGCCATACGACCTCTACATGAAGGGCAGCATCTATCCCGCCACGCGCGAGCCGACCGATGCCGAGGCCGAGCGGTTCGCGGCGATCGAGGCGGAAATCGAGGCCATCGCGGAGGCCGAAGGCGAGGACAGCGCGCGCATCGAACCGCTGTCAAAGGAGCGTGACGCGATCAACGAGGGATTGCGCGACTTTAATCAGCAGCAAGTGGTGATCGGAGGCGTGGCGCTGTGGATTTCGCAGGACGGGACGCTCGGCAAGAGCTTCTATCGTGCCAAGGCCGAGCCGAAGCCGAAGGGGACCAGCACCGGCCCTACCCCGCTCTACAGCAACAGCCTGTGCGCAGACCTGTCGCGCATCAAGACCAAGATCGTGCAGGAGGCGGTCGCAGCCGACCCGGCGCTGGCGCTGGACCTTGTGCTGGACAGCCTAGCGGGCCAGTTGCTCCACGGCGCGCACAGCTATCAGATGGCGCTTGAGGTTCAGGCCAAGACCATCACGACCACGGTTGCCGACGAGCTTATGGCGACCAGCGACGTTCGCCCGGTCGAGGAGACGATGGCAACCCGCTTCGCTTCCGTCCCCGAGGAAGGGCGGTTCGAGGCGATCCGCGCAATGGCGACCGACGACAAGATGGCGTTGCTTGCCGGATTGGTGGCGATGACCGTGGACGGCACGGTGTTCGCGGGCGGCTCCCCCGGCAAGCGGCATCATCATTTCGAGCAGATCGCACGGGCAACCGGGGTGGACATTGCCGCCCGTTGGTCCGCTCCCATCGCGCTGTTCGACAAGATGCGGCGCGCTGCGATGATCGACCTGTTGCGCGAGGAGGTTGGAGCGCCGAGCGCCGAGAATTGCGCGAGCATCAAGAAGAAGGCCGACCTTGCCGTCAACGTGTCGGGACGCCTCCCCGCCAACTGGCTTCCGGCTCCGATGAAGATCGGCGCGTTCGACGAGCCCGAGGGCTACGATGACGCCGACATGGACGCCGAAGACACGGAAAGCATGATGGACGACGAAATGGCCGACGACGAAATGGCCTGACACCTTGGGGGCCGGTGCAGATCGGCCCCCTTCCCTTCCAGCGGCTCGCCCTGGAGCCCCCCATCGCCGGCGCGACAGCCATGCCCCGCATGGCCGTCGCGCCCGCTGCCTCTGGCGAGGCCGCGAGCGCCGCCCGATCGAGATCGGGCGGGCGCTGACGATTTTAGAAATTGAAAAGTAGGGTTTTCGCGCCTATATTTGCCAGTGGAGGCTTTGTCCGCGGCGACGCGAGCATTGCCTTCTTCCGTTTCAGGCCAGTGGCCGCGGCCTCAGATCGTCGATCAGTTTAAAACCGTAGATCCGATCGCCACCTTCCGTCTCCCGCGTGAATTGAAGCCGGTGAACCAGATCGGCCAGCGGGCGCAGCTCGTCGCGCGCGGGTGCCGTCATCCGGCGCAGGCGCAATCCCCAACTGATGACATAGGCCACAATGTCGGCAGTTTGAATCAGCGTCGTCAGATCGCTGTGGACGAAGAACGGCTCGGGGATGATGAGCCGGGACCGGCTTCGGCCGTTGCGCGTGTTCACGAAATAGTTCGACACTTGGCCGAGCAGAATATGCGCCGCGCTGCGGTCCAGCTCATCGAATACCAGATACCCCATCGGGTCGCCGGGCAGTCCGTTGAGAAAATAGTAAAAGCGCTCGAACAGAAACGCATAATCCTTGCGGAGCGCGTCGCTCCGCTCCGGACGCGGCGCTTCCAGCGGCACGATCGTGGCGAACACCTTCGCCCCATGTCGCCGCGCAAGATCGAGACTGAACCGACAATATTCGATCTTCGCTTGCCCCAGCGCCGTGAGCCGATCGCGTGTGACCGCGGTGCCATCGACCAGCAATTCCCGAGCGAGCTGGGTCCGCTGGATATGCTCGAATGCTCCGAGCTGGGCGGCGTGCTTATATGTCTTGCGATCGAGCAGCTTTTGCGCCTTCGCCTCGCGGCCATAGGCTTCGAATAATCGCATCCCGAAAATATGCTGTTGGGCGTCGGACAAGTCGCGGATGAGCGGCCAGACCTTGCGATCTTCGACCGCGATCCCAGCCAAAACCTCATAGGGGGAATGACGCTGATCCTGGCCGGACTCGTCGATGAACAGGGTCCAGCTCATGATAGGTGCGTTGCTGCCTTCGTGTTTTGCTCCGACCTTCTTTCATTCTCGGCTATGTTGCAAACGACGCCAGTCTGTATCGCTAGAGAAAGAGGTCGGGCGCGGCCCTGCCGGGCACGGCTCTATCTCCCGCCCATCGGGCGTCCGACCGAGCCACCTGCGGCGTCTCGTCCCATGTGGGTGACGATCCTCGCGTCGTAGGGTCGACGACGGCGACGATCGGCATCCACTCGATCGCCGCCAGAAAATCACCAAGCGCGCGCCGACGATAGGCATTGAGCCATCGCCGACGCCGGTGTTCCGGCGCGTCGTGGATCATATGGCACCGCTGGCAGAGCGCCGCGAGGTTGCGCGGCGCGTTGTCAGTCGGATCATGGTTGAGATGAGCGCACGCAATATACACCCGCGTGACGCGCACGATCGCTGCGACGCCTGTGCCGGGCGAGCGCGCTCGCCGCCCCCGCCCGTCGCGCCAATGCCGGCGATCGGCGTCCCACCAGCGGCCATCGCCGAGGTGGAACACCTGCCGACCATGCGGACGCTGGCAATGCTCGCAGCGCCCCTTGGCGCGTCCAAAGCGGATCAGCTTCGACAGCTCGGGCCAGTCGATCGGATAGAGCCAGCGATGTTCGGCCATGATCGGCATGACGATTCTATGAGTCAGCCGAGCTGAGAACGAAAGCAGAAAGTTGGGCAGTGGACCGCCCCATATCCGCGGCTTCACCGTTGCCATTTGGTATCCGCGACATAGCAGTGTCAGATAAGACAAAGGTGAGCATTGAATTGATTTTACATCGGAGCGCGCCCGCGATCGTCGCAATGGCACTGGCGGCGCAGGCCCAAGCCCAGGACGTATGCCCTGCCTATGTCGGGCAGACGGTGACGCCCACAACCATCGATGCCGCGATCGCAGCGGTCTCCAGGGTGCCGGGCGTTAAGGGCGAGTTTGAGACCACAGCGCAATTTGAAGCGCGCCAGGCTGCGGCGAGTGGCGGCACGCTAGGGCGCATGATTGTAGCGAAATCCCCCGAGCGCAAATATTTCGAGTATGACGCCGATGCCGGGAAGCTCCGCATCAAGTCCTACGCCTTCGACAATATCAACGTCGATTACGACGATGTGTTTGGTTACGGAACCAAGTTCTATGAGAAGGTGAAATACTCTCACCTCTCCTACAATCTTGATGTTGTGATGAGCGAGACGGAGGTGCCGACCGGCAGCTATGTCGGAGGGAATGCCTTTGGTGCCAAGACGCGGGTGACGAAGAAGACCCGCACGACCAAGGTGATCTTCGACCATGACGCCGCGAGCTACGACGAGGGTCTGTTTCCCGGCGCGGACAAGGATGCCGTGATCGGCGAGTTGGCGCTGTCCCCGGCAGAGGCGCAAAGATTGAAGGCCACAATGCGCGTCGCGTTCGCGATCACCCCCAAGGCCCCGTACTTCGCATCTGGCGTCAAGAATTGGGGGAACGCCACGATCGACAACCCGGAGGAGGTCCGCCAGCCGATCTCCGTCGTCATAGCCGACATTCAGTGCGGGCTGTTGCTCGACGCTGGTGGGAAGGTTCTAGCTGCCTACCCGACGCGCTAAGCCGGCGCCCTCCGTGCCGCTGCGCGATCAATGCGCCTCGCTAGGCTTGCCCCTTCACCGGGTCGAGCTTGAGCGCGTTGATCGGGCATGGCGCGTATCAGGCCAAGACCATCATCGACCGGAGCTGGCGGCTTCGGCCATGTTGCGCGCGGAGGGCTGGACGTGCGCGGCTTGCGAGGGTGGGCCAATGCTCCTCCTGATGAAGGCCGCTTGCCTGGAACGGTTGATGGAGCTGAACACGCTGGGGCCGGCCGATAGCCTCACCCGTTTCTTGGAAGCGCAGTTCGTCATCAACGCCGCCCACCTCGACAGCATCTACGACGCGATCGGTCGCGCCACCACGGCCCAGGTTCGCCGCAACTTTGAGGCGATCTATGCTGCCGGCGTCGATGAATATTATCCGGGTGTGACCGGCGACCTGATCGAGCAGCTACACACGGCGCTTGGCTCGCAGCTCGCCAGCATCGCGGCTCGCTTCGCCGGCGACTCTTACTGCTACCGTGCGGGTTGGCCGGACATAACCGCCGTGCGGCAGGGCTCCGTTCTCTTCCGCGAAATCAAGACCACCGATAAGCTGCATCGCTCGCAACTTGAGACCATCAGCAACGTGCTGCTGCCCGAAGGGCTCACCGTCGACGTCCTGCAACTTGCCGCGCTGAAGGCGCGATAGCCCTCGCCAGCCGGGCGCACGCTCGCGAGCGAGCTGTTCCGGCCGAGGGGAACACCAAGGGCGCTGCCCTTTCGTTCCCGAACGACAATCGACCGCCCGAGTAATCCGCCAAGCGTGGCACCCGACGCCCTGTAGGTGTCGGCCGCGCTAGGGCGGCTCGCCCGCGCCAGCGGTAGATTCTCGCCCTCCCTCCCCATCCCGTTCCTCGCCGGAACGGCAGGGCCGCAGGCCGTGGCCTTGCGGCCCATGCCAGTAGGAGGATCAGTCATGCGCAATCCCGAACACCTCGACACTATCCGTCGCCTCAACGACGCCGCCCGCAGCAGGCCGGGTACGGCATCGATCGCGAATGTGACGATCGGCTTTCAGTCCCTCACCGACGCGGACCGCTTCGCCGCGCTCGCGCAGATTGTGAGCTTCACGCAATTCGACGGCAACAATGACCCCTATGGCGAGCATGACTTCGGGGCGATCTACCGCCTCGCAACCGGAGGATGGACGCAGCAGCGTCCGAGTGATGAGAAGGCCATTGCGGCAACCGTGTTTTGGAAAGTGGATT
>Ga0160428_1001608_pt1 | contig 16406 bp, 15 predicted proteins | sample SolpanmetagenomM_FD_108198 | JGI IMG/M metagenome (GOLD analysis project Ga0160428, IMG submission 108198) | Solar panel surface microbial communities from Lawrence Berkeley National Laboratory, California, USA - M | ecosystem: Engineered > Built environment > Solar panel > Unclassified ... | reverse complement strand
TTTTTTAAGATGATTAAATGCAGGGCGCCGCACTTAGTCTTGATTGATATGGAAATTGAGAGCATTCAATGTTTGGAGACACAAGGTATTTGTAACAGGCTACATCTTTTATGCATGATTCTGGCACTCCGATGATCACATTTATTGCTTTTTGCCGCTGCTACAATACTTACGGCGGGACCCGATGAAGATGTCTTGGCATGAAAGGATGAGTGGAAGTATTGTTTTGTATGCATTTCAATGTCATTAAATATATATTGTACAAGGGTTTACGATCATTCATAGATGAGAATCTAAAACTAAAACATGCTGTCGAATGATAAGAAATCCGATAAATTTGCTACTACATTTATTTCCACTAAGCGCCATCACCATGTTATGCATCATATCCTATTTTAATCACTTTCATCATCATCAAAATCAGTTTCACTGGCTTCTTGATCTTGTGTCATCATACTTTCGTCCTCATCTTCGTCTTCGATGACGAATTTACTCTTTGTTGCTGCAGTTCTGCGAGCTGGTCTTGCTCCTTTTACAGCCTTTGCTGTTACAATTTCCGAATCACTGTCATCATCGTCTAATATTTCGTTGACTAGATCATCCTCATCGTCACTACTGAGCTGCTTCTTTGACTTGCTCGGTGCCGGTTTCTTCGGATTCGACACCGATGCCGAGGTTGATGCAATATTAGAAGCCTGCTTCTCACGATTCTTTGCGTACGCTTTAGCCATTGGACTCTGGGGCTTTTTTGGCTCCATTAGCGCTGCAGTTACAGATTGTTTCGTCTTTGGAGCTGTCGTTGTTGTCTTACTTTGCTTAGTCTGGAAAGAATCGGCTTTTTTGGCCGCTGTCGAGGAAGATGTTGTTTTCATAATCGGCTTTTGTTTACGAGGACTGCTCATTAACAGACTCTCGTCTTCGTCGTCCATCATGACTACATCCATGTCCTTATTGGCTTCAGCCTTACGTGGACTTCCTTCTGCGAGTTTAGTCCAATCAGTGTCATCAATATCATTATTACTTGGTTTCTTAAAAGAAGTCATCGAGATTTGCTGTTTCAAAGCATGTGTAGCACTACTTGGTCTTTGTAATGTTGTCGAAGTAAGTAGTTGTTTACCGGAGCTTGTTGTATTTGAACCCTTGACCATGGCACTTAGATCTCCCAAGTCTTTGTCTCCAAATTCCGATTCATCGTCCGATATAGCATATTTGCGTGGTTTCTGTGCTGCAGTTCTAGACTTTGTAGAGGCCAACGTAATGAGCTCCCTATCTTGTCGTGCTGCAGAAGGAGCACTTTCTTCCTTTACTTCATCAATATCGTGGAACTCGTCGTCTGACATTGCTGCATCGGAAGACTCTACGTATTTCTTAGTTTTTGTTGTAGCTGTACGTCCTTTGATTGCTTGCTGCGGTTTGGCTACTTCTGACTTGACTTCAAGCGAGTCTTCTGTGCTCTTATCACTGTCAGACAACTTGCTCGGTTCTGATGTGGATGCCATTAGATTCTTGAGGGCGTTTGTAGCAGACGTCTGACCAGGTTCGGGTTTGATCAAACCTCTTCGTTCCGCAGGTGGTCGAGCAATTGGAGAACCATCAATGTTCAGTAAACCTTTGTATACTCCTGGCGGTTTAGTATCTTTGTTGGCCATCCAAGATTCCATGCTTGACTGTGTTTTTGAAACAGCAGGCTTTGCCGTCGCGGCAGTCTTGATTTGTTTCTTCTTCGGAGCTTGATCAAACTCAGAGTCATCATCTGACTCACCAGCTTTGCGTTTTTTGCCTTTGACAGGCTTACCAGATAGTCTACGCTTTCGCGAAATAGTCTTTTTGGCTCGTTGGGCATCTTCTTCAAGTTGTGCTTCCCACACTTCTGCCAAAGCGTCAAGATCTTCACACCAAAGATCTTTTGGCCTTTTCTTGGTCAATACATCAATCTCGACCTCCTTGTCACCGATACGTTCTTTAAGTTTCTCCACGCGCTCCTGCGTAAGGGACCAAATTGCCATACCTAGCAGATAGTCATAGTCACCAGCACGAACTGAGGAGCTTTCTTCCGATTCATCGTCGTCCGCATTCTCGTCTTGAACACTTTCCTCAAATTCGCCCTGCTTTTTGGCGTCTGCGATCTTCGGGAAACGCTTGAAGCCGAGCTTCTGCAGTTCAGTGACCAAAACTACTTTCTTCTTTCTCGATACAACAAGCTGGTCATCAATTATCATTTGAACGAATCTCGCTTGATTCGTGAGTCTATCTAGCTCGCGAGTCATCTCAGCAAGTAAATATACTTTACGCTTAGAATAAAAGTCTAGTCGGATGTGGTAGAATTCTTCCATAATGTCCAAAGGAGATTCGTACTTGTGAATCCGACCTTGGCCATCAAAAGCAACAAGATTAGTAGTCGACATCTGTTTTGTAAGTTTGAAAAGCTCATCGAACCCACCAGGAGTTGCAGAAAGTCTGGCAAAATCCTTTTCTACCATTTTAAGTACGAAATGGACCTTTTCAGGTGTGTTGTTCTCTGAATAGTCTTTGATCGGAGATGGAGACTTTTCCGCACGGATGATCGTTTCAAGCTTATCTTTATAGTCTTGAGTCCAAACTCTGATCGGTAGTTCGACAATTTCAACCTCATTTTTATCCTCATTGACGTGCATGGTTCCGTTGAATCTGTATTTTCCATCGCCAATAGACTCTGTTTCACCTTGCCATCCTCTGAACCAAGGAATCAGGGTCTTCATGTCCTCTTTGGAAGACCCCTGCATTCTCAGCCTCAAATTTTCAATAATGTCCATTGGATTATAGTTGGGAATCGAGGTAGACCAGCCTGTACCAATACCATCAGCACCGTTGACCAAAATCATTGGTAGGATGGGAACGTAAGTCTCGGGCTCGATAGTCTTGCCGTCATCAGTATTGTAAGTCAAAAGTGCCTCATCTGCAGAATGGAAAACACGACGAGCAAATGGAGACAATCTCGTGTAAATATAACGTGCGCTCGCTGCATCGCTACCACCTTGAAGACGAGAACCATAATTTCCACTTGGTTCGAGAGTGTTGATGTTATTGGATCCGACAAAGTTCTGGGCAAGACCGACAATTGTTTGTTGTAAAGAGGTATCACCATATGCATATGCGGTCAAGCCAGATACTGACCCAGCAAGCTCTACTACTTTGACATCCTTCTTGAGATCGCGTCTGAAGCAAGTATATAATACCTTTCTCTGGCCAGGCTTGAATCCATCGATTACAGATGGAATCGATCTTTGGTTGTCCGCCATACTGAACAGAATCAATTCTTTGTTTATAAAATCATCATACGTGATCGCCTGAGAACTAGACATATCTAGAAAAGTGCCCGGCACAAAGTTTTGAAGCCATAACTTCCGTTCATCAGCTTTCTTTTTGGAAAAGGCCAGGTCAATCAGCTGATTCTCATGTTCTTGAAGAGTGGCGAAACTTTTGCGATGCTTGTCGAGATCGGCAAAGTATACTTCTGCATCACTTGGACTGCTTGTTCCCAATCCTTTGTAATACTTGTGCTCCCAACCACTCGCATTGCCCGGCATAAGCTTCCATGCTTCATATTCTGGCATAGTGAAGAAGTCCTGCTTCGCTCGAGGTCGTTTCGGATCTCCCTTCCAAACTTTTACAATCGGCGTAATGAATTCTCGAAGAAAGCCAGGAATTTTGAGTAATGAAGGAAATTGACATTGCAAAAAATTAATCAAGAGGCCTTTAATGTGACTTCCATCGTGATCTTGATCCGTCATGATCATCAAATGACCGTAACGTAACGAGGTTGTATCCGAATACACCTTCTTATGCTGGAGACCCATAAACTTCTTGATGTTCTGTATCTCTTGATTTTTAGTTATGGCATCAATTGAGGCATCACGTACGTTCAAAAGTTTACCGCGAAGAGGAAATACACCAATTTCATCAGGATTAAGAACAGCCCTTCCCGCCAAAGCCAGTAGACTGGCAGAATCTCCTTCGGTAAGGATCAATGTACATTTGTGACCATCTCTTGTTCCAGCTTTGTTTGCGTCTGTCAACTTTGCGTTATCCATTCGAGATCGTCTATTTCCATCAGACTTTTTCAACATCTGATCGGCTTTTTTCTGAGCAAATTCCAAAATGTTGGCAATAATCTCGGTTTTTGCGATATCCTTGAGAAACTTCTCGGAAACGGTACATTTACTTCCGAATTGACTAGCCTTTGTCGTGAGTTGTTCTTTCGTCTGCGAATTAAAGGCAGGGTTGACAATAAGACAATTGACAAACAAAAACATATGATTTTTGATTTGGGCATTTTTAAGAAGTGCACCTGCTTTGTCCTTTTTCTTCTTGACAATCTCTGCGAGTTTTGTTACAATTTGATCTGCGATGTAATTGACATGAGTACCACCCTGCGTCGTGGCAATCGAGTTTACAAATGAGACTTGTTGGAACGAGCCATCCGAGACTGCAAATCCAATTTCCCATCTTTCGTCCGGTTTATCGGTCAGTATGACTTGTGTCATTGTATTAGCAGGATCAAGTGACGTCAAGCTTTCCGTCTTGATAGCTTTTGTGTACATTTCCATATACGACTTGAATTTGTTGACTTTTATTCTATCATCATTGAGGTATACCTTTACTCCTGAACATGTTCCTGCCATATCGTATACTCTTCGTTTCACCAAAGCCTCAAAATCGTCATCAATCGACTGCATACCAAACTTTACAAAATCAGGACGAAATGTAACCTTTGTCCAATCCTCACCTTTGACTGAGGAGATCTTCGCGGGCTCCATGACACTCATATTCTTCCGCCAAGTCTGTTTATATTTCTGCTTGGTTTTCGAGTCCACGGTCTCCAATGTGAATTCTGTACTGAACACGTTGCATAGTTTCGCACCATAACCATTTCGTCCACCAGTGACTTTGGCTTCATTATCATCGTAATTCGATCCTGTCAGTAAATGACCAAATATCATTTCCGGGATATAAATCTTTTCTTTTTCGTGTATCTCGATAGGTATCCCCCGACCGTTGTTCTTGACAGCAATCTCTCCTTTTTCTCTGTCAATCCATACGCGTATCTCGTCCATATTCTTATCACGCGATTTATTGTCTGCCGCGTTAACCAATATCTCATCAAAAATCTTGTACAAACCAGGTACGAAACTAACTTCGCGCTGTTCCATACTCTCGGTGACCGAGTTGAATACCCACATTTGTTGTTCTGTACGCTCTACCGAGCCAATATACGTATCTGGACGTTTCAAAATGTGCTCAAGTTGCGTGAGTTTCTGATATTTATCAGAGTTGCCATTGCTGGCTTTACCAGAAGTCTTGGTCGGAACCATGTCGCCGGTAGTGAAGCTCTCGTTGTCAATCTCTTGCAATGGCTTTCCACTGCTTTTTTTGGGTTGAGTGTCTTTCTTCAGCTTCTTATTTGAGGGTGGAGTGTTTGAAAGCACGCTTTGTTCAGGTATTGAGAAGTCTTCAGAGTCCGAATTCTCTGCGTCCGAGTCAACTTTACGTTTCTTAGGTGCCGTTGGTTTGATTTTTGTTTGTGTTTTTTTAGCTGCGGGTTTTGCAGATATTTTATCACCTTTTATTGGTGCTGTGATCGGTTTTGTGGTTGTGAGTTTTTTCTTTGGAGGGGATTTAGTCAAAGTGAACAAATGATAGAGTGAATATAAAACCTACGGTTTTGGGTTGAATCTCAAAATCACTTTCACCACCATCGGAGAAGATTGAATCGTCCATCGTCACAAGCTTTTTAGGCTCAAGGCTTGTAGCATGAACTTTCACGGACACACGGGACAGAAACCGAGAAATTAGATCAGCATCTGGTAGCGGTCAAATCGCGACGACATTTACACGTCGATGAGAACATGTGAATGTTTTTCTTTGATGGTGAACACGAATGTTAACAAAAAGGAAAATCTTCGATTGTTTACCTTTTGATCAACACAAAACGCGGGGGAGAAATGCTGGAGCTTGCGCGGGGCAATCAAAATAAAATTATATACGCTTGACTAGTACAGCAATAACACAGTTTGGTTCGCCCTTCCAACAACAACTTGAGCGATGTTATTATGATAATTGTTTTAGATTTCATACTGTATACATCAAATTGGACCATGCAGACATCTCTCATTAAATCGTCAAGTCGTGACCTACGAATGGCTTGAAATATCATGTGATAATGCCATCGTTTTCAACCTCAATCTCAGGAATGCCCAAACCATCTTTAGTTTTTCGTCTCTTTTCGTTGCGACGTTGACGTTTTGCTGCTCGCTCAGCATTGTCCTCTTCTCGCCTACTTTCCAGCCTTGTTTGTAAGTCGACTGTCTCCTGTGCCTGTTCCTCGTCACGTTTCCGCTTCAACCAGGCCAAACGTTCTTTAACATCACTCAATGTGGCCCTCTTGACATCCCCTGTTTCTCCGGTTGCAAGCAGATGCTGTTTACTGTTGAGATGCTCGATCCATTGAAGACTGTCTTTGTATGTCAAGTCGCAATCTTTACAATAAAATCCTGCACCCTTTCCCTTCTTTCCTATTGATGCTCCCGCCGGTACAAGAGTCTGCTTTCCCACCATTTGACCAACATCCAATCGAGTTTCTCTGGCTTCCGTCTCTTTGGCATCTTCTGGTGTCGATGCTCGGCGCACATATTTTCTTCCCGCTTGTTTGGCTTCATACCGTGCTTTGGATTCTTCCTTTTCCTTCGCTTCTCGTTCTACAGCTTGCGCAGCATATTCTTCTCTGTTCCGTTTGGTTCGAAAATCAGTATCCCCTCCTCCAACCTGCGCCCCATACGCCCCGTTTGAATCAACCATGCCGAGTGAAGAAGCACAAATCTCGACCTTCCCATTAGAATCAAAAAATTATTGGTAAGTAACTATTTCATTACGTCATCGTGGTAGTCATACCTCAATATTTCGTGTCCTTTCCTATTTGGGATGACTCTCGATGCTAGAGCTGTGATGTGTAAGATCCGAAATTAATCAGTGGCTAGCAACTTCCTTGTAGGATCAAATGATAGAACTTCCAAGATTTCGAACATCGTATCGTGCATGGTATTGTAACAATATTCTTTTCATTGTTCATTTTTATACTTGTTAATTCTTCCATACTTCTATAAAGACCTATTCTTCTACATTACCTTATATAACTACTGATCATAATCTTCCTTTATTTCGACAAGGTTATACAGCATAAATGGCACCTAGAGTCCATCTGGTTCGACATGCTCAAGGATTCCACAACCTCAGCGTTGCAAACCATGCCATTCATGATCCTCTTTTAACTCCAGCGGGAATTGAGCAATGCAAAATACTTTCTTCAATGTTTCCTTACATCTCTGACATCGATCTTGTTGTTGCATCACCTTTGAAGAGGACCATGTATACAGCTTTGTATTCCTTTTCTGGACCCATTGAGAAGAAACATTTGAAAGTTATCGCTCTACCTGAACTACAAGAAACATCGGATCTCCCCTGTGACACCGGTAGTGATCCGACACAACTCGCAAAAGAACTTGACGGCAAGCCAATCGACCTTTCCGAGTTGGACAAATCAGAAGCACAACATTGGAATAACAAGCGTGGTAGATGGGCTCCACATTCTGATGCTATTGTGGCTCGAGCAAAGGTGGCACGGGAATGGCTACGCGCTAGACCTGAGCGAGATATTGTAGTAGTCACCCACGGTGGCTTCCTTCATTACTTTACGGAAGATTGGACAGATGCAGCCAGATTTGCAGGTAAATCTCACGAAGCGGTCAGCAAAGCACCGTCTTTCCATCCTCATCATGGTCTTGGCGAATTTGATCTATTAATTAACAACCGTCATGCAGGCACTGGCTGGGCTAATACTGAGTTCCGATCATACAATTTTGCTTCCGCAAGTGAAGCCACGCTTGTCGAAACGCCAGAATCATTGACTCGCCGTCAAGGTACGGAGAAGTCGCTGAACAAGGCAGAACAGAAGAATTTACAACAGACTACTACCCCAAGGGTGGAAGAACAAGGTCATCCACGTCGTCAAGAAGAGCAATCGATATCGCAAAACCAGAAATCTAAAGATGCAACTAGCGTTTTACACACAAATGACCCCAGATCGCCAAAATCAGCCGGCAGTCCAGCCAAGCCTTGAGCGGTCATTCAGTTTGATATTTTACACACTATAGATAATAGAAACCACATCATCAAGGGAGATTGTACGGTCCTCTGTGCGAGAACGGAAGTGGCTTGGTTGTGGGTGCTTCGGTAGTTTTTATTTAAGTCTATGTAGCAGAACAGACCTATTGAATATTCGCACCTAGATTTTCAGACCGTATGTACACACTGCAATTGCTACATTCGCGCTCTTAGAAGTCGAGCTTTTGACGTAACAGCGTTGTAATATCGGTAAATAATTTGGCCCGCTGACTGTCAGGCTCTGCTACCACGGTCGGTTTCCCTCTGTCGGCGTCCTCGCAAATCCGCTCATCTAAGGGAAGATTACCTAAGAGCGAAATATTCAACTCGTTGCATTTTTTAGCAACTCCATCACGACCGAATATTGAATACGTGGACTCGCAATTGGGACATGTAAATCCTGACATATTCTGAACCATTCCAAGTATCTAATCTTAAATCAGTATTCATTGGTCTCAACGAGTACGGTATCTACTCACCGGTACTGAAACCTTTTTGAACATTTCTACTCCTCTGACGACATCTTTCAAGGCGATGTCTTGAGGGGTCGATACTATAACTGCTCCTGATGGACAATATGAGTCGACTTGTCATGTTAAAGAATATCATAGTGATTTACCATCTAACTGCACCTGCTGCGTGATTGTAAGCTGAACGTCTCCAGTCCCTGGAGGAAGATCAAGGACAAGAACATCCAAGCCTCCCCATGCGACATCATGGAGTAATTGCTGCATGGCTTTCATTACCATGAGGCCTCGCCAAACAACAGGTGAGTTTTCCGGAACAAGATATCCCATTGACATGGACTTCAGACCGTAATTGATCATCGGCATCAATCGATTATCTAAAATCAGTATTATTATAAGCCGAAGAAATGGAGATGGGGTTGTAATTACCATCGGACAATCGAGGCTCTCCGCTAAGGTTGAGCAGAGTAGGAATTGATGGACCAAATATGTCGGCATCGAGGATACCGCTACGTAGGCCTTGACGGGCAAAGGAAAGGGCAAGGTTGACTTGATAATATTAAAACGATGGAATTTGCATTATCAAAGACGACAAACGTCACGACATACCCGCTATTGTTGATTTACCTACCTTGTTTATATCACTTAGCCTTTGAACGTTTGTTAAATGGAAAGAATTTGGTCGCATACTCCTCCCTTGGCTGATGATATAGCGATGATTTTTGTCACATCTTTAATGGCCTTTTTTTCTGGTAGGCCACGCTGCATCCGCGCGAGAAGGTTTGGCGGAGTACCAGACCTGGGTAAACCGAGTGGATTCTCATGATTGAGTTTGGATCTCGCAGAGAATAATCTGCGATGCATTTGGGCATTACTGACAACTCTGAACGGTCCGTATGAGGCTGATCAATAGGGAATTTATGTGGAGAAGCCGTAATTCCATGACGTCATCGACACATACCATATTTATTATTTCTCTCTGCCACGCTGCAACAACAGGTCTCATAATAAACAAGCATACCGATGATTACAGTGCTATGAACACGTTCCATACCATATACTACTGACAAGATCGGGTCTTATGTCTCAAATTCGATAATACTGCAATCTGTGCACTGTTCTCCAGACACAACTAATAAGATGTCCGGCCATAAAAGAGTCAAGAATATCGATTACGATGATTATGAATATGATGACTTTGCTGACGAGCCGATACCTGATTCGGCTGTCTCGGAAAATTCCGACAATTTCACAGAAGATGATCGAGGTAGGTTTCGTGATATTGCAAAATTGAGTAATGTTGTAAACACGCTCCTGAGACCAATATGTAGAACAATTGCGAATAGGGACTATCAACGTACGCAAAGCGCTACCTGAAACTTCACATATTCCAGACGAAATGATACACGAAGCTCTTTGGCATTACTGGTTCGATGTAGAGAAGACTGTCATATATTTTAAAAGTACGAATAATAAGTTGTTGATGGATACATTGATGACTGATTGGAGATTTAGATGAAATTAAACCTACGGTACAAAAGGTGCAACCAAAAGCGGTGTCAAAGTTTGATCAGGCAGTAAATGCTGCAGCATCTGTGATGCCTACGAATCCAAATTCTGGTAGGTCCCACTTCTTTGACATTCCATCTTGTCGCATGCGCTTGGGTCATACACTTCATACCGGTGAATCGGCTTCTCAGCCCAGATTCTTGGATAGCATGGCCTGCAAAAGTTCCACTTCACAAGTCGGCAATGGCAGCACACGGGACTTTACGCCATTCAAAGATATATCGTGGAGTATAATCCCAGAACAGTCTCGTCAAGCAACCTTTACAGCCGTTGTACCTAGGCCGCACTTGGCATTGCGCGGTGGCTCAGGTAAACCAAGTAAACTTGCAGCACTGGCGGCATCTCGAAGACTTGCAGAACCTAAAAAGGAGGATTCTCAAATTAGAACAAACTCTCCACAGAGCAATACATCTCCTAGCGCAATATCACTACTTGATAAGCTGAGCTTGAAAGAGACCAAACCATGGAGTGCAAGTTCCCCGAGTTTAGCTTCTAGATTAGGAAGCGCCAAACGTCAACGTGAAGAGGAATCTAAAAGTTCAATGACCGCGACAACAATCTCGCGAGATAAACGAGATGGATCTTCAAGCGAGTCTCCACAAAAGGAACCGAGGTTGACTGCAGAGGAAGCACTACAAGAGCAGCCTCAACTGACAACCCAAGCGTCGGCTTTTGCATCTGCGCTATGTGGAAAACATTCTATAACTCATCAAGTTGACATTCTCTCAAGTATGTCGGAAACATTGCATATGACTAATCTACGAGAAGAGAATGGATTCTCCGGACCAAGTCCTGACGATATTGTGACCCAAGCGCAAGCGAAAGGTCGGACAACCTAGAATCAGTCCGGTCGAGAAAAACGAGACTAATTGGATATATTGGTGTAGGAAAGCAATCACATCATAAGAAACAGCACAGCAAAGATCACGAAGTTGTCTCACATATAACAAAACATGTTCACGATCTGAAGATTGATCATGGGAAGAAATCCGTGCCAAGTACACCGCCAAAGTGAGTAATCGTTCGTAAAGGTTATTGAGGATTATTCTGAACATATGTTAGAATCAAGAGTAAACAGCTCAACGTCAGAGAGGAATACGAAAAGTCCAAATCTAAAAATGAATTGAATTTTGTCGTCGTTGGCCATATTGATCATGGCAAAAGTACTTTGATGGGTAGATTGCTGTTTGAACATGGAATGATTGATCAAAGAACTCTCGATAAAAACCGAAAAGAAGCCGCAAAGATTGGCAAAGAATCCTTTGCTTTGGCTTGGGTCATGGATGCCAGGGAAGATGAACGTGAATATGGTGTGACGATAGATTATGCCGAGAAAACATTCGAGACTGAAAAGACAAAGTTCACAATCATTGATGCTCCAGGACATAAAGACTTTGTAGCGAACATGATAGCTGGAGCGAGTATGGCAGACTTTGCCCTTCTTGTTGTTGACGCTGGATCTAATAATTTCGAGGCCGGTCTCAAAGGTCAAACAAAAGAACATGCAGATATAATTCGATGCATGAAGTTAGAAAAACTCATAATAGCAGTCAACAAGATGGATAGCGTGTCATGGTCTCAGTCGGTCTTTGAGTCTATCAAATCTCAAACTATAGATTTCTTATCGAAAGCTCTTTTCAATCCAGAAAATTTGATTTTTATTCCTTGCTCAGGTCTCGCAGGAGATAATATCATTAGTAATCCCAGTAACGAAGCAGCAAAATGGTACAAAGGTAGCCCTACATTAAGTCAAGCACTTGACGATATCTCTCCGAATAAATCACAATATTTAGGGTCTTTGAGCGACCCGTTCCGACTCCGAATCGCTGCTTATACGGGTCTTTCTGATCTATCCAACGATACTTCCGCACCATCAACATTTACCATCCATGGCCGTATAGATGCTGGAACGATCCAAGTCGGCGATCGAATTTGTATACAACCATCCGGCGAAACAGCAACTATTCGAGGTATTATACGAGGGGGAGGTATTGAAGTCGTAGACTGGGCTGTCGCGGGTCAGATTGTGGGACTACAGCTCGTAGGTTGTGATGAAGAGAGGATCGAACGAGGAGATTTAGTTTGTCACGCGGAACCAAATTCCGAAATAGCAAAGAATGGAAAGAAATGGAGGATGAAGGTCTTGGCTTTTGATACGTTGTTTCCCATGCCTGTTGATCTTCATAGAGGGAGATTGAGAGTTTCCGCTAGGATTGTAGAGGTATTGGAGACTTTGGACCCAAAAACGAACGCAGTGATTAAGAAAGACGCAAAATTGATCAAATACGGTCAGATTGCACGCGTCGTTGTAGAAGTTGTGCCTGGTCAAGGAGAGGTGCCATTAGAGAGACCCTTTAGAATGGTGATGAGATATGGTGGTCAAACCGTCGGTGCTGCCGCTGTAGAGGCTATTATAGAATGATTTATTTGCAATAATTTGTATTCAATGATTTATATACATGTATATATTATAATAATTACAAATGGGGAATATTCATTATCGACAAGATCAGATTGATTATACTTGCAACACCTGTACCCAACACCATTGCAGTAGCAATAATGACGATTCTTGTTTCGTCGTTTTTCTTATAATTACACCAATACCAACTAATGAAACCACCTACAGCATTTCCCAATGCAAATTTAGGTGAATTATACATTCCTATCATCATCTCATCAATATGCATATTCTAACGCTCAAAAAGAAAAGGGGGTTAAACATACCCATACCAATAGCAATTCCCGACGGAAGATACCTACCCCAAGCCTTTCCCTGCGCTAGAATCTTCACACCAGCGTTCAAACCGAACAATACGCCACTGACGGACGCAAACTCGATCGTCTTTTCAGGCAATTGGCCTCCGGTAGCTAACCGCGCGGTAAATAACCACAAATACGCCATTGGGATCTGAAAAATACCCCCGGGGATCGTATTCGCTGTGATATATAATTTGTAAACCAGCGCGCTGACCACGGCTCCGACCGCGCTGCCGATTAACTGGCCGTAGATCTGCGCGGCGGGACTCGCGCCGATTAAATGTCCGGTTTTTAAATCTTGCATTAGATCGGCGGCCTGGAGAGCGCCTGATTCAGCCATGGCGCCTGCGACGAGGTTAGTGATGACGGCTTGTTTGCCGAGAGATGAAGGGATGACGAAAGCGAATATCAGTTGTGTTATTTTAGATATGCCGGATACGGGATTGATGTCGGTGGTTCCTAGGGCTTGAACGCCCATTACAGAGAGGAGCATTGCGAGGACAAGCGCGAGGAGGGTCAGTGGGATGCTGATGAACTCGGCAAACGTGTGACGTGTGGCGAAGATGCAAATCAATACGGCAAGAATGAGGCCGATGATGGTATTTCGAGTACTGATTAGTTGTTCTGGAGGGGCGTCGTCATCGCTTTCGTCAGATTTAGGATGTTTGTTAACGGCTTGGTATGATTGTTTATTGGTAAAGTGTATTCTCGCCATGTTGATCAATGGTCGAAGAACCATCCAACCTAGGTTGACGATAGAATCACTCAGAACAATCGCCAGACTGATCCAGACGATCCATCCTCGACTTCCTGTCTCCCAATTGCGTATAGGACCATGTGCCCAGCCTTTGGACGTTGCCAGCGGACTCAATATACCAAAGCCGACTGATTGCCATTGTAAGTATATTGAGGAGTGCAAGACTCGTTTGATTTACATACCAACAACACCAATCAGTTGATTAGTAGACACGACTGGACCCATGATAATCCCTTGGCCAATGAATGCCGGTATGAGTGAGATAGACCACATCCATTCAGTTGATAGATACTGTCCGAATATCGGAAGACTGCCAATTTGTGGAACAAAATATGAAACGACAGTAATGATGGCGGATATGAGAAAGGTAAGTGCAAGTAATCGTATGTTCGATCGATAATCAACAGCATCCTCTGAAGATATTTTAGTGACGCGTTCGACTTCAGTCATTGAGTCATGTTCAAGGAGTGATTGATCTTCATCGCTAGCGTCCGTGGCAGAATCATGATTCACCACTGCCTGATTCTTTTCAGCAAAATCTCTACAAAGATTATATAGTTTATGTCAAAACTTACCTGGACGGTGACAGAATCGCGCTTCTTCATTTGTGTTCCGTGTAAAACACTGATCAAAAGTGCTGTAGCTGTCCCTGTGGGGAATCGGAGCTTTTGACGAAGTATCACTTCTTTTCGTAACGGGATCGTAAATATGACACCAAAGAATGCAATACTACATACAATTCAGCAATTAATTAATATCAAGCAAATATTTACATGCCTACCCTAAAGCCCATATTATCCACTTACTAAGAGGCATATGAAGTCCAGTCCTTCCATCAGGAGTCTCATCTGGCGCCAACAATAGATCTAAAGCAGGAACTACACCAACAAATCCACAGCCTGCACAATGGATAAGAAAACAAACCTGGATTGAGATTTGGTAAAGTTACCTACCTATCGTCATAGCTCCAACAGAGCTAGCCACGGTTTGAACCAATACATTCTCTGCAGGTGAAAAAGGAAATGCAAGCATGTTTGAAGCAGACTTGAAAATTGCAAACCCAGCGAATGCAGAAATTCCACATCCAAGCATTACCCAACCCGTTTGCAAGCCGAGAAATATGTTCGAAAAGGTCAATAATATACCTAGGATAAGACCGACAGCGACCGCGCGTAGAGTAAACTGTGGTGCTGCAGCTGACTGCTGTCTCGACATGGTGACTGACTCCATAACTTGTAAAGGTTCGAGTTGTATCTCGTCTATCGATGATTCATTTTCATGAGTGACAAATGCCTGGGGCATATATTCCACGTTCTCGAGTAGTAGTATCAGATCATTCAAAGGACTGGCTGATGCCTAGACCACGATTAGGGACGACGAGTCATGCCATTTTGGCGCTGTGCTGCACGTCATCAGCATGAGTTGATTGAAGGGGACGTCGTTAAAACTGTGCACGTGATATTTGTCGATGGATCTTGGCGCGTTTTCCTCTTTCTTGTCGGTCAACAAGAAATACATTTGTGACTTCCCCATCGCGACTCTAATAATCATCCTCTACTTGTTTTGATAGAATTTCAATCGCGCCGAATGTCATCGATGTGCAAGATTCACAAGACTCCGCCGCCCGAAGACTCCATTTGACTCCACGCGATTTGACAAAGACGAGCGAGACATTCAAGCGTACAATTCCCGACAATTTACCCCTTCTCAGCAACATTACGATATTTGCGCGCTCGAGCACGTCGAAAATTGGCATCGCAGTTTCTGATATAACCTGACACAGAAATACAATCGACTGCTGGCAGTATACATTTGTGGTTATTCGATCAAGTGCTGCATCTTGACTTTATAGCTCATTTGTAACAAACTTGAAACAAGTGATATACTTGACATCCCATTAGTTTAGCCATTGTCTTTATTGCTTTGATTTTATCAACATCGCCTCCCACCACACATACTGGTCGTTGCGTAAACCTAAGTTCACATCATGGCAGGTACGTGAGAATCACAATCACACATCACATACATTGAAAACCAATGCAATTGACGAGTTGTCATGTTTAATCTCTACTGATACGATTCACAGTCGAACCACGTCGGTCTGCAAGGTCGACGAAAGGACAGCATCGATCCCTTGATATTGAGCCAGAAAGCCAAAAGCCGAAAAAGGCATCAACGACCTCCAAAAGGTCAGAAAAGAAAAAGGTCGAGGAAGAAGAAGAAGTCGAGGACGAGGACGATGAGGATGATAGCGCGATTCGATGCGTATGCGGGCACAACACGGATGATAAGGTCGGTGTACAATGGATTGCTTGCGAAGCATGTACTGTATGGCAACACAACATTTGTATGGGCATACCCGAGAATCAAAAGCTTCTTCCTGAGCATTACTTTTGTGAAGAATGTAGACCTGAAGAGCATCAAGAGTTACTTCAAGCTATGGAAAGGGGGGAAAACATTTGGGAAGATAGAATGCGTCTTTCCAAGTCTAAAAATAAGCCATGGAATGCCGGTCGCAAATCAAGAGGTCCACGACCTACTGATGGACAACCTACTGATGGACAACCTACTGATGGACAACCTACTGATGGACAACCTACTGATGGACAACCTACTGATGGACAACCTACTGATGGACAACCTACTGATGGACAACC
>Ga0160428_1001606_pt1 | contig 16414 bp, 16 predicted proteins | sample SolpanmetagenomM_FD_108198 | JGI IMG/M metagenome (GOLD analysis project Ga0160428, IMG submission 108198) | Solar panel surface microbial communities from Lawrence Berkeley National Laboratory, California, USA - M | ecosystem: Engineered > Built environment > Solar panel > Unclassified ... | reverse complement strand
GTCAGCGACATGGTGTTCCCCGCCGCCAAGCTGGTGAGCCTGATCTCCGGCGACATGACGCTCGAGCCCGGCGACGTCATCTGCTGCGGCACCTCGGTCGGCGTCGGCGTCATGAAGGAACCGGTCAACACCGTCGACGTCACCATCGACGGGATCGGGACCCTCAGTGCGACCTACCGCAACTGACGACTAGACCGCCACCGCCGACGCCAGCCGTCGCTCCTGTGCCCGGCGCATCGGCTTCAGCACGACCAGCGCCAGGAACACGACGACGAAGTTCATCGCCGCCGCTACCAAGAAGACCGACCACCAGCTGCCGGTCGCCTGCTTGATCATGTTGGCGAACGGCACAAGCAACGCCGACGCGCCCTTGGCGGTGTAGAGAAAGGCCGAATTCGTGGTGGCGTATTTTGCCCCGAACGCATCCGTGCAGGTCGAGGGGAACAGGCTGAAGATCTCGCCCCAGGTGAAGAAGATCAACGCCGCGAACAGCACGAACATCCACGGATTCGAGCCGAACTGCCCCAGCAGTAGGTAGGCGATGCCACCCAACGTGAAGGCGATCGCCATGGTCGTCTCGCGCCCGATCTGGTCCGACACCCAGCCGAAGAACGGCCGCGCTGCGCCGTTGGCCAGGCTGTCGACGATCAGCGCCGTCGCCAGCACCGTGCTGCCGCCGAGCAGCAGCATCTTGTCGAGCCCGAAATCCTTCGCGATCAGCGAGAGCTGCGCCGTTGCCATCAACCCCGACGCCGACACCATCACGAACATCAGGTACAGCAGCCAGAACACCGGTGTCGCCAGCATCTCCCGCGACGAGTAGTTCCGCACCGATTGCGCCACCTTGCGCGACGGCACCGCCGGTGCCTCGCCCGGTGCCGGATAGCGCATGAACCAAGCCAGGAGAAACAGCAGCACGCCCTGTCCAAGCCCGAACACCAGGAAGGTGTGCGCGTAGCCGCTGCTCTTGATGGTCTGCTCGATCGGGATGATCGTCAGCGCTGCCCCTGCGCCGAACCCGGCCGCGATCACGCCGACGGCCAAGCCGCGCCGATCCGGGAACCACTTCACCGCTAGTCCGACGCAGGTGGCGTAGATGAACCCGCCACCGATCCCGGTGATCGCGGACCCCACGTAGAGCATCGTCAACGTGTCGGCGATCGAGTTCAGCCCCCAGCCGATCCCGACCAGGACGCCACCCAGCGCGATGGTCACCTTGGGACCGGTCTTGGCTCCGAGCCGCTCGACCATCCAGCCGCCGGCCGGCGTCAACCACGTTTCCAGCGCCACAAAAATCGCGAACGCCAACTGGATGTCGGCGATCGCCCAATCCGCGTGCGCCGCCTGGAGCGGCTGGACGAACAGCGTCCAGCCGTATTGCAGATTGGCGATCAGCACCATGCTCGCGACGCCGAGCAGGAGCTGGATCCACCGTCTATTATCCGGCCGGGGACCGGCGAGGCTTGCTGACATACTGTCCTCCTCTGCCGGCCCCTTTCTTCCTGGAGGGGCTCGGCGCTATTAACCCTTGAGCGCGCGAACCATCGTGCTGCCGAGTGAGGCCGGGCTGTCGGCCACGTGGATGCCGGCCTTGCGCATGGCCTCGAACTTGGCTTCCGCCGTGTCCTTGCCACCCGAGATCACCGCGCCGGCATGACCCATGCGGCGCCCTGGCGGGGCCGTGGCGCCGGCGATGAAGCCGACCACCGGCTTGCGGTTCTTCTCGCGCGCGATGAACTCCGACGCATACGTCTCGGAGTTGCCGCCGATCTCGCCGATCATGATGATGCTCTCCGTCTCCGGATCGGCGAAGAACATCTCCAGCACTTCGATGAAGTCCGTCCCCTTGACCGGGTCGCCGCCGATGCCAACGCAGGTGCTCTGCCCCAGCCCGGCTGCCGTGGTCTGCGACACTGCCTCATAGGTCAATGTCCCGGAACGGCTGACGATGCCGACGCTGCCGCGGCGATGGATGTGCCCCGGCATGATGCCGATCTTGCAGGCGTCCGGCGTGATCACGCCCGGGCAGTTCGGCCCGATCAGCCGCGACTTGGAGCTGGTCAGCGCTCGCTTGACGCGGATCATGTCCTGCACCGGGATGCCCTCGGTGATGCAGATGATCAGCGGGATCTCGGCGTCGATCGCCTCCAGGATGGCATCGGCCGCAAACGGCGGCGGCACGTAGATCGCGGTGGCGTTGGCTTTGGTGGCGTTCACGGCCTCTTCCACCGTGTCGAACACCGGCAGGTCGAGATGCTTGGTGCCACCCTTGCCCGGCGTGACGCCGCCGGCGACCTTGGTGCCGTAGGCGATCGCCTGCTCGGAGTGGAACGTGCCCTGGGCGCCGGTGAACCCCTGGGTGATGACGATCGTGTTGGCGTCGACGAGAACGGCCATTATGCGGCTTCCTTCACGGCGCGGACCACCTTTTCGGCGGCATCGGCCAAGTTGTCGGCCGACACGATCGGCAGGCCGGATTTAGCCAGGATGGCCTTGCCCAACTCGACGTTGGTTCCTTCCAGGCGCACCACCAGCGGCACGCCCAGGCTCACTTCGCGTGCAGCCGCAACGACGCCTTCCGCGATCACGTCGCAGCGCATGATGCCGCCGAAGATGTTGACCAGGATGCCTTCGACGTTCGGGTCCGACAGGATGATCTTGAACGCTGCCGTCACCCGTTCCTTGGTGGCGCCACCGCCGACGTCGAGGAAGTTGGCCGGGCTGCCGCCATAAAGCTTGATGATGTCCATGGTCGCCATCGCCAGCCCGGCGCCGTTGACCATGCAGCCGATCGTGCCGTCGAGCGCCACGTAGTTGAGGCTATACTTGGCGGCCTCGAGCTCCTTCGGGTCTTCCTCGGCCTCGTCCCGCAGCTTCTCCAGCTCCGGATGCCGATACAGCGCGTTGTCGTCGAAGCTCACCTTGGCATCGAGCGCCACCATCTCGCCGGCGCCGGTCACGACCAACGGGTTGATCTCGACCGTCTCGCAATCGAGGTCGGTGAAGGCCTTGTACATGGCCAGCACGAACTTGCTGAACGCGCCGACCTGCTTGCCTTCGAGCCCGAGCCCGAACGCCAGCTTGCGGGTGTGATATCCCGAGATGCCGCTCGCCGGGTCCACCACCGCGCGGAGGATCTTCTCCGGCTGGTGCTCGGCGACGTGCTCGATCTCCATGCCGCCTTCCGTGCTGGCCACCACCGCGATCCGGCCGCTGTCGCGGTCCACCAGCAGCGACAGGTACAGCTCGCGCTTGATGTCGCAGCCGGCCTCCACGTACACCCGGCTGACCCGGCGGCCGGCCTCGCCCGTCTGCTTGGTGATCAGCACGTTGCCGATCATCGCGGCCGCGGCTTCCTTGGTTTCCGCGGCGCTCTTGGCCAGGCGCACGCCGCCCTTGCCGTTCGGATCGTCCTGGAACTTGCCCGCGCCACGTCCGCCGGCATGGATCTGCGACTTCACGACGTAGATCGGCCCCGGGAGCTTAGCCGCAGCGGCCTCCGCCTCCTCCGGCGTCCAGGCAACATGACCTTCGAGCACGGCGACGCCGTAGCGGCGTAGCAACTCCTTGCCCTGATACTCGTGGATATTCATTCCGGCCTAACCTCGCAGTGGATCATAGGAACACGCTCCGCTCCTTCTAAGCCGAATTGATCGGGGCGACTAGTTGACACCCGGGCGCGCGCGACGGGCCCATGTAAAACATCGTCACATGATGAAACCCGGACCAGGGCGCGTCGTTTTGAGCCAACAGACCGGGTCCAAGACCCGCGGCGGCAGTCGCCGCTGTTGAACAAGAGGAACGCAACTATGTCAGACAACCAATTCGAAGGCACCGCCCGCAACATCGGCGGCAAGGTCGAGAGCGCATTCGGCAACGTCACCGGCGACAACAAGAGCAAGGTCGAGGGCAAGGCCGACCAGGTCGCCGGTCAGGCACAGAAGGCTTTCGGCGATGCCAAGGACGCCGCGTCCGACGCCGCCGACAAGGCAGGCTCGAAGCTGAACGACGTTGCCAACAAGGCAGGCTCGACGCTCAACGACGTCGCCGACAAGACGAGCTCGAAGCTCAGCGGTGTCGCCGACAAGGTCAGTGAGCAGGCGTCCAACATCGGTGGCCAGGTTTATGAAGCCGGCGAGTATGCCGCTGAGACCGTCGCCGACTACGTCCGCAACGAGCCGGTTGCCGTCATGCTGGGCGTCGCCGCCGTCGGCATGCTGATCGGCTACCTGATCGGTCGCCCGAGCGAGCGCTCAGTCGAACTCGGCCGCTTCCGCGCCGCCTACCGCGACCGCTAAAGCCAAACGGTGGGGTGCATCACGCACCCCACCACCCGCTACTCCGCAGCCAGCTTTGGCGTCGCCGCTCCGATCGCACCAGACTGACGGATCGCTTCGATCCTCGCCTCGTCGAACTGCAGCACGTCCCGCAAGATCTCGTCCGTATGCTCGCCCAGCAACGGCGACCGGGTCACCTCCGTCGGGCTGTCCGACAGCTTGATCGGGTTTCCCACCGTCAGATACGTTCCGCGCACCGGATGCGGCACTTCCACCAGCGTGCCGGTATCACGCAACGACTGATCAGTGGCGATCTCGGCCATCGACAGGATCGGACCGCACGGAATATCGTGCTTGTTCAGCTCCTCCATCGCCTCGAACTTGGTCTTCGTCATCGTCCACTGTTCGATGCGATCGAAGATCGCCTTCAGCTTCGGTAACCGTGCCGCCGGCTTGGCATAGCCCGCATCGGTCTTCCACGTGGGCTCGCCGATCACGTCGCAGATCGCCTCCCACACCGGTGCCTGGGTGATGAAATAGATGTAGGCGTTCGGGTCCGTCTCCCAGCCCTTGCACTTCAGGATCCAACCGGGCTGCCCGCCGCCCGACGCATTGCCCGCGCGCGGCACGCTCTCGCCGAACTCGCCATCCGGATACTGCGGATATTCGGTCAGCGCCCCGTGAGCCAGACGCTGCTGGTCGCGTAGCTTGACCCGGCACAAATTCAGCACCCCGTCCTGCATCGCCGCCGTCACCTTCTGGCCGCGTCCGGTCGTGTTGCGCTGGTACAGCGCCGCCACGATCCCCAGCGCCAGGTGCAGGCCGGTGCCGCTATCGCCGATCTGCGCGCCCGTCACCAGCGGCGGGCCGTCGTCGAAACCGGTGGTGCTGGCGGACCCGCCGGCACACTGCGCGATGTTCTCGTACACCTTGCAGTCCTCGTACGGCCCCGGCCCGAAGCCTTTGATCGAGGCCAGGATGATCTTCGGATTGATCTCCTGGATCCGCTCCCAGGTGAACCCCATCCGGTCCAGCGCGCCCGGCGCGAAGTTCTCCACCATCACGTCGCAGGTCAGCATCAGCGCCTCGAGCACTTTCTTGCCCTCGGGATTCTTGCTGTCGATGGTGATGGACCGCTTGTTGCTGTTCAGCATGGTGAAATACAGGCTGTCGGCGTCCTTCACGTCGCGCAGCTGCCCGCGGGTGATGTCGCCCACGCCGGGCCGCTCGACCTTGATCACGTCGGCGCCGAACCACGCCAGGAGTTGGGTGCAGGTCGGCCCCGACTGCACGTGGGTGAAGTCGAGGATTTTGACGCCGTCGAGAGCCTTCATGCTGCGATCCCTGCTTTCTTCTTCAATGTGCTGGTGGGGTTGAGGCTGCCGATATTGCCGCTCTCGCTGCCGGCCGCCGGGTCGATGACGGCGTTGATCAGCGTCGGCCGCCCGCTATCCATGGCGGCATCCACCGCCGCCTTCAGCGCATCCGGCGTGGTGACGTTCACGCCGACGCCGCCGAACGCTTCCATCATCTTGTCGTAGCGCGCGCCTTTGACAAACACGGTGGTCGCCGGGTCGCCGCGCGCACCCTGATCGGTGCCGCGATAGATGCCGTCATTGTTGAACACGACGATGCACACCGGCAGGTCGTAACGGCAGATCGTCTCCACCTCCATGCCGGAGAAGCCGAACGCGCTGTCGCCCTCGACCGCCAAGACCGGCTTGCCAGTCTCGACCGCGGCGGCGATCGCGAACCCCATCCCGATCCCCATAATGCCCCAGGTGCCGACGTCGAGCCGCTTGCGGGGCTGGTACATGTCGATCACGCCGCGTGCGAGGTCGAGCGTGTTGGCGCCCTCGTTGACCAGCATCGCGTCCGGCCGTTCCTTGATCACGTCGCGCAGCACCCGCAGCGCGCTGTGGAAGTCCATCGGGCTCGAATTCTTGCCCAGCTTGGTCGCCATCTTGGCGATGTTGCCGTCCTTCTTCTCGCGGATCGCGTCGGTCCACGCGGTCGGCGGCGGTGCCCAGTCGCTGCCCATGCCGTCCAGCAACGCCGACACGCAGGAGCCGATGTCGCCTACCAGCGGCGCCGCGATCTCGACGTTGCTGTCCATCTCGCGTGGGTCGATGTCGATCTGGATGAACCGCTTGGAGCCCGGCGGCCCCCACTGCTTGCCCTTGCCGTGGCTCAGCAACCAGTTCAGCCGCGCGCCGACCAGCATCACCACGTCGCTCTCCTTGAGCACCGTCGAGCGTGCTGCCCCGGCCGAGAGCGGATGCGTGTCTGGCAACAGCCCCTTGGCCATGCTCATCGGGATATAAGGAATGCCTGACGTCTCGACCAACGCCCGCACCGCCTCGTCCGCCTGCGCATAGGCCGCGCCCTTGCCCAGCACGATCAACGGCCGCTGCGCCGACTTCAACACATGCAAGGCCCGCTGCACGGCGTCCGGCGACGGCAGTTGCTCCGGCGCCGGGTCGATCACCTTGACCAGCGACCGCCGCCCGGCCTCCGCCTCCATCGTCTGCCCGAACAGCTTGGCCGGCAGGTCGAGATATACGCCCCCCGGCCGCCCCGACACCGCCGCCCGGATCGCGCGCGCGACGCCGATGCCGATATCGGCCGCGTGCAGCACCCGGAACGCCGCCTTGCACAGCGGCTTGGCGATGGCGAGCTGATCCATCTCTTCGTAATCGCCCTGCTGCAGGTCGACGATCTCCCGCTCCGACGACCCGCTGATCAGGATCATCGGAAAGCAGTTCGTGGTGGCATTGCTCAGCGCCACCAGCCCGTTCAGGAACCCCGGCGCCGATACCGTCAGGCAGATCCCCGGCGCCTTGGTCAGGAACCCGGCGATCGCCGCCGCATTGCCCGCATTCTGCTCATGCCGGAACGAGATCACCCGGATGCCTTCTGCCTGCGCCATCCGGCCCAGATCGGTGATCGGAATGCCTGGCACGCCGTAGATCGTCTCGACGCCGTTCAACTTCAGCGCGTCGATCACGAGGTGGAAGCCGTCGGTCAGCTCGATCTCGGACGTGACGTCGTCGTCTGGCTTCAGCGCTGCGGACATTGGTTGCTCCAGTTTCTTCTCGGTTCAGTTGCCGACGAGTGGCAGGAAATCGTCCAGGGCGGCGTTGAACGCGCTGGGTTGCTCGGCGTGCGCCAGATGCCCGGCCCCCTCCAACACCACGTATCGCGCCCCCGGGATACGTGCGGCCATCCGCTCGCAGCCGGCCGCCGGCGCCAATTGGTCCAGGCTCCCCGCCACCACCAGCGTCGGCACCGCGATGCGCGCCAACGCCTCGCGCTGATCAAAGCCCGGCATCGCCAGCACCATGTCGCGGTACGTGCTCTCCGGCACCGCGCCGAACGCCGCCTCTGCCGCCGCCACACCGGCCGGGTCGGGATCTCTGCCGATCGACTCGCGGATCGCGTCGGCTGCCAGCGTCTCCATGCTGTGTCCGGAGTCGAGCGGCCCCAGTTTGGACGCGACGAACTGCTCCGCCCATGCCGGGTCGCGCCCGCCAAAGGCCGGGCTGGTTTGCGACAGCACCGCGCCGCGCGCCACATGCGGCGACGCCGCCAATAGGCGCTGCACGATCATCCCGCCCAGGCTGTGCCCGACCAGGATCGGCCGGTCCAACTCCAGCGCCTTGATGAACCCGGCCAGCGACGCCGCCAGCGCCTCCATCGTCACCAGCGGCAACGGCGCCGAGTTGGCATAACCCGGCATGTCCCAGGCGATCGCGCGATACCGAGTGCCGAAATGCGCCAACTGCGGCGTGAACACCGCCGCACCGCCCCCAATCCCATGCAGGAACAGGATCGGCACCCCCTCCCCCTCCTCGAGATAGACGATGTCGGCGACCTCGCGCACCTGGCGCACGTCCATCTGGCCGATCTGGTGCGCGGGCTGGATCACGCGCGCTTCATGTTCGATTGCACTCATGGCAGCAGGTGGTAGCCCCCATCGCGGATCTCGACCATCACCTGGCTGGTCGCACTAGCGCCACTGTGATCCGTCGGTGTCAGCGAGAACACCGCCTCCGCCCCCGCCATCCCCGTCACATGCTCCATCGCATCCCGCAACACGGTGCGGAACGCTGGCGTCCCGGCCGTGCCCCCGCCCATCTCGGCGCCGGCGGCAACCAGCATGAACGAATCCCACATTGTCGCCCCGAACAAAGACCGGCTGCCTTTGCCGAACTTGCCCTCGTACGCCTCGATGAACGTCATCGCTGGCGCCCGCACCGGGTTGTCGTGCGGCAACTGCTCGGCCACCAGCACCGGCACGGACGAGAACATCACCCCGTCCAACGCCTTGCCACCCACCCGCAGCGCGTCCGGCCCGGCGATGCCCTGCACCGTGTAAATCGGCCCGGCATAGCCCCGGTTGCGCAACTCGATGATCGGCGTCGTCGCCGGCGTCGCCGAGGCCGCCACGAACACCGCGTCCGGCTTGGCGGCGATCACCCGCAGTACCTGCGGCGTGACACTGGTGTCAGCCGCGTTGAACCGCACGTCGATGACGCTCTCGATCCCGCGCTCGGCCGCCTGCGCCGATAACGCGTTGATGTAGCCGTCGCCCAGCGCGGTCGCGAAGCCGATATGCGCCAGCCGCTTGGCCCCTGCCTTGGCCAGCCGCTCCACGATCTGCACCGTGGCCACCCGCTCGCTCGGGATCAGCTTGAACGCCCAGCGCCGATCGCCTTCCGGCGGCTCGATCGCGCTCGACGACCCGGCCAGGCTCACGAACGGCGTGCCCGACGATCCCGCCACGTCCAATATCGCCAGCGAGTTCGGCGACGTCGACGGACCCAGGATCGCGTCCACATGCTCCTCGTCGATCAACTTGCGTGCCGCCCGCACCGCCGCCGTCGGATCGGTCGCATCGTCCAGCACGATCCAGCGCACCGCATGCTCACCGATCTTCTTGGGCAGCACCTCGATCGTGTTGCGCTCCGGCACGCCCAGCCCCGCCCCCGGCCCCGTCAGCGACAACACGGCTCCCAAGGTCATTTCGGCCCGCGCCGGCATGGTTCCCACAAGGCACAAGGCAATGAGCGCCATCGACCGCATTCGGTCTCTCCCAAATCGAGCGCCGAGCCTAGCGCCCTCAACGCCACACTCCAACCGTCGCGTATCGTTGATGCCATGCCCGGCAACGCGCGGCCAACCGCACTGTTAGCTTACAATGACCGACAATACCCAAGACGACCGCTCCGCCCTTTCACGCCGCCTGATGATGAGCGCCGCCGGCCTCGGCCTGGCCGCCGCCGTCACGGACACCGCCGCGGCACAAACCCCAGCACCGACGCCTGCGACCGGCCAGCCCTTGTCCGACCCGCGCACCAAGTATCCGCAGCCGCCTTTCGCCAAGCAGTCGCAGCCCTTCCCTGGCCTCGTCCGCGACATGAACCCTCGCCCGGATCACGGCGAGACCAGCTATCGCGGCTCCGGCCGTCTCGCCGGTCGTCGCGCGCTGATCACCGGCGGCGATTCCGGCATGGGCCGTGCGGCCGCCATCGCCTTCGCCCGTGAGGGTGCCGACGTCGTCATCAACTACCTGCCCGCCGAGGAGCCGGATGCGCAGGACGTCATGGCCCTGATCCGCGATGCCGGCCGTAAGGGCTTCGCCATACCGGGCGACCTCCGCGACGAAGCCTTCTGCAAGAAGCTGGTCGCCGATGCCGTCGCCCAGCTTGGTGGCCTCGACATCGTCGTCTCCAACGCCGCGCGCCAGCAGCAGCACCAGTCCTTCCTCGACCTATCCTCCGAGGACTTCGACGCCACGATGAAGACCAACATCTACGCGCCGTTCTGGATCCTGAAGGCTGCCGTACCACATATGCCGCCAGGTTCGGCCATCATCGCGACCACCTCGGAGCAGGCCTACGACCCGACGCCGGAGCTCTACGACTACGCGCAGACCAAGGCGGCGACGATGAATTTCGTCAAGTCGCTCGGCAAGCAACTCGCCTCCAAGGGTATCCGCGTCAATGGCGTCGCCCCAGGCCCAATCTGGACGCCGCTGCAGGTCAGCGGCGGCGCGACGATGGAGAAGCTGGAGAAGTTCGGCGGCAACACGCCGCTAGGCCGTCCGGGTCAGCCAGCCGAACTGGCCTCGATCTACGTGCAACTCGCAGCCAGCGATGCGAGCTACGCGACGACCCAGGTCTACGGCGCGGCCGGCGGCAACGGCCAGCCCTGATCAAACGGGCCGGGAACGGATCAGTGCGTCCAGTTCTCGGCCCGGCCATACTTGAAGTTGTCGGCATACACCTTGGGCTTGATCGGATTCTTCTTCGGCGGCTGCTCCACCTGGTACTCGATCCCGTTGGCATCGGCATACGCCACTGCCTGCTCGCAGGTGTCGAACTTCAGGATCACCTGGCCCTGGGTGAAGTCGCTGCCCCACCATCCCATCAGCGGCTCGGTGATCTCTTTCTGAGGCTGCCAATCCAGGGTCCATTGTCCGGCGGTCGCCGGGCCAGATTGGGTGGCGGTCTTGGGACGCATGAAGATACGGGCGCGCAGGGTCATAGGGATGCTTATACCCGATTTGCGCCCTGCCGCGCCAGGCGTCGCCACTCCAGGCTGCGTCGGTTCAGCACCGCTAATTGGGACGGTTCTCGCATGGCGCCCTCGCCCAGCCCGATCGCCCGCTCGAGCGTTTCCGCATCCGCATGCTTGATTGCCGGCCGGGCGATCGTGTGGTGCCATACCCCACCAACCGCGTTGTCCAGCAACACCCGCATGAAGCAATGATCCAACCTGATTGGCCACCGATACTCGACAGCGACTCCCGGCAGCACGACCCTGGTCAGCGCCAACCACCGCGCGACCCGGCGCCCTTGATCCTCAGCCTCACCCTCGTCCCCGACGACCAGGCGCGTCTGGACCGGCTGCGTGCCGCCCACTTCCCGCCCCAGCGCAACTTCCTCGCTGCTCATGTCACGATGTTCCACCATCTTCCCGGCGCCGAACTCGAACGCATCGCCGCCGACCTCGCTGGCACCGCCGCCGAAACTGCCGGCTTCACAGTTCGCGTCGCCCGCCTGCAATCGCTCGGCCGCGGCGTTGCCCTGGCGTTGGAGGCCGATCCGCTGTTGCGGCTGCGTGCCACCCTGGCGCGCAAATGGTCCGATCGCCTCACCGCGCAAGACAGCCAAGGCTATCGCCCCCACGTCACTGTGCAGAACAAGGTGGACCCGGCCGTCGCCAAGGCCTTGCTGCACGAGCTCTCGAAAGGCTTTGCTCCGTGGGAGATCGCCGCGACCGGGTTGTCCCTCTGGCATTACCGCGGCGGCCCCTGGGAGCCGGCCGGAAGCTACGCTTTCAAAGCTGACGCGGCGGCCCCGCCATGACCCCGCCATCGATGACCAGGGTCTGCCCCGTCATGAACCGTCCCGAGGCCGCGGCCAGGAACACCGCGGCACCGGCGATCTCGTCCGGCTCACCGATCCGCTGAAGCGGCGTGTCGGCCGTGCGCCGACGCAGATTGTCGGAGTCCTCCCACAGCGCCCGCGCGAAATCCGTCCGCACCAGGCCCGGTGCGATGCAGTTGGCCCGGATGCCGCGCGGTCCCCACTCCACCGCCAGGTTGCGCGTCAGCTGCATGTCAGCAGCTTTTGACACGCCATAAGCCCCGATCGTCGCATTCCCGCGCAACCCGGCGATCGACGACACGATGATTACCGACCCATCGCCGCGCTCGGCCATCCCCGGCAGCACCATGGCCGACAGCCAGTGGTTGCTGCGAATGTTGCTGCCCATGATCCGGTCCCATGCATCGTCCGGGATGTCGGCGCCTGGGCCGAAATACGGGTTGACCGCGGCGTTGCACACCAGCGTGTCGATCCGGCCCCACTCGGCCAGCGTCCGGTCGACCAGCGCCTGCAATTCCGGCTTGCGCCCGATGTTGCACGCCACCGCGATCGCCTCGCCGCCTCCCGCGCGGATGCCGTCCGCTACCGTGTCGCAGGCATCCTGCCGCCGGCTGCTGATGACGACTCGCGCGCCATGTTGCGCCATGCGCTCGGCGATCGCCCGCCCGATACCTTTGGTCGACCCGGTGATCACCGCGACCTGGCCGCTCATGTCGAAGAGTGATGATGGTGCTGACAGCATGGGCAGGGCGGTTCTCCGCTTCTGATGGCCGGGCTGTTGAAACGTCGTGGTGCTGCTGGAGGGGATTGAACTCTCGACCTCTCCCTTACCAAGGGAGTGCTCTACCACTGAGCTACAGCAGCGCGACGTGCGCACCCCCTACGGACAAGCGGCCCCCAGGTCAAGCTGCCGATTGACCTAACTTGGTCTGTTATCAAATTTATGTGAATGTAACGCCTTTTGTTTGACACATTTGCGAACCGGTTAGCTAGCATCTTACCCATAAACGGCTTGGAAAAGGTCGACCCCATGCACCGGCAAAATCGGCTGACGTTGACCATGATCAATGAACCCACCCGCACCCGCGAGCTGCCGGTAGGTTCCGAACTAATTATCGCCTTCACGCTCGGCTTGGCGGGCTGGTGGGGAATCGTGCATTTGGTGATGTGGCTTGCCGCCTGACGACGACTTGGCCAAGACACCGGCTCCCGCGCCCAAGAAGCCAACCATGATCGAGCGGGAGGCCGAGGCGCTGCGCGCCAACTTGCGGCGCCGCAAGCAGCAGGCCCAAGCTCGCGATGCCCGGCCTACCCCGACCACCGACGTCGTCGAAAGCTAGCGTCCCCCCGCTGGCTCTCGCTCGCCGCCTGCGTTAGACGCAGTCTCATGTCTGTGATGCCCGACCACTGGATTCGCCAAATGGCGACCGACCACGCCATGATCGAGCCGTTCGTCGGCACGCAAAAGCGCGAAGGCATCATTAGCTACGGCCTCTCCAGCTATGGCTACGACGCCCGCGTCTCCGACGAATTCCGCGTCTTCACCAATGTCGATAGCGCGATCGTCGATCCCAAGAACTTCAGTTCGGACAGCTTCGTCACCCGTACCGGTCCGTCCTGCATCATCCCACCCAACTCCTTCGCGCTGGCCCATACGATCGAATATTTCCGCATCCCGCGCGACGTGCTGGTCATCTGCCTCGGTAAGAGCACCTACGCCCGCTGCGGCATCATCGTGAACGTCACCCCGCTCGAACCAGAGTGGGAGGGCCAGGTCACCATCGAGATCAGCAACACCACGCCGCTACCCGCGCGCATCTACGCCAACGAGGGAATATGTCAGTTCTTGTTCTTGCAAGGGGCGAGTCCGCCCGAGACGAGCTACGCGGACAAGGCGGGCAAATACATGCACCAACGGGGCGTCTCTCTGCCCCGCATGTAAAGAATGGGAATGTAAGGAAAATCGGCATGGACCGTATCCGCATCCGGGGCGGCCGTCCGCTCGAGGGCACCATTGCCATCGGCGGCGCCAAGAACGCTGCCCTGCCGCTGATGACCGCCGGCATGCTCACCGATGAGCGGCTGACGCTGACCAACGTGCCCAAGCTGGCCGATATCGGCACCATGACGGCGCTGGTCTCGCAGCACGGCGTCGCCTGCGAGCTGAACAACGGCACCACCAGCCAGGACCGCGTGCTGTCGATCGGCGGCCCCATCACCAACACCGAGGCGCCCTACGACATCGTGCGCAAGATGCGCGCCTCCATCCTCGTGCTCGGCCCGCTGCTGGCCCGGGTCGGCGAAGCCCGCGTCTCGCTCCCTGGCGGCTGCGCCATCGGCTCCCGCCCGGTTGATCTGCACCTCAAAGGTCTCGAGGCCATGGGCGCGGTCATCTCGCTCAGCGGCGGCTACATCGACGCCAAGGCCCCCACCGGGCTGCACGGTGCCAAAATTGTCATGCCGTTCGTTTCCGTCGGCGCCACCGAAAACCTGCTGATGGCCGCCGCCCTGGCCGACGGCCAGACCGTCCTGGCCAATGCCGCCCGCGAGCCGGAGATCACCGACCTCGCCCACTGCCTTGTCGCCATGGGCGCGCAGATTGCCGGCATCGGCACCGACCGCCTGGTGATTGAAGGCGTCAAGAAGCTGCACGGCGCCACGCATCGCATCGTCTCCGACCGCATCGAGATCGGCACCTATGCCTGCGCCGCCGTCATCACCGGCGGCGACGTCCGCCTCCAGGGCGCCACGCTCGACCATCTCGGCTCCGTCGCCACCGTCCTGGTCGAAGCCGGCGCCGAGATCTCCCAGGAAGACGGCGCGCTGCACGTCCGCCGCCTCGACGGCCTGCGCGGCGTCGACGCCATGACCGAGCCTTATCCCGGCTTCCCGACCGACATGCAGGCGCAGTTCATGGCCGTCATGGCCGTCGCCGAGGGCGCCTCGATGGTCACCGAGACCATCTTCGAGAACCGCTTCATGCACGTCCCCGAACTGAACCGCATGGGCGCCCGCATCAACGTTCACGGCTCGTCGGCCATTATCCGCGGCGTCAGCGCCCTGTCCGGCGCCCAGGTCATGGCCACCGACCTGCGCGCCTCCTCCTCGCTGATCCTCGCCGGCCTGGCTGCCTCCGGCGACACCGTCGTCAACCGCGTCTATCACCTCGACCGTGGCTACGAAGCGCTGGAACACAAACTCTCCTCCTGCGGAGCCCAGATCGAGCGCATCCCGGGCTAACGTCCGCAACCTGCTCCCTCTCCCTCCGGGGAGAGGGCTGGGGTGAGGGTGGCGCGCTTCCCGCCAGCCCCATTTCGGTGCTAGTCCCCAGCATCCAACGCCCCAGAGACCTCAAATGACTGCCCCCTTTCCGGCCGCCACCCTGGCGCCGGAGATCGACACCCCGCTCATCCTCGCTCTGCCCAAGGGCCGCATCCTCGGTGAATGCGGCCCGTTGCTGGCCCGCGCTGGCATCGTGCCCGCGCCCGACCTGCTCGACGAGGACAGCCGCCGCCTGCGCTTCCCCACCGATGACCCGTCGCTCGACGTCGTCCGCGTCCGCCCCTTCGACGTCGCCACCTTTGTCGCCTTCGGCGCCGCCCATGTCGGCATCTGCGGTGCCGACGTGCTGATGGAGTTCGACTATCCCGAGATCTACGCCCCGCTCGACCTCGGCATCGGCGGCTGCCGCGTCAGCGTCGCCGAACCCGTGGAGACCGCCGGGCTCGACGACCCGGCCACTTGGTCCCGCATCCGCGTCGCCACCAAGTACCCGAACATTGCCCGCAAGCATTATGCTGCACGCGGCATCCAGGCCGAGATCGTCCACCTCAACGGCGCCATGGAACTGGCCCCGGGCCTCGGCCTCTCCCGCCTGATCGTCGACCTGGTCCAGACCGGCAGCACCCTGAAGGCCAATGGCCTCAAGGAAACCGAGGTGATCGCCCAGGTCACCAGCCGCCTGATCGTCAACCGCACCGCGCTGAAGACCCGCCCCGAGGCCGTCAGCGCCCTTATCGCCCGCTTCCGCACGGCGCTGGAGACCAAATGAAGCGCCTCAGCACCACCGACGCCGACTTTCCCGCCGCCTTCCACGCCCTCGTCGCTGACGGCCGTGACACCACCTCCCGCGTCGATGCCCCCGTCGCTGCCATCATCGCCGACGTGCGCGCCCGCGGCGACGCCGCCCTGATCGACTACACCAGCCGCTTCGACCGCCTCGATCTCACCCCCGACACCCTGCGCGTCACCCCGGACGAGATCGAGCAGGCCGCCGCAACCGTTCCCGCCGCATTGCTCGAATCCCTCGACCTCGCCGCCACCCGCATCGAAGCCTTCCACCGCGCCCAGATGCCGGCCGACCTAGAACACACCGATACCGCCGGGCTACATCTCGGCATGCGCTGGTCCCCGCTGGACGCCGTCGGCCTCTACGTCCCTGGCGGCAAGGCGGCCTATCCCTCCTCCGTGCTGATGAACGCGCTCCCCGCCCGCGTCGCCGGCGTCGGACGCATTGCCATGACCGTACCCTCCCCTGGCGGGCATCTCGAGCCGCTGGTGCTTGCCGCCGCCCGCCGCGCCGGCGTGTCCGAGATCTACCGCGTCGGCGGCGCCCAGGCTGTCGCCGCGCTGGCCTACGGCACCGCCACCATCGCCCCGGTCGACCGCATCGTCGGCCCCGGCAACGCCTACGTCGCCGAAGCCAAGCGCCAGGTCTTCGGCCGCGTCGGCATCGACAGCATC
>Ga0160428_1001605_pt1 | contig 16417 bp, 15 predicted proteins | sample SolpanmetagenomM_FD_108198 | JGI IMG/M metagenome (GOLD analysis project Ga0160428, IMG submission 108198) | Solar panel surface microbial communities from Lawrence Berkeley National Laboratory, California, USA - M | ecosystem: Engineered > Built environment > Solar panel > Unclassified ... | reverse complement strand
GCACGGGGAAGCGCGCCTTGTCCGCCGTCATCCGCACCGAATAGCGGCTGAGCACGTCGGGGCGGTCGGGGAAATAGGTGATGCGCCGAAACCCCTCCGCCTCGCACTGCGTGCACAGATTGCCGCCCGACGCGTAGAGGCCCATCAATTGCGTGTTGCGATCCGGTGCGATCTCGACATCGGTCTCGACGACATGTTCGCTGCCAGTCAGCGGCACGACCAAAGCATCGCCCTCGATCCGCCAGTAGTTCACGGCAATGCCGTCCACCTTGACCGACACCGGCATCTGCCCGCCGCCGTCCAGCACCAGCGGACGATCATGCTGGCCCGTCCGGACCACGTTCAGCCTTGCATGGACCTGCGTCGCCGCTGCATCCAACACGAAATCCAGTGCGATCTCCGGAACTTGCCAGTCGGGCGGGGTATAATCCTCGCGCCGTGTGACGATCGGCAGGGCGGTGGCGGTCTGTATGTCGAGCATGTCGCGAAGGTAAGGACGACGTCGCGTCTATGCCATCGAAATCGCAACGCTTGCGCGGTCCGGCGCGCGTGCTACCCCGCCGAGCCACGATGCAATGCAGAGGCAGTCTTACATGGTTCGGATGATCGGTGCGGGGCTCCTCGTCGCCATGGCCACGCTCGCCGGTGCGCAGACGCGGCCGCCCGCGCGGCCGACGCCGGCCACGGGGGCTCCCGCCCCTGCCCCTGCCCCTGCCCCTGCCCCTGCCGCCGCCAACCCCACCGCCGCACCCCGCGACCTGAAGGCGATCAACGCCGAACTGACCCGGCCGCTGCCCGACGATCAGCGCGCGATGAAGGCGCATGTCCTGTTCCTCGCCTCCGATGCGATGCGCGGGCGCGAGGCGGGCAGCCCCGAATATGACATCGCCGCGCAATATGTCGCGTCGCAATTCTATGCCGCGGGGCTGCGCCCCGCCGGCGACGAGGGCGGCTATCTGCAGAAGGTCCCGCTGACGACCTATCGCTCCGCCGAACGCGGCGACCTGATCCTGACGCGCAAGGGCGCGACGCCGCAAAAGCTGGTGTTCGGCGAGGATTATATTCCCGGCGCCAACCCGGGCGCGCGCGCGACCGTGATCGATGCGCCGGTGGTGTTCGTCGGCTATGGCCTGATCGCGCCCGACGCGAAGCGCGACGATTATGCCGGCATCGACGTGAAGGGCAAGATCGTGGCCTATTTCGGCGGCGCCCCCGCCAGCCTGCAAAGCGAGGAACGCGCGCATTTCTCGTCGCCGGCGACCAAGGCCGCGATCGCCGAGGCGCAGGGCGCGGCGGGCGCGATTCAGATCACGCGCGATGCGGGCGCGGCCTTCCAGCGGACGGCGCAACGCTGGGATGCGCCACGGACGACCTGGGCCAAGCCCGACGGCACGGGCGACCGTAATGGGGTTCCGGTGCTGGGGACGATCGGCCCGAGCGGCGCCGCCAAGCTGTTCGCCGGGGCGCGGACGCCGTGGAGCGAGATCGTCAAGCGCGCCGCGGATAGCGAGGCGCGCTTCATCCCCGAACAATTGCCGGGCACGCTGGCGGTATCGATCAAGACCAGTTTCGAGCCCGGGCTGAGCAGCAACGTCGTCGGCCTGATCCCGGGCAGCGACCCGAAGATCGGCAAGGAAGTCGTCGTGCTGTCGGCGCATCTCGACCATCTGGGCGTAGGCCGGGCGGACGAGACGGGCGATACGATCTATAACGGTGCCGAAGACAATGCCGTCGGTATCGCGAGCCTGATCGAGGAAGCCAAGCGCTTCACCACGTCCGGCAAGCCGCCGCGCCGATCGGTGTTGTTCCTGGCGGTCACGGCGGAGGAAAAGGGCCTGGTCGGCGCGGATTACTTCGCGACGCACCCGACGGTGCCGATCTCGACGATCGTCGCCGACGTCAATCTCGACATGCCGATCCTGACCTTCGCGTTCGAGGATATGACGGTCTACGGCGCGGACCGGTCGACCCTGGGGCCGATCGTGGCGAAGGCGGTCGAGGCGCTCGGCGTGCACATGGGTCCGGATCCCGACCCGAGCCAGGGCTTCTTCGTCCGCTCCGATCATTACCGCTTCGTGCAGCAGGGCGTGCCGTCGGTGTTCCTGTGGCCGGGCCAGGCCGGCCCGGGCAAGGCCGCCTATGCCGATTTCTTCGCCAAGCATTATCACCGCCCGTCCGACGAGGCGTGGCAGCCGCTGGATTGGGCGCAGGGCGTGCGCTTCGTCAGCGTGAACTATGCGATCGCGCGCGAGATCGCGGATGGCGAGGCGCGGCCGCGCTGGAACAAGGGCGACTTTTTCGGCCTGTTGTACAAGGGCTATGGCGCGCGGTGAGCGGGCGGGACGCCGGAATGGGTCGACTGCTGGTCCTCGGGCTGGGCTATACGGCGGGGCATATCGCGGATGCGCTTTCCCGGCGCGGATGGAACGTCACCGGTACGAGCCGCGACGGCCGGGACGGGACGATACGATTCGACGACCGGACAAATGTCGAGCGCGCTTTGGCGGGTGCGACGCATATCCTGTCTTCCGTGCCGCCGGTCGACCAGGCGGATCCGGTCCTGATCGCCTATGGCGATGCGCTGCGTCGCGCACCGGGCTGGATCGGCTATCTGTCCTCGACCGGAGTCTATGGCGACGCCGCGGGTGCCTGGGTGGACGAGGGTGCCCCGATTCGCGGGCGGCGCGGCGCGCGGGCGGCGGCGGATGCGGCATGGCTGGAGCTCGGCGCACGCGTGTTCCGGCTGCCGGGCATCTACGGGCCCGGCCGGTCGGCGCTCGACCGGGTCGTGGCCGGGAACGCGCACCGCGTCGACCTGCCCGAACAGGTGTTCAGCCGGGTGCATGTCGACGATATCGTTTGCGGGGTGATCGCCGCGCTGGACGCTCCCGGTGGGGCGTATAACCTTGCCGACGACGAACCGTGTGCGCAAAACGACGTCATCGCGTATGCCGCACGGTTGCTCGGGCTGGACCCGCCGCCGTTCGTCGCGCTGGATGCCCTGTCGGCGCCGGCCCGGGCCTTCTATGCCGAGAACCGGCGGGTGGCGAACGGCAAGGCCAAGCGCGTGCTCGGCTGGCGGCCGCTCTATCCCGATTACCGGTTGGGCCTGCGTGCCCTGAGCGCGATGACCAGTCCGATCCCTGCGAGCACAGCGCCCGATGCGGCGAGGAGCGACCAGCGATAGCCTTCGAAGACGGTCGACAGCAGCATCGCGATGACCGGCGTCAGCACCCCGGAATAGGCCGCCTTGGCCGGGCCGATCACACGGATGACGCCGAAATACAGCGTAAAGGCGATCGCCGAGGCGAACACGCCGAGATAGAGGATGCCGACCAGATAGCCGAGCCGTGGCTCGAACGTCGGCGGTCCGGCGAGCGTCCAGGCGATCACCGCGTCGAACGCCGCGCCGATCAGCATCGACGTGCCGAGCATGGTCGCCATCGGATAGCGCTTCGCCGCCTGCGTGCCCTGCATGATGTTCGCGCTGGAGGCGGACATGACCGCCGCGAGCGTGAAGCCGATGCCGATCAGCGTGGTACGTACGGCGCCGGCATCGGCCCGTGCCTCGTGCAGGAACAGCAAGGCGACGCCGGCGATCGCTACCAGCGAGCCGAGCACCAGTTGCCGGCCGAGCCGCTGCCCGAGGACGATCCGGCCGAGCAGCGCGTTGGGGACGATCATCAGCGCGAAGATCACCGCGACGAGGCCCGACGTGACATAGCCCTCGGCACGGTAGACGAAGTTGAAGTTCAGGCAGAACTGGAACGCCGCCAGCGCCGCGGCGAAGCGCCAGCCGCGCGCATCGAGCGTCAGCGGCTCGCGCCGGTACGCAGCGAACGCGAACATCGTCAGCCCGGCGACGAGGAAGCGATACGTGACCGACCAGCTTGCCGGCACCACGCCAAGCTGGTCCTTGATCACCAGCCACGTCGAACCCCAGATCAACGTCACGATGGCGAACGGGATCAGCACGGCCGCGCGCGTCGATTGCGGGGCGGGTTGGTTCATGCGCGTTCGGCGAGCTTGCGTTCCCAGGCGAGCGCATCGGCGACGATCAGGTCGAGATCGTCGCGTGCCGGCGTCCAGTCGAGCGTCTCGAGGATCGCTGTATTGTCCGAGATCAGCGCCGCCGGATCGCCCGGGCGCCGGCCCTGCGCGTTGCGCACGACCTGCACGTTGGTCACGCGATCGACCGCGTCGAGCACTTCGTTGACCGAGAAACCGCGGCCATAGCCGGCGTTCAGCGTATGGCTGCGGCGCGGTTCGGCGACCAGCAGCGCCAGCGCGGCGACGTGCGCGGCGGCGAGATCGCTGACGTGGATATAGTCGCGCACTCCGGTGCCGTCCGGCGTATCGAAATCGGTGCCAAAGATCGCCACGCCGTCGCGCTTGCCGGTCGCCGCCTCGACCGCGACCTTGATCAGGTGGGTCGCACCCGCCGTGGATTGCCCGCTGCGGCCCTGCGGATCGGCCCCGGCGACGTTGAAGTAGCGCAACGCGGCATAGTTCATCGGATGGGCCGCCGCGACATCGCGCAACATCGCCTCGGTCATCAGCTTCGACATGCCGTACGGATTGATCGGCACGGTCGGGCTGGTCTCCGACACCGTCTCGGTGTCCGGCGTGCCGTAGGTCGCGGCGGTGGACGAGAAGATGAAGTGCGGCACGCCCTCGACGACGGCGCTTTCCAGCAGCGAGCGGCTGGCGGCGGTGTTGTTGCGGTAATATTTGAGCGGATCGGACACCGATTCCGGTACGACGACCGACCCGGCGAAATGCATGATCGCCCGGACGTGGTGCCCGCGGATCGCCGCGCCGACGCGGCCGTCATCCTCGATCGCGCATTCGATCAACGTCGCGCGATCGTCGACCGCCCAGGCGAAGCCGGTGACGAGATTGTCGACCACGACGACCTCGTAGCCGGCATCCAGCAGCGCCAGCACGGCGTGGCTGCCGATATAGCCGGCGCCGCCCGTCACCATCACCGTCATGCCGCGATTGTCCGCCATCTCGGTCGCTCCTTCCTGCCGCCTCGTCTCCGTCCGACTATCAGCGCCGATTGCTTCGCGCCACCGGCATCCTATCTTGGTCGTAACATTCAGGAGTTTTGAAAATGGCTAGCGAAGTCGCCACCCTGGCGGGCGGATGTTTCTGGTGCACCGAAGCGGTGTTCAACGATGTGGTCGGCGTCATCAAGGTCGAAAGCGGCTATATCGGCGGTCAGGTGCCGAACCCGACCTACAAGCAGGTGTGCGGCGGCGATACCGGCCATGCCGAGGCGATCCGCATCACCTTCGATCCCGAGCAACTGCATTATGGCGACCTGCTCGACATCTTCTTCGCGACGCACGATCCGACGCAGCTCAACCGACAGGGCAACGATGTCGGCACGCAATACCGCTCGGCGATCTTCCCGCATTCCGATGTGCAGGAAACAGAAGCGCGCGCGGCGATGGCGCGCGCGGGCGCCAGCTCGTCCGGCCCGATCGTGACGACGATCGAACCGCTGAGCGAATGGTATCCGGCGGAAGACTATCACCAGGAATATTGGGAAACGTCGGGTCGCAGCAATCCCTATTGCATGGCGGTGATCCCGCCCAAGCTGCAGAAGCTGCGCAAGAGCTTCGCGGCGCGGTCCAAGGCGGCGGTTTCCGCCTGAAGCGCCGTCCTAGCGGTGTGCGGCGCGCGCGATCCGGTCGTTGATCGCCGCGCCGATCCCGGTCGTCGGAACAGGTGCGAGTGCGATCCTCTGCCGGTCGCTGGCGTCGGCGCGGTGCAGCGCTTCGAAGAGCGCGGCGGCCGCCTCGACGAGATCGCCGGTCGCGGACAGCGTGTCGTCGCCCGCTATCTCGCCGAAACCGATCAGCCATTCGTCCGCCCTCGGCTCGATCGCGTTGAGGCGGAGCGGCTTGTTCGGGGCATAATGACTGGCGAGTTGACCCGGCGCGGAGATCGCGGCGGGCGAGGCGGTGCGGGTAGCGATCGGCTTCGACAGGATTGCTGACAGTGCGTCCGCGGTGATCGGGCCCTCGCGCAGGATCGTCGCGCCCCCGCCTGCTTGTCCCCCGATCGTCGCGACGATCGTCGATTCGAGCCCGGCGGCGGTCGCGCCATCGTCGATCACCAGCGGGATGCGGCCGCGCAACGTGGCGAGGACGTGCTCGCTGCGCGTCGGGCTGATCGCGTTGCTGGCATTGGCGGACGGCGCGGCCAGCGGCACGCCCGTCGCCGCGAGCAGCGCGCGCATCGCGCGGTGCGCAGGTACGCGCAGCGCGACGGTATCCAGCCCCGCAGTGACCAGTGACGCCAAGCCGGCGTCGTGGCGCAGCGGCAGGACGAGCGTCAACGGACCGGGCCAGAACGCTTCGGCCAGCGTCAGCGCGTCCGGATCGAACACCGCCAGCCGTTCGGCGGTCGCCAGATCCGGCACATGCACGATCAACGGGTTGAAGCTCGGTCGCCCCTTCGCCGCATAGATGCCGGCGACGGCGCGCGAATCGGTGGCATCGGCGGCAAGGCCGTAGACGGTCTCGGTCGCCACCGCGACGCAGCCTCCCGCGGCGATCACCCGCGCCGCCGCAGCGATCGCGGCCATGCCGTACGGTAACGTCGCGGTTTCGACAGGGGGATTTGGATCGGCCATTGCGCGGCGCTATAGCCGGCGAAAGCCAAGAGGATAAGAGCGATGCCCTTCACCCCCGCCACCGCCGACCAGCGTTTCGTGCTGACCCATATCTCGGGCATTGCCGAGCTTGCCCAGAGCGAACGGTTCGCCGCCGCCAGTGACGACGTGATCGACGCGGTGCTGGAAGGGGTCGGGCAACTGGCCGAGGGCGAATGGGCGCCGCTGGCACGCATCGGCGATACGGTCGGCGCGCAATGGACGCCGGACGGCGTGGTGATGCCCGAAGGCTTCGCGCAGGCCTATCGCGATTATGTCGACGGCGGCTGGGGGACGATCGGCGTGCCGGAGGAATTCGGCGGACAGGGCCTGCCGTTCGCGATTCAGACCGCGGTGCTGGATACGCTGGGCAGCGCCAATATGGGGTTCGCGCTCGCCCCGACGCTGACCGTCGGCGCGATCGAGGCGCTGGCGCATCATGGCAGTCCGGAACAGCAGGCGCTGTACCTGCCGCATCTGGCGACCGGCGAATGGACCGGTACGATGAACCTGACCGAGCCGCAGGCCGGATCCGATGTCGGCGCATTGCGTACGCAGGCCAAGCCGCTGGGCGACGGCAAATGGTCGATTAAGGGCACCAAGATCTACATCTCGTTCGGCGATCACGACATGGCGCCGAACATCGTCCACCTCGTGCTGGCACGGACGCCGGGCGCTCCTGCCGGGACCAAGGGCATCTCGCTGTTCCTGGTGCCGAAATACCGGCTGGATGCGGAGGGCCGACCGGCCGAGCCGAACGACGTCCGCGTCGTCTCGATCGAACACAAGATGGGGCTGCACGCCTCGCCGACCTGCGTGCTGAGCTTCGGCGACACCGACGATTGCATCGGCGAACTGATCGGCCCGGAATATGGCGGCATCCGCGCGATGTTCACGATGATGAACAATGCCCGGCTGAACGTCGGGCTGCAGGGCGTGCAGGTCGCCGAAGGCGCGACGCAGGCGGCAGTCGCCTACGCGCTGGACCGCGTCCAATCCGCCCGCGCCGGATCGACGAGCCGCGATTCGGTCCGCATCGTCGAGCATCCCGACGTCCGCCGCATGCTGATGCGCATGAAGGCGCAGACGCAGGCCGCCCGCGCGTTGGTCTATCTTGCCGCCGCGCAGGTCGATCGCGCCACGTTGGGCGAAGCGGGCGCGCAGAACCGGCTCGAAATCCTGACCCCGCTCGCCAAGGCGCATGGCACGGACATCGGCTGCGAAGTCTCCTCGATCGGCATCCAGGTGTTCGGCGGGATGGGCTATATCGAGGAAACCGGTGCCGCGCAGTTCTTCCGCGATGCCCGCATCACGCCGATCTACGAAGGCACTAACGGGATCCAGGCGGCGGATCTGGTCGGGCGCAAACTGGGCCTCAATAACGGCGGCGCTTTCAATACGCTGGTCGCCGACATGAAGGCGGACGCGCAGCAGCCGGAGCTGGTGACGCTGATCGACACGTGCGACGAGATCGGGCGCGCGATGATGATGCTGGATGCCGACGACAAACTGGCCGGCTCCTATCCCTTCCTGACGATGCTGTCGGTTGCGGTGTGCGGCTGGCTGATGGAAAGGCAGGCGCGGATCGTCGCCGACAGTGGCGAGACGTCGGAATTTGCGGCGATGAAGGCGGCGGCGTGCCGCTTCTACCTCGAACAGATCGTCCCCGAGGCGCTCGGGCTGAGGGCAGCGGCGACGGCAAAGGCGGACGTGCTGTATTCGGTCCCCGCGGAATCGTTCGCCGCATGAGCTTCGATCTCGACGCCTATCTCGCGCGGATTGCGCTGGGTGCGCGCCCGTCGGTCGACACGCTCGGGCTGGAACGCGTGCAGCACGCCCATCGCATGGCGATCCCGTTCGAGAATCTCGACGTCGTCCTCAGGCGCGGTATCCGGATCGACAGCGCGTCGGTCTTCGCCAAACTCGTGACGGCGCGGCGCGGCGGATATTGTTTCGAGCATAACCGGCTGTTCGGCGATGCGCTGTCGGCACTCGGGTTCGAGGCGCGCCCCCTGCTCGGCCGGGTGTGGCTCGTACCGGTCGACACCGCGGACGCGGTGCCGGGGCGTACGCACACGCTCAGCCTGGTGCGGATCGACGGGCAGGACTGGATCGCCGATGCGGGTTTCGGCGGAAGCTATACGCCGCCGATGCCAGTGGTCGACGGTGCCACCGCCGCCGCGCCGGACGGATCGACCTTCCGGCTGGCGCGGGACGAGACGTTCGGCTGGATCCTGACGCGCGACTCGGACGGCGATCTGCAGCGGCAGTACAGCTTCACGTTGGACCAGGTGTGGGATTCGGACCTGCTGATGAGCAATCACTGGTGCGCGACCGCGCCGGCCAGCCGCTTCACCCACGCGCCGATCGTCAGCGTCGTGCTGCCCAAGGGATTTGCCAGCCTGAACGGTGCCGCCTATCGCCGCCGCAACGGCGGGGACGAGACGGTCGCCGAGATCACCGACCGCCGCGTCTACCGGTTGCGGCTGAGCATGTTGTTCGGGATCGACCTCACGCCGGAGGAGGTCGAGGCATTGGGGGTCTTTGCTTCGGGTTGATGCGCATGCGCTAGGAAGGTGCCGGCGGCGATACTGTTGGGGGGACGGTCGCGGAAAGGCGGTCCGCCGGACGCCACCCACCCCCGGCCCCTCCCTTCCCGGGATGGGAGCGCTGCAGTAATGTCCGGTATTACGGGATCCTTAGGGGCCTAAGCCCGTTCGCGCTCCAGCAAGTCGGCGGCGTCGAGGCCAAGCAGGTCGATATGGCTGCGGATGCGCGGCCAGCTGGTCTTGAGGAACAGTTCGCGTTCGGCGATCTTCAGTTTCTCGGCGGCACCGGGCAATACGAACATGCCGACGCCGCGGCGGACCTCGACATAGCCATCATCCTGGAAGCTCTGATATGCCTTGGCCACCGTCAGCGGGTTCGCGCCATGTTCGGCGGCGAGCGCGCGGACCGAGGGCAATTGATCGCCGGCACGGAAATCCCCGCGAAGGATCGCCGCCGAAATCGTGCCGCGCAGCTTCAGATATACCGGGCTGTCTTCGCTGTTGAGCGCTGTCATGCTGACTTAATACACCAACGGGCCGGCGGGTCCAGTGAATTCAACGCGATTTCAGCGCCAGGTCGAGACGATCGCGCCCATATCGGGACGCGGGCGTTCGTCGAGCGGACGCGACGGCGTACCGATGAACATGAAGCCGGCGATCCGTTCCGGCGCCGCTCCGAAGGCATTGCGCACGGCATCGCTGAAGCTCGGCCAGCCGGTCAGCCACCCGCCGGCAAAACCGCTGGCGTGCACGGCATGAAGCAGGTTCATGCACACAGCGCCGGCCGACAATTCCTGTTCCCATAACGGGATGTGGCTGTGCGTCTTGGGCGAGAACAGCACGACAACCAGCGTCGGTGCTTGATGCGCGAACTGTTCGAGCGATTCGATCTCCAGCCGCGCGGCATTCGGACGCTCCTCGCGATACGCCTTGACGATCGTCTCGGCGAGCAGATCGCGCCGGTCGTCGGGCACGATCACGAAGCGCCACGGCGCGAGCTTGCCGTGATCCGGCGTGCGCGCGGCAATCTGCAGAATCTCGGCGAGCTGGTCCGCATCGGGGCCGGGCGAGACGAGATCGCGGGGCTTACCCGAGCGGCGGGTGGCGAGCAGCGAGCGGGGCGTGGTGAGGTCGTTGAACATTCGCGTCATCTAGGCACGACGCTGACGTATTTACACCCGGGCGATTGGCGTTAGTCTCCGCGCCCATTAAGCATCGCACCAGACGGTGCTCAAAACAGTATCGCCCAGGCGTTTCAGGGAGCTTTGTAAAATGGTCGACACCCCCACCGCGGATTCCCGCGGCGAGCCGGATATCAGCCACGTCAATCCGGCCGAACAGAAGACCTGGTTCGGCCATCCCCCGCAACTCGCGCGCCTGTTCACCACCGAAATGTGGGAGCGGTTCGGCTATTACGGTATGCGTGCATTGCTCACGCTGTACCTGACCAAGCATTTCGTTTTCGGCGACCGGCAGGCGACCGGGCTGTACGGCGGGTTCACCGCCCTGGTCTATCTGACGCCGTTGATCGGCGGGTATCTGGCGGATCAGTATCTCGGCTCGAAACGCGCGGTGAAGTTCGGCGCGATCATGATGTCGCTCGGCTATTTCGTCCTGTGCTTCGGTGGCCAGACCGCGACCCCCTATGCGACGATCGACGGGCAGCGCACGACGATCCAGATCGAACAGAGCGGCGGCGTCGAAACGCGCTATGTCGGCGAGGGCGCATCGCGGCTGAAGATCAAGGGCAATGACGACAAGAGCGTCGACCTGCTCGCCGCGGACGGCAGCGTCACGCGGCACATCGCGCCCGACGCCTTCCAGTCCGATGCCGAGCGCAGTCCGCTGTTCGTCGCCGTCATGCTGATCGCGCTGTCGATGATCTCGGTCGGCAACGGCTTCTTCAAACCCAACATCTCGACGATGGTCGGCGAATTGTACGCGCAGGGCGACCGACGACGCGATTCCGGTTTCACGATCTTCTACATGGGCATCAATCTCGGCTCGCTCGGGTCGCAGATCTTGTGTCCGTTCCTCGCCGATGCGGTCGGCTGGTGGGCAGGGTTCGGGCTTGCCGCGGTCGGCATGCTGTTTTCCTACGCGCTGATCCAGTTCGATGGCGGCAAGCTGTCGGGCTATGGCGAGCCGCCGCTGCGGCCGGGCCAGAAGGATCGCGCGCTGGGCATCTTCGCCGCCGCCACTCTGGGTGTGCCAATCTTCTACCTGCTGTTCGTCAACCTGATGAACATGGCGCCGCCTGAGCCGGGCTCGGGCATCATCGGCTATATCGCTTCGCTGTCGCTGATGGGCAAATTGCTGTTCGGCACCTTCACGGTCGCGGTACCCGGCATCCTGATCTGGTCGTTCCTCAAGGGATCGCGCCAGGAATTCCAGATGATGCTCGCGGCGATGGTGCTGATCGTGTTCAACGTCGTGTTCTGGACGTTGTTCGAACAGGCCGGATCCAGCCTGACGCTGTTCGCCGACCGCAACACCGACCTGCATCTGTTCGGCATACCGATCTCGGCCGGGCAGACGCAGTTCTTCAACGCCTTCTTCATCGTCGCGCTGGCCCCGGTCATGAGCATCCTGTGGAGCGGCCTCGCCAAGCGCAACGTCGAGCCGTCGATCCCGGTCAAGTTCGGGCTGGCGCTGATGGGCGTCGGCGCGGGCTTCCTGTTCCTCGTCTGGGGCACGGAATTCGTCGGACCGGACTTCAAGGTCGGCATCTGGTGGCTCGCCGGGCTGTACCTGATCCACTCGGTCGCCGAATTGTGCATCTCGCCGGTCGGCCTCAGCATGATCACCAAGCTGTCGATCGCGCGCGTCGTCGGGCTGATGATGGGCGTGTGGTTCCTGTCGATCTCGGTCGCGCAATATTTCGCCGGGATGATCGCGCAGGTCGCCAGCGTCGATACGGTCGGCGGACAGGTAACCAATCTGAAGGTCAGTTTGGACACCTATAGCGGCGTCTTCACGCTGATCGCGGAATGGGCGATCGGCCTGGGCCTGTTGCTGCTCCTGCTGTCCTGGCCGCTCAAGAAGTGGATGCACGGGGTGAAGTAAAACACCCGCCGCGGGGGTCGCCACCATGCCCCGCGGCGGGGTCCCGGCCCAACGACCCGCTAGACCCGTTCCACCGCGTTGACCGCATCGGCGGCGCGGAGAGCGCCGATCACGCGCATGAGGTGCTGGACGTCGTGGACCTCGACGTCGATCGTGTTGGTGTGGAAGCCGGTGTCGCGGTTGTCGAGCCGCAGGTTGACGATGTTCGCCATCTGCGCGCCGATGATCGTTGCGATCGTGCCGAGCGCGCCGGGCTCGTTCTTGACCTCGACCAGCACGCGCGCGGTGGCACCTTCGGTCTTGTCGCCCCAGGCGAGATCGACCCAATCCGCATCGTCGGCGGCGGCGAGCACCGGGCAATCGATCGCGTGGACCTCGATCCCGGCATCGGGGCGGCGCAGACCGACGATGCGGTCGCCAGGTACCGGATGGCAGCATTCGGCGAGATCGAACGCGACGCCCGGGGTCAGCCCGCGGATCGAGATCGCGCTGGATTGCGGCGGCAGTTCGCGCAACGCGTCCGCCCCGGCCGAGCCCGGCATCAACGCTTCCATCACCTGCGCGTCGGTCACCCGGCGGCGCGCGATCGCCTCCATCAGCGCCGCCTCGTCGGCAAGCTTGAGGCGCGACAGGGCGGCCTTCTGCGCGTCCGCGGCCATCGTCGCCGGCAGGCGGCCGACCAGTTCGTCGTAGATCTTGCGCCCGAGCGCCTGCGTCTCCTCGCGCTCCTTGAGCCGTAGATGACGGCGGATGCCTGCCAACGCCTTGCCCGTGATCGCGAAGTTGAGCCAGGCCGGTTGCGGCTCTTGCGCCTTCGAGCGCAGTATCTGTACCTGGTCGCCATTGTCGATCGGCGTGCGCAACTGCACGACGCGGCCGTTGATCTTCGCGCCGACCGCCTGATCGCCGAGATCGGTATGGACGGCATAAGCGAAATCGACCGGCGTCGCGCCCTTGGGCAATTGGATCAGTTCGCCCTTCGGCGTGAAGGCGAAGATGCGATCCTGATACATTGCCATCTTGGTATGTTCGAGCAGTTCCTCCGGGCTCTCCGCGGTGTCGAGGATCTCGACCAGGTCGCGGATCCAGCTGACCTGCGTCTCGGGCTTGACCCGGATCTGCCGCGGATCCTGCTTGTACGCCCAATGCGCGGCGAGCCCGAGTTCGGCTTCCTCGTGCATCTCCTCGGTGCGGATCTGAATTTCGACGCGGGTATTGTCGGCGTGGATCACGCTGGTGTGAAGAGAGCGATAGCCGTTGCGCTTCGGCGTCGAGATATAATCCTTGAACCGACCCGGGACCATCGGCCAGCGGCGATGGATCTGCCCCAATGCGGCATAGCAATCCTGTTCGGTCGGCACGATCACGCGAAACGCCATGATGTCCGACAGCTGTTCGAAGCTGATGTGCCGCTCCTGCATCTTGCGCCAGATGCTGTAGGGATGTTTCTCGCGGCCGGAGATATCCGCATCGATGCCATGCCGACCGAGCAACAGCTTCAAACCCGAGCCGATCTTGGCGATGCGATCCCCGCCGCCATCCGTCTTCAGCGATTCGAGCCGGCGCGTGATCGATTCGTACGCCTCGGGCTCGAGTTGCGCGAAGGCGAGCGTCTGCATCTCCTTCATGAATTCGTACATGCCGATCCGCTCGGCGAGCGGCGCATAGATGTCCATCGTCTCGCGCGCGATGCGGCGGCGTTTCTCCGGCTTGGCGATGTGATGCAGCGTGCGCATGTTGTGCAACCGGTCGGCCAGCTTGACCAGCAGCACGCGGATATCGCCCGACATGGCGAGCAGGAACTTGCGCAGGTTCTCCGCCGCGCGCTCGTTCTCGGTCTGCGCCTCGATCCGCGACAGCTTGGTCACGCCGTCCACGAGGCGCGCGACGTCGGGGCCGAACAATTGCGTGATCTGTTCGATCGTCGCGACGGTATCCTCGACCGTGTCGTGCAGGATCGCGGTGGCGATCGTCTGGTCGTCGAGGTGCAGCTCGGTCAGGATACCGGCGACTTCGATCGGGTGACTGAAATACGGGTCGCCGCTGGCGCGCTTCTGCGTGCCGTGCGCATTGACCGAAAAGACATAGGCGCGGTTGAGCAATGCCTCGTCGGCATCCGGATCGTAGCTTAAAACCCGATCGACAAGTTCGTATTGCCGCAGCACGCGTTCACAATGTGGACGCGTGCCGCTGCTTTGCAACACAAGTTTCGCTTACTTCGCGCGGGAATTGCACTTTGCCAGCGCGGCTTCGTCGAACGCCTTGCCATCCGCCGCGAAGCTGGAGAGCGCGCCGAAGCGCTTGACGACCAGTTCGCAGACGATGGGCGCGCGTGTGCTGGAAGCCGGCGCGGTGCACAGGCCGTCGGCGCATTTCCACATCACGCCGCCGGTGATCGCGCTCGCCTTGGCCGGCGCCGCAACCGGCTTGGCATCATAAAAGCCCGCACTTGCAGCAGACGCGGCGAACAAGGCGGAAGCGGCCAAGGTGGCGGCATACGAAGCGAATCGGATCACGGTCGGTCTCCATATATATTGCGCAGCACAATAGGTTGCTAAACGCTACTTATGCCGATAGGTTCTGTTACGCAACCAAATTCGATAATTCGTTGCGACCCTTTTCGGAAATGCGATAGGCTGCGGGCATTATGGGTGAGAAAGTACGCGAACCGCTGCGCGATCTGGCGGAATGCAGCCTCCCCGCGGCGCTGGAGGCGATGGGCGAACGCTGGTCGTTCCTGATCCTGCGCGGATCGTTCAACGGTCTGCATCACTTCGAGGAGTTCCAGTCTGAACTGGGCATCGCGCGGAATATCCTCGCCAATCGCCTGTCGCGGCTGGTCGAGCATGGCATCCTCAAGCGCGAAGCGATGCCGGCGGACCGGCGCAAGATCGAATATCGGCTGACCGAAAAGGGCGAGGCCCTGCTGCCGACGATGCTGGCGCTGCGGCAATGGGGCGAACGCTGGGAAACCGGCTACACTGCATCGCCGGTGCTTGTCGACAAGCGCGACATGCGCCCGATCGCCCCGATCGAGGTACGCGCCTGGGACGGGCGCGTGCTGACCAAGTCGCAACTGATCTGGGCGCTGCCCGAAGACGTGGTGACGGACGCGCAGGCCGAAGCGGCAGAATAGCCTGCCGCCGGACGCGCGCGCCGGTCAGCGCGCAGCGAGCGTTTCCAGATAGGCACGGACGACGGGATCGTGCGGCAGCGGCCGGCCGGTAGCGAGGTCGACGTTGACGATCACCATCTCGACGGCGCAGTGCAACTCGCCGGTCGCCGCATGGCACAGCTCGAAGCGTTGCGTCAGGCTGGTGCCGCCGATGCGATCGATGCGCATGAAACCCTCGATCTCGTCGCCGAGCCGAAAGGGTTTGAGATAATCGATCTCGGTATGGCGAACATTATATTCGGTGCGCTGCCACTCGGGGAGCGCCTCGATCCCGGACCACGGCCAGAATTCCGTGACGACCACATCGACATATTCGAGATAGCGCGAGTTGAAGACGATCTTCTGCCCGTCGATCTCGGCATAGCGCACCTTGAAGCGAGTCGAGAAGGCGAACCCCTCCCTCATGCCGCCAGCCCGGTGGCCGGCTGCCCATGCGCGAACCGCTCGGCGATCCAGACCTCCGCGTCGTTCCAGTCGTCGATCCGGGCATGCGCGGCCGGGGCCTTGGGAACATGCGGCGCGAGCGCAGGCTCCGAGATCATGTGCAGTCGGTGGACCTCCGGCGCATGGCGCGCGACCGAATCGTGATGCGTCGCGAGATCGTCGACGAACACGGTGACGCTGGGACCGTATTCGGCAATCAGCCGCGCCACGGGCGAACCCTTGCCGCCCTGGTTGCATTCGACGCGGTGTTCGATGCCGAACCTGGCGAGCTGTTCGATCCTCGGCTGGCGGCAGACGTCCTGTAAATTGGTCAGCACGACGATATCCGCGACCTTCGACAGTTCCGCCAGCGCCTCGCGGGCGTGCGGCACCAAGGTCTGGCGATCCATCTCGCCCGGGAAGAAGCCTTCGATCATCCCCCACATGTCTTCGCGAGTCAGCGCCGGGCCATCGTTCCGCCGTGTCATGCTGCTGGCGAAATCGCCGCCATTGGGGACGAAATCGATGTCGTGCGTCTCG
>Ga0160428_1001604_pt1 | contig 16455 bp, 12 predicted proteins | sample SolpanmetagenomM_FD_108198 | JGI IMG/M metagenome (GOLD analysis project Ga0160428, IMG submission 108198) | Solar panel surface microbial communities from Lawrence Berkeley National Laboratory, California, USA - M | ecosystem: Engineered > Built environment > Solar panel > Unclassified ... | reverse complement strand
CTCTCCTTTCCGCTTCCCCGCTCTCGCGTCTCCACGTCGCCTTGACGATTGATATTATTCCCCGACAACGGACGGCGTGTCAACCCTGTGCGGACGATTTTCGGACGAAAAGCGAGAAAGTCCGCTTCTCCTTATTCACCCCTTACTTCAGTCCTGTGTTCGCGATCCCAGAGACGAAACTCTTCTGGCACAGCGCGAAAACGGCGACTGCCGGAAGCACGGTGGCCACGGCAGCGGCCATGACAAGATTCCAAGGCGTCCCTTGCACCGTCGCCGAACCGCCCACGAAGTTCACCAAAGCCACCGGAAGGGTCATCGTTTCCTGACGGTGCAGATAGACCAAAGGGCCCCAGAGGTCGTTCCAAGAACCGAGGAACGCAAAGACCGCTACCGTAACGACCGCCGGTCGGGCGAGAGGCACCGCGATCCGCGTCAGGATCAGGCCCTCGCTCGCTCCGTCGAGACGCGCCGCCTCCATCGTTTCCTCAGGCAAGGTGCGGAAGAACTGACGGAGAAGGAAGATCGCAAAGGCGTTCGTACCTAACCAGGCAGGCAGTACGAGCGGCGCATAGGTGTCGACCATCCCAAGGGAAGCGAAAAGGCGAAACACCGGAATGATCGTGATCTGCCCCGGCAGCATCAACGTCGTGAGCAAGCCGAAGAAGACCCACGATGTCCCCCTCGCCTTTAGGCGCGCGAAGGCGTATCCTGCCGGGATCGAAGACGCGAGGGTGCCGAGTACCGTCAGGGTCGCGACGAAGGCCGAGTTACCGAAAGCACGCAAGAAATCGAAGTTCCGTAAAGCATCCCCAAAGTTAGCAGGACGTGGAGCCTTTGGAAGGAGGGAGAGTCCGCCCTTCAGTAGCTCGTCGAACGGTTTGAGCGATGTCGAGAGCATCCACGCGAGTGGTGCGAGACAGGCCGCGAGACCCACAAGCGTAACCAGAAGGGCGGGGAGAAGGCGCGGTCTCAAGCAGTCGCCTCGTCGTAGACCCAGCGCTTCGAAAGACGGAAGTTGAGAAAGGTGATCGCACCGATAACGGCGAAGAGGAGCCAAGCCATCGCGCTCGCAAGACCCATGTGGAAGTGCTCGAACGCCTTGGTATAGAGATTCAGCACGTAGAACAGGGTCGCCCGCGCGGGCCCACCGACGCCCGCGCCATTCGATTGGCCGAAGGCGAACGCTTGGTCGAACGCTTTCATAGCCCCGATCAGACCCATCGTGAGGTTAAAGAAGACGGTCGGCGTGAGTGCGGGCCAGGTCACGATCCAGAATCGCCGCCATGTCCCGGCTCCGTCGAGCGCCGCCGCCTCGTGCAGGAATCGGGGCGACTCTTGAAGGCCGGCGAGGAAGATCACCATCGCGCCGCCGTATCCCCAAACGCTCATCAGGATCAAAGCGGGCAAAGCCCAGCTTGGCGACTGGGTCCAGGCCGGTCCATGCACGCCTGCCTCCGCCAACAGCCGGTTTAGCGCGCCGTCTGTCGGCTGGAAGATCCAGGCCCAGAGCACGCCGGAGACGGTAGCGGGCAGGAGAGTGGGAAGGTAGTAGAGCGTCCGGAACGCGCCTCGAAACGGAATGTCGAGGTTCAGCAGCATCGCCACCGCAAGAGCGGCGAACAACCCCAGCGGTACGCTCCCGAGCGCATAGAGCGCGGTGACCTTGACCGAGACCCAGAACGACGGATCTGCGGTGAGCAGGTAATGGTAGTTCGCGCCTCCGACGAAGCGAGGCGACGAGACCACATCATAATCCGTGAAGCTCAGCCAGAGTGAAGTGAGCATCGGACCGACGGTAAAAAGCAACAGGCCGATCGTCACCGGAGCGATCATCAACCAGCACCAGCGGGTTTGGCTACGACTCAACGCGCGCCACCGCTCGTCGCCTTCAAGAACGCATCGGCCGCCTTGGTCGCGGCCTTCGCGGCCTCCTCCGGCGGTACATTCTCCGTAAGCATCCGGTCGATCTCCGGCTGCACGAGGTCGAGGGCGATCTCCACGAAGTCCTTGCTGCTGGGAATCGGCTCCGCGCTCTCCAGGGCGCGTTCGACCGCCGCCCGGTTACGTGGCGCCTTACCCATATCGCGCCGCTCGGCGGCTACAGAACGGCGAATAGCGACGTAACCCCGGTCGACGTGGGCACGAACGCTCTCCTTCGAACTCATGAATTTCAGAAACCGCCACGCCGCCTCCCGTTCCGGCGATGCCTTGGCGATCCCGAGCGCGTTCAGCGAGATCTCACCGCCCCGGCGTCCAGACGGTCCTTTCGGCAAAGCCTCGATCTCCCAGTCCAGGGATGGGATTTGACGGTAGGTGGCCCAAAGGCCAACGTGGCCGCCATAGTCCATCGCCACCTGGTCGCTTGCGAAACCCGTCGGGGGGCCTTCGCCCGGTGGGGGCGCGAAACCTTCGCGGATCGTGTCGCGGTAAAAGGTCAGTCCTTGGATCGCTTGGGGAGTGTCGAGCGTCGAGTGGGTGATCGCGGGATCGAACAGGTCGCCGCCCGCGCCGTGGACGAGAGTCAGCCACTCGCCCCACCAGCCGGTGGTCACCGTGCTGCCCCAAACGCCGCCTTTCGTCAGCCGTTTGGCGGCGGCGGCGTAGTCGTTCCAGGTCCAACTGGCGGTGGGATACGGCTCGTGCGCCGTGTCGAACAGCCGCCGATTGTAGTAGAGCAAGGAGACGTTGAACCACTGCGGCATGAAGTAGATGCGGCCGTCGGGCGTCATCGCCTTCTGAACCGCCGGGTAGAAGTCCGCAAGATCGATCTCTTTGCCATCACGCTTCGCCAAGTCAGTCAGGTCGCTGAGAAAAGGCTTGAGATACGCGAAGAACACGTCGCCGCATACGAACACGTCCGGCGGCTCGCCCGCCGCGACGAGGGTTTTCAACTTCGTCTGGTACTGCGAACCCGGAACCGCCCGCACATCGATGTGAACGTCAGAGTTCTCCCTCTCGAACTGCTTGACCAGTTCCTCGGTCATCGGCTGCGAACCCACGTCGATGGGATAGAGCCAGATCACGGTATGCCGCCCGAGCGGGTCGACGGGTCGCTCTCGAGAACAGCCCACCAGCAGAAGCGTGAGAAACAGGAACGCCCGCCTCACCGAAGCACCAGCGTTCTCGAATCTCGATCGAAGCCCGTGGGCCGCGTGTAGGGTCTACCGTTCAGGTACGACTGCCGCCGGAAGCTACCGTCCGTCAGCAAGGGCTGGCAACCGATCCTCGCTCCCTTGCGTGCGATCGCTCCTAGGGGTTCGTTCGTGCCCCAGGCACGGTAAAGCGCTTTCCACGCGATCTTGCCCTCGATCGTCCGGTCGGCTCTCGCGGCGGTTCCGGCGGTGGTCGTCAAAATCGATCCGTCCGGCAGGTCGTCCGAGTAGGCGATGTTGGGCAACCCGATCGAACTCCAGCCCACGGACAGCTCGGGCACCCCGGTGAGTGGGAACGTCTCGCGGCTCGGGTCGAAGCTCAGCTCAACGTGCTCGATGTCCCAACGATGGCTTTTGAGTTCGCCTACGTTCGACGCCTCCACGATTTCCGTCGCACGGGCGCGCTGATCGAGGTGGAAGTAGAGGTAGGTCCTATCCCAGCCGAAGCGCAGGTCGGCGCGCATCGTTCCGCCACCGCTCGCGATCAGGCGGATAGGGTCGGCCTTCGACCAATCGACCTTTCCAGCTACCGCTCGGGGGACGCCGACGGCGACGCTCTCATCACGGCGGAAGCGTTTCATACGGAGCGGCAGGGCGACACGGCCGTTGTTGGCATCGATCGTCACGCCGCCGACGAGGGTTCGGTTCTTGGCGTAAGCCATCGCGCCATGCGCGGGAACGCGCACTACCTGCACCGCCTGCTTCGGTGCGAGAAGGACGGGGTAAATACCTTTGGCCGGTTTGAACGAGAGAAAACGGTTCGAGACCGCCTCATAAAGCCGCACGGGGGTGGCGCCGAGATCGAGTTTGATTCTTTTTGGAACGCTGTACGGATTCCAGAGCAGATCGGTAGGGTAGCCCTTAGTCTTCAAAAAGTCTGTCGCCCGGAGGTCGATCCGCAGGATTTCGGGCACGTTCGTCGGATTGACGAGGGCTCCCAGCAGACCGACGTAGCCGCCGCCGTAGAGCCCGAAGTCCTCTTTGGCCCAGCCGCCACGCTTGGCGTCGCCCGCCCCGTAGGGACTCTTCCCTTCCCAGGTCTTCCGAAGCGCCTCGTAGGGGATGCCCGAGCTCGGGTCGCCGGGCCAATCCCTACCGGATTGGTGAGTCGCTGGAAGGGCGTCTTTGTAGAACAGCCGCGAGGCGTTGACCGCGTTCAGAACCCATTTTCCCATCGCGGCGGAAAAGCGGTCGTCGTAGCGCGCAAGGGGAGCGAGGGTCGCCAGGTTGAGGGTCGTGTTCATGGCGAACGCATAGCCGCCGCCGTCGTTCGTCGAGCCCATCAGGCCACCGACGTCGTAACCGCCCCAGCGGCCTGCGATCATGCCCCAGCCAACCCGGTTGGGGGATGTAGGATCGAAGCACCAGTCGACGAAGCGCGGCACGTCCCAGCGATCGCCTTTCTCGGCGTTCAGGTAGGCAGCGGCGAGCGCACCGTAGGCGGTTAGGATCTCATAGGTCGGGTTGTCGTCCCGACGTTGCATCGCGCCGAGCGCCTTGCGAGCCGACGCCAGAGCGGATGCGTCACCAGAACGAAGCGATTCGAAAAGCTCTAGGTAGGCCACCCCGGCCGCCGCGTCGGGCTCTTTCCACTGCCCGTTGTCCTGAGCTTTGCGGGCGTCCACGTCGTACGAGGTGTGGTCGAAGTCGGCCCCCAGCACGTCGTTCGCCTCGCGCCACGAACGGGCGATGCTCGCGGAGATACGTCGTCCGCACTCCCAGGCAGGGTATTTCGAGGCGAGTTGCGTGAACACGACGCTCGGTAGAAGGTCGTACCAGAAGCTTCCGCTGCCCCGACTCCCGGGGTCGTTGAGGATGCGGCCTTGCCTCGGGTTGAGGAACTCAGGGCTCTGATCGACCCAGCGACGTTTGTCGATCCCGACCATCGTCGCCCCAAGGAGCGATCCGAGGACGGCGATCGCCTCACCTGTTTTGCCGCGAGCCTCCTCCTTGCCGACATAGGAAGGCAAGCCGAATCCAGGTCCGTCGAGGTTGGGGGCGCCAGGAACCGGCCATGAGAGCGGCAGATAGGGCCCTTTCGCCTCGGTGTCGAAGACGACGCGGTCGAACTCGCGCGCGGTGCGAACCCAGTCGCGCAAAGCGTAAGGGGTAGGGCGGTCGGGCAGGAGCCCGACGCGCGGAATGGCGAGTTGTTCGGTCCCAAGCGTCATCACCAGGGCAAAGAGAATGCTCATCGCTGGGTCTTTTTGAAAGGAAGCGTTGCGGAGGAGAGGGGCCTAAACGACGCCGGATATCTCGCGAACTCGGGATTCGAGGGCGGCGACCAGATCGTCGAACCGCATTCGAGCGGCAAGGATGAACGAGTCGCCGCCGCCGTACACGAGGTAGAGCCACCCCTCGTGGACATAGGAGCCGCAGGCGAACACGACGTTGCCTACGCTGTCGTGGAACGGTCCCTTGACCTCGAAGTCGGTCTCCGGGCGCATAAAGTCGTCGATCCGAGCCGCGACGAGAGACTCGGGCCGGGAAGGATCCCAACCGTTGAAATCGTAGAGAAAAGCATCGAGAACGTACTTGCGCCGCTTCCCTGGAAGGAAGTTGCCGGTGTGTTCGATCGAGACGTAGCGTCCCTCTCCGATCTTGATGGGCACCGCGCCCGCGCCGGTCCAGCTCTTGTCGAAGTGCGCATGACGTTCCGGGCCATGGACCGCGCCCATGTCCTCGTAGGCTCCCTCAGGCCGATCGGCAAGGGCGATCGCCGTCTCCCAGGCGTCGATGTCGCCCCGCATGGGGCGATGGAGCATCACAACCTTGCCGTCGATCCGATCGGGAAAGAGGACGCCGTCCTTGTTGCTGAGGGGACGCGAACCATCCCCGGCGAACCCTTCAGCGACTCCGCACTTCGTCCAGTGGACGAGATCGTCGGAGCGGGCAAGGCAGACCGAGCCGAGCCAAGCCTTATCGGGGTCAGGATCCTCAAAGGGAGCCACGCCACAGTAGACCACCCACCACGCTCCGTCGAGCCGTGTAACGCGCGGATCCTCCGCGCCCAAGACGTCGGGCTCTCCTTCATCGCCCGGTTCGATGACCGGAAGTTCGAAGCGCCGAATGGGCGTAAGGTCCGGCTCGTGGACCGAGAGGCCCACGAAGGAGCGTGTGTGTCGAAAGCCAGGATCCTTCTTGGGACGGGCTCGGTAGTGGAGTGCGACGATTTCACGAATCGGTTCGTCTGGCCCAAGGAGCGCGCGGATCGTCCGCTCGTTCTCCGACGTGGGCTTCAGCAGCACGGCGGCGGTGTTGAAGGTGACGCCGGACTCCCAGGTCTCGCCCCGAGGCGAGAGAAGCGGCTGACCGCCGAAAAGGCGTTCGATAGGCAGGTCGAAGGGCATGACGGTGTTGGAAGAGGCGGAGCAACGCGAAGGGGGAAATCAGCGGCAGGGCGGCGCAGTCGACTCGCGCACGACGAGCTCCGTGCTGAGACGGTCGACATGGGGCACGGGCTGGCCCGCGACCAATTCTCGCAGACGCTGGACGGCGCGGTAACCCAATCGAGGTATCGGCTGAGCGACGGCGCTCAAGGAAGGATGCATCTGGGCCGCGATGGCGGGATCGTCGAACGTGACGACGGACACGTCTCGGGGCACGCCGAGGCCAAGATCGCGCAATCGCCCGAGAACCGCCAAGGTCATCATGAAATCGCAAGACACGACGGCCGTGGGAAAATGGTCGTTGCGGAGCCAACCAGCGAGGCGCTCGCGGAAGAGACTCGGATTCCGCTCGTGAGCGAGGCAGACCCATTCGGGTCGCACGGCCATGCCGCGCCGTCCGGTCGCTTCGAGAAACGCCTTGAGACGCTCGAAGTGGTCGGGGACGGTCGCGGTGAGGCCGACGAAACCGACGTCCCGATGCCCCAGGTCGCAAAGGTGCTGGACCGCCGCCTCGGTACCGGACGCGTTGTCCGACGAGATCGAAGGGACGGGCGTCTCGTCGAGGACGCCGGGCACGAGGACCACCGGCACGTTCGCCGTGTGGATACCCTCGACTACGGTGGCGTCCGCGTAGTCCGGTCTTACGACGACAAGCCCCTGGGCTCCCTTGCCGTGGACCAGCTCGGTCCACGTGTGGAGCGGGGCGGCGCGGAAATGGACCTCAAGCATGTACTCCGCGCACGCCTCGCGGATGCCCCGGAACAGCAGGTCGAGGTAATCCCCCCCTTGCCGCTGCTGGTCGTCAGGCCAGTTCCAGAGAACGCCGATCGAGGTCACTTCAGTCGGCTTCTCCGCGCTCCCCAGAACGAGGGTGCGCCTGCCGCTGCCGCTGTCGATAAGGCCCTTGCGCGAAAGCTCGGCAAGGGCCTTATCGACGGTGGCGCGGGCGACCTCGTACCGCCCGGCAAGTTCCGCCCGGGTTGGAAGAAGGTCGCCGGGCTGGAGTTCGGCGCGCACGATTCGATCCTCAAGATCCGCGAGGATCCTTTGGTAGGGAGTTTCGCGCCGGTCGTCGCTGGGGTTTCGCATGGCAAGGTCGAGGTCAGGGAATGTCCGTCAGGGCTTCGCCGACGTGACCGGAGCCGAGTTCGGCCCCCCTGAATCGGGCCCACCCGGCTTCGGCGCGAACTGAGCGGGATTGGGCTTCGGAGCCTCCTGTTCGCCCGCGCCACAGCCGACCAGGATAGCGCCGAGGGCAGAGAGGACGAGAAAAGAGAAGAGGTCCTTCATTCGACTAGTCGACGTCCTTGGTGTCGTCGGCGGGCGTGGAGGAGTTGCTCACCTTGCCGTCGGAGCCAGGCATCCGGAGGAACCAGTCCATGTCCATTCCGACCTTGTCGCCGCTCTGCCAGCCGAGATCGGCCGCGTAGCGCAGATGACGGTAGGTCATCCCCTTGACCTTTTTCGCATGGCCATCCATAAAGACCGCGCTCAGGGACATGTTCGAGGCGACCTCGCTCTTCGGGTATTGCGTTCGCTGGGTGTACTTCGCATCGGTGCTGTAGCTCGCCCACTCGTTGACGACGACGTTGTTCGCCGGATTGGCGGCGGTGGTGTCGCTGATCGGACCGCCGTTGAAGAGAACCGCTCCGGAGAAGGCCTTGCGGTAGACGAACTGAACGCCGCCTTTGACCTTGGCGTTGAAGTCGTCCGACATCGCCTTGTAGTCGGCGGGCGGTGCGCCGCCACACCAGCCCCACGAGCCTTCCCCAAGCCAGAAGGGCGTCTTCGAGCCCGTGGAGGTGAAGATGTCGCCGTTTTTGATGTAAGGGTAGGTCGAGTAGGCCCAGCCACCCGCGACGCCGCCCCATTGGAGCCCCGGGATACAACCGCTATCGACGGTCCCGAACGAGGGATACATGTCGTCGTTGTCCGCGACGTACATCTTAAAGGCGGTGCCCACCTGCTTGAGGTTTGAAACGGTGGCGATCGACTTCGCCGCCTTCTTCGCCTGCGCGAAGACGGGGAAGAGGATGGCGGCGAGGATCGCGATGATCGCGATGACGACCAAGAGTTCGATGAGGGTGAAGGCCTTTTTCATGTTCGCTCCGTTGCAAAGTCGATCCCGGGACGGCGTGTCCACGATCAGACAGGCCGTCGGCCTGCGGGATCGTCTCCATTCTACGCAGGATTCCCAGACCTTTGAGCTCTTTCGCGTGAAAATCCCGAGGATTTTCCGAAAAGCCTAGGCAACCCCTAGGCAGGGCCATAATGGAGGCATGACGCCTGCCTGGGCATTCGGCCCCTTCACCAAGCTCGACGAGGCCAATCCCGTGCTCGGACCTTGCGCCGACTCCCGCTGGGACTGCGGCCTCGCCGGAAGCGTCGCCTGGGAGGAGAAAGACGTCTTCAACCCCGCCGCCGTTGCCAAGGACGGCATCGTCCACCTTCTCTACCGTGCTGAGGACACGGTCGGGCGGCACCTGGGCACCTCGCGCATCGGACTCGCCCAAAGCGCGGACGGCGTGACCTTCGAGCGCGAACCCGCCCCCGTTCTGTTTCCCAGCGACGACGTTAACCATCGCTACGAGTGGGAGGGCGGCACGGAGGACCCGCGCGTCTGTTCGATGGAGGACGGAGGCTACGTGATGACGTACACCGCCTACGACGGCGTGAAGGCCCGTCTCTGCGTCGCGACCTCGCCCGACCTGCGCAACTGGACCAAGCACGGACTCGCCTTCAAGTCGATGCCCGAACTCTGGGGCAAGGCGGGCGCCATCGTCTGCCGCGTCGAGGGCGAGCGGCTCGTCGCGGCCCGGATCGACGGCAGGTACTGGATGTACTGGGGCGAGTCGTACATCTTCGCCGCCACCTCCGACGACCTGATCGACTGGGAGCCCGTCGTGCATCCCATCGTCTCCGCGAAGCCTAACCAGACCGGAATGCCGAGCGCGCCGGACTATACGCCCCGGTGGCACGCCCACGAGCTGGGACACGCCGCCAGCGAGCGCGAGGCCCTCGTCTCGGTGATCCGTCCTCGCGTCGGTCGGTTCGACAGCGTGCTGGTCGAGCCGGGCCCGCCCGCCGTCCTGACCGAGCACGGCATCGTCCTCTTCTACCACGGCAAGAACGCAGCCGTAGGCGGCGACGGGCGCTTCCCCGCCTTCACCTACGGCGTCGCCCAGGCGCTGCTCGACGCGAACGATCCTACCGCCGTCCTCGAGCGACCCACCGAGCCGTTCCTCTTCCCCGACAAGCCCTATGAGATCACGGGGCAGGTGGGCAACGTCTGCTTCGCCGAGGGCCTCGTGCCGTTCGGCGATCGCTGGCTTCTCTACTACGGCACCGCCGACTCGAAGATCGCCGTCGCCAGCGCGCCGAGAGGCTGAAGCGTCCTTCGCTCCCGCCTCAGCGGGGCTCGTCGTACACGCCGATCTCGCTCAGGTGCGGCGTGTCGGCGCCCGCCTCGATCGCGACGCGGATACGGTCGGACTTCACGCGCGGGATCGCGTGGACCTGCACCGGGCTGGGCTTCCCGCCGCTCGCCAGCTCGACCCAACGGTCCCTCTCCCAGCGGAAGAAGCGGTAGGCCTTGATCCGGCTCTCGCGGTAGTCGCGGAACCGGCCGACCGGCTCCACCAGCGTCAGGGTGTTGAACGAGGTTCCCTTGGGCAGCTCGATCTCGACCCACCCTTCCGCCATCCCCTCGGGAAGGTACCAAGACGAGCCGAAGTCGCCGTCGTTCGCCTGGTCCGGGCCGTAGGTGTCGCCGGAGAAGATCGCGCGGCTGGGGCGTCCCGTGGCGAGGTTGGTCGTCGTGATCGCGACGGTGGGCGGAAAGTCGGCCATCGGACCGGCGTTCCGCCACGCCTCGCCGATCTCCTTCAGGCGGGCGACGACGTTGGGGGCGAGGCGCCCCTCGCGGTTCGGGGCCGCGTTGACGATGAGGTTGCAGTGGATCGCGTTCTGCGGCTTCAGCCACTCCTCGACGACCTGGTGGACGGACTTGAGGGGGCGGTCCTCGTCGCCCTGCTTCCAGAACCAGCCTTCGGTGAGGGTCACGCAGGAGAGGGCCGGAAGCCGGTTGCCGCCCGGAACCGCCTGGCCCGCGTTCTGTTCGAACGCCTTGATGTCGCCGTAGTAGAGCCCGGCGGCGGGGTAGCTCGCCGCGTTCAGGTCGCAGACGAGGCAGTTCGGCTGGAGCCGCTTGATCAGGGCGTAGATCCGGTGGAAGGGGACCTCCTCGTAGGTGATCCGGCTCCAGGGCGCGTCCCAGCCGTCGAAGATCATGAAGTCGATCTCGCCGTACTGGGTCAGCAGCTCGGTGAGCTGCGTCTCGATCATGCGGATCTTCTCCTCGCCCGCGTTGAAGTGGTGGATCTCGTGGCGGCGGTCGAGGATGGAGTAGTACAGCCCGACCCGCAGGCCCGCCCTTCGGAACGAGTCCGTGTAGGCGCGCACCACGTCGACGCCCGCGTGGTCCTCGACCGTCTTCGTGGGCCAGATCGGGAAGCCGTCGTGGTGCTTGGTGGTGAGGCAGCCGTAGCCCATGTTCGCGGACTTCGCCGCCGCCGCCCACCCGTCGGTGTCCAGCGCGGTCGGGGCGAACGCCTCGACGGGGCCGCGCGCGTCGCCCCACTCGCGGTCCTGGAAGGTCGCCATGTTGAAGTGGATGAACATCCCCATCCGGGTGTCGAGGAAGCGCCGCTGCAGCTCGTGCATGGGGCGGTCCGTCCGGTAGGGCTTCGGCGGTTCGGCGGGGAGTTCCATCTTCAGGGGGATCACGGCGCTCACGGCGAGGCCGGCGGCGGACTGGAGCACGGTGCGACGGGAGGTCGTGGGTTCGCTCATGGTCGGTGGTCTATTCTCCTCTTAGACAAGGGCCTTCGTGGTAGGCACGATCCATAAACGGTGGTGCCGATCCGACATCGCTTGTGTCGCGCCCGGCGCTTCGACTAAAGTCGAAGGACCGCCCTTCGAGAACGCCCCTATGACGCCGACCCGGCCCGTCCCGACCTGGAACATCCCGTTGGGCCATCCGCCCCAGGTGGTGGCGATCGGCCGCAACGCGCACGGCTTCGTCCCGAGCGACCGCTACCGCCTGGACGACCTGTGGAGCCTCCACCTCTACGGCTACGAAGCCCGCCTGCGTCTCGACGGCCACGACCTCGCCCTCCGTCCGGGCCTGCTGGGGATCACGCCCCCCGGCGTCCTCATGGAGACGTGGTACCACGGCGTCTCGGTCCACCTGTACGCCCACTTTCGCCTGCTTCCGGGGACCGCCCGTCCCGTCGCCGCCCTGTGCGACCTCGGCGGCGCGTACGACGCCGCGTACGACGAGCTGTACGACGCGGTCGTCCGCTTTTCCCGCGAGCCGACCCTCGCCTCGGTCCGGGTCTGGAACGCGCTCTGGAAGGCGGCGACGCTCTCGGGCGGCGCCCTCGCCGAGAGCCCGGCCCCGCACCGCGCGGTGCGCCTCACGAGCGACGCCATCGAGGGCAACCTCAACGGGCGGCTTTCGGTGGCGGAGCTCGCCCGCCGGGCGGACGTCACCCCGAGCTACCTGACGCGCCTGTTCCAGGAGGCGTACGGCGAGTCCGTGGTGGACCACATCCGCCGCCGGCGTATGGAGCGCGCCTCGGAGCTGCTCCAGCGCTCGAACCTCCCGATCAAGATGGTGGCGACGACGGTCGGATTCTCGGACCTCCAGCAGTTCAACAAGGCGGTCCGCGCCCACTTCGGCCTCAGCCCCCGCGACTGGCGCGAGCGCGGAAGGTCGTAGCGCCCGATTCCTCTTTTCCCCTGGCGACGGGAACGCCCTTCGCGAACGGACCCGCCGAACCCTCGCCCGGATCGGCTTCGAGGAGGCCACAGCCCGAGCGTCAACGAAACCGGCTCCAACGAGATAAAGGGCGGGATACGCGCGTTTTTGTCCGACCGGGAAGGACGCGAAAAGAGGCGGACAACGGCGTTTTGCTCGGACGGTGTGACAGACATCGAACGGAAGGGTTAACCGCCGGAGGCGTCCGCTTTTATCCCGAAAGTCCGTGATATCATGGACAGGTTCGTTTATGCTTGACCTCTCGTTCTCTCCGCATTCCCGACGCACCCGCAGGGGCGGGGCGTGAACAAGAAGGAGCTGAGCGAGCGCGACGTCTGTACCAAGTACATCACGCCCGCGATCCAGAAGGCCGGGTGGGACCTGCATACCCAGGTACGCGAGGAGGTGAGCTTCACCAAGGGGCGCATCGTCGTGCGCGGCAAGATGGTGTCGCGCGGTGAGGCGAAGCGCGCCGACTACATCCTGTACTACCGCCCCAACCTCCCTATCGCCATCGTCGAAGCGAAGGACAACACAAAGTCCAAGGGCGACGGGATGCAACAGGCCCTAGAGTACGGCGAGACGCTCGGCATTCCCTTCGTCTTCACGAGCAACGGCGACGAGTTCGTGTTCCACGACCGGACGGGACAAAGCGAGGAGACCGAACGCGACCTCCTCCTGAACGCCTTCCCTTCCCCCGAGGCGCTCTGGGCTAAGTACCGCGCGTGGAAAGGGATCGAGGACGACGCCGAGGCGACCGTCTTGGAACCGTACTACGACGACGGCAGCGGCAAGGCGCCGCGCTACTACCAAGTGGCGGCGATCAACGCGACGATCGAAGCCATCGCCAAGGGACAGGACCGCGCGCTCCTCGTCATGGCGACCGGCACCGGCAAGACCTACACCGCCTTCCAGATCATCTGGCGGCTGTGGAAGGCGGGCCGCAAGGAACGCATCCTCTTTCTCGCCGACCGCAACGTCCTGATCGACCAGACGATGGTCAACGACTTCCGCCCCTTCGGCTCCACGATGGCGAAGCTGAGCACGAAGTCGAAGACGATCGAGCGGGCGGACGGGACGACGGAAGAACTACCACTCGCCCTTAACCGCAAGCGACAGATCGACACCTCGTACGAGGTCTACCTCGGCCTCTACCAAGCCATCACCGGTCCTGAGGAACGGCAGAAGCTTTTCCGCGAGTTCTCGCCGGGCTTCTTCGACCTGATCGTGATCGACGAGTGCCACCGGGGTAGCGCCGCTGAGGACGCCGCTTGGCGCGAGATCCTGGAGTACTTCGCCTCCGCGACCCAGATCGGCCTCACCGCCACCCCGCGCGAGACGAAGTACGTCTCGAACATCGACTACTTCGGCCCGCCCGTCTACACCTACTCTCTCAAGCAGGGCATCCGCGACGGCTTCCTCGCCCCCTACAAGGTCGTCAAGGTCCACATCGACCGCGACGTCGAGGGCTACCGGCCTAGCGTCGGCACCGTGGACCGCGAGGGCGAGGCCGTCGAGGACCGCATCTACAACGCGAAGGACTTCGACCGCACGCTCGTGATCGACAACCGCACGAAGCTCGTGGCCCGCAAGGTCACGGAATTCCTGCGGGAGACGGGCGATCCCTACCAAAAGACCATCGTGTTCTGCGTCGACGAGGAGCACGCCGCCCGCATGCGGCAGGCCCTCGTGAACGCGAACGGCGACGAGGTCGCCAAGAACCGCCGCTACGTCATGCGGATCACCGGCAGCGACAAGGAAGGCCAGGACCAGCTCGGAAACTTCATCGATCCCGAAGCCCGCTACCCGGTGATCGTCACCACCTCGCGCCTCCTCTCGACCGGCGTCGATGCCCAGACCTGCCGCCTCGTCGTACTCGACCGCCCTGTAGGCTCGATGACCGAATTCAAGCAGATTGTGGGCCGGGGCACCCGCGTCCACGAGGACACGAAAAAGTTCTACTTCACCCTCATGGACTTTCGGGGCGCGACGAACCACTTCGCCGATCCCGACTTCGACGGCGAGCCCGTCCAGATCTACGAGCCCGGCGACGACGACCCCGTCGCCCCGCCGGACGAAACCGACCTGTCCGAGACCGACCCGCCCGAAGGCGGCGACGAGCCGGAGAACGTCCTGCCCGACGTGACGATCAAGCCCGGCGTGGCCGAACATCGGAAAAAGTACGTCGATGGCGTAACCGCCCGCATTCTCGCGGAACGGGTGGAGTACCTCGACGAGGCGGGGCGGCTCATTACCGAGAGCCTGCGGGACTACACGAAGCGCACGATCAAAGGCCGCTACGCCAGCCTCGACGCCTTTCTGAAACGGTGGAACGAGGCGGAGCGCAAGGACGCCATTCTCGACGAGTTCGCGAAGGCAGGCCTGCCGCTTGACGTCGTCGCCGAGGAGATCGGCAAGGACCTCGACCCGTTCGACCTCGTTCTCCACGTCGCCTTCGACCGCCCGCCGCTTACCCGCCGGGAACGCGCCGACGCGGTGACGAAACGGGACGTTTTTACGAAGTACGGCCCCCAGGCCCGCGCGGTGCTGGAGGCGTTGCTGGCAAAATATCGGGACCAGGGCGCGCTCGACCTCGCCGACCCGGACATCCTCCGCATCCCGCCCATCAGCGATCTCGGCACCCCGTTCCAGATCCTAAAAGGCTTCGGCGGGATGCCGGGTTTCCAACAGGCCGTTCGCGAGATCCAATCGGCCCTGTACGCCTCGGCCTAAGCCATGTCCGTTCGCAACGCCGTCAAGTCCATCCAGGACATCATGCGCAAGGACGTCGGCGTCGACGGCGACGCGCAGCGTATTTCCCAGCTCTGCTGGATGTTCTTCCTGAAGATCGTCGACGACCAGGACGTCGAAATGGAGGCGATGTATCCCGGCTACCGCTCGCCCATCCCCGCCGCACTCCAGTGGCGAAGCTGGGCTGCCGATCCCGAAGGCATCACCGGTGAGGCCCTCGTCGAGTTCGTGAACGGCGCGTTATTCCCCGGCCTGAAAAGTCTCCCCGTTGGGGCGGACGATCACCGCGCCCGCGTGGTGCGGAGCGTGTTCGAGGATGCCTTCAACTACATGAAGTCGGGCAACCTCATCCGCCAGGTCGTGAACCGGATCGGAGCGATCGACTTCAACGACCTCGCCGAGCGGCGCCACTTCGGCGAGGTCTACGAGCAGCTTCTGAACGACCTCCAGAGCGCGGGCAACGCGGGCGAGTACTACACCCCCCGCGCCGTCACCGCCTTCATGGTCCAGCAGATCGACCCCCACCCGGGCGAGACCCTGCTCGACCCGGCCTGCGGCACCGGCGGCTTCCTCACCTGCGCCATTCGCCACATGAGGGCGAACTACGTGCGGAACGTCGTCGACCAGGGGCGGATGCAGGCGGGCCTCCGTGCGGTCGAGAAGAAGTCCCTGCCCCACATGCTCTGCGTGACCAACATGCTCCTTCACGACGTGGAGGAGCCGAGCTTCGTGCGGCACGACAACACCCTCGCCCGGCCCTACATCTCGTACGGCAAGGACGACAAGGTCGATGTGGTCCTCACCAACCCGCCCTTCGGCGGGCGCGAGGAGGACGGCATCGAGAGCAACTTTCCCGCCCACTTCCGCACCCGCGAGACCGCCGACCTGTTCCTCGCCCTCGTCGTGCGCCTTCTAAAGGACGGCGGCCGCGCGGCGGTAGTCCTACCCGACGGCTCCCTGTTCGGCGAAGGCGTAAAGACCCGCCTCAAAGAGCACTTGATGGAGGAGTGCGATCTGCACACCGTCGTCCGCCTCCCCAATTCCGTCTTCAAGCCCTACGCGAGCATCGGCACCAACCTCCTCTTCTTCGAGAAGGGCCGCCCTACCCAGGAAACTTGGTTCTACGAGCACCGCGTCCCTGAGGGTCAGAAGGCGTATTCGATGACCAAGCCGATCCGGTTGGAACACCTCGACGCCTGCCGCGACTGGTGGGGCGACGTAGGCGCTGGTCCGGAGGGCCGCGCGGGCCGCGTCGAATCGCCCGTCGCTTGGCGCGTCGGGATCGACGAGGTCAAGGCGCGGAACTACAACCTCGACTTCAAGAACCCGCACACGGTAGCCG